>Ga0206931_1055_pt2 | contig 35687 bp, 30 predicted proteins | sample Alteio_BWOrgHeat_17_FD_152946 | JGI IMG/M metagenome (GOLD analysis project Ga0206931, IMG submission 152946) | Enriched cells from forest soil in Barre Woods Harvard Forest LTER site, Petersham, Massachusetts, United States -... | ecosystem: Environmental > Terrestrial > Soil > Temperate forest >...
CAAAAACCTTATCAGCATGCAGGTTCATTTCGCAACCACCCCCCAGGCATAAGCCATGCGGCGCAACCACCACGGGAATGGACGAATAACGTACCCGCATCATACTGTTTTGAAACAAGCGTATGGCCATATCAAGCTCATCATAATCCTGTTCAACGGCAAACATAAATATCATGCCTACGTTAGCACCGGCGCTAAAGTTGGGGCCGTCATTTGCAATAACAAGCCCTTTAAATTTCTCTTCGGCAATACCAATGCTTTTATTTAATGCTTCCAGCACTTCGCTGCCAATGCTGTTCATTTTAGTATTCCATTGCAGGGCTACCACGTCATCGCCAATATCATACAAACCGGCATTGCTGTTCTTCCAAACGGTTTTGTCTTTGTAATTGGAGAGGATGATGAAAGCCCCCTCCCGTCCCCCGGTGGGGGAAGCCGTTGCGGAAGTGTATGTTTTTGTAACCGGTGAATAACTTAGTCTATCACCATTCTGTATTTTATAAAAGCTCGTATTGCCTGCTGCAAGCATTTCATCAACCCAGGGGGCTACCTTGTAACCCGCTGCTTTCATGGCTTCCGTGGTTTTGGCAACACCCAGCACGTCCCAGCTTTCAAACGCACCTATCTCCCATCCAAAACCGCCCATCATGGCATCATCCACGCTGTATAACTCATCACTTATCTCCGGCACGCGGAATGAAATGTATGAGAACATGGCATAATGAAACTGCCTGTAAAACTCACCTGCTTTATCCTGCCCGGCTACCAATATTTTCAGGCGCTGTCTTAAATCATCAACCGGCTTGGCTGCCTCAAGCGTAGCAAACTTTGGCTTTTTACGCGGTTCGTATTCCAGCGTGTTTAAGTTAAGTACAAGTATCTCTTTGTCTTTCTTTTGCTCTTCGGGGCTGCCTGATGTAACGGGCAATTTTACCTTCTTAAAAAAGCCCTGCCCGCTTTTATCGCCCAGCCAGTTATTGGCAACTATTTTCTCAAGCCATCCGGGTATATTAAACAGTTCTTTTGCTTCATCATCCGGGCAATTTTGTGCCACGCCTGCCGCCACTTTTACCAGTGTATCAATGCCTACTACATCAGCCGTTCTGAACGTGGCAGATTTTGGCCTGCCTATTATTGGCCCTGTTAGTGCATCCACTTCATCAATGGTAAGCCCCAGCTTTTCCATATTATTCAGTATGGCCATTATGCCAAACACGCCAATACGGTTGGCAATAAACGCGGGTGTATCTTTTGCCAGCACGGTTGTTTTACCAAGAAACAGATCGCCATAGTGCATTAAAAAATCAACAATAGCAGGGTCGGTATCTTTTGTGGGAATAATTTCCAGCAGCCTTAAATAACGGGGAGGGTTAAAAAAGTGGGTACCGCAAAAGTGCTTTTTAAAATCATCGCTTCTGCCCTGCGCCAGTATATTTATGGGTATCCCCGATGTGTTTGAGGTAATAAGCGTACCCTGCCTGCGAAACTGTTCAACCTTTTCATATACCAGCTGTTTTATATCAAGCCTTTCAACTACAACCTCCATCACCCAGTCGCAGCCGGCAATATCTTTCATGTTATCGTCAAAGTTGCCTGTGGTAATTTTTTTCACCGCATCTTTTGTATAAACGGGGCTTGGGTTGCTTTTTAAAGCGGCCTGCAGCGCGTCGTTTACAATTTTATTTTTTTCAGCGGGTTTGGCATCTGCGGCTACGCCTTTGGGTACAATATCAAGCAATAAAACCTGTACACCAATGCCTGCAAAATGGCAGGCTATACGGCTGCCCATAACACCACTGCCTAATACAGCAGCTTTTTTTATAACGCGTTTCATCGTAGTATTTTTTATGGCCTGTTACAATCAACTAATAGTCAGCAAACAAAAAATAGTTAGCTATGCAACTAATTTTAACCGAAGGTAATATTTTTTAATAACCGAAACAGAACGGGCAGATTATTTTAAAGTATATATTGTGCGGCCAGTAAATTATGAGTGTACAGCATGCCATAGATATTTTTAATGCCGGGGTAGAAGCGGTTAAACCAACAAGGCTTATTCCGCAATACCTGCAGCTTACCGGGAACACTATTGCCGTGGGCCAGCAAACATTTGAGGTGGATGGCGTTAGTGGAATTTATGTTTTATCTGTTGGTAAGGCGGCAGCAGCAATGGCATTGGAGGCAGAGAAAGTTTTGGGAGATAGAATAACCGGCGGCCTGGTTGTTACAAAGTATCATCACGCGCTTCCCTTACAGTATTGTACCACCATAGAAGGTGGCCACCCCTTGCCTGATGAAAACAGTGTTGCAACTGCAAAAAAAGTTATTACTTTTTTAAAACAACTGCATGCAAACGATCTGTTGATATGCTGCATAAGTGGTGGCGCTTCGGCATTACTGGGCGATGTAGCTGCAAGTATTAGCCTGGATGATCTGCAACAACTTTCAAGCTTATTGCTTCAGTGCGGCGCTGACATACACGAAATAAATACGGTACGCAAACATATAAGCACATTAAAAGGCGGAAGGCTTGTACCGCAGGTTAATGGGGCGCAGGTTGTGTCGCTGATTATTAGTGATGTACCCGGCGATGCGCTTAGCGTTATAGGCAGCGGACTTACCGTGCCGGATAACAGTACGTTTATGGATGCGTTTAAAGTGCTGCGCAAGTATGACCTGATTGATGACTGCCCTTTACCTATAACACGTTATATTATCGAGGGTATACGTGGGCAGGTACCTGAAACGCCTAAGCCCGGCGATGCGGTTTTTAACAGGGTATCAAACAATATTATCGGCAGTAACCACGTAGCCTTGCAGGCTGCATTAATGCAAGCGCAGCGGTCAGGTTATAATGCAAGCATAATAAATAGTCAGCTTGACGGAGACGCAGAAACACAGGCAGCCCTTTTTGTACAGCAACTGGTTAACTACAGCGGTGCAAAGCCCGCATGCCTGTTAATGGGCGGCGAAACCACTGTTGCAATTAAAGGCAACGGCAAAGGTGGAAGGAACCAGCAGTTTGTATTAGCTTGTATATGCGAACTGGTAAAGCGTGGGATACTGCCAGGCAATTTACCGGTAATACTATCCGGCGGCACTGACGGAACCGATGGCCCTACGGATGCAACAGGCGCTTATATAAGCAATGAACTAATATTAAGCATTCAGGGCAATGGCATGCAACCGTCGGACTACCTTGAAAACAATGATGCCTATAACTTTTTTAGACAACTAAATGCATTGCTTATAACCGGCCCTACGCAAACCAACGTAATGGATATTGTTGTTGCCTTGATACCATAAAACATTGATTGTGCTTAAAAAACGCTCAAAATCAAGCTGGTATTGAAATATTTTATGGCTTTGATTTGGTGGTTTGAAAAATTTATCTACATTTAACAAATGTTTAGTGCAAAGATAACATTCTTTGATGCCTAACTAAACAACGGACCTCTTCGATTGCTACGACCATAATAAAGCTCCAGCGTCTTCGCCGGAGCTTCATTTTTTTATTGTAGTGAACATCATATAAAAACAAAAGGCACACGAAACCAGTTCATGTGCCTTTTCTATTCTTACATTAACAATCTAATTCTTACCCATCAACTCAACACTTCTGTTAATAAAATTGGTTAGCTCACCGCCTTTTAATAACCCCTGTGACAATAAAGCTAAATCAGCCAATGTGCGCACTTGCTTTTCCTGTTTTGACTTGTCATCTTCCTTCAACAATGTTTGGTAAATGGGGTGGTTACCGTTTACTGTTAAAGTAACTTCATCGGGCATTTGTGCATAAAAGGCTGTCATGCCGCCGCCCATAGCGCCCATGTCTTTCATTCGGCGCATAAATTCCGGGCGTGTTGCAATAACAGGGGCAGTTTCGGGGCTTAGGCCTTTTACTTCCACTGTAGCATGCAGTTCAGGTATTTCAAGCTTAAACAGGTCCTTTAATGTTGTTTCTTCATCCTTGCTTAGTACGCTTTCGCTGTTTTCCTGCTTATCAATTATATTATCTACAAGTTCGGCATCAACACGAACAAAATGTACATTCTGCCATTTCATTTCCATGTTATTAATAAAGGCGGCATCAACAAGCGTTTCCATCTTCAGCACCTTGTAGCCTTTGGCAGCACAAGCCCTTATATAAGCATCCTGCTGTACAGGGTTAGTAGTATAAATAATTACCTGTTTGCCGTCTTTATTTTTTTGCAGGGTTTCTGTTGCCAGCTTGTATTCTTCCTGAGTATAAAATTTGGGCTCACCTTCAGCAGGTGCAGCATCTTCCATTATTAAAAACTTGTTGGCCTTTTCTAAAAATTTGTCATCCGTCATCATACCGTACTTAACAAACAGGCCAAGGCTCTCCCATTTTTCCTCAAGCGATTTTCTGTCGTTCCTGAATATTTCTTCCAGCTTATCGGCTACCTTTTTGGTAATGTGTGCATTTATTTTTTTTACATTCGGGTCACCCTGTAAATAGCTGCGGCTAACATTAAGTGGTATATCGGGGCTGTCAATTACGCCATGCAGCAACATTAAAAATTCAGGCACAATATCTTTTACCTCATCGGTAACAAATACCTGGTTGCTGTATAATTGTATCTTATCCTTTTGTATCTCGTAGCTCTGCTTAATTTTTGGGAAGTATAATACTCCTGTAAGATTAAATGGATAATCAACATTCAAGTGTATCCAAAACAGCGGCGTTTCCCCATAGGGATAAAGCTCTTTGTAAAAATCCTGGTAATCTTCCGTTGTTAATTCAGAAGGCTTCTTTACCCAAATAGGTGAAGTGTTATTAATAGGTTTTTCTTCTTTCTCGTCTTTTTTCTCATCACCCTCTTTTTCCTTGCCTTCTTCTGTGAAATATATTTGTACGGGCAAAAAGCGGCAGAATTTTTCCAGTATACCTTTTATGCGGTGCCCTTCTAAAAATTCCTTGCTATCGTCATTTATGTGCAACACTATTCTTGTGCCGCGGTCGCTTTTATCAATCTGGTAAAGCTGAAACTCCGGGCTGCCATCGCAACTCCAGTAAACAGCATTTTCGTCCTTAAAGCTCTTGGTGTATATTTCTACCCTTTCGCTCACCATAAAGGCACTGTAAAAACCTAAGCCAAAGTGGCCGATTATATTGGCGTCTTTATATTTATTTAAAAATTCTTCGGCACCGCTAAACGCAACCTGGTTAATATACTTGTCAACTTCATGTTCTGTCATGCCGACGCCGCGGTCTATAATGCTTAGCGTTTTCTCTTTTTCGTTCAACACAATGTCAATTCGTAACTCTCCCAGTTCGCCTTTGGCTTCGCCAAGAGATGAAAGGGTTTTTAACTTTTGGGTGGCATCAACCGCGTTGCTTACCAGCTCGCGCAGAAAAATTTCATGGTCGCTGTACAAAAATTTCTTGATGATAGGAAAGATGTTCTCGGTTTGAACACGAATCTGTCCTGTTTGCATGGTTTATTGATTTGAATGTTTGAATAGTTTAAACGTTGGAAGTTTTATGTTTTAGTTCTATGTCTTGGGACGCAAAACATAAAATCCAGAACACAAAACTTCTTATAGCCCTACCCCCAATCAAACACAGTACCAAAGGGTTTCGGGCTGACAGGTTGGCAAATTTGGCTAATACCGCCCGCAGTTTTGTACCTTTGTGGCTGTTATTTAGTGTATGAAGCAATTTGATGTTCCGAATATATACCGCAGCAACCTGATAAGCGCCGTAAAGAATAAGCGCCGCCTGCAGGACAAACTTAAAAAAGACTTTACCCCCACCCTGCTTGATTTTGGCCCCCTGCAAATTAACCTGGCCCGGCATTTTGGCTTTTGTTATGGTGTAGAGAATGCCATTGAAATAGCTTTTAGAACCATTGACGAAAATGAAGGCAAACGCATTTTTTTGCTAAGTGAGATGATACATAACCCGCAGGTAAATGCCGATCTGCAGGCAAGGGGCGTGCGATTTTTACAGGATACCTACGGTAAGCAGGTGATTGATTTTGAAGAACTTACGGCAGATGATATAGTGATAATACCCGCTTTTGGCACCACGCTGGAGATTGAAAAGCTATTGAACAGCAAAGGCATACACACTGAAAAATACAATACCACCTGTCCTTTTGTAGAGAAGGTGTGGAACCGCAGTGAGCAGGTAGCCCAAAAAGGATACAGTATTGTGGTGCATGGTAAACCCAAACATGAGGAAACCCGGGCCACGTTCTCGCATGCATCCAGCCATACGCCTACAGTGGTTGTAAATGACATGGCTGAAACCGTTGAACTGGCTAAATACATAACAGGCGAAAAGGCGCCTGAACAGTTTTACACTGAATTTAAAGGCAGGTATAGCCAGGGCTTTGACGTTGCCCAACACCTTCAGCGTATTGGGGTGGTAAACCAAACCACGCAATTAGCTACCGATACGCAGGCCATTGCTGAATATTTAAAGGATGTTATTAAGCAGCATTACGGCCTGACAGAAGCATCAATACAAAGCCGTTTTGCCGATACCCGCGATACATTGTGTTACGCAACCAACGATAACCAAAGCGCTGTTACCGGCATGCTTGATATACCTGCCGACCTTGCCATTATTGTAGGCGGCTATAACAGCAGCAATACCAGCCACCTGGTTGAATTATGCGAGCAAAAACTGCCCAGCCATTTTATAAATTCGGCTGATAAAATACTCTCTCCAAACAGTATAATGCATTGTAACTGGCGTACGAAAGAAGAAACTATCACCAATAGTTTTTTACCCAATAAGAGGCCGGTTAACATATTGATTACCAGCGGCGCAAGCTGCCCTGACGCTATTGTTGAAGAAGTAATAAGAAAGCTGGTAAGCTTTTTTGACACTACTGCAACTGTGGATGAAATGGAGGCGGTGTTTGGGTAGGCCTTGAATACTGTTTCTTTTTGTATCTTTATAGCAAATAGTTTTTATGGACGAGGTGGCAGAAGATATACTGCAGTTGATAAACTTAGAAGCGATTAAAAAATTGCCTGGCGCAAAAAAACGGGCAATTATTGATTTAATTGAAGGAACAATTGAGGAAGAAGACCATAACGAAGGTATTTCCGAAGATTATGAGGAAGAAGATACTGAAGAAGAATTACAAATTTTGGAGGAACGGTTACAGGAGTATCTTAAAAACCCGCAAGATGTAGTAAGCTGGAATGACTTTATGAAAGAGTTTTCAACTCCTAAAAGATGATTGAAGGAGCTTTTAGTCTAACCCAAAAAGCAATCGTTGACCTTAGGTCAATCAGGTATTGGTACGAGCAACAACAGGAAGGGTTAGGCAGCGAATTTTTTAAAGAAGTGGCCGCAGTGTTGAACAGGGCGCAAAAAAATCCATTAATTTTCACGTTTATAAATCAAAATGTGAGGCGCTGCAAGCCGAGGAAATTTCCCCATTATATCTATTTCTCACACAAAAATGGTATTGTTGTTTTAAGAGTAAGGCACATAAAACAAAAGCCTCTAAAACGTTTTACTTAGGCCCGTCATCCCAAAACAGCTCCTTTAGCTGTGGTGTAGGCAACCAGCAGGCATCTTTTTTACCAAGCCATATATAGCGGTTACGGGCAATTATATTGTACACTGCATTGCGTATAAATGGCGGCACAATAACAAAAGCATACAACCAACCATATAGGCCATCCAGTTTTTTGGCAGCTTTTAACGCTCCGGTTGACCGCGTATAGATGGCATTATTTTCCAACAGAATAAAGGAGTTCAACTCCGTAAGCGGCAGGTTAAAATGGCTAAGCACATATTGCCCGAATGGTGACTGCAGGCTGGCAAACCTAAACTGTCGCTTTTTATCGTGCCTAATAATAAACTGCACGCTGGCGCTGCAAAGGTTGCATACGCCGTCAAACAAAATAATGGGGTGGGTTATGTGTTCAATATCAAACAATAAATAGAATGTTATTCTGCAAAGGTACGCAGCCTGTATTCAATTACCTGCCTAATAGCGCCACCTGCTCACCATAAATTCTCAGTTACAAAAGCTGCTTTTTAGTAATATATGCCGTTATTTATAGGCAAATGTCCTTTATTTCAAAAATAAAAACGGGTAATGAGCGCTATCCTGCATTAACGGGCATAAGGGCCATGGGTGCAATGATTGTTTTCTTTGACCATTTTCCCTTCTCTCCCAATTCTCACATTCGCATAAATGTACTGGCTTTCTTTTTTGTGCTGAGCGGTTTTTTAATTGTGCGGCTGTACTATAATAAAATTGAACAGCCGGGTAAGAATATGCGCACCTATTTTTTAAACCGTTTTGCACGTATTTACCCCGTTTATTTTTTACTATTAACGGTGGCGGTATTGCTAAGGCACGATTTCAGGCTATGGCTTTTAATAAAAAACTATACCCTTACCCACGCTTTTGTTAATAACGAGAATGATTTTATTATTCCGCCAAGCTGGAGCCTTACCGTTGAAGAGTGCTTTTATTTTCTTGCGCCGTTTATTATTTTCTTCATCAAAAGGTTCAATTTCCTTACCTCTTTCATATTTGCAAGCGTCTTACTTAGCTTGGCTTTGTTAATAGCCCGACCAGACATTCCAATATTCAGAAACGCCGCTTTTGTATTCTCCACTACTTTTTTTGGGCATTTTGCCGAGTTTTATGCTGGTGTTTACCTGGCGCTTATTATGATAAAAAAGGAGCAGAAAGGGATCATAAAGATAAAAGGGTTAAGGTGGACATTGACTGGAGCTGCAGGGGTGGCAGCCTTAATAATCGCTATGGGCTATGTTTATGCGTACCCGCCACCAGATACAACAAAAATCATAATCATCAATAACTTTCTTATCCCTGTGCCAATAGCCATTTTGTATTACGGCCTTATGTGCGAGAACAGCATGGCATCGCGTATTTTATCAGCAAAATGGCCCGGCATACTCGGCAGAAGCTCTTATACGTTTTACCTGCTTCACACCATTATTATTTACAGCCTGGCAATGCCTTATTTACTGCCTTATTTTGGCAGTTATTATGTGGTTTGCTCCGTTTTAACATGCGTGGTAACATGGTTTATAAGCATTGCTATATTTGTTTTTTATGAGGAACCATTGAATCTTTTTATAAGAAAGAAGTTTATTACAAAAGAAAACACCAAACCATCTCTGCCCATGTAACTGTATAACGGCCAGCGTGGTAGCCAACATTTAATAAACTTTTTAATTTAATTAGCAACTGCTAAGGCTTAAAACAAGTTTATCTTAGCAGGCAGCAGTATAATTATATTTAATCCTTAGCAACAATCAATAAAGCATGCAACGGATAATTTTATTTAATCCACGCAGCGCGAGGTACAAACCGCGCATACCAAATTCCATTCTTTCAATAGCTGCGGCTATTGAGGGTTTGTATGAGTATGTAATGGTTGACGGTAATTTGGAAACAGACCCGGAAGAAAAAATATTGCAATACCTGGCCACCGGGGAATTTAAATATTTTGGATGCACCTGTATGCCAGGGCCGCAACTAAAACAGGCTGTGCCCATATCAAAAAAAATAAGACACGCTTTTCCCGGTGTAAAAATCATTTGGGGCGGCTATTTTCCTTCAAATCAACCTAACACCGTATTAACATCCGGCTACGTAGATTTTATTGTAAACGGCCCTGGCGACAAGTGTTTTCCCGCATTGATTGATGCGCTTGAAAATAACAAGCCTTATGAACTTATAAGCAATCTTATATACCTGCATAACGGGCAACTAATAAAAACCCGTAAAGATGAACTGTACGACCAGGATGCACTGCCCGCATTACCTTATGAGAAGCTAAACAATTTTTACCCTTTGCGCCGTTACCTTGGCAAAACATATCTTGGCACAAAAACCATTGCTTACCATAGCAGTATGGGTTGCCCTTTTAAATGCTCATTCTGCGCAGTAGTTCCTATTTACAATGCACGGTGGACAGGTAAAAGCGCCGAAAATATTTTTAAGGACATTATGTACCTGAAAGAAAAATATGGCGGCAATGCGATAGAATTTCACGACAACAATTTTTTTGTATCAGAAAAAAGAACAGTGGCCTTTGCCAAGCTTGTTATGAACCAAAATATGGTTTGGTGGGGCGAAGGAAGGATTGATACGCTGAATAAATACTCGGATGAATCGCTGGAACTGATGCGGAGATCAGGCTGCAAGATGATTTTTTTTGGTGCAGAAACCGGCAATGATGCCATATTGAAAAAAATGGATAAAGGTGGCACACAAACTGGCGCACAAATAAAACAGTTTGCCGCACGCATGGCTAAGTTTGATATTATACCCGAGTATTCATTTGTATTGGGTACGCCGGCAGATACAGAAGAAGAGGTAATGAAGCAGATTGACTTTGATATTGCCTTTATTAAAGAGATAAAACAGATAAACCCCAAAACAGAAATTATTATTTATACGTACAGCCCCGTGCCTACAGAAGGCTCTGACATGTATAATAAAGTGCTTGCATCAGGTTTCAGGTTTCCCGAAACACTGGAGGACTGGATAAGCCCTGCATGGGAAAATTTTGATTTGCGTAAAAATCCGCTTACACCATGGCTTACACCTGAAATGATAACCAAAATAAAAGATTTTGAAACAGTGCTTAACAGTTATTACCCAACCGTATCTGATATAAGGTTGAGCAAAATAAAGCGTAACCTTATGCGGGCAGTATCGTACCTGCGCTACAAAACAAATTTTTACTGGATGCCTTATGAGCTAAAAGTGTTACAGATTTTGTGGAAGTACAGGCAACCTGAAATTGAAGGATTTTAAAATGCAATTATAGTTTGAAGAATGCAATTAAATATATAACAGGCAAAACATTGCAACCGTTGGTAGGTGCATATCTTTCCAGGGAAAGAACTTATAACTATAAAGGCATTAGTTTAAGAATACCTCCGCAGGTATTTCACCCCGCATTCTTCTTCAGCACAAAGTTTTTATTACAGTTTATTGAAGGGTTGCAAATAAGCCAAAAGCGCTTTCTTGAGCTTGGTGCTGGCAGCGGCCTTATTGCTTTTAGCGCTGCAAAAAAGGGTGCTATTGTAACGGCTACAGATATAAACAGCATTGCAGTTGAGTTTTTACACAAAAACCAGCAACGCAACAATGTTGCCCTGCAGGTTATAAAGTCTGACCTGTTCAGCGATATACCCCAGCAACAGTTTGATATTGTTGCCATTAATCCGCCCTACTACAAAAAAAGCCCTGTAACAGATGCAGATTATGCATGGTATTGTGGTGAGAACAGTGGCTATTTTATCAATCTTTTTAAAACTATAGGTGGCTATTTAGGTAAAAGTTCAGAAGTATATATGATTTTAAATGATGAATGTGACTTGAAATTGATAATGAGCATAGCGGCACAATTTAACTATCGGCTGGCATTAATGAGCAGTAAAAGAAAGGCATGGGAAATGAATTATATTTTTAAGATTGAAAAAATGCAGCAGCATGTTTGATCAGCCCGTTATACATACCATTAAACGTTACAGAACGTTGCAAACGGGCAGAATATCAGCGTTGCCGCTTGTCATTCTTATGCCACACAGCGCCTGTAACTGTAGGTGTGTAATGTGTGATATATGGAAGGACAATAAAAATCTGAAGCAGCTCACCGAAAATGATATCAACCCCATATTAAAAACATTTAAAAAATTAGGTACACAGCAGGTATTAATGTCGGGCGGTGAGGCATTACTCAATCAAAACTTTTTCAGGCTTTGTGAGATATTGCAGAAGCATCATATAAAAATAAGCCTGCTTTCAACAGGTTTGTTGCTTAAAAAACATGCCTCCCAATTGGTACAGTTTGTAAACGATGTAATTGTATCGTTGGATGGCGATGAAGCCCTGCACGACAATATACGTAATATTAACGGCGCTTATGAAAAACTAAAAGAAGGCGTGGGGGCAGTAAGGGCAATAAACCCAAATTACAAAATAACAGGACGCACGGTTATACACAAGCTAAATTATTTGCAATGGCCAGGTATTATTGATGCGGCCAAAGAACTAGGGTTACACCAAATAAGTTTTTTACCTGCTGATGTAAGCAGCCATGCTTTTAACCGTGAGGTTTTATGGGATGCGGCAAGGCAGGGCGATATAGTAATCGGGAAAGAAGAATTACCAGCTTTCCAAAAAATAATTGGAGAGCTTATTGAAAAATATGCTGCCGATTTTGACACCAGGTTTATTGCTGAATCACCGGACAAAATTAGAAAAATATACCAGTATTATGCAGCATTGCAGGAGCTGGCTGAATTTCCTTTTAAAAAATGCAATGCTCCCTGGGTTTCTGCCGTTGTTGAAGCAGATGGTACAGTAAGGCCCTGTTTTTTTCATGAAGCTTTTGGCAACATTAAAAATGATTCATTTGAAAATATTATAAACAGCAACAAGGCAATCCAATTCAGGCGGGGGCTAAATATGCAAACAAACGATACCTGTGTAAAGTGCGTTTGTTATCTTAACTTATCACCGCGCACAGCTATATCTTAAATTAAATGGCATGCAAAACATTCTTTTTTCGCATTCATATTTCTTAAAGCTGGATACCAAGCAATGGGTCACAGGTCAGCCTTATGCGCCGCTGGGCACGCTGTACGCCGCAGCTGTAATGCGCGAAAACGGGTATAATGTGTCCCTGTTCGATACCATGTTTGTAAATAATCCCAACACGGTTGTAAAAGAACTTGAAGACCGAAAACCTGATTTTTTTGTGCTGTATGATGATGGCTTTAACTACCTTACTAAAATGTGCCTTACCAATATGCGTGAGGCAGCTTTTACTATGATAAAGCTTGCAAAGGAACGCGGGTGTGTTGTAATAATATCAAGCTCAGATTCAACAGATCATTACAAAAAATATCTAGAGCAGGGTGCTGACTTCATAATAATTGGTGAAGCGGAACAAACACTGTTGCAGCTGGTTAATGCTATTAGCAAAAAAAATACTGATTTTTCAGCAATTGAGGGGCTGGCGTATCAAGAACAGGGGCAGGTAGTTAAAACAAAGCCACGCAGTGTAATGAAAGACCTTGACGCGTTACCATTGCCGGCGTGGGATATTATAGACATGAAGCCCTACAGGGAAATGTGGTTATACAGCTCGGGGTATTTCAGTATTAACATGGCCACTACCCGAGGTTGCCCTTTTAAATGTAACTGGTGTGCCAAACCCATTTATGGCAACCGCTATAACAGCCGCTCGCCTGAAAAAGTGATAGCAGAGATTAAGTTGCTTAAAGCTGCATTTAAATTTGACCATATTTGGTTTTGCGATGATATTTTTGGATTGAAGCCGGGATGGGTAAAGCGTTTTGCAGATTTGGTGCAACAGGAAGAATTATCATTTAAATTTAAGATACAAGCAAGGGCTGATCTGTTACTGGAGGAAAATAACATACAAGATCTTTCCCGCGCCGGTTGTGATGATGTTTGGATGGGGGCAGAAAGCGGATCACAAAAAATATTGGATGCCATGGATAAGGGCACTAATATTGAGCAGATAGCCGAAGCAACGAGGCTGCTTAAAAAATACAATATAAAACCATCCTTCTTTATACAGTTTGGTTATTTGGGCGAAACAAAAGAGGATATTGATAAAACAATAGCGATGATAAACAAACTGTTACCACATAATATTGGTATATCGGTTTCATATCCTTTGCCGGGCACTAAATTTTTTGAGAAAGTAAAAGCCGATCTGAAAGAAAAAACAAACTGGACAGATTCAGATGAATTACAGTTGATGTTTCACAACACCTACCAGCCTGCATTTTACAAACAGTTGCACAGGTATGTACATAAAACATTCAGGCTGCATGTTGCCATGCATACATTAAAGAGAATGTTTACACAACCATCCACATTAAACATAGAAAACATAAGGAAGATAGTATCGCTTTTATACCATGCCCCAGCCGCCTATTTCGCCAAACGTAAACTTGCAATACTTGAAAAAGCATGAGCGGTTCATCGGCATATACTACTAATGAGGGCAAGGCCGCAGAGGCATTTTCTAAACAGTCTTCCATCTTTGACGCGTTGTACTCCTCCAACCCAATCATTCAATATAAGAGAGATAGGGTGAGAAGCCTCATTGAAAGATTTTTACCCACCAATAGCTGCATACTTGAACTAAATGCAGGCACAGGTGATGATGCTGTTTACTTTGCCAAAAAAGGTCATAATGTTCATGCTACAGATATTTCAACGGGCATGCAGCTACAGCTACAACAAAAAGTAAACCATGCTAGCCTTGAGAATAGCATCACCACAGAACTATGTTCGTTTACACAGCTTGCACAATTACAGAATAAAGGGCCTTATGATCTAATATTCTCAAATTTTGCCGGGCTTAATTGTACTGGCGAACTGGATAAAGTATTGCAGAGTTTTGCAGGTTTGTTAAAACCCAAAGGCATAGTAACAATGGTTATTATGCCGCCGTTTTGCCTGTGGGAAACACTGCTTGCACTACGGGGTAATTTTAAGAATGCATTTCGCAGATTTAATAGCCGCAACGGTGTATTAGCCAATGTTGAGGGTGTAAAATTTCTATGCTGGTATTACAAACCATCTTACATTATACAACTGCTAAAAAAAGATTTTACCCTGTTAGGTGTAGAAGGTTTATGCTCGACTGTTCCACCATCTTATTTTGAAAACTTTCCTATAAAACGACCGTCTCTTTACAAAAAATTAATGGCTTTTGAAAACAAACATAAAACCCAATGGCCGTGGAGAAATTGGGGTGATTATTTTATTATATCTTTTCAAAAAAAATAAAAAAACCGCCACATATATTATTATACATAGCGGTTGGGGCAATAACCTTTAGCAGCGGGTTATTCCTGTGAATGAAGAGCTACGCGGTTTCCTTCTGAATCTATAAAAAATGCCATGTAGCCAATTTCGTCTGAGATCTTCATTTTGGGCATTGCAATATGGCCACCTGCACCTTCAATCTTTTCTATCACTGTATCTAAGTTCGGGTTGGCGTTAAGATAAATAATACTGCCATCCTGGCTTGGTTTGTGGTAAGGGCTTTCGCATAGGCCGCCTGAAGCTTTGCCATTACCTGGTTCAGAAGGGAAAAAAGCCATCTTCATTCCCATCATTTCCTGTGTATCCATTGTAAAACCAAAAATAGTTTCATAAAATGTTTTAGCGCGGTTAATATCTGCTGCGGGAATTTCAAACCAGTTAAGGGAGTTTGTTGTTGCGTCCATATAGATAAAGTTTGGTATGCTTAAAGGTTGCACTTTTTTGTGTATTTAATGTTACCATTTGAAAAAATACTGAAAAGATTAATTTGCATACCAAAGCCGCAATGATATTGAAACAGGATATTACAAGAATAAGTAAATTGTTAAGTTTCGCGCTAAGGCATAAACCCGTGGATTTAAATATTCACCTGGATGAGAATGGTTGGACCGACGTTTCAATTTTATTGCAACGCCTTGTAGAAAAAGGCGAAAACATTAATATAGATATTTTAAAGTATGTCGTGGCGACAAATGAAAAGCAACGTTTTGCATTTAATAGTGATGAAACAAAAATAAGGGCCAACCAGGGGCATTCTGTAAGCGTGCAACTGGAATATGCGCCACAGCAGCCACCCAAATTTTTGTACCACGGCACAATTAAGAAATTTATGCCGTTCATTTTAAAAGATGGCCTGCAGAAAATGAAAAGGCACCACGTACATTTAACCAATGATATTGCGACAGCCACAAAAGTGGCGGAGCGCCGTGGGAAAGCAGTAATTCTTATAATAAACGCCGGGCAGATGTTTTTAAAGGCACACAATTTTTATTTGTCAGATAACGGGGTATGGTTAACTACTGCAGTTCCGCCGGAGTTTATAACCCGCCTGCCATAATGTATACCTGCAAATAACAAACTCCCTTACCTTAGCGCCTCAACTACATTACATCATGAGAAAAATTTTTGTTGCAATTGCAGCGTTGCTGGTTGTTGCCGGATGTTCTACTTCTAAAAAGGCGTACACTACTCACCCCGGTACTTCAGGCAAAAAATGGGGAACGCTTTTTACAGCAGGCCTGGGCAATGCTATTTACCCCGCCGGCATTTGGACTGTTGGTGATGGCGTTCTTACAGCGTCAAAAGATGAATGTATATGGAGCAAAGACGAATATGATGATTTTGTACTTGATCTTGAATTTAAAAATGCTTACGGTACCAACAGTGGCGTGATAGTGCATGCAACTGATACAGAAGAATGGATACCGCATTCGGTTGAGCTGCAGATAGCCGATGACTATTCTGAAGAATGGGGCAAGGCGCCTGCTACATGGCAATGTGCCGCTGTGTTTGGCCACCAGGCTGTAACAAAACGTACCGTAAAAAAAGCTGGTGAATGGAACCACTACACTATAACATGCATAGGCAAAAAAATATGGATAGTATTAAATGGAGAACTGGTTAATGTTTGCGATATGAGTTTATATACCTCTGCCAAAACTAACCCGGATGGCACATCAATACCAAGCTGGCTTAGTACCCCTATGGCCGTTTTGCCGCTGCACGGGCACATAGGTTTACAGGGCAAGCATGCAGGCGCACCTATTTATTTTAGAAATATTAAAATAATGAAGCTTTAACAGGACGCAGGTGTGGGTGTTCTCAGGAAAAACTAATCAAAGGCCCATTTGGGAAAAATCCATTCGAGCTTTGATAATTTGTATCTGAAGCGGGAGAAATTACAGCCGGTATTGTGTAAAGAAAGCGCCGCTTATTTTATTTTTTAAATTATTTTACCGGAAAAAACCGCCCATTAACATTATTTTACAATATGTTAGAATGCGTTACCTATTTAATTAAACAGCTTGCCGATACATTATTTTGCAGCACATAAATTGTATGTAGGTTTACAGTCCTGCTGCCTCAAAGCAAACAAAATAAGGGGCATTTATGAAAAAATTTTACATAGTCTTCCTGCTGGGTATGCTGGCAATTGTAACCGGCACGCATGCCCAGGACAGCACGAGAAATTTGAGAGGAGTACTTAAAGGCCGTCTTGCTGACACTACCTCCCACCAGGTATTGCAACAGGCATCCATAAGTGTTATGGCAGCCAATGCAAGCATTGTTACACAAACTTTAACTGACAGTGCAGGCCGTTTTACATTAAGGAACATACCTATTGGGAAATATAACCTGCAAATAGTTTTTAACGGTTATGATACAAGGTTTCAACCATTTACTGTTACAAAAGACAGCCTTGCGTTAAATGCCGGCACCATTTACATGCAGTTGCATGCAAATACCCTTGCAGGTGTTACCGTGCAGGCCCCACCTATTATTATTAAACAGGATACTACGGAATATAACGCATCTATGTTTAACGTAAAGCCCAATGCAACTGCACAAGACCTTTTGCAAAAGTTACCCGGTGTTGACGTAGATAAACAGGGTAATGTAAAAGCACAAGGTGAAAGCGTGCAGCGTGTATTGGTAAACGGCAAACGTTTTTTTGGCGATGACCCAAAACTTGCCACGCAAAACCTGCCAAGTGATGTTATTGATAAAATACAGGTGTTTGATGACCTGAGCGACCAGAGTAAGTTTACCGGCTTTGATGACGGCAACCGCGTTAAAACAATAAATATTGTTACCAAACAAAATATGCGCACTGGTTATTTTGGCAGGTTTATACTGGGTGGTGGCGAAGGTGGTGACGGCAATAAAGGCTTGTTTGATGAAGCAGGCAACGTAAGCAGGTTTAAAGGCGACCAGCAAATAACTTATATAGGCCAGGCTAATAATACCAACAAACAAAATTTTAGTGTCCAGGATATTTTAGGTGGTGGCAACGGCGGTGGCGGAGGAGGTGGCGGCGGCCGTGGTGGTTATGCAGGTGGCCTTGGCGGTGGTGCCGGGGGCAATTTTGGTGGTGCAGGGGGCAATAGGGCAGGTACAGGGGGGGGAGGCGGCGGTAGCGGCTTTTCAACCAATAACAATGGTATAACTACCACTTTAGCGTCCGGCCTTAATTACAGGGATAAATGGGGTAAGAATACAGATATAGCAGGCAGCTATTTTTATAATAACCTGCTTACGGAAAAAGATCAGAAAAGCAACACGGAAAATTTTATTAAGAACGATTCATCTATTTTTAATAACCAGGATATTTCATCAAGAAACAGGAATATTAACCAAAGGATGAACCTTAACATTGAAACCCAGTTTGATTCTTCAAATTCAATGGTTATAAGGCCAAATGCAAGCGTGCAGCAAAGCAATGGCTCGTCAGCATCAACAACCAGTACCACAAGGGGCACATCAATACCCATCAGCAACTCAACCGCAACCACCAATACCAGCAATCATGGGTATAATGGCACCGCAGATGTTTTGTTCAGGCACAAATTTGCAAAAAGGGGCAGAACATTTTCTTTAAGCCTTAATTTTGGCGGTAATTCAAACGATGGCAGCGGTAATAACTACTCTTCAAGTTTTTATCATTTAAAAGGAACCGATTCAGCAAGCCTTATTAACCAGCATTACACAACAAATTCCAATACCCAAAGTTTAGGTGTAACCGCATCATATACTGAGCCGTTAGGCAAGCACTCAATTCTTGAGTTTAACTATAACTATTCATACAACAAGAGTGTTGCAAACAGGTACACTTTTGATTACGACAGTGCATCAAAAACATATATTCACCCCGATAGCCTGCTTACCAATACATACGAAAATAACTACAATTCAAACCGTGGTACACTAAGCTATCGTTTTCAAAACGAGAAGCTGAATTTTAGCATTGGCTCGGGCTTGCAATTTGGTAATTTAACAAGCGATAACACCAGCAAGAACATTGAGGTTACCCAGCATTATACCAATATCTATCCTTCGGCAAACTTCTTCTACAAGTTTTCAAGGTCAACAACATTAAGGTTTAACTATAACGGCCGCACCAGCCAGCCAACAGCGCAACAATTACAACCCGTGATTGACAACAGTGACCCATTGAATATAAAAATTGGTAACCCGTTATTAAAACAATCATTTACCAATTCGTTCAGGTTATTGTTATTGTCGTTTAACAATGTAAACTATCACAACATGTTTGCGTCTATAAATGCAAACTTTGTAAGCAACAATATTGTTAACAGCACAATAACCAATGTTCTTACCGGTGTAGATAGTATACGCCCGGTTAACCTTAACGGCACATATAGCCTGTCTGCATTTTTTAACTATGGATTCCCGTTAAAGAAACCAAAATCAAACATAAACTTTACTACCAATATCAGCGACAGCAGGGGTGTAAGCCTGTTTGATACCATAGGGTCTGTACAGCATTTAAACACAGGCAGTCCTAATTTTACCACAAACTACGTTTTTGGCGAGGCAATTAAATGGACCACTAACCTGAAGAATAATTTTGATATGAATTTTTCAGCGCAGCCTACCTATAACATTACCAAGTACTCACAAAGCACTGGCAGCAATCTTGATTATTTTTCATTGATACTGTCAACTGATTTTACATGGTATTCAAAAAGTGGCTGGATTTTTTCGCCTGATTTTAGTTACACTTATTATGGTGGCCGCTCGCAGGGTTATAACACCAGCGTACCATTGCTTAACGTGGGTTTTGCAAAACAATTTCTTAAAAATAAAGCGGGTGAATTGCGGCTGACTGTATTTGACCTGTTGAACCAGAATGTGTCTATACAACGTTCAGCTACTGAAAACTATGTGCAGGATATCCAAACAAAAACGCTCACACGATATTTTCTTTTAACATTTACATACAACCTGCGCAATTTTGCAGGCAACCAGCAACAACAAGGCAGGCGTAACGGCATGGGCTTCCCTAACGGCGGTGGCAGGCGTAATGACGGGGGCGGAGGTGGTGGCGGTGGCCCGGAGCTATAAGATAGAGAGATATGTATGCGTGATATATGCATTAAACCCCGGTGTGAAAATGCCGGGGTTTATCTTTTTTGGAAATGATTAAAATGTTGCGTTAGTCGCAGCTGATGTTGTGGCCAAAACGTATAATATTACCGTCGGGGTCTGCAACAAGCATTTCACGCATAAACCATTCTTTATCGCCGGGCGGAGAAAGAATAGTTGCGCCACGTGCTTTTATTTCTTCATAATATTCGTCCACATTGTCAAGGTTAATGCAAAGCCATGAGCCTGGGTTGCCCTGGTTACGCAGGCAAAAAAATATGTCTACATTATCTTTCCCAACGGCGCCAAAATCTGGCGGGGTACCCCAATCCCATTTCTTTTCAAAGCCAAGCTTTTCGGTATAATACACAAAGCTTTTTTGTATATCGGAACTATAGAGGATGGGGATGAGGCTTTCGAGTTTCATGGTCAAATTTTATAGTTATAAAGTTATTGGTTGTTGGGGTAATTTGCCAGGAAAATGACCGGCATTGATATTGCCAAACTGTGCTATGCAAGCGCCGCTCATCAGCAATAATATAGCAGGGTAAAAAAAATCTTCTCCGCTTTGTCCAATAAGTTTCCCCCCACTTGATATAAGTGTGTAATAACTATATTTAATAACGGTTCTGCACAAGCAGGACACAAAAAGATTTTACTATGAGAAAGTTAACGGTATTCAATTTTGTATCGCTAAACGGGTATTTTAAAGGCCTTAATGGAGACATAAGCTGGGCCAAGCGCGGGGATGAGGAAGAAAACAAGTTTGCCATTGAAAACGCCAAAAAACAACACCTGCTGCTGTTTGGCCGTATTACTTACCAAATGATGGCAGGCTTTTGGCCGTCGCCCATGGCGCTGCAGCATAACCCTGTGATGGCCGCAGAAATAAATAAGGCGGAAAAGATTGTATTTTCAAGAACGCTTGATAAAGCTGATTGGGGGCCGACAACAATAATAAAAAACAATATGATTGAGGAGGTGCGAAAACTTAAACAGCAACCCGGCAAGGACATGACGGTACTTGGCAGCGGCAGCATAATAACACAGCTTGCAAATACGGGGCTTATTGACGAATACAGCTTGTCAATACACCCCGTAGCCATCGGTGACGGGACAAGCCTTTTGAAGGGCATTGTCGGAAGGCTTAACCTGGAGCTTGTAAGTACCCAGGCATTTAAAAGCGGCGTTATTACGCTGAATTACAGGGTGGCGCACGACTAAAGGATTGTCCCAATCGCCCCCGCAAATTGTCGTTTTGCGCCTTGCGTAATACACCGCCTGATTTTTAAGTTTGTATAATAAAATAACTTTAACAAACACAGCAGTATGGAGACAACAATATTTGACAACGACATAAAGGTATTTTACGTTACAGCAACATCATTTCCAGCAGGTGTTATGGAAGCGCATAAAAAAATTCACTCGCTGGTGCCGCTTACCGGAGAAAGAAAATATTTTGGGTTATCACGCCCCGAAAATGGCATTATAACCTACCGCGCTGCAGTGGAAGAAAAGTATGAAGGTGAAGGTGAGAAGTTTGGATGCGATACGCTTGTGCTAAAAAAAGGCAAATACATTTGCAAGGTAATAACTGATTTTATGAAGGATCTGCCTGCTATTGGCAATACATTTCAACAAATGCTTTCGCACCCCAACATAGACCCCCAGGGGTACTGTGTTGAGTGGTATTTTAATGAAAAGGATTTGAGATGTATGGTGCGGCTGGCTGATTGATCGATGCCGGAAGAAATAGGTAGATTCTTTCGTAACAGATACTTATACGCTAATTTATTGCCAGCAGGCAATTAAAAAAAATAACACAATATGGAAGAATATTTATTGCTGATGCGGTTAGATATTTTAACCAAAGAAGCGCAACCAAGTCCGGAACAGATGCAAGTGTATATGAAACTATACCGCGATTGGGTGGGTGGTATTGCTGCTCAAAATAAATTTGTTGGCGGTAAGGGGCTTTCAACCGAGGGCAGGGTTTGCAGGCACAATGGCATAATAACAGACGGGCCTTTTGCAGAGCTGAAAGAATCGCTGGCGGGGTTTATAATAATTCGCGCAAATGATCTTGATGATGCAACCAGTATTGCAGCAACAAGCCCTATTTTAGGTGGCGTGGGCAACACGGTTGAAGTAAGAAGGGTGGTGATGCATGATACCCAATAATTAGTGGGCAGTTTATAGCTGACGGTTGACAGGTTGAAGAAGTTTATAGTTGCTATTGAGTTTACATTATGGATGATGATGAACTGATACCACATTTATTCAGGACTGAATACAGGAAAATAGTATCAGTATTATGTAAGCATTTTGGCTTTGCACAAATTGAAATTGCCGAAGACATTGCCAGTGAAACTTTTTTAACGGCTACACAAAGCTGGGGCATTGAAGGCCTGCCTAAAAATCCAACGGCATGGCTGTATAACGTAGCGAAAAATAAGGCAAAGAATTTTTTACAGCGCAAAACTATTTTTGATAAAAAAATTGCACCAGCAATAAGAAACGCTGATGACGCTGAGCCGATGGCCGATGTTGATTTAAGCCCGCAAAACATAAACGACAGCCAGCTGGCAATGATGTTTGCTGTGTGCCACCCAGCGTTGCCGCAGGAAGCCCAAATAGGGCTGCAGTTGCGCATACTTTGCGGGTTTGGCATTGAAGAAATTGCCACCGCATTTCTTAGTAACAAAGAGACCATTAATAAGCGCCTGTTTAGAGCGAAAGAGAAACTACGGGAAGAAAAAATTAGTATTGAGCTGCCCGCTGAGACTGATATTGATAACCGTTTGGAGCCGGTACTAAGAACAATTTACCTTTTGTTTAATGAAGGTTATTATTCAACCAGCAAGGATAAAATATTGCGCAGGGAGCTTTGCTTTGAGGCTATGCGCCTCTGCACAATGCTTGTTGAAAATAAGGCTACCAATAAGCCGCAGGTAAATGCGCTGCTGTCGCTAATGTGCTTTCATGCATCGCGGTTTGATGCAAGGCTGAATGAACAGGGAGAGATAATTTTATATGAAGAGCAGGATACCACCCTCTGGAATACAGATCTAATAAGCAAAGGGGCATACTTTTTGCATAATGCGGCAAGTGGTAAAGTTCTTTCAAAATATCACCTGGAAGCCGGCATAGCATACTGGAACACCCAGAAGGAAGACACAAAAGAGAAATGGGAAAATATTTTACAATTTTATAATAGGCTGCTGCAAATTGAATATTCGCCGGTTGCAGCACTTAACCGAACTTATGCTCTTGCAAAAGCAAACAGTAAAGAGGATGCCATTATTGAAGCAGAAAAATTGCAGCTAACAGAAAATCACTTTTATTTTACCCTGCTGGGCGAGTTATATACAGGCAAGGATAATATAAAGGCCAAGCGGCATTTTACACAAGCCATAACGCTTGCCAAAACACAGGCAGATAAGCAGGCAATACTGAAAAAAATGGATAAGCTAAGCTGAATGCCTCTTTATAAACAACACCGTAATGGTAGAAGTATTTAAAACAAATGTTCAAAAGGTTAGAGAGGCAAAGCTGGTAATACAACGGCTAAAAGGATGCTTTCCCGCGTATAAAATAAACTTTGACCTTAAAGATTGCGACAAAATTTTACGGGTAGAAGGGCACGATATTCCAACCTGCGGGATTATCGATATTTTAAAAGCGGGGAATTATGAATGTATATTGCTGGAGTAAAGAATTTTAGGCAATCCAAACCGCGGCAGAAATGCATTATATTAGCATAAGAATATTTACACAACTTTATGCAACAACCTAAACCTTTTTTAGCATGGCTTAAAAAATACAGGCGAAAAATCATGTTTTGGGCTGTGTTGATCTTATTACTTGTATTTTTTGGTAATGCTGATAGTAAATATTACTTGCATGAAGATGCTAAGATAATTACAAAATGGAGCAATATTGCCTTAGTTATTCTTTCGGTCGTTATCGCGTGTTTAATGCTCATTATATTTCGAAAACATGTAGACTCATGGCAACATGCAGTTCTTTATCTGTTAATAATAATCGTTAGATTTTCTATAGCCGCTTTTTTCCTTCACGGCATTTTTGGCAACATAGGGCTATTTGTAAACAGGCAATTTTCTACAGGCCAAATTCAAAAGCATTTTGTAATTACACATTTGAACGGAGACACCATCGGCCTTCCCATATATTACAGCATTGCGAGCAGGCAAATATTTACTGACGACAATGATATAATTTCTTCACAAACTAAAAGACATAAAATAAAAGATACGGTAGCTGTAAACTTTACCAGGGGTTTGTTTGGTGTTGAATATTTCAATTACGCAAATAATGCAAAGCATGCGCCCTAATTGGTTAAGGTTACCTTACTAAAGGATACCCCGATTGTTAACACAGCGCCCCCATCACCAGCAGTGCCCTTGTACTCAGTGGTTTTTTTTAGAAAGTTTAGTTCAAGTTTTTTCTTGTCAAATAATTTTATTTTACTTGTGTCAGCTATAGGTGGTTTTATTGTTGATATATCTTTTGGCCTTGATGGCTTTGAAGGTTGTATAGTATTTAACGTAAAAGAAGATTTGTTTTCAAAGGTTGAAAAAACACCGGTGGCAGTAATATTAGCCCCAAAGTTTTTGGGTAGCCGCACATTTACCAACCCAATATTATCGGATTTAAGCATAAAATTGTAGTGGCCATTTATAAACCCAATATCCAGCATTTTTCCGGCGGAAAGGCCGCAGCCAACATTTCCGGCTATAGTATCAATTTTAATAAACCCAAATCCCTTACCCCGCACCTCGCCCTCAAAAATTTTTTTAATATGTATGCTACCTAAAGCTGCGGTAAGTGTTGCGGTGCTTAAAATGCCTGCCGTAAAATCGCCAAAGCTTTCATTAATCTCAAGGCCACCCGGGTAATCACCCATTTTAATGTTACCGAATTGATTTTTTATTTTAAGTGCGAGGGTGCCGGGCATATAAATGATATAGTTTATAGTGCATTTTTCATTTACCGGCTGCGGTTTAATTTTTGCCGGTAAAGAATCTGTTCCCCCAATATTTGTGCGACATGTTATAGCGTTGTCACTCTGGCCTTCAACTATCACAATGCGCGTAAGCAAGTTTTTTGCATCCGTGCTGGTTTTTGCCGTTGCAATTACAGTAATATTTATCAAAACGTTCTTTCTATTCCATGTTCTTACTTCAACGTCCCCATAGGCATTATCAATGCTTAGTTTCTTCCTGCCTACGGCATCAAATGTTTTTGTTATCTTTTTAGTCATAACAATACCCAGGCTATCCTGCTGTGCGGTAGCGAGGATACTCACACTGCCAAACCAAATAAGCAGGCTAAATTTCATCATAAGTCTTTTTACCGGCATGGTTGTTTGGTGGTTGTATATTTTTTAATACCTGTAACTGGCTGTTAAGAATTGTTTCCTGCATCTGCAGGTTTTCAATAATAGATCGTAATATCCGTTCTTTGTCAATGCTGCCAGGCACCCTTGCTTGTAAATCAGCAACAATTTCGTCCAGGTCATCAATTGCTTTTTTAAAATCTTTGTATAGCTCTGGGTCTGTTTTTTGCAATACAATTATTTGTTTTTCCTTTGTTTTAACAGCTGCCTGGTAGTTGACGATTGATTGCGAATAATCCACTTCAACAGGATGTGCCTTCTCTATTGGCGTATCAATTGCTGCATAATTTTCTGTTACCGAACTATCACTGCGCCGTGTTGTGTTTGTGGCCGCAGTTTGTTGCCCTTGCGAAACACCCAGGGTCGTCGTACGGGCTTGCCGGGTAATAAAAAGCAACGATGCCGCTCCTGCAAGCAAGAGCAGGCTTGCAGCTACTACCCATTTCATCCACGGCTTTGCTGCACCAGGCTTTTCATTATGATGCTCAATTAGCTGTTCCTTCAACCTTTGCCAAATTTCGGGCGGTGGGGCGCCCTTCTCCAGCTTACCCCGGTTATCATCAATATATTTTTCAAAATCATTTTCCATGTTATTTTATTTGGTTATCATGGTCAATACTTTTTGTCTCGCGCGTAAATACTGGCTTCTTATAGTAGCTGAAGGCACCTGCATTATGGCTGCGATGTCTTCAAACGCCAATTTCTCAAACACATGCAGGTTAATCACAATCCTGTGTTTAGCAGGCAGGGTGTTTATCGCTTCAGCAATAGCTTCAATCTTATCGCTAAAAACTTTTTCATCAATGGCATCTTCCTCCCGCACATTATAAACCTCTGCCACCTCAATATCAAGCCAGTTATCTTTTACACGCGTATTAAAGTTAATGCTCTTGTTTATAACTATTCTTTTCATCCAACCTGCAAATGCATTGGTGTTTTTAAGACTATTAAGATTGGTAAACGCCTCCAAAAAAGCATCCTGCAATATATCTTCAGCATCTCTTTTGTTCATAACCAACCGCATGCAGGTATGGTACATAGCGTTACTATACCTGTTGTACAACAGTTCATAGCTTTTAATGTCCCCTTTTTTGCACCGTTCAATTAAAGTAGCCTCGCTTATAGTAAATAATTCTGCCAGTTATACCTGCAATTTTAGTTTGTTATTAAATAAGTAACAACACACCGAAAAACGTTGCACGATTTGCGTTGGTTTTTGAAATTTTTTTTAAACGACAATTAAGCGTGAAAAATAATGCAACAAAAACGCGTGTGCCGTTACCTGAATATAAACCTTATTAAGCAATGAGAAAATTTTTACAGCTTTCACTTTTTTGCATGCTATCTTCTTCAATTATCGCAAATGCCCAAACTGGCAAGGCAGTAACAGGTATAGTGAAAGACTCAGCAGGTGCCTCTTTGCCGGGTGCTACCATAAAACTTACAGAAGACAACGGCGACAGCCTGTTTACCCCGGCCCGCGCAGATGGCAGCTTTTTCTTTAAATTGGTAACAACACCCCGTATTACTCTCACAATTTCAGCAAATGGCTTTGTTACGCTGGTAAGGCATTATAAATTAAAAAGTGATTCAACAATTGTTTCACTTGGCGTTATACAGTTAGGTGCGCAGTTTAATACACTAAACCCGGTTACCGTTGTTGCCGCAAACCCGGTAATGATAAAAGAAGATACCGTAACATACAATGTAAACGCATTTAAAGTGAGGCAGAATGCACCGCTTGAAGATGCGTTAAAAAAGATGCCTGGTGTTGATGTTGATATTAACGGAAATGTTACAGCGCAGGGCAAACAGGTTACCAAGGTACGCGTTAACGGCAAAGATTTTTTTGGCGGCGATGTAAAAACAGCTACCCGCAACCTGCCTGCTGATATTGTGGAGAATGTGCAAATGATTGACGATTATGGCGACCAGGCAAACCTTACAGGTGTTAAAACCGGCGAGCCGGATAAGATCATGAATATTACCATACGGCCAGACAGGAATCATGGTTACACCGGGCAGGTTACTGCGGGCGATGGCGCTGATGCTGCGCCTGAGAAACCTGGTATTAGCAATGACAACAGGTATATCGGCCTGGTAAATGCATTTAAGTTTAACGGCAACCAGCAATTTGCTTTGCTCGGTAACATTAATAATACTAACGTTAATACCTTCTCATTTGGTACACCCGCCACGAGCGATCCAATTACCACCAAAAAATTAAACCTTGACGCCGCCATGAGTGGAAAAGGAAATGTGGGTGGTGGCAATTTTACCAGCCAGGCAGCAACACAAAACGGCATTACTAATGCCCATGCAGCAGGCTTTAATTACCGCGACCAATGGAGTAAAGCTGTTTCAATATATGGCAGTTATAGTTTCTCAGATAACACCGTAGTTACAAAAAGTGTTACCGTGCAGCAAAATACATTGTTATCGAACCCAGGCTTTGTCAACGAAAATAGCAACGAAACAAACAGGAATATAAACCACCGCCTTAACTGGAATCTTGAGTATAAACCTGATACAATTAATTATCTTAAAGTAACCCCCGCATTTTCTTATTCTGGCGTTACTACAAATGCCTTGCAGGATGTTAACCAGCACCAAAAAGATAATATAACCGAATACACCAGTAATTTATATGGTACATTGTATTCGCCCAATTATGGCATTACAGCATTGTATAATCACCGGTTTAGCAGACAGGGGCGCAACCTGAGTATTAATGTTACTGCTAACAGTGTTACAACAAGGCAATACCAAAACCCAGTATTTAGTTATATAACAGGCACGTTAAGTGCGCCATCTGTACAAATGATAAACACTTACAGCCACAGCACAAACTATGGCATTACACTATCATATCTTGAGCCGCTTGGCGAGTTTAAATATCTTGAATTTAATTATGCGTTTAACCGCTCCATAACCAATAACGATAAACAAACCACTGTGCCTGACTCTTTAAATCATTCAGTTACAATTGACAGTGCCTTAAGCAACAGGTACAATTATACATTTACCACAAACCGTTTTGGCTTAAACTACAGATATGTAAAAAAAGTATTTAATTACACTATTGGCATTGGTGTTGAACCTTCAACATTGCATGGTAATTCACCATTACTAACGCTGCAAACACATGCAAGTGCTATAAACATTATACCAATAGGCCACCTTGTATTTAATTTTCAGCGCAATAAAACGCTAAGTCTAAATTATAGCGGCTTTAGCAGCCAGCCATCATTTAACCAATTGCAGCCCGTTATTGATTTTTCCAATGCGCTGTACCCTGTACAAGGCAATCCAAACCTTCAACCACAGTTCACCAATAATTTTTCTGTGCGCTACAACAAGTTTGATTTTGCCACAGGCAATACGCTTTTTACAAACCTGTCTTTCTCACAAATACAAAACCAGGTTGTTAGCAATACTATAAGCTACCCACACAAATATTTGCCTAACCCCGCACTGCAAAACACTTACCTAACACAATATAAAAATGCAAATGGTTTTTATACTGCATCAGCGTTTGCAAGCTTTGCAAAACCCTGGCACAACCGGCGTTATACGCTTATATTGAACGGCTCAGTTACTTATAATAATAACATTGGTTATTTAACCAGCATCGATTCCTTAACCTATACCCAAACCACGTTAAAGAATACGGCGAAAAACATAATATTCACCCCAACCGTAAGATTTAGGGTAGATATTCCAGACGTGATAGATGCGCAAATACTTGCCGGTTATGCTATTAGTAAAACAAATAATTCAATTAATAACAACTTCACAAACATATCGGCCAATATCCGCACGCTAACTTTTGGCATCAGTGGAAAAATCTACTTTTTTAAGGACTGGACGTTTAGCTATGAATACAGCAAAAACATTAACTACGGCTACACGGTACAGGTAACCAACCCCAATTTTTTAGATCTATATGTTGAAAGAAGATTTTTAAAAAATAATAAGGCAACACTAAGGTTTGCAGCTTTTGATGTATTTAATCAAAACACCGGGTACTCAACTGCCATAACTGCAAGCACTATTACTGAAACAAGCGTAAGCCGGCTGGGCCGGTATTATCTACTCTCTTTTACCTACCGTTTTCAAAAATTTGGAGGCAAATAGCAACCAAAAAATATGGGTTCAAATGCTAAATGCCATTTCAAACCTCGCAAAACCCAATAAAAATCAATAATTTGCCCACAAGCAGCCAGCAAGGCGGTTTGTAAATGCATTAATTGTACGCTTTTATTACAAAAAGTGTTCGCATTTGATACAGTATTGTATGTGTACTTATGCATAATGTATTAAAAATCATACATTTAAGGCTTGGTATGTTTATGGTTGCCTGTGTTTATTATCTTTGAATGAAGTACTATGAACCTTAAGAAATATTGCATTCTCGCCATTGACGATGATATTGACGTATTAACAGCCGTACGCCTGCTATTGAAAACAGAGGTGAAAGAAATTGTTACAGAAAAAAATCCTGATAACATTCCGTCGCTAATGTCAAAACAGTTTGACCTTGTGCTGCTTGACATGAACTTTAAATCATCCATCAACACTGGTAATGAAGGCATTTATTGGCTTAAGCGTATAAAAGAATTAAAACCGGATATTGCCGTAATAATGATAACCGCCTACGGCGATATTGACCTTGCCGTACGTTCATTAAAAGAAGGCGCAACAGATTTTGTGGTAAAGCCGTGGCATAATGAGAAACTAATGGTGATTATTGAAGATGCACTGCGTAAAAAGAATGCCGGCAAAAAGGCGGAAGATGCTTTTGCCAACGACAGCATTATTGGTAAAGAGCTACTGGGTGAGAGCGATGTAATGCAGGATATTTTTTACAAAACACAAAAAATAGCCCCTACTGATGCAAATATTTTGATATTGGGTGAAAATGGTACGGGTAAGGATTTAATTGCAAAAGCCATTCACCAAAAATCGTTAAGGGCAAATAAGCCCTTTGTAAAAGTGGATGTGGGCGCGTTGACAGAAACGCTTTTTGAGAGCGAATTATTCGGGCACAGGAAGGGTGCTTTTACTGATGCGAAAGAAGACAGGGTGGGCAGGTTTGAATCAGCCAATGAGGGCACATTGTTTCTTGATGAAATTGGCAATATAAGCCTTAATCAACAGGCAAAGCTGCTAACCGTATTGCAAAACCGGCAGGTTACCAGGCTTGGCAGCAACACACCGCAGCCCATTAACATAAGGCTTATTTGCGCAACCAACCTGCCGCTGCAGGAGTTGGCTAACGAAAACAGGTTTAGAAAAGATCTTATTTACCGTATAAACACTGTTGAAATAACCGTACCACCATTACGAAAACGCGCAAACGACATACTGTTATTAGCAAGACATTTTGTAAAAGTATATGCTGAAAAATATTTGAAGCCAGTGTTACGGTTTGATGAAGGTGCGGAAGAAAAATTACTGCAATACCATTACCCCGGCAATGTGCGGGAACTACAATACACTATAGAACGCGCCATAATTATGAGCGACGGTGAGGTTTTACAGGCGCGCGACCTGATTTTTTCGCCCATTGAAACGGTGCCCGTTAGTACTATAGAAGATGATGATATGAAACTTAGCACTATTGAAAAAAATACAATTTTGCATGTTATTGAAAAATATAACGGCAATATTACAAAAGCCGCGAAGGAATTGGGGTTAACCCGAACGGCATTATACAGGCGGTTAAGTAAGTACGAAATTTAAAATTATAAATACAGGCAGCTTATCCTTCAAAGCTGCCCATAAACAGGTTTTCTTTTATAATAGCGGTATTATTAAAATGTGCTTGCGGTTTGCTGGTGCCGCCTGCAAATCAGCGCCTGTGGGTTATGTAATCATCATTAACACAAATAAGAATATCTTTAACAATGTGAGGAGAGGTGAGCGATGAATGGAATTGAGAAATATCTTTATGCAAATAAAAGCAGGCCGGCAATTACTACGGCAGCAGAGGTAAGATTAGATATGTTTAAACGTTACGACTGGAATATTAGCATACGCGTATTGCTGATGTTTGGTACTATAACCGGCGCAGCTTTTTTACTGGTGCACGAATTATACCAGTTTGAAATAATCGCAGTACCCATTATTGCATATCAACTGCATGATTTTTTTCGCTTTAACAAAAAGGCGCAACAGGAAGTGGAGCAGTTTGTTGAGAGTATTCATTACCGTGATTTTTCGCGCCATTTTGATGTAAAGCACGCCCCGCAAGATTTGCAAAGGCTGCGGAAAGGCTTTAATGACATAAACACCACCTTTAAAGTAATAAGTAAAGAGAAAGAAACACAATACCAATACCTGCAAAAAATACTGGAACTGGTAGATACGGGCATATTGTCTTACGAAATTGAAAGCGGTGAAGTGGTGTGGATGAATGAATCGATAAAGCGGCTGTTGCAAATACCATATCTTAAAACAATACAGTCTCTTGATAGAAGGGATGGTGCACTTTGTGCGCAATTAATTGAGCTAAAACCGGGTGAAAGCCTGATCTCATCTGTGCATATTGAAAGGAATATTACCAAAGTGCTTTTGTCTGCCACAGCTTTTCAAACAGAAGGCAAGATATACAAGCTGGTTGCTTTTCAAAACGTAAATGAGGCGTTGGATGAAACAGAATCAAAAGCCTGGCAAAAGCTTTTAAGCGTAATGACGCATGAAATAATGAACAGCATTGCACCAATATCCTCCCTTGCCAATACACTAAAGAAAACGCTGCAGGAAAGCGCTGAAAATAAAGATAAACCACAATCGCTGGAAGACCTTGCAATTGGTATTGATACCATTAAACGACGTAGCGAGGGTTTGCTGAAATTTGCCGAAACATACCGTAACCTTAATAAAATAACTACGCTTAACCTCACCAGGGTATATGTGCGTGATGTGTTTGAAAGCCTGCACCAGTTGATGGAACCTACGCTGGAGCAGAAGAATATTGAAATGGAAGTTATTTTGAAGGATCCTGACCTGATGATCGAGGCTGATATAAACCTGCTTGAACAAGTGTTGATAAACCTTGTGGTAAATGCAATTGAGGCAGTTAAGGGTATTGAAGACCCCCATATTATGCTCAGCGGCGCGCAACTGCTTGGCAAAAAGCCTTACATACGTGTAACAGACAATGGCCCAGGCATGCCGGAAGAGCTGCTTGACAAAATATTTATCCCATTCTTTAGTACCAAAAAAAGCGGTAGTGGTATTGGCTTAAGCCTTTGCAAACAAATTATGATGTTGCATAAGGGCAACATTACAGTGCAATCGCTTGTGGGTGAGGGTACCGCATTTACGCTGCAGTTTTAGCGTTTGCACATCTCTTCAGTTCTAATTGCATAATATTAAGAGAAAAACAATATTACATTTTTCTAAACGCCATCATTGTGTTATTGGTAGGGTCTTTATGCTGCGTTATTCTTTTGCCGGTATCTTCAAAGCCATAGGCAGTAACAATGTTTACCCATTCTTCTAACGGCCTGAAAACGCGGTATTCTTTTGCATCCATGACCCACGATTTATTTTCGCTTATGCTTATTACCGAGTGCACAACCGAAACAAATGTTTGCATGGGCGCAGTTTTTACATCGTACTCACGCATAATAAACATGCCGCCTTTGCGTAACACCCGGCCAATAAAATTAACAAAATCAACCAGGTATTCTTCAGGGTAATGGTGCAGGCCGGTATAACAGGCAACAAGGTCAACACTTTCATTTGGCGTACGGTTGTTTTCCTGTATAATGTCTTTTAATGAGTTACCTGTATCATCTATAAAAACAATATTCCCTTTAAGCTGTAGTTGCTTTTTTATGCCGCTAAGGTAGTTGCCTGCGCCCCCCACCTGTATACTGCCGTTAATTACACCAGCGCCACTTAATATTTGCAGTGTTTGCTTTTGCATCTCTTTTTTTAGCCGCCGCTGCTGTGGAGCAATAAAAGTGAGCTTTTGCAAAAAAGGCTTTATCTCCGGCAGGTTTTTTTGCACCTCCTTGTATATTTCCTCGTCTGTTTTCTTTTCTTTAATGGCCATTGCAATTACATAATGAAAGGCGTCTTCGGGGTAAAGGCGGTGTATAAGCTGGAGAAAAAAATAAAGGCCATCATTTAACGGGGTGCTGTCAAAAACCATTTTGAACCTGGAAGTATCGGCATTGTGCATGCTTAAAATAGAAATTTGTTTAAAATGGCTAAAATTACACTGATAAATTTACATTTTAAGGTACTGTGCAATGTTGTTTTTTGCACTAATGTATAAGTGGTTGTATTATGGCGTTTTTTGGCAGGCCGGTGTAAAGGGTTAGGTGTTTCGCTACCCACTTTATAATGAGTTTAAAAAAGATTTCGCAATAGCCAATTTGTTTGTATTTTCAAGCCCCTTAATTAACGGTTGCATTTTTTGGTTATTGATAACTTTTGCGGAAAAATGTTTGCGACCTGTTGATTTTTACGTACGCAACTTAAAGCATATAACAATGAAACTAACTACCGGCATAAGTTTGGCATTAATGATGTTCTTGCAATATTTTGTATGGGGCGCATGGTATGTAACCATGGGTACTTATATGGGTGAAAATCTTCATTCAAGCGGAACCCATGTTGGGTATGCCTTCAGCGCCTTAGCATTGGCAACAATTATATCACCGTTTTTTGTTGGCATGGTTGCCGACCGTTTTTTTGCTGCGCAAAAAATCATGGGTGTGTTTCACCTGCTGGGTGCAGCGTTATTATTTCTCGCAACTAAAATGACAGCCGATTGGCCTTTTATTATTGTGATATTACTTTACTCACTGTTATACATGCCAACTATCGCGTTAAGTAACAGCGTAGCATTCTCTCAAATGACTGACCCTGGCAAACAATTTCCCTGGATACGCGTGTTTGGAACCCTTGGATGGATTGTTGCAGGTTTGTTTATAGGCTACCTTAGCATTGAAAAAACAGCTATTACGTTTTATATTGCTGCTGGTGTATCTGCCGTGTACGGCCTTATTAGTTTTGCCTTACCCAACACGCCGCCCAAAGGCAAAGCAGCAGAGGTGTCAGCATCAAAGTCACTTGGCGCAGATGCGTTTGTCCTGTTTAAAGACAAACCCTATGTTATATTTTTTATCGCTGCAATTCTGGTTTGCATACCGTTATCATTTTATTACGGTTTTGCAAATCCTTTTTTAAATGAAGTAGGTATGGATAATGCGGCCGGAAAAATGATATTTGGCCAGGTATCAGAGGGTATTTTTATTCTTGCGATACCCTTTTTATTCAATAGTATTGGCGTTAAAAAAATGCTGATATTAGGCATGGTAGCATGGATGCTGCGTTATGTATGTTTTGCCTATGGTAATACCGGAAGTAATAACTGGATGCTGTATGCAGGTATTATTTTGCATGGTGTGTGTTATGATTTCTTTTTTGTAACTGGTTATATGTATACTGAGAAGAAAGCGGGCGAAAAAATAAAGAGTGCGGCCCAAGGGTTATTTACATTTGCTACTTACGGGGTAGGTATGCTGATAGGTACCTGGATATCAGGTATTGTTGTAGATAAGTATGCAACCAGCCCAACGGTACATAACTGGACAAGCATTTGGTTTGTGCCAGCAGGTATTGCAGCCGCAGTGCTTGTATATTTTATTATATTTTTCAGGGAGAGAAAGGCTATTGCTGCTGCAGCTTAACGATCGCTAATCCGGGAATGGGTACAAAACTATCAATACTATTACTTTAACACCAAAATATGCCCGCAAGGGCTAATAGTTATGAAAATTGCAATGCTTGGCTCGGGTTTTATCGGGCGTTTTTATGCTGACTCAATTCAGGGTTACAGGAGCAAAGACAAAATTGTAAGCATTTATTCGCGCCGCGAAGAGAGCGCAAAAAAATTTGCGCATGATTACAAATGCGACCATTGGACGACGACCATGGAAGAGTCTATTGCCCAGGCGGATGTGGATGTGGTTTGTATTGCGCTGCCCAACAATAAACACGAAGAAGCGGTAATGCTTTGTTGTAAACATAAAAAGGCTGTTATAACTACAAAGCCTCTTGCACGTAACGCGGAAGAAGCAAAACGCATTTTACTGGCTGTTGAAGAAGCGGGCATTTTTAACGGCTACCTGGAAGACCTTGTATATACTCCCAAATTTTTAAAAGCACACGAAAGCGTGAAGAATGGCGCTTTGGGCAGAATATTATGGGCAAAAAGCAGGGAAACGCACCCGGGCCCGCACAGTGACTGGTTTTGGGATATTGAGCAGGCAGGCGGC
>Ga0206931_1058_pt1 | contig 35582 bp, 28 predicted proteins | sample Alteio_BWOrgHeat_17_FD_152946 | JGI IMG/M metagenome (GOLD analysis project Ga0206931, IMG submission 152946) | Enriched cells from forest soil in Barre Woods Harvard Forest LTER site, Petersham, Massachusetts, United States -... | ecosystem: Environmental > Terrestrial > Soil > Temperate forest >...
ATTTTAGTTCTTGCTATATTTGATGACAACGATAAGGCAAACACGTTTATTGCCTTTCGGTTGTGATTTGCTTTCAATTTTAGTTCTTGCTATATTTGATGACAACTTTTATCCATGGCCTGCACCCTGGCAGGGGGTTGTGATTTGCTTTCAATTTTAGTTCTTGCTATATTTGATGACAACCCAACGCCTAATATAAGCGTTACCGATTTTGTTGTGATTTGCTTTCAATTTTAGTTCTTGCTATATTTGATGACAACTTGCACCGGTGTTGCTACCTACGCGGCCATGTTGTGATTTGCTTTCAATTTTAGTTCTTGCTATATTTGATGACAACCCACACCCGGCGCAACACCTGTACCATTTTGTTGTGATTTGCTTTCAATTTTAGTTCTTGCTATATTTGATGACAACTAGATTGTTGATTGTGAATGTACATAAACAGTTGTGATTTGCTTTCAATTTTAGTTCTTGCTATATTTGATGACAACTCATGTTTAAAAAACTCCGTACCCTTATGAGTTGTGATTTGCTTTCAATTTTAGTTCTTGCTATATTTGATGACAACTTTCTTCTCCGGTTAGTCCTGTGTCTGTCCGTTGTGATTTGCTTTCAATTTTAGTTCTTGCTATATTTGATGACAACCTGCTGTAAAGGTTATGGCGTACCCTGTGCGTTGTGATTTGCTTTCAATTTTAGTTCTTGCTATATTTGATGACAACCCGTAATTCCACGATAGCTATCACAGGGTTGTTGTGATTTGCTTTCAATTTTAGTTCTTGCTATATTTGATGACAACCAATTGTGGCAATGGGTTATTTAGCAGGCGTTGTGATTTGCTTTCAATTTTAGTTCTTGCTATATTTGATGACAACAGCTGCTATTGTGGTTGCTGGTATAATGGTGTTGTGATTTGCTTTCAATTTTAGTTCTTGCTATATTTGATGACAACTTTTTGGTTTAAATGCAAAACGGTAGCCCTGTTGTGATTTGCTTTCAATTTTAGTTCTTGCTATATTTGATGACAACTTGCGTTTGCTGTCGTTATGCCGCCGCTTGGTTGTGATTTGCTTTCAATTTTAGTTCTTGCTATATTTGATGACAACGTGAATGCCTTTATTTATGTTTGTATAGCCGTTGTGATTTGCTTTCAATTTTAGTTCTTGCTATATTTGATGACAACCTTTGACCTGCTGTTTATGTACCACTTTTTGTTGTGATTTGCTTTCAATTTTAGTTCTTGCTATATTTGATGACAACATAACAAATATTCCTTGCACCACACTCTGCGTTGTGATTTGCTTTCAATTTTAGTTCTTGCTATATTTGATGACAACAAATGGGTACTTCGGTAAATGGATGGCAGTGTTGTGATTTGCTTTCAATTTTAGTTCTTGCTATATTTGATGACAACTCATCCGGGACGCGCAAACTTGACGCCCCGGTTGTGATTTGCTTTCAATTTTAGTTCTTGCTATATTTGATGACAACTTGTTGGCCCATGGCCTGCAGAGAACTGATGTTGTGATTTGCTTTCAATTTTAGTTCTTGCTATATTTGATGACAACTTTAAAACTCAGATCATCAATCCTTTCACGTTGTGATTTGCTTTCAATTTTAGTTCTTGCTATATTTGATGACAACTGCACGCTCTATGCAACTTGCCTGGTATATGTTGTGATTTGCTTTCAATTTTAGTTCTTGCTATATTTGATGACAACACAGGGGTTTTATACCCTTTCCAATTCCTTGTTGTGATTTGCTTTCAATTTTAGTTCTTGCTATATTTGATGACAACTTGTTCCTTGCTGTGGCATATATTATTTGTGTTGTGATTTGCTTTCAATTTTAGTTCTTGCTATATTTGATGACAACAGCAAAAGCTGGAAGCCTTGTCAGCAAAGGGTTTCAATCAAAAATAGAAAGAAAAAAATGGACTTTACAGTGTCCCGAGTATAACATTCGGGACACTTTTTGTATTTCTATGGGGGCTAAAAAAGCTCTAATTGCTGGGGAATATTCGGTAGTTCGGCCAGTTTGGGGCCAAAATATATCTCCATCATGCCAAATTGCTTATCGGTAATGGTAAGTATGCCCACATGCCCTTTCTCGGGCAGGCTTTTTTTAACCCGTTTTATATGCACATCAGCATTTTCCATACTGGCGCAGTGCCGCAGGTAAATTGAAAATTGAAACATGCTAAAGCCATCGGCAAGCAGCTTTTTCCTAAAATCGGCGTAAATCTTCCGCTCTTTTTTGGTTTCAGTCGGCAGGTCAAAAAAAACAAGCACCCACATTATTCTGTATGCGTTTAGTCTGTCTGCTTTCATGGCATTTGCGGGTAAAGCATTCTGCGCTGCTCGCCCGTATAGCACTTTGCCAGGGCCGCCGCTGTGCGCTGTGCCGCCAGCATCAGCGGGCTTTTTGCCCCATCCATCAGCACATCGGCAGTTGGCAGGTTTAGCAACTGCACCTTAAACTCCTTTGTTAGCACGTCAACGGCCGATGTGTTGTCAATTATGCCCCTTACAATTACATCAACAAAAGGGCGGTAGGGCTCCATAATATCATCGGCAAGGCAGTAGGCGTTATACCTGTTGCGGTGAAAAATGCCCAGCGTTGGCAGCAGCCCGGCGCCGGTAATAGCCCTTGCAACCGTGGCGCGTATAATAGCGTAGCCATAGTTAAGCAGGTTGTTGGGCGGCGGCCCATCCCGCCTGCGAAAAAACTGCCACGCCGGTGGAAAAAGATTTGCCCAATAGTAAGCGGCGGCCTGCGCCTCATAATTATCAGCATCGCCGCTTTTTACCTGCTGCGCAAGATTGGTTAAATAGCCATGCGGAATATCCCATTTTTTTAATACGGCCGCCTGGTTGGTTATTTTAGCTTTTACCGTTTGCTGCCACAATTGTTTTTTTAAAGGGTCTGTTGCTTCAATTTGCGCACGAAACCTTTCGCTTTGCAGCGTGTTGCCCTCCAGCGGCAGCATCATACCGCTGGGGTGGCGCGTTTCGTTACAGGTAACCACGCTGGCATTGTTGGCCAGCAGTTTATCAAGCAGGTAATGGCTCAGGGTTATTTGCTGGTGCTCAAGCACAAGCATCCCGATATCTTCAATTGGTACCGTTTTTTCGGCCCTATCCTCATAGCCCTTTACATGTTCGTAGCTAACCACCAACTGCTCATTACGGCATTTAAGGTGGCAGGGGCTTTCTATGCAAAGGGTGCGCTTTATCATAAAACGGGTTTTAATAATACCAGCTTCGGTTTTTTATGGCATCGCCTGTTGCATCGCAATCACTTCATCTTTCAGTGCTTTTTTCAGCTTTTATTGCAATATGCCTGCAACAGGTTTGATGTTGCCAAGCCTGTCAATATTCAGCTTAATACAGCATTCTTTTATCATCACTCCATCAATGGAACGTTCCATTTTATTTGTTGCTAAAAATTCAACTTTATTTACTATTGAGGTAGCCACATTATGTTTTATAAAGAAACATTGATAAGAAGTAGAACTTACCATTTTATATATCCTGTCCGCAATTCGCTTTTTTGATGAGTTTATGTTGTTCCAATCTACCTCTTCACCTTCCTCCGGTACATATACAAGGTCGTTAGGGGATAAGTACATGAACAATAAATGCCCATGTATATTTTTTTCAGGAACTGGCGTCAATTTTTGCTTTAACCTCTCAATTACAATATTCAATGATATTGTTTCGTAACTTTTATTACTGTTGCTGTCTTTATAAACCGCGAAAAATAGATTTGTGCCTTTCGCAGCTTCTACATATTTGTGTTTTTTATTGCCCGTTTGCCCTACGTTAAATTTGTTGCCTTTAGGCTCATAAGTACGAACTTTATAAACCGGCTTGTGTGGCTTGCCATTATTTAATACTTGTATATTTCTATTGAGGGCATCTAAGCCATCAGGGGAAAAAGCTAATTCCGGGTGTTCTATTATTTTTCCATCCTTTATTTCATTGTAGTTCTCTAAATGAGTCAACATTATTTTTTTTATCCCTGTATCAGTGATATAACTAATCATGTCTTTGGTAAATGACTCATTTACCGCAACCCTTGATGCTGCATTGTTGCCCAGTCCGTTGCTATCTAAATCCCAATAAAAAACTTCAACTTTTGAAATATCCACTCCATTCCACTTATTATCGTTTTCTTTAAATAATTGAATGATTTTTTTCTTATCAAGCCCTTGTTGCTTTAGCCCAACTATAAATTTTTTAAAAGGTTTATCAGCAATCATTTCCAACTCATCTAATGCAGCGGCTATTGTTATTGTTTTATTTAATTTCAATTTTACAAGGCCTGAAACTGTGTCTTTATGCATAGGTTTTCGTATCGCCCAATTTTCGCCACTTTCCTGCCTTATAACTTGTTTAGCTACGCCACTATCAACGCCTTTCTGCCATTTTTGGTAATGGTTAATAGTTTTATTAATAACGCGGTTGTTTTGCTTAAAGCTTATTACAATTTCGTTAAGCGAACCTTTGCTATCCACAGTAAAATCAATCCAGGGCTTTTTGAAAACCCATTTGTAATTTTCAGGGCCATTATATTTTTTATCGCATAACTTTTCTCTTAAATCATAGCGTTTTTTTGCTTTTTCTTCTTTTGTTTTTTTGCCAAGGGCACTTTCATTATTAAGATAATTTATGTGGCTTCTGGTTGCACAAGCTATTATAATGGCGTCTAAGGCATGATGGCGGTGGTCAATACGCTTTTTAATAAAGCCCTTTTGGAATTCAAGAGGTACCTGGGTTTGAAAAACTCTTTTTCCTTCTTTATTAACCCATTCACCAAAATTCTGGCTTTTGGTTAATGTGTTTAGCCTTTCAAAACGGGGAGTAATAATTTCGTTCCACACATCATTAAGCCCCCAATCCTGCTTTAATGTGGCTGTAATAACTCCATTGCCTAAAATTACATTCTTTGATGTTGTTTCTTCTTCGCCTTCCTCCCTTACAATCTTACTCAAAAGATTTTTTACAATTTTACTAATATACCTGTTGTCATTTAACTGTCTTTGTATAAAAGCTTCAGGTATATCTTCCATTAAAAGCCGTTTCATTTTGCCGCGGCTCTTCGAGTAATTCTGTTTAATAAAATCTTCGTATACATCTTTTTTTAAAATTGTTACCTGTTTTCCCAAACCTGTTTCTACAATCGTCCCCCCTTCACTAAGTATGAATTCAAAAGCAGTGCGGTTGTCTTTTAATTTATTTACTGCGGCTTCACAGATAATTTTATTGCCAAATGAATCATCAAAATGCCTCGTCCGGGGTATAATATGTTCAATTTCATACGCAGGAGTAAAAAGCTTATTTAAAGGAATAATGCTGTTTGTATATGGCGAACGGTATTTTTGTTGCAGCCAAAGCTTGTAGCGTATAATTTCGCTTTGTGTTGGGAGTGCCATTTTTGAAATTTTTAATATCTCATCAGGTATTTTGCCATCTTCTGCATTTAATACGCCGTCCTCGTATATTTTTAAAATATCTTGCTGCATTGGTGAATAAGGCCTTACATTTTCAACATCTCCGTCATTAAGCATCTCCACCAATAATGCTTTAATACGCAGGTTTGTGTTTTCATTCTCTGTTACCTGCTTTGAAATCTTTTCTCTATCGGCTTTGGTGTTCTTCATTTCGCGGCCCAATTCTACATGTATCTCATCAAAAAAACCTTCTTCACTGCAGCCATAATGTTTCCAAATATCGCCAACAACCTTAAGCGTTTCGTTAATCACCTGCTCAACTATTGGATTTCTTAAACTATGCTGGGGTAGCATTTCTATTTGCCCCGGGATTTTCCATTTTTTGGTATCGGCATTTTCTGAATGCCGACCATAAATAACATAACATGCAAGCCATTCAGGCAAGCCCTGAAAGTGGCTTAGTTCTGTTAAACTGATTGCTTTGTCCCGCACCCGGTTTTTTATATTTTCATCACATTCCGCATTAATTATTTTTTCAACCCTTTCTTTGGTTGCCGGATCAATAGCATGCTCACTCCAATATTTTCCGGCACGCATAAGCGGCAATAATTTCTTAATCGCTTTTGCAGAGTATGCACCGTAATCTTTTTCAAAACGCGGAAATTTTTTAAAATGCTCTACAAAACCTTCGCGCACATCGTTTTTTGATGCAAATGTTTTCAATGCCTTTTCGATATCTGTTTTATCTTCTACAGAATATAGTATATGCCATAACGCTTCTTCACGTTGAGGCGTTAAAAAACCTGGTGGAATATCTCTAATTTTATCTAAGCGGCTTTTAATAAGCCACTTGGTTTCGTTGCAAGGGTATATTTTATCCTCAACATAATTCCACCTGAAATTGTCAGCATTTTTTTTAAGATTAAATAAAGGGTATTTTAAAAAATCCTTTTGCGTTATTTCTCTTTTTTCGTTTAACCATTCAAACAGAGTAACAAAACTTTTAGTTGAGTTTATAAATTCAACTGTTACATCAACGTCCGTTTGAAGTTTGCCATTTATTTGTTTTTCTTTTTGAATTATGCGAAGGTTTTGAATAAACTTCCATAACCTAAACTCCTGGTATAGTGGATGAGATTTTGCAATGCACGTTAACCGCTTGATTTCTTTTTTATCGTCTTTAATATAAACCCGTTCTTCAAAGCGGCATTTGCTTATGAGCGATTTTTTGCTTTTTAGCGGTCGTTGATAATAAATAATGTCCTCTAAAAAAAGATGGGTAAAATCCTTATTGGCTATACTTTCTTGATGAGCGCTGTTATGCTGATATAGTTCTTCCAGGCAAATGCTGTATAATTCGTTGTCTTGCAGTTCGAGATGAAATTCTTTTTGCTTTTGCAGTATTAGTTTTAGCTCCTCTTTATAAAACTTTCTCTCAATCGTTCTTACAAGCCTGCCTTTTATCTTTTGCCCGGGTTTTTGCAAAAGGATGTCATAAATGTACTCTCCAACTGTTTTTTTACTTTTATCAATATCGTGCTCTGTTTTTTTCTTCACCAGCGTCCAATCATTTTCAGCGGGTGCCCTGAATGATCTTCTTTCCTTACCTTCCTTGTCTTTTTTTATACTGCCGTCGGGGTTCAATTCTGTTGTTACGATAAATTCTTTTGTTTTGCCAATCCAATCCAAAGGGGCTCTGCTTGTGCGCCTGTAAACCCATCCATTTTCTAAAAGCACATTATACCATATTTCATCCTTTTTCCTATCTCCACTATCTGTTACATCCGTTATTTTTAAAGAATAGAACTCAACAAGCTTATCTGCCGCCTCTTCCTCATCTTCCCCCCTTAATTGATAATAGCCCCTTTTTTGATTAAAGTTTAGCAAAAGCCACGCAATCTCCTCTTTTTCAATTTTATTATAGAGTGCTTTTTTTCGCAGGTAATATATTGTCCAATCATAAGGCACTTTCCTTTCATTTGCAAGCAATTGTGGCTGATGCTGTTTAAAATCAGCAATCATTTCTTCAAATGATTTTTTAAATATAAATGTTGCTTTTGGGTTTTCTGGCGTTTTGTAGTAAGCAAGCTTAGGTTCAGTTTCAGGTAAAAATTGACCCAGGCGCTTTTCAAAATCTATTGCGTTTTTATAATGTTCAGGCAGAAAACCAAGGAGATTCAGCACACGGTGCAACCTTTCCCTGCGCAAAAGATGCCGTTCCCTCAATCTTCTGGTGCTTCTAAAACCTGTACGTTCAGCGGTTTGGGAAAGCGATACACCGCTATCAAATTTGCCTAAAACATCCTGCGGCATTGGAATAATTCTACAGCCAGCAGCTAATATTTCGCCTCCATTATTAATGTTGTTATGTTTAATTATTGCCCAGCCAATAGAATTGGTTCCTAAATCTAAGCCTAATATAATTTTATCTTTTTCTTTCATTTTATTTAATTTATCTACTCTACATTCAAAAATAAATTATTTTTGCTTCTGGATAGTAAAAAAGAAAGAGTTTCCAAACCTTTTTTGAACTGAGGCGCCGAGGTTAGCTATCCTTACTTTACTACTTAATATAAAATATTAAAAAAAATATATTTTATGTAGAGTAGGCTGTGATTTGCTTTTATTATCTAAAAGGCATCCCGTGGTGCCTTTTAATATTTAAGGTCGATTTATTTTGGTTATTCGAGAAAAAAAGTACCTTCATCATCTAATTTGAAAGCAAATCACAATAAGGATTATTCCGTTGTGTAAACATTTAAAGCGGCGCAAGTCGCTTTTTTTATTTAACACAATTACTAACATACGCATTTATTTTCATATTTGCAATAGGCTTACGGCATATATTCCGTCAACCGCTTTCTTCTTTTCCCCAAACCTGCCCATCCCCAATACCACGCCGGCAAGCATTTTCCCCTGCCATCATGTTGCAAAAATATTTTTAAAAAACATCCTGTTTTTAGCGGACAAAACACCGCTTTTTATATATAAGTATATACACTATACTTTATGCCTTTTAAATTACAACCGGCGGGTTTACGCGCATTGTGGGCAGATTACCGGGGCCATTGCGACGGAAATGTTTCCACTAAACTGTACAGGGGGAAGCTTGTGGAGGTGCCTAAAAAAATTATCTACAGCCTGGAAGGTTTTTGCCTTTTTGGGGGCGTTACGGAGGAAGATTTGCGGAAATATGAAAAGAATAAAAATTATTCCGCCATTATTAGGCAAATAAAGCACGAGGCTATGTGCCGCAAGCTGGATGCGTTGATAAACGGCGAGGGCTGCACGCGGGGCCTGCTGTTTGACCTGAAAATGAACCATGGCATGGATGGCAAACGCCAGCGAGATGCGGAGGATTGGAACATTACGCTTAAAATTGATGACGGGGAAGTGCCGCTTAATGCACAGCCGCCTAATACAGGTGGGGAGCGCGGATGCGCCCTTGCCGCCGTTAAGCCATCCACAGGTGGGGAGGGGTGTGACGAAGAACGTAGCGAAGAACAGGGCGAAAAACGGATTGAACAGCCGGGCGCAGGACAGAGCGAAAAACGTGGTGAGGAACGACAGGAAAGTTTTGTTAGTGAAATGGTGGTGCGGGGAGGGCCTTCGGCAGTGGCGGGCACGGAACAGGTGTTTCGGCCGCCGGGTGATGAATTGATGGCGTTGGATAGCACTGGTAATAATGGGGCGGATAGCAGGCCGCCTGCTGATGTTTATGAGTGGAAGGGTTTGCCAAGAAGGGTGCGATGGAGGTGAAGGGGGGAGGCTTATGAGGTTTTAGAAACCAGAAGGTCTGCACCTGCAATTTTCAAAGCATGGCGGTGCGGGATTGAGCAGTAATTATATCTCAAATCTTTCACGGATTTATGTTGTTCTTTTGGCTTGTCTAAAGGACTCCTTCGGAGACCCAAAAGAACCAAAAGATCAGTCCCGCACGTGCGGGAGGGCCAAAACGCTCCGCAGAACCGCCCATGCCAGCGCCACCCAAGGTGTAACGACGCATGTATTTACTTTTTGTTTTGTTGCGTGATACTGCATAATCATACACGTTTATCTTTTTTAGCCGGTGTGCTACGTGTGTTTTATTAAGGGCTTACCGCTGCGAGTTCAAATCAACAATATGGCTAAAATCTTGCCCTTTCGTCAACCTTGTTCTCTCGGTTCGGGTAACAATACCAGGTGCGGGTTGCTTAGAGTTTAAATGGGAATAAGACCTACAAGGTTTTGGAAGCCTTATAGGTCTAAAAATAGATCTGAAATTATTATAAATGGCTACAAATGAGCGTGTTGCGTGTTATTGGTTTCCTCCTTTTTCCTCCTGCGCCAGTAATTACTTAGTTTTTAAATTATACACCCTTACGGCCAGGTTTTGTAAGGCAGGTAAAGAAGATGTTGGTGTGCTTAAGTAAAAATATGAAGTGGCTGATACATCATCACTTCTGTAAAAGTTAACCCAGCCGTCTTTAAAATTTGTACCGACCAAATTATTGGATTCCGGTTTTTTGTAAAACGCATGAAAGCCATCTGCATTATCTAAACTAACGGGTATTAAAGGCAGGTTCGCTTTTTGCATTTCGGTTACTTTATCAACACCATTGCCGCCTATTTGCTGCAATGCAACTTTACAACCGCTGGTGAAAAATATGGGGTCTGCAATATGGTAACGATAATATGCCCATTGTTTAGCCTTGCTGTCTGCAATTAAACAACCTGTGTAATTGTTTGCAAACTGACCCTGGCCCCAGCCTGTGCCTATGTAATCTTCGGTGCCGGTGCCAACAATAGTAGGCAAAGTATTGTCGCCATCGGTGTACATTTTTACTTCGCCTTCACCCCACCATGAGTCGCCGTAAATGGGGTTGGAGTTGATACCTATACTGGCGCCTAAAAACCTGCCCCTGCCGTTAACAGCGGGCAATAGTTCAAAGTCTTTGCCGGGCGTTGTTGCAGTGTCGCGGTGCCAGTAGGCATGAAAATACATAAAGCCGGGCTGCCATGTTTTTAAATATTCAAAATCAACATCGTAAAAAATGTGACCTAATTTTTTTGATGATTCATTAACCACCGCCACTTTAGCGCCTTTTTTAAACGGCATAGATATATAGCAAACAAAGCTTCTGCCTTCGGGGCTTGCAAATAAATTGTTTTGAAAAGTAGCTGTTTTGCTTAACGCGGTGGCAAAAAAATCGCCAAACGGCACTGATACCGCGGGTTTGCTTTCGCCGTCCCAAAACATTTCAATTATCAGGCTGCGTAACATTTCAGGGCTGCGGTCGTCAATGGTAATCCATATCCTGTTTATAATGCCAGTACCCTGTACGTTTAACAATGTTCTGGTGGCACCTGCTTCAATAGCATCAAATGCATGGCCTTTGGCAGTACCGTTCTCAGCGCCACCTGCGCCTTTTTTGCCATTTAAGTTCTCAGGGCTGCTCCAGTGGGATGACAGAACATTGTTATCAAACTCGTACAGCTTGTTTTGAGCTTTGGTACTTATAAAAGCAACGCATGCTACTATAAAAGTTATGAAGAGTTTCGATTTATACATTGAATAAATTTTATGATAAATGATTACAAAACTGTAAACTGTTTTACCGGTCAACGCTCAACAGTTCCCTGGCAACTAACATATACAATCCGGTCCGCAGTCATCCTGCATAATAGACTTAATTGGTTTGCCCCTCAGTATTTCTTCGTGTGTTGCTTCGCGAACATCATCAATCACCACATCAAAATAAAAGGTATCATCCAGTTGAAAATCCATGCTGTTGTTTATGGTAACAAGTTTTGTTTCACCAGGCTGCAAACCCAGCAGGCTTTGTTCAAGCGCGGGCATAATGCCGCCGCCGCCGTGCAGGTATTCAACAGGGCTTAACTGCAACCTGTTTTCCAGCACATCGCCCTTACTGTTTTTCATACAGTACCGCAGCGATACTATGGTTTTATCTGCAACCTGCATAGGCTGTGCTTTACATTTCTACTTTTGGGCTACCCATAACTGTTTTGGTAACTTCTATTGTGCCGCTGTACACTTTTACTGAGGTTTTATTGCCCGCAAGCGTTACCGTACCAAAACCTGTTTCGGTGGAAATAAAACTGGTAAAGTCGCCAATCTTGCTGTCAATGTACAGCACCTTATCAACTGCATCGTATTGCACACCAGTAAGGCCCTGCAATAAACCGTAGCTTGATAGCGCCCTCGCATACCAGTGCCCGCATTCGTACTCGTTAAAAGGGTTGCGCACCTTGCCGTCATATCTTTTGCGGCAAGTACGCACAATGTCGAGGCCTTCTTTTACTTTGCCCATAAGCATTAAATGGCTGGCAACCTGGTATTCAATTCCCGTCCATACCTCGTCGCTATAAACAAATGGAAGTGAAAGCCTGCCACCTTTGGGCCAGCTGCATAACAACAGGCCGCCTTCATCACCAAAAGCGTAAGACGGCCTTTGTGGGTTGGCGTGCTCGCTAAGGTTGTCCTTTAAGTTGTATTTATGTACAGCAACAAGATGGCTGGTTGTTTTTGCAACATCAAGCGGGTCGCCTAAATAGCACATACTGGCAATCCATGCACCCAGAACACCATCAGATAAGCAGCCGGAGCCGTACTGGTATTTTGGCCCTTCTTTTTCCAGCAGGTCAACAGCTTCTTTTGAGTAGGAGCCGCCGTATGATTTTTTCGCCTGCTCAGCAGGGCTTGGTGCGTTAAGGCCAGTTGTTTCAATTTTTTGAAAGAAGTATTCGCCATTGAATAATTGAGTTTCCATAAAGGCTTTGCCTTTTGCATAAAGTTCTTTGTACAGTGTAACATCCTGTTTTAAAAACTCGCCCATTTTTGTAATTGCTGTTAATGTGCCCAAATAAAAACTCGTGCACAAAGCATCAGGCCCCCAAAATTCAATATCGTATGTATTGTGGTGCGGCTCTTCAATAAGGCCTTTATGCCGTGGGTCCCACGTGTGTATGCTGTAGTCCATGCTTGTTTTTACAAGCGGGTAAATTTTTTCCAGCCATTTATTATCGCCGCTTATGCGCCACTCGCGGTGCACTTTCATAATTCCGCCTAACTGGCCATCGGCCGCTGCATAAAAGTCATGCTTAACAGGACGTATAGGCATAGAGGCCCTGAAAGTTTGATGGCCTTCACCATTCTGGCTCTCGCAAAACTCAGTATGCCGCAATGTTCTTTCCAGCGACGGAAACAAGTGTGGTATGGCCTGCGCATAGTTCCATACATGCGTGCAACTGCCGTGGCAGCAACCCCATCCATCACCACAACCTTCCCAGCTCCATAAACGGCCATCATATTGGCGCAGCACTGTGGGCGATTTAATTATAGCGAGGTTTGCGGCAACTGCTTCAATCACTTCAGGTGGCAGGGTAGATGCATAAAAGGCGTCGCTGAATAATGTTGACCTTTTTAAAAGATCATTGTAGTTATTGCTGAAATAACCTGAAACGTCATATATATCTTTAAAGCGTTTGCAATACCATGCTTTGTATTTGCCGCCTGCATATTCTTTGGTTGTATTAACATCATCCCCAAGAGTATCGGAAGTAAAACATTGGTCATTTGCAAGGTCAGCATCGGTGGGCTCTTCTCCAATACGCACTTCACTAATTGGCACATACCAGGCAGTCATTAGGCGTATCGTTTTTTTGCCGCCTGGTGCAACGGTAAATGGAACATAAACGCTTGCGCCGGGAGCGCCTTCGTCAACCGGGTCAACGCTTTTAGTGTTGCCATTGCGTATAGTTTCCCATGTTATCGTCAACGGATCAAACCAGCCACCCCGAAACCAGCAGTGGTCAACTATCGTTCCCGGCTGATCGATAAAAACAGCAAAGTCACCCAGCCAGTCAGGCCTTTCTTTTGTGCCATCGCACGACAGTACAAAACCGTTGTCAATTTTTTTGATAGCGCCTTTTTGATCCCCCTTCTGCATAAAATTTTTTGAGTTGAAGGAGAAGATGGCATCAATGGGTTTGGATGTGTTATTGGCGAAGCTGTATTCCAGCGCGCCACATGGCAAGCTTGAGTTATCAGCATCGCCCGGTATAAAAGGGCTCCAGCCTTTAACCGTTACTTTAAGTGGTATATCCTTATCAGCAAGGTTTATAATAGCAAATGGAAATCTTGTCTGAAACTCTGCCGATGAAAAACGAGGCAGCCCGTAAATTGTGCCCGCCGCACCATTGGCGGCATCGGGCCTGCCGAATTTTTTCCAGTCGGGCACGGGGCCTTCCAAAATTTTTGAGCCGTACTGCACGCCCTTTACATGAATGGCTGCAAAAGCACCGGGCTCATTAAAAACATCGGGCTTGTGGTGTACCGATAAATGCGATATGGCCCCAGTGCCTTCCAGGCAGTACATGCCCGCACCAATACCGCCAACAGGAAAAGCCACACGGTTTAAATATTGGCCCTTGTACACGCCGTTAAAAGCTCTTGCAGGCTGTATATCGCTGTTGAATACATCTTTAGGGTCTGCGGCAACCCCTGTATTCTTTTTTTTCAGTAATTCGGTTGGTGCAACAGTAGCGGTAATGCCACCTATGCCAAGATTTTTTAGAAATGAGCGGCGGCCTGTTTTTTCTCTCATGCAGCAAGCTTAAAGGTGTTTGAAATAAATTATACCTGGAGTTGATGAAAATAATTTGTGTCCCCGGCGATCGGTTTTCATGGTATCTTTCTTGCGTCGCACTCTTAAGCAAGAGATCAAAATATCAACATACGCAATACCGTATTCTTACACTGGCTTAGCGCTTTTCATCACGCATCATTTAGTCACAGATGGCCAGTTTACCGTTCCCGCTTTCCAACCGTGTTTGTCAATGTCCCAATACCCTCTATCGAAATAGCAACCACGTCGCCTACATGCAATGTAAAATCATTTGACGGTACCATGCCTGTACCCGTCATCAAATAACAGCCTGAAGGAAAATCAAGTTCACGAAACAGGTATGCAGCCAGTTCTGTTAACTCTCTTTTCATTCTGCTAAGCTGTATGGAATCTTTAAACATTTCCTTGTCACCGCGCTTTATAACAATACTGATGGTCGTGTCCTTTGATATGGGCTTTTGTGGCACATACAAACAGGGGCCCAAGGCAGCACTGCGCTCATACGACTTTGCCTGCGGCAGGTACAAAGGGTTTTCTCCCTCAATACTCCTGCTGCTCATATCGTTGCCAATAGTATAACCCTGTATCTCACCAAACGAGTTGATATACAAAGTAAGCTCCGGTTCGGGCACATCCCATGTTGAGTCGCGGCGGATGTTTACCTCCTGGTGATCGCCCACAACGCGTTGCGGCAGTGCTTTAAAAAATATCTCGGGGCGTTGTGCACTGTATACCCTGTCGTAAAAATCACCGCCACCTGCTGCTTTTGCCTCTTCCATACGCGCATCGCGGCTGCGCAGGTAGGTAACACCTGCAGCCCACACTTCCTGCGACCCGATTGGTGCAAACAGGTCATTCTTCACCAGTTCATTAAATGTGTTATGGTTAACAAGTTCGTTATGCTTTGTTTGCTGCACAAGGTAGCTGTAAAGGTTTTTCCTGTTTATCAGCACATCCCAATCCTCATGCAACAGGTGTACTCCTTTATCGCTTTGCAGCAAAATACCAATCGTAGTTTTATATAATTTCATAGCAATGTGTTCTTGTCGTGAAACGTGAATCGTGAAACCTAAGCGCATCTGTTTGGCTTGATATTCTCAGTCTACTGTAAGGCCTGAAGCTGAAACAGCGCCATAACCGGCCAACCAATCAAATAAGCAACTGGCTTTTACCAATTAACTAAACTACCATTTCTTCACCTCATCCAAATCAACTCCCAGCAACTGTTTTGCCAGCGCGCTCAATGCGGCATAATCACCTTGAAAATGGCAGGTAGTCTGTTTGTACTCCTGAACTTCTCCTGGCTTTAATGCTTTGGCTGAAGATGAAGATTCAATTTCATAAAAAGGCCCAAGCTGTGTGCCATCGGCCATAGGGCCATCATTATAACTGTTTATCACATCTCCCTTGTAGGGCTGCTTTTGTATCTCCCATTTGCTGTTTACATAATCACCGGTTTTATCAACTTGTGGTATTAAAATGGTCAACACATTTTTCTTAAAATCATAACTGCCCGCAATAGGTTTTGCAACAACAGGGGACAGGCCAAGTTTACCCCTCGACTTTCCATCACACCTGAAATATAGCACACTGTCCTTAACCAGCAGCCTTTCAGCCGGTATCTTTCCAAAATAATTATCTGTTATAAAATTACGCGCATCTTTTTGCCCTGAGAACGGAATAATAACTTTTGTTTCTTCTGTTGGTGTAAACTGGCCGAGCAGCCAGATAGATAAAAGGCCGCTGTCTTTCGTCCATGCGGTTACGCCGGTGTTTTTAAGCTGGTTGTCTGTTTCGAACGCAACATATTGAACACCCGCAGGGATGTTTGTTTTCAATTTTTGCTCGAGGGAAGATTTGTCGAGCAGTTGAACTTTACGCGTGATATTAAGAGTGAAATTTTTGCCTGAATAGTTGGTAATAGAAGCATCTTTTGAAAATGTTGCCTGCGTAGAATCAGCGCTGGCAACATCATAAGGCTCTGTGTCAACCAGGGCTGGTACCTGCCAATGCGCAACATTAAATGAATCACCCTTTTTAAAATACAGTGAATATTGGCCGCCTTCGGGGCCTAACCAAAAACGTTCCTCGCCACCAAAGGCATTAAAATGTTCTACCTTTTTGCCCGAAGAAATAAGGTTATAGTTAAGCCAGCCAAAGCTTACCCCGCTATCACCATTGGCGCTGCTTGTCATTACCCTGCCTTCATAGTCAGCAGATAACAACACTTTTGCATTGCCATTAGTAAGTTCAAGCGTTTTGGATGTATGGTGTTTAATAAACGCGGCATCGTAGCCATAAGACCCTTTGGCGAACGATGAATCAGTTGCCAGTTTTTCTTGTTTGTCCGCTGGCTGATTACAAGCCGTTACAATGGCGGCAATTGCAACTGCTGAAATGTATAGGTTCATTTTTTTCATAATGGCTTGTTAGTTTTTGCTCCACGAAACTTGCAGTTTCGTGGGTTCATGTTGTTGCCTTCGGCAACATCGTAAAGCCGCTAAAAGCGACAACATATTGCTGCGGAACTGCAAGTTCCGCAGGGCTCTTCGCTAAAAATAAATCTGCGATCGCCTCCAAAGGGGTCCTTGGGACAATCCCCAATCTACAATGAAATGCCTCTTTTCCACGGAATAAAATCATCATGCTTATTGGCATCGGCTTTAGCTTTTATCTGACCATTTGCAACGCTTATAATGTATTCTAAAATTCTTTCCCCTGCCTGTTCAATGGTTTCCTGCCCATCTATGATTGTGCCTGTATCAATATCAATAATATCGGTCATTTTTTTGTACAGCATGGTGTTACTGCTCAGCTTTAATACGGGTGCAATTGGGTTGCCCGTAGGTGTACCCAGGCCCGTAGTAAACAATACTATTGTTGCACCGCTGCCTACCTCTGCAGTGGTTGATTCTACATCGCTGCCCGGTGTACATAATAAAGTTAAGCCGGGTTTAGTAATTTTTTCAGGATAATCCAGTACATCGGTAACGGGCGAAGTACCACCTTTTTTTGCAGCTCCCGCACTTTTTATCGCATCTGTTATTAAACCATCTTTTATATTGCCCGGTGATGGGTTGGCATAAAATCCTGAGCCAACCGCCATTGCCCTTGAGTTGTAAGTGGTCATTAGCTCCATAAAACGCTGTGCAGTGGGTTCGTCTACGCACCGGTCGCTAAGCTCTTGCTCTACTCCGCACAGTTCAGGAAACTCTGATAATACAACCGAGCCACCCAATGCAACCAATATATCTGACGTATAGCCAATAGCCGGGTTAGCTGATATTCCTGAAAAGCCATCTGAGCCGCCGCATTCCAAACCTATGCATAGTTTAGCCAATGGCGCAGGCTGCCTCTGCAGTTTATTAGCCTGCACCAGTCCCGCAAACGTTTGCTTTATAGCTTCCTGTAATAGCTTTTGTTCATTACCTACCTGTTGTTGTTCAAGCAACACAATTGGTTTTGAAAAATTGGGGTCGCGCTTTGCAATTTCTTCCTGCAAAATGCTCATCTGCGCATTTTGACAGCCAAGGCTTAACACCGTAGCCCCCCCAACATTTGGGTGTGTTATATAACCGGCGAGCAACCCGCACAAAGCCCTCGCATCCTGCCGGGTGCCCCCGCATCCTAATGTATGCGTAAGAAATTTTATGCCATCAACATTTGGGAAGATCTTTGCGCTTTTTTCTTCAATCTCTTCAATCGAAATATCAGTTGCCACTATATCATTTTCACCTCTGCCGCTTTGGTACATCTCCACAAATTTTTGTACCATGCCCTGGTAAGGAGATTGTTTTTGCTGGTAACCCAGCGCTTTGCTAAATGCTTCCTGTAGCACTTCTACATTCTTGTTCTCGCAAAACACAAGCGGTATTACCACCCAGTGGTTGGCAATACCTACGCTGCCATCAGCGCGGTGGTAACCCATAAATGTTTTTGTTTGCCATTTGCTTACATCGGGCTTATGCCAGTTAGTTTGCCTTTCTTTTAAACCATAACCGCCTGATGCGTGCTTAATATTTTTTGTGCTTATTAACGCACCTTTTTCAATTTCGTGCACTGCTTTGCCTACCAGCACGCCATACATAATTATCTCATCATCCTCATTAAAATGTTTTGTGGCAAACTTATGTTTCGCCGGAATATTCTCAAGCAAAATAAGAGTACTGCCATTATCGTTCACTGACTCGCCTTTTTGCAGGTTGGTCAACGCTACATCAACATTATCAGCGGGATGTATTTTTAAAGTCCGGTTCATAATTATAGTTCGTATTTCGTGAAACGTGACCCCGAAATTTCGGGGGTCAATCGTGAATGCGATCAGTGCTGCACCTCTTCCCAATTGCTATCTTCTCCCAATTTTCTTCCCCAATGACCAATTGACTAATGACCTAATGACTTTCTCACAATACCCAACGGATTTTCATCCTTCAGAGCATCCGGCAACAAAAACTGCGGAAAGTTTTGATAACACACTGGCCTTGTAAACCGGTAAATGGCATCAGTTCCTACAGATGTCGTCCTGCTGTCTGTGGTAGCAGGGTAGGGGCCGCCGTGCACCATTGCTGCAGTCACTTCAACACCTGTTGGTACACCATTAATAAGCAGCCTGCCAGCTTTATCTTCCAATATCGTTATAAGGTCTGCATATTCCTTCAAATCTTCCTCAGTTCCCCAAATGGTAGCGGTTAACTGGCCATGCAATGCTGAGGCAATATTATACAAAGCTGCCTTATCATCCGTCTCCACAAATAGCGATGATGGCCCAAACACCTCTTCCTGCAAGTGCTCATCATTCAAAAACTCATCGGCTGTTGTAACAAACAAATGCGGCGTCGCTTTTTCTTCCTCAATTGCGCCCGTAGCTTTTACCGTTACGCCTTTATGTTCTCCAAACTTTTGCACACCGGTTTTATATGCTTCATGTATGCCGCTTGTAAGCATAACACCACCTTTGCTGCTGCCGATAATTTGTGCTGAGGTATCTAAAAAACTTTTTGCATCATGCAGTGGCGGCATAACAACAATACCGGGGTTTGTACAAAACTGCCCCGTGCCCAGCAGGTTTGATGCAACCAGTTTTGATGCAATATCATAGCCATTTTGCTGGAGTGCATGTGGTAAAATAAATACGGGGTTTACACTGCCCATTTCTGCATATACGGGTATGGGCTTTTCTCTTTTTACTGCGGCATCGTATAATGCTTTGCCACCCCTGAATGAGCCTGTAAAAGCCACAGCACTCACAAGCGGATGGTTAACAAGTTGCATACCGGCTTCAAAGCCTTCGACAGTTGTAAAAACTGCTGGCGGCATGCCGGTTTTTTCGGCGGCCCTGTGTATACAGGCCGCAATCATGGCAGCTGTTTCAGGATGAGCGGGATGTGCTTTATGCACAACCGGGCAACCTGCTGCCAGTGCAGAAATAGTGTCGCCGCCTGCAACAGAAAATGCAAAAGGAAAATTACTTGCGCCAAACACGGCCACCACACCAAAAGGCACCTGCATCTGTCGTATATCTGTCGCGGGGTTTTCTTTTACATCAATTACCGCCCTTACCCACGAGCCTTCTTTCAATAGGTCCGCAAACAGGTTTATTTGTTTTGTGGTTCTTATAAGTTCTCCTTCCAGCCTTGGTAAAGGCAGGTTGCTTTCTTTTTGAGTAACAGGTATTATCGCTGGGCCCGCTGCCGTTATTTCTGCAGCAATAGCTTGCAAAAACAACACTTTTTGTGCGGGTGATGTTTTTTTATATTCACTAAAAGCGCTGTGTGCACTTGCGACGGCATCATTAACAGGTAAACTTATATTGGTTGCTGGCATATTGGCTGTATTCAATAAAAGGTAATTATTGGCGTTTTAAATGCCGACTTGCGCTGCAAGATAAAGCATTCTTTTACATTAAAAAGGTGGTTGTAATGACTGAAACTATACACTTCCGCACGGTAGCTGGCCTATTTCACGGGGAAGGGATATTTTCAGTTGCTCATTCCATAACTTTATCCAATGAAGGGTATATTTAAGATCGGCTTGGCAATGTGCCTTGCTATTTGTACCGGTTACCTGTTTGCACAAAAGCCTGTTGAGGTATTCCATCGCTCCAGTTTTACTGCTGCCGACAGTACCCGCCTTGCGAATGAATATGGCACAAATAAACAACTGCCTGCAGGATTTGAACTACAGGCCCTTATAGCGTTATCTTATTATCCTGAGCTAAAAAATACGCATATCCGGTTTATTGTAAAGCCGGCTTATTCCCTTTTACAAACAAGGCCTGTTGGACATGGTATTTTCAACCGTAGAACAAGGAGATTTACAATAACCATTAGCGATAGCAGCTACTGGAAACTGCAGCCCATAAAACTTGACTCCATGAACTTTAATGCACAAGTTGGAGTGATTGGGCACGAACTGGGGCATGTATCAGATTTTACGCGAAGAAGTTTAATGAACCTTTTGTTTTCAGGTATCGGCCATATCTCTTCAAAATATATAGACCGTTTTGAATACCGGACCGACAGTATTTGTATTGCCCACGGCCTGGGTTACCAGTTGCTTGCCTGGAGCAGGTTTGTAAGGGCTACTTTACATACTAATAACTATGATGGCGCCGATAATATTGATAAGCCCATGCTGCATGAGCGTTACATGAACCCCACCACAATTATAGCGCACATGAAAGCTATGGCGATTTATAATTAGTTCATAGCAGATAGTTTATGGTTGAGGAGGAAGCAAACTGATAGACTTTAAGTAGTCAATGAACTCTAAAAATTATCTTTTCTTACCTCGTAAATACAGACAGATATTTCGTCCAAGGCCCTACCTCAACGGTATATTGTTTGGCCATTGTTCTTGCTATTTGCACAATGTGCCCGAGGTCATGGGCTGTCCATGTGGCTAATAGTTGCTCAAGTGTCACTTCACCAAATTCCGGGTGTATGCCTGTTTTTGCAAGGTCATCGGCAGTTATGTGTTTTGACTTGAGAACACTAATACTTTGGCCACGCAATATTTTAAATTCATTCAACAACTGCCCCAATGTTTTTTGCTCAACTGCGTCAAGCTGGGCAAACCTGTTAAAAGGTATAAATTTCTTGTCGCTGGCTTCGGAAAGAATAATTTCCACGCGTGGTATCCAGTCTGTTTGCTCACCGTGAATAAGATGGCCAACAACATCGTAAGGGCTCCAGGTATTTTCGCCCTCATTGCTATATATCCAGTCTCCACTTAAGCCGCTTAATAACACCTCAAGCACGTATGGTGTACGCCCCAGTATCTCGATAGATTTTTGAAGATCAAAAGTCATAAAAAATTGAATTCAGGTTTTAAATAGCGATTTCATACCTGCTTATTGAAGCAGTTGACACTGAATAAGCTAAGTTACATCTAAATAAAAAACCTAATTTGACGATGCAGCCGGCTGGCGTGTCAACTCAATCAGTTCATCACTTTCAGCACCCTTGGTTGTAAATCTATAATTTATGTTTATCCTGTCTGGGCTTACAAATGTTATTTTAACGCCGAACACGTGCCCGGCATCAGGGTTTTTTAAGTTGGTAATATCAACAAATGTAAACGTTACTGAATTACCGGTTGACTGCGTTGTATCTGCAATAAGGCGCGGCTGGTTGTTGGCTCCGCAAAAATGCGTCATCCTTAAATTAACCCCGTCCATGTGGTAAACAGAGGTCATGGATTTTACGCCTCCTGATAACAGGTCTTCAACAACAGCAGAGCCATTGCCGGTTAACGAATAACTGGCATCCATCTCACCATTGGCCGCTTTGTTTGTTGACCATTGGTAATGTCCTTTCCAATTACCAACAAGGCCCTTTAGTAATTTAAAATATTGGTTACTGTCAGTTGCCGGCATACCGTCGTGGTTATGCTGGCTGTAAGTGTTCGCAATAAATACCAGGCAGGCCGAAACACTTAATATGCGCTTTGTTGCGCTTGTAAAATTGATTTTCATACAAAAAATTTTGCCACATGAAGGTTGTGGAGTGGAGCAGGATAAATGCAATATGCAAGTTAGCTAACGGTTGTTAGCAGAATTATACCACTCATCATATTAAGGTTGCCTTTGTTATAATTAATTTACCGTCGCTTGCCTGGGTATAATAAACGCAATCAGGTCATCCAGAACAATACCGGCGCGGTTGCATCCATCGTTAATATCGTCGCGGCTAACATTGGCTGCAAAACTTTTTTCCTTCAGCCTTTTTTTAACCCCTTTCACATCCATGCCTTCATAACCGCCTGGCCGCATAAGCGAATAGGCATGTATAAGCCCGCTTAACTCATCAAAAGCAAACAGCATTTTGTCCATGTTTGTAACAGGTTCAACCCCAAAATGTAACGGGCCATGGCTTGCAATTGCATGAAGTATTTCGGGGTCAACATGGCGATTCTCCAACTCCTCAATTATTTTTTTGCAATGCAGGTCGGGCCATTGGTCCCAATCAGCGTCATGCAGTAAACCAGCCATCTCCCAGCGCCATTGGCCATCTTCATCAAGGCCTTCTTTTTCCGCAGCCCAGCATTTCATTAAATTGCCAACCTGCTTCATGTGTAGCCGCAACTTTGGGTTTATTACCCAGGCACTAAAAAGCTCTTCAGCTTCCTGCCTGGTTAACGTGTTGCCTTTATCTGCCTCGTTGCCAAATGTGCTGCGGTTTAGTAGTAACGACATAGTTTTGTTTTTATAAGCCATTCAAAAATAAAGCATCTTCTTGTTCAATAAAACATTATCGAATACATTTGGTGCACTTTAATTAAAAACCCCTGCCATCATGAAGATAAAATTTACACTGCTTGCAATTTTATTTATTACTGCTAATGTATTCTCCCAGTCCCACAAGTTTATCAGCGTAAAAGGCAAGGAGGTTATTGGTACCGATGGTAAGCCTTTTTTAATGCGGGGCACAAATCTTGGCAACTGGCTAGTACCGGAAGGTTATATGTTTAAGTTTGGCGATATAAGCTCACCCCGCCTCATTAACCAGGCTATCACTGAGTTAATTGGCTCTTCTGAAGCAAAGGCTTTCTGGCAAAAATATCTTGATACTTATATTACGGCAGATGATATCCATTATCTTAAATCAATTGGTGTAAACTCTATCCGCATACCATTCAATTATCGAATGTTTAGTGATGAAACCTATTTGGGCGATCATGGAGATAAACGTGGCTTTATGCTGATGGACAGGGTAATTGGCTGGTGCAAAAAAGAAGGATTGTTTGTTATACTTGATATGCATTGCGCACCAGGCGGACAAACCGGTGACAATATAGATGATGGATATGGCTACCCCTTTCTGTTTGAGAGCGAAGAAAGCCAGCAGCTTACCGCAGCGATATGGCAGAAAATTGCGGCGCATTATAAAAACGAGACCACAGTGCTGGGCTACGACATGTTGAATGAGCCTATTGCCACTTATTTTGATAAAAACCAGTTTAACCCGCACCTTGAACCAGTGTTTAAACTTATAACAAAAGCTATTCGCGCAGTAGATACCAACCACATTGTTATTTTGGGCGGCGCACAGTGGGACAGTAATTTTAAAATATTCGGGGCGCCTTTTGACAAAAAGATAATGTACACTTTTCATAAATACTGGACACCGCCCACCAAAGCTGTAATACAGGATTACCTTGATTTTAGAGATAAGAACAATGTACCCATTTACTGTGGCGAGACTGGTGAGAACAGGGATGGCTGGATTGACAGCTTTCGTGTGATGCTTGAAGAAAATAATGTTGGCTGGCATTTTTGGCCATATAAGAAAATTGACAACAAGGCCGGCTTTGTAACATTTGCCGTTCCCCAATTTTACGACGAGGTGATGGCTTATACAGATTCAACCCGCCGTACGTTTGCTGACGTGCGCAAGGTAAGGCCCAAAAATATTGATGAGATAAAACAGGCGCTGCAGGGTTTTTTGCAAAACTGCCAATTTAAAAACTGCACAGTTAATAAAGGTTATGTAAAGGCCCTTGGCTTTAAAATAGCCGGTAACTAACCTGGCGTCAGTTAAAATATACGCACAACTTTACTAAAGTCTTTTTTAATATTTGCTTTCATTTCCCCAATAGTATCAAGTTTGGGCAGTTGCATGTGTACTTTAAAATCGCAGTTATAAACATCAGGGGCCTCATAAAATATTATCTTAACTATATCATACTTAACAAAGTTTGAATCTCTGCCTTTCATCAAATAGTCATGCATTGTTTGTTTCAGTTTCGCCTCTACCTCATCCCTCGTTAGTTCATGGGTACGGTTACAAGTATAAAAAATTAAACTTAGCAGCAGTACGGCAAAAATTTTTCTCATAGCCAGGTTGTTTTTATAGTTAAACTTTTAGCTGATGCAATTAAATAAAAGCAGGTATGGTTAATTGCACCCTGTAAATTTATAAGAGATTTTATTAAATAGTTTAGTTTTTTTCGGCTTTCATTTAATCTTTCTAACTTCATTTTCTTAATTACACATGCACGAGAAAAACAATATTTTTAATATCGCTTGCGGCCACAGTGGCCTGCTGCGGCATTTCCCTGTCTGCTTCAGCACACATCAGTCATCGCAACCCCAAGGCTCCTGCCGCGGATAATACGCTGTCGGCAACATAGGCCAAACAAGGGTTTAAATTGTTATTTAACGGCACCTCACAAGCTGGCTGGAGAACCTATCAAAATAAAAAAGGCTCAGGGGCGGTTGATAATGGCACATTGTATTGCCAGAAAATGGCTGATAATAAATATGCTGATTTAATTACCGCTGAACAATATGACAATTTTGAATTACGAATTGACTGGAAAATTGAACCTAACGCCAACAGCGGCATTTTGTACCACGTGGTTGAGAATTATGATGAAAGTTATTTAAGCGGGCCAGAATACAGATATTAGATAATGAGGGTTACAAAGGAAAGGTTGAGGATTATCAAAAAAGCCGCAGCGGCGTATGCAATACAAGCGCCCAATACAGACGCTGCTAAACCGGTTGGTGAATGGAAGCATGCAGTAATTATTGTTAACAAAAGCCATGTAGAACATTGGCTGAATGGTAAAAAAGTAGTTGAGTATGAATTGTGGGATGATAAATAGAAGGCTGCTAAAGCGCACGGCAAATGGAAAGACGCGGCCGGGCATGGTATGGCCAAACAGGGCTTTATTGCATTGCAGGATTACCATGGTGATGGCAAAGTTTGGTTTAAAAATATTAAGCTTAAAACACTTTAGTGAGAAATTAATGTTTAAATGGCTGATTGCTTTGTTATAGGCCTAATTGTATTTTATAAAGGCAATATTACCCAACAAAAGTGAAGGAATGTTTGTTAATACCGCTAAACAAAGCACATGGTCAGTACTCCACTATTGTGGCTTTTTATACTTGCATTACCAATAGCATGCATTGCATGGACAGTAACACATGAAGAGGTGTTTCGCGAACCCAGGGAGTTTTGCAAAAGGTGCAGTGAGCAAAGCCGCACCCTGCTGCGGCGAAAATTTTTCTACTTATTTACCTGTGAGTATTGCTTTAGCCATTATGTTACTATTGCCCTGCTGATTATAACTAAATACAAATTGCTGTTTGACGATTGGCGGGGCTACCTAATAAGCGGTTTTTCGCTTGTGTGGATAGCCAATATTTATATGAGCATTTTTGCACTGCTGCGTGTTGATTTAAAAAAGGAGCGCGCCGAAGCCGAGCATGCAGAAAAACAAAACAAATAAACGATACCTGGACGAAAGCAATCCTGTGCTGTGGAGCTACACCAACCGTAGCGGCAGAAACAGGGTATAACCTGGGCAAAGCTTCCTTAACTAATCAATCCATTTATAAACATCTCTTTAACAAATTCAGTTAATTTCTTCAAATTTTAACCAGAATGGTTAGTCAATTTCGCGAATAATTAATTGATTATGACGAAAAGTTGGATGTGCCTTGCTTTTTTGTTCCTTGGAGTGTATTGTTATAGCCAGCAAAACGCTGCAAAAAAATTGCCCGGCAAAATAAGCGGGAGAGTTGTTGATTCAGTAACAAGCCAGAATATTGATTACGCCACAATATCTGTATTTGCACCAGGCAAAGAAAGCCCGGTTACAGGCTCTACCTCAGATAATAAAGGTCTGTTCAAAGTTGACAATCTTGCCCCCGGCACATACACTGTTGTTGTAGATTTTTTAGGATATTCAAAAAAAACAATTGCTAATGTAGCTATATCCCCAGCCTCACCATCATACACCGTTGGAGTGATCTTTCTTGCTAAAAGTGCTGCTGTATTAAAAGGCGTTACCGTTACTACGCAGGCAAAATTGCTTGAAAACAGGATTGACAAGATGGTATTTAATGCTGAGAAAGACCTTACATCGCAAGGCGGGGTGGCAACCGATATACTAAAAAAAGTACCACAGGTTTCTGTGGATATTGACGGTAATGTAGAGCTTGCCGGCAGTTCAAGCATCCAGTTCTTAATAAATGGTAAACCTTCTTCGGCGTTTGGCAGCAGCATAACTGATGTGCTGCAATCAATACCGGCCAGCCAAATAAAAAGCATTGAAGTTATTACCAATCCCGGCGCAAAATACGATGCCCAGGGGTTGGGCGGTATCATCAACATTATGCTTAAAAACGACAAAACACGGGGCGTAAATGGCAACCTTTCCCTAACAGCAGGAACACGGCAGGAGAATGGTTCTTTTAACCTTACCGCCCGTCATGATAACTTTGGCATCAATGCTTTTGTTAGCGGCAACGCAAGGCTTTCAGCAACAACCCCTTCATCTTCCAACCGCAAATCATTCGATTCAACAAATATGTCAAATGTTGTATTGCAACAGGATGGCAGTTCACAGTTTGTACGGCATGGCCTTGAATCCGGTATTGGATTTGATTGGACGCCTACAAAGAAAAACAATATTTCAGGCAATGTTAGCTACGATAATTTTGGCGGCTCAGGCAATGGGATGTCTAACCAGTTGCAAACAGCAACTGATGGTTCAGGCGGGTTGCTTTCATCTATCGCTACCTTGAATAATACCCATAACTCATTTAACTTCCACACCGTTGATGTAAGCCTTAACTACAAAAGAACGTTTGACAAGGAAGACCAGGAACTGGAGTTTTCAGTTAACTCAAGCTTCGGGCGAAGTAAGAATATTGCAAACAACACGCAATTTTTGCAACCCCAGGATTCTTTGTATTATGGCATAAACAGTCTCAACCCCGGTAAAGAGAATGAAACTGAAATACAGCTTGATTATACTCAACCGCTTGCAAAAGATGTAAAATTGGGATTGGGGGGAAAGTTTAGAAACAGGGATATTACAAGCGCGTCAAACGTAATGGCATTTATGCCAGATTCGAAGCTTTTTTTGCAGAATGATTTTTTGTCAAATAGCCTGGCATATCACGAAAAAATATATGCGGCTTATGCAGAACTAAATTTCCCTGTATCAACATGGTTTGATGCTAAGCTAGGCGGCCGTTATGAACGTACTGATATAAATTCTTTTTTCTCAAACGCGCAGCAGCAGGCAAAAACGCCGGGCTACAACACGTTTGTGCCCTCTATATTTTTTATGAAGAAATTGCCCAACAACCAATCTATAAAATTAAGCTACTCCAAAAGAATTGAACGCCCTGACTACCGGGACCTGAACCCTTTTGTAAATACAAGTGACCCAAAAAATATTTCGCAGGGTAACCCGTACCTGTTACCTGAAATTGGCAATCGTTATGAACTTAGTTACAACAGGGACTTAGGTACAACAGGCAGCTTTATGGTAACAGCTTTTGTCCGTACGTCAAACCACGACATACAGCCTTATATTGTTTACCATCCAACTTTAACCGTGGGTGATACAACTTATACCAATGTGTCGGTAAGTACAAGCGAAAATATTGGCCTCGAAAAAAACATGGGGCTCAGCCTTTTTGGCGACCTGCATTTTGGCAGTAAGATGAACGTTAGAACAAATATATTTTCTTTTTACAGGCACACTATAAACGCTATTGACCCGGGTTTTAATTCAAGGAGCTTTAATTATCGTATTAACATGAATGTGAGCTACCAGTTTGCAAGCACCCTTGCCGCTGAATTTTTTGGTAATTTTAATTCGGCCAGGCACGAGGCACAGGGGCGTTACCCATCGTTTACATCATACAGCTTTGCAATACGCAAACAGTTCTGGAATAAAAAGGGCAGCCTTGCACTTACAGCAAACAATATATTCAGTGAGTACGTGAAACAGGAAATATTTGTAACCGGCAATAATTTTATAACAAACAGTATAAGAAAAGTGCCGTTCCGTTCAATAGGCATAAATTTTACATGGAAATTTGGCAAGCTTGAGTTTAAGAAGGATAAAGAAGAGAATAATGATAATAATAATGCTGCAGCACCTGAAGGATAACGATAAACTCAAACTTGCTTCAGAATGCGGTTTTATATTTATTTTATAAAACTTTTAAATATGAAAAATTTTTTTATTGCTGCGCTTTTTATTTGTACCCCCGGTATTACTGCCCTATTTGCGCAGGATGTAAAAGAAAAGGATGTGCCTGCTGCTGTAAAAGCTGCACTTGTGAAAAAGTACCCTGCGGCGGCAAAGGTTTCATGGGAGAAAGAAAACGGGAATTACGAAGCTAACTGGGGTGGTAAGTCGGGTGAGGATAATGCCGCACAATTTTCGCCATCGGGAGATTTTGTTGAGTACGAAATGGCTATTGCTATTAACCAATTGCCTGCCGGTGTTGCGGCTTATGTAAAGAGCCATTACGACAATGCAACCATAAAAGAAGCGGGTAAAATAACCAGTGCAACAGGCGCCATAACTTACGAGGCCGAAGTAAAAGGAAAAGACTTGATATTTGATGCGAGTGGTAACTTTATTAAAGTTAGTGACGCTGATTAAGGCAAAGAAACTGTTATAAACAATAACAATCGCCATGCTGCAATAACCAGCATGGCGATTGTATTTTGAACTATTGCAGTGTCTTCATGTTGTCGCCATTATTTTTATCAATAAGCTTCAGCAGGGGGTCAATTCCCGCCGATACCGGCTTGCCAGTTACAATAATTTCAAGATCATGCTCACCCGCCGTAAGCTTATACGATTTTAAATACAGAGGGTTAGTTTGCATATAACCATCTTTAGTTTGTGAATCAACAGCAAACACACCAATGTCAATATAGTCATTTACCTGCGCTGCCGGCGTTTCATTACCGCTTGCATCCTCATAACTTTTTGCAACACTTACTTTTATTGACACCTTATACTGGTTTTTATCAAGGGGCTTAACGGTTGCGGAAATAATCTTGTTGTCATAAAAGGATATTTTCTCCCAGCTATCCGTCACAAAATATTGCAGCGAATCGGGCACATGTTTTTTAATAAAGCTGTATAGCTCCCTGCTGCCCGCATAGGGTGGTTCCTTTTTAAACGCGTAGGCATTATAAAATTCCCGCAGGGCAGCGTTAATGCTGTCTTCGCCCACAAGGCATTGCAGGCCATATAAAACAAGCCCGGCTTTATTATCCCACTCATTCCATTTGTTTGCATACAGCACAGGGTTTTGGTTTGCTACGTTACGTCCTCTTCCCCATAAGTAATCGTTCAGTTCTCCGCTTACAATACTTTTTATATTGTTTTCACCGTATTTCTTTTTCATCATTAGCAGCGCCGCATATTTTGACAGGCCATTTACAATAACCCTTGATCCCTTTGTATGATTAGGGGCAACCTGCGTTAACCACCACTGCCTTGCCAATTGCATGGCGGCACTATAATAACAATAGTCCCATTGGTAGGGCTCTGTAAAATTAGCATTCCATCCAAAATTTTCGCTGAAGATATGTACGCCTGCCATTGAATTTACATCGTTGTTAAATTGTGAGGCCTCGGCAAGTTTTATCGCTTTAAATGGATATGGCCCCCATGCATGCGTGTAATACGCAAGGCTGTTCTTATAGGCACTTACAAACCGTTGAAGGTTTGCATTATTTGTGGGCTGGTAATATAATTCAACACCAATGTTTTGTCCATTTTCAATATGTACGCTGTCTTTTAAGCTTTCATACCGCGCTGAAAGAATACCTATGCCTGAATATATACCCTGGCTATTACTTACATATTCAAAATAATTCCTGCCACCTTGCTGCCATTGTTTTTGCAGGTCGCCTGGCGCTATGGCTACCTGGTCTGCGGATGTGCTGATGGTAACATCAAAATGTACGAGGCCTGCCTGGCTGCCGTTTAACAGCGAGTTTACGCCTGAAGTATCTTTGTCATCTGCAAAATCGTCTTCTTTTTTTGGCAGGCCATATTTTGCGCGGTCATCCGGATCGTTTAATTCCTCGTCATCATCATACCCAAGTCCAGGCAAGCCCGGCCCGATAAATGTGCCGTTATGTAAAATATCCGTGCCATATATATAATTGTCAAAGGCTTTGTATTCTTTTATAGAGTTTATTTCAACCATCGCGGTATCGCCCGGTGCAAGGGGTTTAGGTAATGTATATAGCCTGTAATCAGAACTGTCCGCAGCAGGTTTTAAAAAATTAAACTTACCTCTTTTATAAATAAGCGGGTTGGTGTATGCAGGGCTGCTGCCATTGTACACCAACGTATAATTTGTAACATTATCTCCATCCAGCAGCATCTCTGTTACAGGTACTTTGTTTTTATTAATAAGCGTAACAAATGAATGAAACAAGGCTCTCTGTTGTTCAGGGTATATATCAACATTTAATTTTATGCCTGCTAATGAAGGCACCGGCATATCTTCAAAATGTTTTAATGTTTTTTCTGTTATCGCCGCCCGTTCTATGCGTTCGTTTCGGGTATAATAACTGTTTAAATAACTTACGTTGTAATAATTGTAACCGGCAGTTGTTATAAAGCCGAGCGACAATGCTGCTGCTGTGACCCTGGCTTTACAAGTAAAACGTTCCCGGGCCAACTGCAGCCTTTCTTTTACAGAAGAAATTGTGCCGCGTACATAAAATAAATAACCGGCTAAAAACAGCAACCCGCCAAAAAGCAGCCAGTAAAAACTAAACCATGATACGGGCCCTAACATGTGTCCAACACCATCAAGGTCTGATAAACCAAAGTTTGGCGAGTGTGAATATAACAGCAGGTGATAGTCCATCCAGCCAGACTGGTCGGCTAATGTAAATAAAACCCACAATGTAATGCCTATGCCTAACGCGGTAAACTTGTTATTAATGCAAATGTGCAGGCAAAATGCAAACATCACCATCTCAAAACATTTTGGTAAAATAATAAGATAGAGTGCCGTTAGGTAAAGGTTTATATTGAACTGGTGAAAGCCTTTTAGAAGCTGCACTGCAACGCCAACCAGCATTGGTGCTGTGGTTAAAAAGAGCGCTACCGCAAGCAGGCTGAAAAATTTTGCAAAATTAAAAATATGTTCTGCGGGGGGTAAAGCGTCATTAATAAAAGCATAACGTGTTGTCCGTTCGCGGTGAATAGTTTCACCCGCGTAAAACATGATGATGCAAAAAATAAAAATAAGAAAGTTGGTATCAAAAGCCCTCAGAAACATTGAGGTGCGCGGGAGATCAGGCACCCAATAACGGCCCCACAAATGCCAGAACATCATGCCTAAAAATAGTGTGCCCCCACCGATTATTAGCCAGAAATAAGTATCGCGGACAATATTGAGTATCTCAATTTTGGTAAGCGTAAGCAACGTGCGTAAGGTATACCCCTTTTTATAAGATACCCCAAAAACAGGCAGGTTAAATTTAACAGCAGGCTTAGTATTTATTTTTTTATCTCTTTTGCCGCTGAAAAACCTCTCAAAACTAAAGCGCATATAAGTGTATAGCAAAATTATTGCGCCTAAGCCGGCCCATAATATACGGTTCCACAGCAGCAGGCCCTGTATTGAGAGCAAGCCTGTATTCTTCCCAGCTACTGTTTGCATACCACGCTCGTACGTTACTGCGTTTATCACAAAAGGGTCGGCCAGGTAAATAACGTTTTTACTGCCTGAGGAATGAATTAAAAAATTTGCAAACAGGTAACCGAGCATTAATAAAGCACCGCTTGTATAAATAACCTTTACATTTTTTGTAGCAGCTACAAGGCCAAAAAATAGGGAAGATGTGAAAAATAAATTTGGCAGCGCAATAACTAAAAATGGGTGCAGCTAGCTTATAAAATTATTTGGCCCATAATGGCTTGCCGGTTGCCAGCCAAATACTGGCCCCAATTTACTGCCAACGCAGGCACCAAGTAACACTGCAGAATCAATAATTAAAACAAACAGGAACGATGATAGAAAGCGGCCCCAAAAATAGCCGGCTTTGGTAATAGGGTAGGAGAGATAATATTCCTTTGTGTTGTACTCAATATCCCTGATGAGGGGTAAGCCCATAACAGATGAGCTGACCATCATCATCATCAGGCTCATTATGGCTACGTAAAAGGCAATGGCTGAACTGCCGTTTATCCATTGATGCTCATCAAGCGGCATTGCACCATTTGCAAACGCCAATGCTGTAAATACAAACGCCAACAGGAAGTACAGGTAAACGGCGGGGCGTTTTAACTTGTACTGCATTTCGAATAAAAATATTTTGCTGAACATGATGTTTTTGTTGATGTTGTTAATGGATGCTTACAGGGTATTTATATCGGTTTTTTGCCCGATGTTGCTGAAGTATACATCTTCCAAATTGGGTGTACTTACGATGAAGCCATTGCCGGGATCTGTTTCTGAAATTATACGTATGTAAAGCTGCCCGGCCTTTAGTTGTGTAGATATTACTTTAAAGCGGCTGCTGTAGTCTTTAATTTCCGCTTTTGATATGGATTTACTGTATATCTTCCCATTTAGCTCATTCACAGCATCATCGGGCGTTCCGGCATATAATACCTGCCCCTGGAATATGATAGCGAAGCGGGAGCATAATGTACTAACATCTTCCACAATATGTGTTGACAGTATTACAATTGTGTTCTCACCAATTTCACTAAGCAGGTTGTAAAAACGGTTTCTTTCGGCGGGGTCAAGGCCTGCAGTGGGTTCATCCACTATAATTAGTTTTGGCTTGCCTATTAAAGCCTGGGCTATACCAAAGCGTTGCTTCATCCCGCCTGAGTAAGTACCCAGGTTTTTCTTTTTATCTTTTGCAAGGTTTACCTTATCAAGCAGGTAACCGGCCAGCTCTTTCCGTTCGCTTTTGTTTGACACACCTTTTAGCTGTGCTATATGGTCAAGCATCTGTTCAGCAGAAATTTTTGGGTATACGCCAAACTCTTGTGGCAGGTAGCCCAATACCTGGCGTAATTCCGTTTTTTGTTTAAGCACATCAATTCCGTCAAATTGTATGCTGCCTTCGTCTGCTTCCTGTAGTGTGGCCACTGTACGCATTAGTGATGATTTGCCTGCACCGTTAGGGCCAAGTAACCCAAACATGCCCTCATTAAGGGTTAGGGAAACATTCTTTATTGCCTGCACCCCGTTTGAGTATGTTTTGGAAAGTGAATTGATTGATAGTCGCATTTTGTATTATTTATTTGTTGATTAATTGCAATAGTTTACCTCCTGCACATTGTAACATGTTCAGTAATTTTAGATCCAGGCAAAAAGCTGCGCCTGCTGAGGTAATTAGCTTACTTCAGTAATTTGTTATTCAGTAAAATTGTTGCTGCTTATTTTCTAATACCTGCGGGGTTTAGTTTAGTAATGTTGTTGCCATTTACTACTACTGTCGAGTTGCTGTCTGCCAATACATGTATGTTGCCGATCTTCGCTTTAAGATCATTTATAAACGAGTTTTGAAGCTGCACATCTACTCCAGTAAAAAAATCATTTTTGTCTAAAAGAACACCACTTTTATTGGTTGCCGTTATAAGCATTGTATCAAAATACCGGTTAACTGTATCACGGTAACTGTAGCTGCGTGTATATACTTCGCTATAATCCAATGTTATGTGGTAGGCAACCGCTTTTGACGATATAGTATCGCCTTTGAGGGAAATGGTTGAATTTTTTACAGTTATATCACATCCTGCAGGAACGTACAATATTATTTCCTGCGGTGAGTGTGTAAGTTTATAGTTTGCATCATGCTGTGCTGCAATGTAATTTTTTAGAATAACGGTATCACCGGCTATAGTGTAGTCAGCATAATGCTGCGCCCTTTTTTCAAGCAATAATTTACCCGATGGGGCGGTGTAAACCTGGCAGTCAGCAATGCCCTCAATGCGTACATGCTTAACGGGCGGCAGCTTATATTCCTCGTAATACCACGCGTCAAATTTTTCAACGGGTGTAATATCACTGTTTAAATATTTGTAGCGCAGTATTACCTGCTCCGTTATCAAAAAACCAAACATCGCTGCCAGCAATATCAATAATATTTTATTACTTTTTTTCATAAATGGTGTCCTTATTGTTCTCGTATTCGTCAATAGCTTTTTTAATCTCAATGGTCATATCATCATCTGCTATTGGCTGCCATTTGCCGTTTCTTTTAATACTAAGACAGGGTTCATTTTCAGGGGCCAGCCAGTTGCCATCAGGCTGCTTAACTAATAAATATTCTTCCATCGTTGAACCAGGCAAGTTCACCCTTGCAACATAACCTGTTTTTTTGTCGTTTTGTACTGATTGCCCTTTCCAGAAATTTAAAAGATTAATGCTTTTTTTTGTAATGCTTCCCTTATAAATGTCAGCCTGTAAATTGCCTGTAATGTTTATAGCAAAATGTGCCATACCAATATTTTACTGTTATAAAAATTATTTGTTGTTTGATGAAAAGTGCAGCTTTACATATTTCTCATATAAGCGCTGCAACTCGTCTGCTTCCATTTCTAATAAATACATATTTCTGAACAGTACCGGCAGGTCTTTTTCAGTAAACTCATTCTTCCTGTACTTAAGCACTGTTTTTTGCGCATTTGCCGATACATAATATCCTATGCCGCGCTGGTTGTAAATAATTTCCTGCTGCTGCAAATGCTCATACGTACGCATAACCGTATTTGGGTTTACCTCAAGCTGCACGGCCAGTTCCCTAACTGACGGAATGCGGCTTTCCGGCTTCCATTCGCGCAGCAGTATCTTCTCGCAAACGTGGTCGGCTATTTGTAAATATATAGGTTGAGGTTCCCTGAAATCCATACTAAAAATTTGAACTTATATTTCACTTTCTTTAAGCCTGTAATAAATAACTATCCATAAAATGGGTGTAACAGCAAATCTTAATAAAAAAACCGCCGTATCTCCAATCCAAAAAGGCAATGAGTAAATACTGGGATTGCCTGCGCTATCAAATGTTTTAACTATTGTGCCCGCATTTAATGTTTGCGAAATGCGCGGAAACATTGGTGTTAACAACTTTGCCTCGATAATAAAAAACAACATAAACAGGCCCAGCAACGCAACTATTGTTTTAAAAAATGCATTTTTTGTAAAGTATACCGAACCCAAAATAAACACCGTCTGAATGGGA
>Ga0206931_1059_pt1 | contig 35579 bp, 33 predicted proteins | sample Alteio_BWOrgHeat_17_FD_152946 | JGI IMG/M metagenome (GOLD analysis project Ga0206931, IMG submission 152946) | Enriched cells from forest soil in Barre Woods Harvard Forest LTER site, Petersham, Massachusetts, United States -... | ecosystem: Environmental > Terrestrial > Soil > Temperate forest >...
CTTTAATCTCATCGCCACTGGCCGGAAAGTCAGCAAACGTAAGTGTAGCGGTAAAAAATGTAATAGGCACATTGGGCACTTCGTGTATACTGTCTGAGTAACGGGCGATATTATTCAGCGCCTTCTTTTCCATTTGCTGTGCTGTATTTAGTGCCGGTGTATATTTTTTTATCGCAACTTCCCTTTGCAGCCAAAGCGCAGGCGAAATAATTTTTTGCAGCGCTTCTTCATTATAGCCGGGGTCAATAAACACAAGTGCTTTAATATCGGCAGGGTAAGTATGCGCGTATATTTTTTCAAGGTTGCCGCCTAACGAGTGGCCTACAAGAATAAATGGTTTTGGAATATTAAGGCTGTCAACAAGCTGCTTTAACTCCCCTATAATTGCTTCTGCATTTTTGGGCTGATTGCTGTAGGCAGATTTTGCCAGACCCGCCCTATCGTAACTAAGCGTTAAGGCCAGTGGTGCAATACTATCCTGCACCTGCTGCCATGTTTGGTTGTCATCGCCAAAGCCCGAAATAAAAACAACCGCAGGGCTGTTGCTGCCTTTTACTGTATAAAAAATATTGGCGCCGTTAATATTTATAAAACTGTCAGCCAGGTAATTTTTTGCAGGTGCAGCGGTTACAGAGCTATCGCTTTTATTATCAGCAGTGCCGGATGAATTACACGATAATATCGCCATACCTGCAACTGCGGTTGCTGCCAAAACAAACGGTATTTTACACATACGAATTATTTATTTGCGTGTTGAACGATATTAAATACCGAAAGTTACAAAACACCCTTACCGATTAACTAAAACACGTAATATGCCTGCTGAAATTGAAGGATAGGGTATTAAATATATTTGAAGATGGGTTATAAATAATGTTAGCCATTATGTTTCGGGCTGTGGGTTTTCATGGCATCGCAATTGCGCACTCTTATACTATGGTAGTAATGGCGGCCAATATTATATAAACTATAGCTAAACTATTATTTTGTCTTTTTTAAAATCGCTTCCGCCTGTTTGGGAAACTTATCAATAACCCATTTCAAAACATCCAGCTGGTCTGTCGTGGGCGCCCTTCTTATTTGGGCGAGCAGTTTAATTGCCTGCGGCCTGTTTAGTGTGAGGTTTGATGCGCCTTCGTTACAAACGGAGCAAATCGCCCTTAGATTTGAAGGCTCGTCAGAGCCGCCCATTGTTTTATCAATTATATGCCCTATATGCAATCTTGTTTTTCTGCCCGCATCGTATAGATGCGGCTCACCGGCAGCAGCACCGCACATCTGGCATGTAAAGCCATTCCTGTCAAGCACAAAAGCACGTACTTCTTTTGATATATCCCTTTCAAATGCAGGCAGCGGCTTAATATCCACCAAAAGGTATTCACCGGGTTTCAGGTCACTGCGGTCATTATGTGTTACGATGTTCATCCCCTCTTCATTTCTCAACTCTCTCACACGCCTTCCCCATTCACTTGTACCCGCAACTTCCCGCAATGTACCAGAATTTAAAACTCTGCCTGCATTCTTTAAAAAGAACTCACGCAACTTCGCCCTGGAGCCTTTGCCTTTTAACGCTTTTTTGCTCATACGTTTTTAATGCTTTTTGTATTGAAAGACCAATAGCTTTTGCTACAGGTGGCGGAAATGCATTACCTATCTGGCGGTACGCCGGTGTTTTTTTACCTGCAAATTGCCATTCATTTGGAAAGCCTTGCACTAAAGAGGCCATTTTAAGCGTAAGGCGTGGCATTGCTATAGAGCCATTAACAGGTGGCATATCCGCAAGCCCTTTTCCGTCTACACCAAGGAGTGCCCATGATTGCTTTGCCCTTGTTGGCCCCAAATCAGCGCCCCCATGTTTTTTAGAGCCGCCAACAAGCGTGGGGGCTATGTTGTTAGCCGCAATTTTCCAGTTATCAGCATTCTCCCAGCCAAGCGATGCCATCTCTTCATATAACAGTTCGCCAATGGTTAATGGTAAAGCTTCACTTTTTGCAGGCCATTCAAAAAAGCTAAAATATTCTTTTTTCATAGCTACCAAAATAGCCCTGTACCTAACTTGTGAAACGCCATACTCAGCAGCATTAACAAGCTTCCAGTCGCATTGGTAACCTAGGTTGTATAACTGATTTAATATACGCCTGCGGTATTCCTTAAATTTTGCGTCAAGTAATCCTCTTACATTTTCCAGCATCACGGCTTTTGGGTTGCATTCGGTTATTAAACGTAGCGCTTCAGGAAACAGGTCCCGTTCATCCATGTGCCCTAGTTGCTTACCTGCGATTGAAAAAGGTGGGCAGGGAACACCACCTGCAAACAGGTCTATGCGGTTATATTGTTTTGCAGAAAAGTGTTTAACATCCTTGTTTATTATGTTCCAATGCGGCCTGTTCAGCTGCAGTGTTTCGCAGGCAACGGGTTCAATTTCAACTAATGCAAGGTGCTCAAAGCCGGCTTGTTCAAGCCCTATTGCCTGGCCGCCCGCACCCGCGCATATTTCAATTGATGTTAAATTCACGCTTTTGCCTTTTGCCAACAAATTTAGTATTTAACAAATAAATCTTCCATTCATTTTTGCACATTTTCAGGCAGCCACCCAAGTATAGGCAATAAGTGGCACCTGTTTATTGCTTATGCAGCTTGATCATGTTTTTAATAACTGTCAAACCACCATCGAAAATATCCATAAAAAAAAGCACGCCTAAATACTTCTCAAAAATATTTAAACCTCTCCGCCCGTTTCACGTTTCACTCCCGAAGTTTCGGGCTGATAACTCTATTCAGGAAACAATGTTTTATCCAAACCTGGTATTACACGCAATGCGTTTTTGTAGTATATCTTCTTTAAAATATTATCCGGCAAACCCATGCCATACATGCGCCAAAATGCGTGGTATTTTTTGTGGTAGGGAAAATATTCATCTTCGGTTTCAAGTACGCGAAAATAGGTGGTGTATTCTTCAGGTACCCAACTGTCTTTACCAAACATTATCCTGTCCTGGTATTTGGTAAAAAATGCTTTTGCCATACGTGGCTGCCTGCCTATCTCTGCTATTACAGCGCCAAACTCAACCACCACGTTTGGCATATCATCCAGCAGCTTACTTAATGTAGTAAGGTCATTAGCATACCATCCAAAATGTGCAGCAATAAAAGTAGTGTTTGGGTGGCGTTTAAAAATGCGGTGCTGCTCGGCAATCAGCGTGTCCCAGGGCGCGGGTTTGGTATTGTTTCGTGCCCTGTCGGGGTGGGTTGCCAGTTCAAGCCAGCGCTCATTGTTGGCATCCATAGGCTGCCAAAAAGGCTTTGGGTCGGCAGTATGAATGATAACGGGTATTTTAAGCTCACCGCATTTCTCCCAAATAGGGTCAAGCCTCGGGTCATCCACCCGGATTATCTTCCCTTTTTCATCCCTGTATTCCAGGCCAAGGTCCTTGTAAATTTTCAGCCCCCGCGCACCAGCTTTTACATCGTCCTGCAGTTCTTTCAACGCTTTTTCAATCCATCCTTTTGTGCCATAGCCAGTAAACGAAATATTGGTGAAAAGCACAACCCTTCTTGCATCCTGTTTCTTTATATTTTCAAGTGAGCGCACCAGGTAATCATGGTCATTTATATCAAGATAACCATTTACATCCCTGTAGCCACGGCCGCTAAGGTTTACCATAATGCCCATGTTCAAAGCGTTCATTTGGCTTATAAGCTCGTGTATATCCTGCCCCGGCATATCCCACTGGTGGTTGTGTACATCAATAAACGGGTATTTGGCGCGGGTAAGTTTATGTTCGGGTACTACAAGTGTGCTTGGTGGATTGTAGGTTTCAAAATCCATTTTTGGATGGTTACCCTGGCCACTGGCATATTGCATACCCGCATAAATAAACATGCAGGCAGTAAAAAAAACTTTCATTTATTTTGGTTGGTTTCAGCATAAAGATAGTATGGCGGAATGAATGAGGAGATACCGCTTAACAAGAAGGGGGAGTATTATTAATTTATGGGGCTTTGGTAAGATGCTCACGCTAACGGTATATAAAGGGTAAAAGCTGGGAACCTTATAATTTTCATCCGTAAACCTTTTTACAGATTTATCTTATCTTCAAGAGCTTTAAAAATTAAGTAAATTTGATAAATTTTAATAATTGATTGCTACTAATCATAAAATAATTAATGGTGATAGCCGCGAAATGTCGGGTATAAATGACAGCTCTGTTCATTTAATAATCACTTCTCCACCGTACTGGCAGCTAAAAGATTATGGAACAGAAAATCAAATAGGTTTTCATGAAAGTTATGAGAGCTATATTAACAACATGAACCTTGTTTGGAAGGAATGTTACAGAGTGTTACATAAGGGCTGCAGGTTGTGTGTAAATATTGGTGACCAGTTTGCACGTGCAATATATTATGGACGTTATAAGGTTATACCCATTAGGGAGGAGATAATAAAGTTTTGTGAGAATATTGGTTTTGACTACATGGGTGCAATTATCTGGCAAAAGGTAACTACTTCCAACACTACCGGCGGTGGTATTCAAATGGGTTCGTACCCATACCCACGGAATGGTATTCTTAAATTAGACTACGAGTTTATTCTATTATTCAAAAAACTCGGCGATGCACCCAAGCCAACAAAACAGCAAAAGGATTTTTCAGTGATGACAAATGAAGAATGGAATACATTTTTTGCGGGTCATTGGAATTTTGCAGGTGCGAGACAGAATAATCATATTGCTATGTTTCCGGAAGAACTGCCGAGGAGATTAATTAAAATGTTTTCATTTATTGGCGAAACAGTGCTTGACCCTTATGCAGGAAGCGGTACCACCAGCCTTGCGGCAAAAAATTTATTTCGCGACTCCATTGGCTTCGAAATAAATAAAGATTTCATACCTGTGATAAAAGAAAAGCTTGGAGTAAGTCAAAAAGATATAAGCGGAACAACCTATGAATTTATCCGGCAGCAGGCTATTACAAAAGATTTTGAAAAGGAGATAAGTAACCTTCCATATGTTTTTAAAGACCCTCACAATTTTGATAAAAAAATTGATGTAAAAACAATGCAGTTTGGGTCCAAGATAGATAAGGACAGCTCAACTCAGCGTGAAGAATTATTTACTGTGAAAGAAGTTATTAGCCCCGAAAAAGTGCGTTTAAATAATAACTTAACGGTAAGGCTAATTGGTATAAAACAAGACCCAATAATAAACGGAAAAGCGACAGATTTTTTGATTGAGAAATTAAAAGGAAAGCGAGTTTTTTTAAGATATGACAGTACGAAATATGATGGTGAAAATAATTTGTTGTGCTATTTATATCTTGAAAATAAAACATTTATTAACGCGCATTTGATAAAGAGCGGATTAGTGCAAGTGGATGATAATAGCGAGTTTAAATATAAAGACAAATTTTTGCACCTCTTGGAGGGTCTTTAGTGAAAGTTTTACCGAAGTGTAAAGAAGATGATTTAAATATTTTAAGTTATGGAGAAAGAATGGCTTACCGGTGTTGAAGGAGTAAACATGAAGTTTAAGAGGGAAACACTTTTAAATTATGTAATGAATAGGTGGACGTTAAACAAATCTCACAGTGTTGGCAGTACCTCCGAACTTATTAGGTCATGTGCACCTTCTAAATATGAGGAATGGGAAAAGTATTATTTTGATAAAGCGTATCAGAATAAGAAAAAGGGGATTAAAATAACACGTGAATATATACGTGGCTTAGGGCAAACTTTATATGTTAAATTATCTGAGGTTGTTCAAAAAGAGCTTCTTTCAGTAACAGAAGACGAGTGTATTGATTATGCTTATAACCTTATAATAAACAGAACTTATGAAGGATATGTAACGGAAGTACAAACTATTTATGGGCAATTAGAAGAAGTAATTGGGAGAAGCATAGAACCCGCGCCAGATAAATGGGATAGGATTTACAGCGTAGACTTTTTTATAAAGGTTAAAGAAAAATACATTGGCGTACAAATTAAGCCAATTGAATCGGGACAGGCATTAAATCAATATCAGTGGATTGAAATGCACTTGGTTAATCATCAGAAGTTTGAAACTGACTTTGGTGGCAAAGTTTTCTTTGTTTACTCAAAGAAAGGTCTTTCGGGCAAAAAAGAGATTTATAATATTGAAGTAATACAAGAAATATTATTGGAAATTGAGAGATTGGACGACTAGTAATTCGGCAATCACCTATATATCTTCTCAATTTCCGGTTTAAATTTCTCCATTACCACTTTACGCTTTATGCTCATTTTGGGTGTCATCTCGCCTGTTTCAAGGCCCCATTCTTTGGGCAGCAGTTCAAATTTTTTAACCTGCTCAACATGGTTAAAGTTTTGGTTAACCTCATCAATAATGCCCTGGTATTTTTTTAGTATAATGTCGTTATGTATAATGTCTTCGCGGGTGGTAAACGGCATGTTTTCATGCTTCATCCAGCTTTGCAAAAATGTAAATGCAGGCACAATTAACGCACCTACAAATTTACGCTCGGGCCCTACTACCATCGCCTGTTCAATAAACGGATTTTCCTTCAGTTTGTTTTCAATAGGCTGCGGGGCAACATACTTGCCGCCGCTTGTTTTAAACAACTCCTTTTTGCGGTCGGTTATCTTTAAAAATTTATTATCCACCCACACGCCAATGTCGCCAGTATGCAGCCAGCCGTCTATAATTGTTTCAGCAGTAAGGTCGGGGCGTTTGTAGTAGCCTTTCATTACTGTGGGGCCTTTAACGCATATCTCGCCATCTTCGGCCAGCTTTACTTCAAGACCGTCAAGAGGCGGGCCTACAGTACCAAACTTATGCGATCCATAAGCTTCCCTGTTTACACTTATAACCGGGCTGTTCTCGGTGGGGCCATAGCCTTCATACACTGGTATTTTTGCGCCGTTAAAAATGCGCAGTAATTTTTCCTGGCAGGCGGCACCCCCGGTAACTATAAGCTTTACATTACCACCCAGCGCTTCGCGCCATTTGCTAAATACCAGTTTGTTGGCAATAGCAAGTTTCATGTTGTAAAACACGCCGCCGCTAACTGTATCGTCATATTTTTCTGCCAATGCCACGCTCCAAAAAAATAATTTCTTTTTTATGCCCGTAAGGTTGTGCCCTGCAGTCATAATGCGCTCAAATACTTTTTCCAGCAGGCGTGGCACCGTACTAAATGTATCAGGTTTTACCTCGCGCAGGTTATCGCCAATGGTATCCATGTTTTCAGCATAGTAAATGCTGGTGCCATTGTACAAATAGAGATATGTTATCAGTTTCTCAAAAATGTGATTGAGCGGTAAAAAACTTAATGCTTTGTAGTTGGGCGCTTCGTCAAACGGAAAACTTTTTTTACTAAGCATTATATTGCTCATAATATTGTTATGCGTAAGCATAACGCCTTTTGGCGTACCGGTTGTGCCCGAGGTATAGATAATAGTTGCCACGTTAGCCGCCTTAACAGCAGCTTTTGATGCATCAACTTTTTGCAACCATTCACCTGTTATATTTTTTGTTAGCTCACTCCAATGGTTTACGCCCGGCAATTCATCAAACGAATAAATATTTTTTAGAGATGGTATATTGGGCTGCAGGGCTTTTATTTTATCATACATTTCCTGCCCACTAACAAAAATGTATTTAACAAGTGCATCGTTTAAAATAAACTGTACTTCGTGCGGGTTGGTGGTAGGGTATAATGGCACCAGCACCGCACCTGTTTGCTGCACGGCCATATCTGCAATAACCCACTCAGGCCGGTTGTTGCTGATGATGCCAATTTTGTCGGTGCCTTCATCACTCATATCGTTGCCGCTAACGCCCAATTGCAAAAGGCCCGCAGCAAGATTTTTAACCATATCGCTTACCTGCGCGGTAGTGTAAAGCTGCCAGTTACCATTTATCTTGGCAGACATCATATCAGTTTTTGGAAACTTTGCTAACTGGTTTTCAATGCAATCGAATAGTCTTTGGGGCTGGTTCATATACGCCAATCGTTATAAAACAAATATAAGCAGTATGAATGGGGATTTGGAAAGATTTAAAAGATGAAAACGGAGAGTGCGATTAATTTAATTGAGTTCAGTTTAAACCCTTGCAACCCATTTGCCCGGGTCAGCAGCGGTATGGTGTACTTGCCAGGATTATGATAGCATCTTCCCCAATCAAATAGTGAATTGCGTAGGGAAAAACCGCTATGTTGGCTATACGCACATTTTTATACCGTATTGCATGGGTGGCGGGTAAAGAACGGAGATTTTCAATCGTTTGAATTACCTGCTTTGTAAAACGCTTTGGCAGTTCAGGGCTTCTTTTCTTATACCAGTTTTTGCCTCTTTTAAATCATTTTTTGCTTCAAGCGTTACAATAACTCTACGCCGTTTCATCCTCAGCCTCCAATTCTTTCAATACAACTTCCCAATCTAAAGCACTTGATGGGTTGCTCTTATATGCAGCAAGGCGGTTATCAATCAACTCTTTCTGCCATTCGGGCAACTCCATATTTAATTCTTCTGTCAGGGCATTCCAATCCTCAATAGGTAAAAAAACACCAACAGGATTTCCGGCACTATCAAACGTGTATTGTGGATGGATAGTTGACATATAAAAACATAATTTAATTCTCAATCAATCTCATTATAAAGTTAGTAAAGTTTATACATATTGCAATTGTTAGGTTAGATTTCTTATAGCCAATCCTATATTTGTATTTCGCAAATGTGGTTTAATCATGGAAACAACTACGCTGGAACAGTTTTATAAAGAAACGGGCAATATTCTTCCCGAGGGCATTCACAAGGAAATTGGGCATTTTAATATTTTTAAAATTGCCGAAACCGTTGCTTTTTTTAAAAAGAAAGCTGTAATGCCCTACAACCGGCGGGCGTATTATAAAATAAGCCTGATACGTGGGCGCAACAAAGCCGAATATGCCGACAAGGTAATTGATATTGAAAAGAACGCCTTGCTGTTTGCTACGCCTAAAATACCTTACCACTACAACCCGCTTGACGATAACCAGCATGGGCTTTTTTGCATTTTCACCGGCGAGTTTTTAAGCCAGAACAAAACCGGCGTAAATATTGACAACCTGCCTATTTTTCAGCCGGGGGCAGTGCCTATATTCCAGTTGACGGATGAAGATGCTGATGATATTGAATTGGTTTTCAAAAAGATGTACAAAGAAATTGGTGGTGATTACGCGTACAAATATGACCTGCTGCGCAATTATGTACTTGAACTGATACACTATGGCCAAAAGCTGCAACCAGCCACCGCATTATACCCTGCACATACCGCTTCGGCCAGGGTTTCATCGTTGTTTGTTGAATTGCTGGAAAGGCAGTTTCCTATTGAATCGCCTAATCAAAAACTGTCCCTTCGAACTGCTAAAGATTATGCCGACAGGCTGGCCGTGCATGTAAACCACCTAAATAAGGTTTTGAAGGAAAACATAGGCAAAACCACAACAGATATTATCGGCAGCCGTATTATACAGGAGGCAAAAATACTGCTGAAGCAAACCAACTGGAACATATCCGAAATTGCTTACTCGCTGGGTTTTGAAGAGGTGGCGCATTTCTCAAATTTCTTCAGGAAACACACTGCTGTTTCACCGGTTGCCTTTCGCCTGTAACTAACATATTTGAATTTTGCAAACATTAGATTGAGCCTTGCAAACAAGCCGGCTTATGGCTGTTTTACCTTTACATCGTAAAAAATAACAGTTATGAGCACAGCAAAAATTGCATTGGTAACGGGCGGCAGCCGTGGCCTGGGAAAGAATATGGCATTGAGCATTGCTAAAAAAGGCATTGATGTAATACTTACCTATAACAGTAAAAAAAACGAAGCCGAAGCTGTTGTAAAAACCATTGAAGCAACAGGGCAAAAAGCAGCAGCACTACAGCTTAACACCGGCGATATAAAAAGCCTCGATGGTTTTATTACACAGTTAACCGGCGTATTAAGAAACACGTTTAATACCGAGCACTTTGATTTTCTTGTTAATAATGCCGGCATCGGTATGCATGTGCCTTTTGGCCAGTACACAGAAGAGCAGTTTGACAACCTTACCAACATTCACTACAAAGGTGTTTTCTTCCTAACCCAAAAAGCCTTGCCTTTGCTGAATAATGGCGGCGGTATTGTAAACATCTCATCGGGCCTGGCAAGGTTTAGCATGGTGGGTACAGCGCTTTACGGCAGCTTAAAAGGCGCTGTTGAAACCTTAACCCGTTACCTTGCTAAGGAACTTGGCCCACGTGGCATTCGCGCCAACGTAGTTGCACCCGGCGCCATTGAAACCGATTTCGGCGGTGGCATGGTAAGGGATAATCCTGAGGTTAACAAGATGGTTGCATCTGCTACTGTTCTCGGGCGTGTTGGCCTGCCGGATGATATTGGCGGCGTTGTTGCTTTTTTATGCACTGATGATGCACGATGGGTAAATGCCCAGCGTATTGAGGCATCGGGTGGAATGTATGTGTAGAACCACGATTTTAAGGATTTTTAAGGGTTGTGAGGAAAAACAAGCTGGGCCGTTTTGGATAAACAGCGCGGCTTGTTCATTATATCATTCAGCGTTACTGCTTCCATACATTATTTGCCCTGTTGCCATCAGGCAGCATGTGATCCGGGTCTACCGTTACTGATCTTACTTTTTGCGTGGTTGCTGCATGAATATCCTGCACTGCGCTTTGCAGCCATGTTTCCACTGGTAACTGCATGCGTTGTTTTGTACCATCCGCCAGCACTATTTCAAGCGTTACCGGCATCGCCATTTTTTCAAGGTTGGCGATAGTTACTGTTGCGCCTTTTGACGGATCATTATCAGTATAGTGCACTCCCGTTACCGCCTGGTCAAGCTGCCAGTTATTAAAAAACCATTCGCGCCAAAACCATGAAAGGTCTTCACCTGCTTCGTTATTCATGGTGTTGAAAAAATCGTATGGCGCAGGGTGTTTATATGCCCAGTTACGTATGTATTGTTTAAAGGCATAATCAAACCTGTCCTTACCGAGGATTGATTCGCGCAGCATCACCAAACCAAACGCCGGTTTAAAATAAACCAGCGGATGCCTGTACTTTTCCGGAATACCGTCTGCACGCACCATCATAGTCGGCGCCTGCGCGTCATTTAGATACGGTAATATTTCGTCGGCAGGGTTACCGCCATTTGGCGCATATTCGCCATCGCGCTTTGGGCCAAACTTGCCATTATCAACAACATCTGATGCGTATACATCAATAAATGTATTAAAACCTTCATCCATAAACGCATAGCGGCGCTCATCAGAGCCCACTATCATAGGAAACCAGTTGTGCCCTATTTCATGCGCAGTTATCCAGAACAGGTCCTTGCCTTTATCGGTAATGCCATCAAACACAATACCCGGGTATTCCATGCCGCCGGCAGTGCCAGCCTCATTAACCGCAACAGGATAAGGATACTCAAACCATGTGCTGGAGAAATATTCCATTGATTTTTTCAGGTACTCGGTAGCGTTGTCCCATGCATCGGCACCAGCACTTTCCACGGGGTAAACTGACATTGCCATGCACTTTTTACCTGATGGCAGGTTAACCCTTGCTGCATCCCATACATAAGCTTTTGATGCGCCAAATGCCACATCGCGCGTGTTCTTCATTACAAAATGCCAGCTAAGCATACCATGTTGCACAGGCCTGCTGGTGGGGTTGCCAATTTCATCAGCGCTGCGTATCATAATTGTTTTGTCACTCGTTTGTGCTTTTGCCAGCAACGCAATTTGTTTGGCTGTAAGTACCTGTGATGGGTTTTGCAGTTCGCCGCTGCCTGCTACAATCATATCCCAGGGCACAGTAACGGTATAATCATAATCGCCATACTCGCAATAAAATTCGCCGCTTCCTAAAAAGGGCAGCGTACTCCAGCCTTCCAGGTCATCATACACACACATACGCGGGTACCATTGCGCCATCTCGAATATCTTTCCATTTTTGGTGTCATTATAATCAGTACGGTTGCCAAAAACACCGGGTATGTTGTATGAATATTTTATATGGATGGCCACTTTGCCACCACCGGGTGATAATGCCTGTTTAAGGCGTATTTGCATGCGGGTATCTGTAATAATATAATCAGCCTTTACAGTTTTACCATTCATCTCCACCTCAGCGGAAGCAATATTGTTACCCGTTGTAAATTGTGTTGACCCACCGGTTGTATAATACTGGCTGCGGGCATCATTACGGTAAGTATTTTGTTCAACATATAACCACAGCGAATGCAGTGTATCGGGACTGTTATTTACGTAATTAATAGTTTCTGTTGCCGATAATGTATTAGCGGCGGTATCTATCGTAGCCGCTATAGTGTAATTAGCACGGTTTTGCCAGTACCTGGCACCTGGCGCACCATTAGCAGAGCGATATGCTGAGCCAGTGCCATTATACGCAAGAGGTGCAAACAACTCATTAGCGTTATACTTTGATACATTGCCATTTTCCTGCCCAAAGCCTAAGGCCGTAATAAAACAACATGCCGTAACCAGGATTATCCTTAACATCTTATCCAAATTTTTATTCAGCGTGAAATTATACATTGTTGCTTGGAATTGAATGAATATTTGATGACTGTTTAAATAACCGTTTTCGGTCAACTTGCTTTGGCAAATTTGCGCTTCACCTACTCAAACACCACTGTTTTATTTTTATACACGAACACCCTGTCTTCAAATAGCAGTTGCAGCGCCCTGGCAAAAACCGCAGTCTCAATTTCTTTACCGGCGCGCATCATATCGGCAGCGGTATAATTATGACTTACAGGTATTATCTGCTGTGCAATAATGGGGCCTTCATCAAGATCGTTCGTAACAAAATGGGCAGTAGCCCCAATAAGCTTTACACCACGTTCAAATGCCTGTTTATAAGGGTTTGCGCCAATAAAGGCAGGCAGAAAAGAATGGTGTATATTAATAATTTGTCCCGCGAAATTTGATATAAACTGTGGCGACAATATGCGCATAAATTTTGCCAGCGCTATATGATCAAAGCTATACTGCTGTAAGCACTCTGTCACATCATTCTCAAATATCTCTTTTGTTTTATCATCATGGTTTACGTAATGAAAAGGCACTTCAAAACGGCTGCAAATATCTGCCAATACAGGATGATTGCCTACAACACATTCAACGGTTGCGCCTAATGTTTTAAAATGGTTGCGTATTAATATATCGCTAAGGCAGTGGTATTCTTTTGTTACAAGCACCGCCAATTTCTTCTCGGGCTGCGGGTTAACATGCACCTGTGCGCCCTGCGGCAATGCAGCTTCCAGCTTGTGTTGCAATGCAGTGGCATCAACCCGTTTTTGTACCTGCAAACGCGCAAAAAACATCTCCTCTGCAACATCAACATGCTCACGCATCGAAATAATATTTATCTGCTCACCGGCCAGCAAACCAGAAATGGCTGCCACAAGGCCAACTTTATCTTTACACTGTATTACAATAATCATGTTTGTAAAATAAAAACAGTTAACAAATAATTGAATATTTATTGCTTTACTGTTAACTGTAAAAGGATGAAAAAACCAAAAGATTTACCAGTGGTATTTTTAGTTAAGTTTTTCAGGCCTGTTTTTTTCCCGGGGTGTTACGGAAAGAGGTTTATTCCGTCTTTCAGAAGCGGTTTTTCTCTTTTTTATTGCTGCATATACACCGGCTGCCCAATAGCCAAGAGCGAATGCTAAAATAAAGATCCCGCATACTTCTAAGATCATGCCCCAAGTTAGAAAAAAATCAGTTACCGTATATCATGTTATGCCTTTTTAATTATATATCTCCGTAAATAACGCAACGTAATGGCCCCGCAACTATAAACACATGCATTATTTAGCTTAATGGTGTATTATTTTACCCATTGCTTACATCCAGCACTATTACTTCATCAGGCTCATCGTTATGGGGCGGAATATTATCAATCGTTACTGTATTCCCTGCTAATTCAGTATGTACAACAGTTCCATTTTTTAGCAGGTATGCTTTTACAATATTTTTGTAAGGAAAATTTTGCAGCGTTACTGTATTATTATCTTTTGCAAAAACGTGCACGTACATTTTACCAGCCTTCTCTGTAATACAGCCCCAGTCCTGCGGGCGCAGGTAACCTGCTTTGGTGTTATACACACTTTCACCGTTTGCTTTAAGCCAGTTACCCATGTAAGCCAGCCTTTCTTTAAATTCAGGTTGCACTTCACCATTAGGCATAGGCCCAATATTTAATAAAAAATTTGCGCCAAGCCCGCTTGCTTTAACAAGGTAATGTATCAGTTGTTCGTGCGTTTTATATGTGGTGTCGGTAATATTAAAACCCCATGAACCATTAATGGTTTCGCACGTTTCGAGGGGCAGCTGCTCAGAAGGTTTTTGATAACTAAGTCCCGATTTATTTTCACCCGGCAGATCTTTTTCAAACATCTGGAAATCCTCGCCAGCAAAGGGCGTAAGGTGGTGGTTGTTGCCGATTAAGCATTGCGGTTGCAGCTTATGTATAAGCGCATAAATTTCACCTAAATGCCAGTCAAGCCTTGGGCTGCGGTCTGCAGCGCCTTCAGGTGCTGTTTGGTCCCAATAGCCGTCAAACCAAATGCCGCCAATTTCGCCATAATTGGTAAGCAGTTCGGTAAGCTGGTTTTTCATAAACTGTACATAATCTTCCCATTTGCCATGTACCGTGCGCCCTGTGCCCTGGCCCGTGCGGCCGGTCCAGTATTGGTAATCATCACGCCGCCAGTCAAGCAGGCTGTAATACAAAAACAGTTTTATACCCTGCTTATGGCACTCATCGGCTAGCGCCTTTACAATGTCTTTATGGTACGGGGAATTCATTATATTAAAGTCAGAATATTTTGTATTCCACATGCTAAAACCATCGTGGTGGCGTGTGATAAGTGTAATGTATTTCATGCCCGCGCCCTTTGCCATGCTAACCCATTGCTGTGCATTAAAGTCAATCGGGTTAAAAAAATGCATAAGCCTTGTATAGTTTTTTACGGTAATGTTACGGTTGTTCATTACCCATTCCCCATCGCCCGGAATACTAAATGGCCCCCAGTGAATAAACAGGCCAAACTTTTCATCGGCAAACCATTTACGCGCTGCAACATTGCTTGCCGTTGGCGTATACGCCTGCTGTGCAAAACAACCCACGGCAACAAAAGCGACTGATACAAGAACAATTATTTTTTTCATATACAAAATATATTGAAGGGCGATAAAGATATAACCCAAAAGCCTAATAAAGCCGGCTGCCCAAAAATGCTGTCATCCAAAGCGTAGCGAAGGATCTGCCTGGCAGTATTGGTTTGGTCCAGCATTGTATTAATAGCTCGGCAGATCCTTCGCTCCAATCACCGGAAACTGGAAATCGGCAACCGGAAACTTTCCCCTCTCGCCAAAAGTTACACAAACGCCGCCATTTTGTAGCCATTCTGTACACAAAAAAATACGTCAAAAAATGCATAACTGTTTCATAACCTGCATATTATATTTTTATGGCCCTCATATTAGTTTTTTTTGAATATCAACTCTTTGCTTGCCGTTTTACGCACAAACCTTGTTCTTATTGTTAACGGGATATAATCCTTTTACTGATGCCATAAACTGCTTTTGTACTCGGGACAAGACGTCTCTTCAATTCAATTTTAAACTTCAAACCTTAAATTGGCTTTCTTCCTCTCGCTTCAATAACTGGAAACTGGAGACCGGAAACTGGAAACGTTTCTATACATATATATAAAAACTGCTGTTTTGTCCGCTAAAAACCAGGATTAATTTAAAAAATATTTTTGGGAAGAAGAATGGGCACTGCCGCAGCGTTTTGTAATTTATCTTCAACCTTACAATAACTGCATGAGAAAAATATTGTTGATTTCTTTATTGTTACCTATTTTTTATAAAGGCATTGCCCAAAATATCGCTGCCTTACCAATAAGCATTACGATAAAAGTTGACAGCGAATACGAAAAGATCTATGCAAAAAGCGAATATGCAAATTCTGTTTGGGATAATGACTATTCCATAGACACAGATTCCGTAAAACAAAAGAACTTTATCGTATCTGTTCAAATAAAAAATACAGGCGCAAAGCCTGTTGGTATTTGGCTGATGACATGCTCTTGGCAGCATAATTTTACGGTTAACAATAATTATCTACACCTGCAACAAGAGCAGGTATGCCTTCACAATCGCATACAGCAAGTAAAGCTTTTGCATGGCGAAACCCATACCTATAAAGCTGTGCTTGTAAAGTCAATAAAATTTGATTATCCGTGCCAAAACTGCATATACGGCCCCCAGGTTGAGGCAACCAGGCTCGGTTTGATTGTAGTGAATGATGTTTTTAAAAATCAACTTAATATGTTAACCTGGCATATTGCCATGGAAGATAAAAGCCTGTGGCAGGTTGTATGGAGCAACCCGCTTTATTTGTTGGGAAAGGGGCAGGATAGGGCGAAGCTGAATATTATAAACTGATAGGGTGACTTAACAGACTTAATAAATGACAGGAGCAGACCCTCTTACTATCCGATGCAACACTAATCTGTAACACTCCCTCTTTCAGAAATCGCATTTAGAGTGTATTCAATATTATGTCTTAACCACGGATCTCTAGTTGCTTTATAAGCGCTCTTCAAAACTGGGATTGATTTCGTAGTACCTACTGATTGTAAAGGCCCGCAAATACTGCTTTTTGTATGTTTATCGCTTACCTTAAATTCATCCAGCAGCAAATCTTCAACCTCACTGTGGCGGCAATTGCACAATGCTTTTATTGCTGCCCGCCTGGTATGTTGATTGCCCTCAATTAAATTCTTTTTTATTACACTTATATCCACGCTTGCTGGCTTGACAATTTCGTCAAGCCTTGAAAGTATTGATACGATAATTTCCTCGTCATCTTCACCGGAAATATGTTTCAGCAAAAAGTCAAATAACTGGTAGTCGGTGGTATTTGAACATAAACTTGCTAGGCAGCAAAATATATATTTTTTATAAGGGGAGTATGATGCATCAGCCAGCAATTCTAAAAGCTCGGTCTTATAAATGGTATTGTTTAAGCCAGAAGATACCTTATACGCATAATGAGAGATATAATCGTCGCTTGCAAAGCTACCTTCTTTTTCATGTTTTTCTTTTATTAAAATCGAATAAAATTCATTACTGCCCATCTTTAGAACCAATTGCCGTATCCCACCATTTTCCAAATCATGCATTAATTTATTCTTTTCTTTTTCAAGCACCTTTTCCTTATTTCCAAAAAAGTTAAACATTTTTTTATACAATTAAATAGGCTCACTAATGTGCTTTAAATGTACATAAACTTCACCATTGTTTCATTAACCATATTCCCTTCCTAAAGGTCTAATCTTTTCTCATTCCAACCGCTCTTCCCCAAAATTTCCTACCTTCCTTCTGCACTTATGTCGGCAATCACGCTCACCAAACAACAGGCACGTAAAATAATCCTTCACGCTTCAGGGTTAGCTAAACCCGCGCAGTTTGGCAGGGGACGCGAGGCTGTTTACAAGCTTATTGAGCATGTTGGCTTTGTGCAGCTTGATACCAACTATACCGTTGAGCGTGCGCACCACCACACTATTGCAGCACGCGTGCCCGATTATAAACTGGAGTGGCTTGCTGAACTGCAGGAAGATGGACGGGTATTTGAATTCTTTACCTCTGATGCAGGGTATATACCCATGGAACATTTTCGTTTCTCACTGCCGGTAAAGCAGGGTTTTTTAAAGAACAGAAAGCCTTTAACGCACGCGGAAACAACCCTTATGCAAAAGGTGCTTGACAGGATTGCGCGTGAAGGTCCTCTGATGGTAAAAGACTTTGAAAACGACCGCCAGGAGGCAAGCCAGGGCTGGTGGGATTGGCGGCCGAGCAAGGTAGCGCTGGAGAGGCTTTATATGGATGGCAGGCTTGTGGTTACGCGTACACAAGGTTTTCACCGCGTGTACGATCTGCCGGGGAATATACTGCCTGCGGGTATTGATACAACCATGCCAACACCGGAAGAATTTGCAAGGCATGTTATAGGCCGCGAATTAAAAGCGCTGGGCCTTGCATACCCTAAAGAAATAGCCTGGCGCGCACGTTATGTAAAAGATAATGTGATAAAAAAAGAGCTTGAAAAAATGGTGGAAGAGGGTGTTGTATTAAAGGCAGCAGTTGAGGGGCTTAAAACGCCTGTTTACATGCTGCCCGCTTATAAAAGCAAAAAGATAGAATTGTCAGGCGATGCATTTATTCTTTCACCATTTGATTCATTAAATGTATTCAGGCACCGGCTGCGCGATTTTTTTGGGTTTGATTACCAAATTGAATGTTTTGTGCCCGAACCAAAACGTAAATACGGCTATTTTTCATTGCCAGTACTGCTGGGCGACACGTTTGTAGCGCGCATGGATTCAAAAGCCGACAGAAAGCAAAAAACATTAGTCATTCACAACATGCATTTTGAGGCAGTAAAACTAAGCAATGCGCAGATCGCTAAAATAACTGGTGCTATAAAAGCCTTTGCCACCTTCAACCAGTGCAATGCAGTTACCATTACAAAATCAAACTATAAGCAATACCTTAAAACCATTAAGGCTGGGCTTTAAAAAACATCGGTCATTCGGATTGTTCTCCACAGTTCGCCAAGGTCTCTGGCATAATCGTCAAACTAACTATTTAAAATGTAGTCTTCACACCTGCGCAAATGGTGGACGGCATCCGAAAAAAGGCGTTAAGAAAATTAATTTGTTCGGCGTTAAAAAATGAAATCCATATTCTATAGCACGGAAATATTCTTAGCGCAGAGGTCCTCCAAATGCTTGGCTATATTCAAATGTTGTAACTATTTCATTTTAGCCGAACAAGTTAATTTTTAGCCTTTTTTCGGGAGCCTTGACCTTTTTGTTACTTTTTGGGTCAAACCAAAAAGTAAATACATCGTATTTATAGATTGAAACCCTTTGTCAGTTAGCATTATAGATAAATATTACACTATTAACCATGCGACTATATGCACAAAAAAATCCCGCCTTTTCAAAAGCGGGATTCATGTCAGCAATCGCCAGAAGCCCTAATTTATTCTCACTGTTATTACAGATGTTTTGCCATCTTTATCCTTCATCATCACAGTAATATTATATGGTTTTGCACCGCCGGTAAGCTTACCCGTCATATACATGGTACCACCCATGGCACGCTGGCTGGTAAGTTCAAAACCCTTAATGCCATTCTTATCAAAAAAGTCCTTAACCGTAGTACCTGCGGCATTCTTATCAATACCTTTTGCTTCGTCTTTATCGGGCAGTTTAACGTCGAGTGTGTTATCAAAATAGCTGCTAAAGCTGGTTACATTACCACCTTTAAGCGCGTTAACAATAGCATCGTTGCCGGCACTCTGTCCAAACGCTGCAACGCCCATTGCCAAACAAACTATTAGTAAAATTTTTTTCATTGTTAAATTGTTATCTTATTGTATAAGACGTTGCAATTTACACCAAGTTTAATGTTTTACCAGCCTGCACAAGCCCCAAAAACACAAATTAACGTAGCTTTATGGCATGAAAGCGAAGAAAGTTATACTTGTAATTATGGATGGTTGGGGCCTTGGTAAGGTAAAATCGGCTGATGCTATTCAAAACGCCAATGCGCCCTTTGTTAAAAGTCTTTATGATAAATATCCCAATACAACACTTGTTACTTGTGGTGAGGCTGTAGGCCTGCCAGACGGGCAAATGGGCAATAGTGAGGTGGGCCACCTTAACCTTGGCGCCGGCCGCATTGTGTACCAGGAGCTGCAGCGTATTAACGTGGCCGTGCGCGACGGCAGTTTTGCAAAAAATGAACACCTGCTTGCATCAATACAATATGCCAAAACAAATAACAAGCCCCTGCATTTAATGGGCCTGGTAAGCGATGGTGGCGTACACTCGCAAACAAAACATTTACAGGCTATATGCGATGTGTGTAAACAGCAGGGTTTAAGCGAAGTGTATATACATGCCTTTACCGATGGACGTGATACTGATCCAAAAAGTGGCCTGGGTTTTATAACCGGCTTGCAGGCGCATTTAAATACTTCGGTGGGTAAAATAGCAAGTGTAAGCGGCCGCTATTATGCGATGGACAGGGATAAACGCTGGGAGCGTGTAAAGCTTGCTTACGATGCCCTTGTAAAAGGCGAAGGCCAAAAAGCAACCGATGCTATTGCTGCAGTTGAACAATCGTATGCCGCTGATATTACCGATGAATTTATAAAACCTGCTGTTATTATTGATGAGGGCCAGCAGCCACTTGCAACTATTAAAGATGGTGATGCGGTTATATGTTTTAACTTTCGTACAGACCGCTGCCGTGAAATTACACACGTGCTTACGCAGGAAGACCATGCTGACCTGGGCATGCACACGCTTAAGTTATATTATACTACCATGACTGAGTATGATAAAACCTTTAAAGACGTGCACGTAATTTTTGAAACTGATAATTTAGCCAATACCCTTGGCGAAGTGCTGGAACACAACGGCAAAAAACAAATACGTATTGCTGAAACAGAGAAGTACCCGCATGTTACCTTCTTTTTTAGCGGGGGCCGCGAAAAGCCGTTTGAAGGTGAAACAAGAATAATGGCGCCATCGCCAAAAGTGGCTACTTACGATCTGCAGCCCGAAATGAGCGCAAAGGAACTAACCGACAAACTAATACCTGAAATAGAAAATGAAACTGCCGACTTCATTTGTTTAAACTATGCCAATGCCGATATGGTTGGCCACACAGGCGTATGGAGCGCCGTTATAAAAGCAGTTGAAACAGTTGATGCTTGTGTACAACGTGTGGTGACTGCTGCTTTAGCGCACGGTTATACCGTTTTTTTAACCGCAGACCATGGCAATGCCGATTATATGATAAATGAGGATGGCACACCAAACACGGCGCACACATTAAACCCTGTTCCATTTTTTATTATTGACAGCGATTGGCACGGTACTATTAAAAGCGGCAAACTCGGCGACCTCGCCCCAACAATTCTAACGGTAATGGGCTTGCCCGTAGCAAAAGAAATGACAGGGGATATACTGATAGAACCATGATTTTTTTGATTTTGAAGGATTAAGAAGCGGGGTAATTGAAAGAGGAAATAATCAACACTCAAAACTCAATACTCAGTTAAACGCAGATGAATATCTATTGTATTAATGAGAACATTTGGAGCTAAGATAATCGGTGATTTGAGCTCTCAGCGGTAAGTATCGGGTAAAACATACGTTGTACACCAGCCAAAAAGCCTGAACGTATGCGATATGAAGTATCACGCAGGCAGCTAAAAGATAAATTCATACGCAGTTACACGCGGGGAGGCGTTGGCACGGCCGAACGCTTGAGGTTCGGGTCGGCCTTGAACTTTTCTTTGGTACTTTCTTTTCTTTCAAGAGAAAAGAAAGTACAAGATCAAAAATGAAGAACTACGAACTTATGTGACAGGTACAAATTAATTAAGACGGGATATAAGCGGGTGCAGACATGTTTCCTCTTTCAAAATGCTCAAACTCTTGTTTGCCAATGAAAACCTTAAAACGCATAGGCCTTATACTACTCACAATATTCATTATCATTCAATTCTTTCGCCCGCCAAAAAACCAATCAACAACTGTACCCCCTGTTGACATAGCAAACCTGTACGGCCCCATGCCTGCTGATGTAACCGCAATTTTAAAACGAAGCTGCACCGATTGCCACAGCAATAACACCGTGTACCCTTGGTACAACATACAACCCGCTGCATGGCTGCTCGACTATGATGTTAGGGCCGGCAAGCGCAAGCTTAACTTTAGCGAGTACGGCAATTACCCTATAAACTACCAGTATAAAAAGCTGGAAGATTGTATGCGTGTAATTAATGACAACTACATGCCGCTTGATATGTATTTGTGGATACATAAAGATGCAAAACTTAGCGAGGCTGAAAAACAAAAGGTACGTGATTGGTGTAATACAATACGCGCAGGCATGAAACAAAAATATCCTGCAGGTAGCCTGAAAACGCCTGAAGACGAAGATTAACGTTATATTTGTTAACCTGCTGCAATAGTTTTTCTGAAAATCAATTAACCACAACAACCTTCATCGCATGAAACTTTGGAAAAAAATTGCGCTTGTTATTATTGCAGCACTTGTTATTATCCAGTTTTTTCATCCCGCAAAAAATCAGTCAACACAAATTCTGGCCACCGATATAGTAAATGTATATGGGCCTATTCCCGCAGATGTTGACGATATTTTAAAACGTGCCTGTAACGATTGCCATACCAATAACACCCGGTACCCCTGGTATAATAATATACAGCCTGTGGCATGGTGGCTTGATAACCATGTGCAGGAGGGCAAGCAACATTTAAACTTTAGTGATTTTGCCAGCGGTAAAATAGCGAGGCAATATAAACGCATGCAGGATTGCATTGAAGAAGTAAAGGAAGGCGGCATGCCGCTTGACAGTTATTTGTGGATACATAAAGATGCCATACTAACCGCTGCTGAAAAGCAAAAATTATATGCGTGGTGCAATGCCATAAGGGATACCATTAAAGCCAAATACCCCGACGATAGTTTAATAATGCCTAAAAGGCCACCGCAGCAACAATAGACAGTGTTCTTTTATCACAAGCCTTGGTATTACAAGCGTGGATTAGCGCTGAAGGCACGGCAATATACTAGCGCCATAAAATATTATAGCCCTGCAGGGGCGTCATAAATTTTATACGATCTTCTTGCTGTCACATGCGCACCTGCTGAAATGTGCGACGCAACCGGGATGCTATGAAAATAAACCGCTGGAATTCCAAAAAATAATTATTCAATAATACACCATTATAACGCAACATTCATTAGCATGATTGTCAGTTTAACGTGTTAAAATGTCCTGAACATTTATCTAAAATTTTCACAAGTATTGTTACCGGGCATCCCTCTCCATTGTATGGAGAGGGAAAGAGGGTGAGGGTTATTTCAATTAAGTTTTGTTGCTTTGCAGTACATTACTAATGTATGCTAACGGATAATTTAATAAATGTAACATCAGAAATAGGAACATTAAAGCGATTGCTTATTCATAGCCCTGATGGCGGTATTGGTAAGGTAGTTCCCAGTAAATTTAAAGAGTGGTTGTATGACGATACAGTGCACATTGCGCAAATGCGCAGGGAATATAATGAGTATATAAAACTGCTGCTGTATTTTCTTGATCCCGGAAAAATTGAATACATAAATGCTTTTGAAGAAAAGCAAAAAGATAAGGCACAGCCGGATTGTTATAAACCCGGTCACCCGGATTATTTTAACAGCGATAAAGTGCTTGATGTGCAGCACCTGCTGTACCGCGTGTTGCAAAATAATGATGTATTGCGCCGCAGAATAATTGCGGCTGTCTGCGCGTGGGAAGGTGTAAGCTTTGCAACAGAACGCAAGCTTGACGCTATACAGGATGCTGCCGTACTTACCAATGTGCTTATAACCGGCGTACTAAAATCGGCAGAAGGTAACTGGGGCGAGTTTGTGTTTGCGCCATTGCCCAATTTAATTTTTACCCGCGATATTGGTATTGTCATCAATAACCATATTTTATTAAGCAATGCTGCTACAGCTGCAAGGGAAAGGGAAAGCCTGCTGATGAAATTTATTTCTTTTTATCACCTGTTTGAGAAGGACAGGGGCAAGGTTATTGAAATATCTGAATCAAGCGACTTTTTTTTATTGGATGAAAAGGAACAGCAATATTATAAAACATCCGTTGAAGGTGGCGATGTTATGATGATTGCTCCCAAACACCTGCTTATTGGGTGCAGTGAGCGCACAACGCCCAGCGCGATTGATGAAATCATACACTCAGTTTTTAGGAACAGCGAAACAGGTATAGAAAAAATTAGCGTGATAAAAATACCGAAATCGCGCGCCATAATGCACATCGACACGGTGTTTACACATGTTAGAAAAGATACCTGGGTATTGTTTGGTAAAATGAGCGAGCAGGTAACGCAGGCCAAGAACGATCAGCAGTATTCATACTACCTTCATTTTCTTGATAAGGAGGTTCCTGCCGACTACGAAACTGCTGAGATACTCCGTTTCTATAAGCCTCTCAAAGATGTGTACGAAGCAAGTAAAAATTATCGCCAGGATATTAGTTACACTATTAAAGGCCTTGAGGGCTTGTTGCGTAGCATAAGCATAGAAGATTATGGTGTGCCCGAAGATGAAGTAAAAATTATTTATAGCGGCAATAATGTTTTTCCTTATGATGAGCGCGAGCAATGGACAGATAGTTGCAACCTGCTGGCATTAAAAGATGGTGTGGTTGTTGGCTACGACCGCAACGATGAAACATTTAAAGGTTTCCAGGCAAAAGGATTTAATATCATCCGCGCCTCGGAGTTATTTAAGAAATTTGAGAACAAAGAATTAACACCCGCACAAGTAACCAATACATTAATATTGCTGCCATCGGCAGAACTGTCCAGGGCCAGGGGTGGCGCGCATTGTATGAGCATGCCGCTGCTTAGAGCAAAAATTTAAAACTATGATCAACCAGCTTGCATCTTCTATATTAATGATACGGCCTGCTGCATTTGGCTATAATGCTGAAACGGCAGCTAACAATGTTTTTCAGTCAACTACTTCTTTATCACAAAAAGAAGTGCAGCAAATGGCAGTGGAAGAATTTGATGCTTTTGTTGCAACCCTGCGCAAAAAAAATATTGATGTTATTGTTGTACAGGATACCGTTAAGCCGGTTAAGCCCGACGCTATTTTTCCTAATAACTGGTTTTGTACCCTGCAGGATGGCACTTTAGCCGTTTTCCCCATGTATGCACCCAACAGGCGCATTGAAAAAAGGGACGATATGCTGCAGACACTTGTGCAGGAATACAATACGCGTGATGTAGAAGACTGGAGCGAGTATGAAGCCGAAAGCATGTTTTTAGAAGGTACAGGCAGCATGATAATCGACCATGATCATAAGCTTATTTATGCCTGCATTTCACCACGTACAAATAAAGTGGTGCTGGAAAAATTTGCGCATGCGCATGGTTACAGGGCAATAACATTTAATTCAACCGATGAGGATGGGGTTGAAGTGTACCATACCAACGTAATAATGCACCTGGGCGATACCTATGCCATTATCTGCATGGAATCAATTAAAGATGAAATGGAGCGTATTGCCGTGTCACAATTGCTTATATCAACCGGCCATGAAATAATACCCATAAGCTTTAAACAGGTGCGTGCTTATGCGGGCAATATGTTACAGGTAAAAAATGCTAAAGGCGATAAATTTACCATACTCAGCAAAAAGGCACATAAGTCGCTTACCAAAGAACAAAAAGATATTTTAAAGATCCATTCCAACCTGCTGCCCATTGATATCACCACAATTGAAACTATTGGTGGTGGCAGTGTGCGTTGCATGATGGCAGAGATATTTTTGGAAAAGAAATGAGGACGTGAAACGCGAAACGTCAATCGTGAAACGTGCATGTGGGCGGTGAGTGGGATATAACCAGCCTCACGGAATACAATTATCCAACCTGCTTGCGCATTAAAAACTTAACCAGCGCAAACAGCGAAACCAGCGTCCACGTCCCTTCAAGTATAACAAAAGGCAGGTAATGTATAAGCACTGAGGCAAGGCAGGCAAGCCCGGCGCCTATTACGTTAAGCAAGGCATAAACAAGGCCATCTTTCGATAGTTTGCCGGCAAGGTTCAGTAAAAATGCGATCAGCAAAATAAGCACTCCGGCAAAGCCTATATAATCATTAACAGAAAGTTGCATTGTTTTTTACGAGTTTTGTAGAGCAAAGGTACTGCAGGCATTTAAAGATATTCGTTGCAATTATGGTATTACGATTTAAACAACTAAACAGTTTTTTGCTTTTAGTAACAACTGTTGGCTTAATGGCTTGTAATAATAAAAAGCCCGGAAATAAGATTGTTACAAGGGATTCGTTAGTGGCAAAAGCATTTAAACCATTAAGCGGCGCAGAATCTTTGCAGGTTGTTCATGATATTGATTCAATTGATTACGATTACCTGTTTAAGCGCAAAACAAATATTTGGCTAAGTAAGCTATTAAATAATTCCGGCTTGACGTGGACTAATTTCAGGCTTACAGATTTTGAGAAGCGAAACAGCGAGGTAGAAAGAGATGACACTTTAAGCAAAAAATTTCTTGACGACTATGCAGGTATATTGGAGTGGTCGCCCGATAGCAGCTACTTGCTTGACTTAGGCTCGTATAACAGGGAGGTAAAAAAAGACAAAGCCGGTAAAACGCACCTGGAAGTAATCGACTTTGAGAATGAGATACGTTTATATGATGTTATTGCGAAAAAGTCAAAGCGTTTATTTTTTAATGGCACCGCCTCAAGCACCTGGGATGGCCATTGGGCAGATTCCTCACAGGTTGCATTGGTAGGGGTATCTGACACAAGTAATAGCCATCATCCTGATACTTTACTTTGGCTTATTGATGTAAAAAATAATTTCTTCAGAACATACAAATATAGCAAGCGATAAATGGCAACGGCAAATGCTATAAAAGAGACTGATGTATGGCAGTTGCTGGAAACAGTAACCGATCCTGAAGTGCCTGTATTATCTGTTATTGACCTTGGCATTGTTCGCGAAATAAAGATTGTGGATGATGTAACTATTCAGTGCATCGTAACGCCAACGTATTCGGGTTGTCCTGCCACAGATGTAATAAACATGGGCATACGAATGGCATTACTGGAAGCGGGGTTTAAAAATATTGAGATAAAAACTGCGCTGTCACCTGCATGGACAACCGAATGGATGACGGAGGCCGGCAGGCAAAAACTTAAAGCTTACGGTATAGCTCCTCCCAATCCCCAACAGGTAGTTTGCACCATTGATGCTTTTCAACAGGATGAAGCGGTGCAATGCCCCCAATGCAATTCATATCATACTACTTTAATAAGCCGTTTCGGTTCAACAGCATGCAAGGCTTTATATAAATGCGAAGATTGTAAAGAGCCTTTTGATTATTTTAAATGCCATTAGTCAAAAGGTAAAAATCTCTTCAGCCAATCCATACTTCGTTTAACAAATTTTGGTGCTGCAATCCGCATGCCGGCATAAATACTGGCATTATAAAAGCGTTTCTCCATCTCATCATCTCCATTTGCAATATGCGCATACCTGCGAATGCTGCCGTCAATACCGGCAAAATATTTTCGGTTGCTCCACCCTATTGAAACCCTTCCTGTATAGCCTATTGAGGCAAATGTTTGCTTTTGCGTTTCCTGCTTATCAGCTTTATCAACCAATGTTGATGAGATCATATCAAGCCCTATGCAGGGCCCCGCATTAACACCACAATACCAGTTTTTTGCAAACACAAAATTGGCAGCAAGCGGCAGGCATAAATTCAGGTCCCAGTTCTTTGTGTATTCGTCCTCGCCTTGTTTTACAGCAGTATCTGCATCTCTCATTCTAAAATAATAAACATATAATGTTGGCAAAAATGAGAAAGCGGTTTTGAGTTGTTGTTCGCTGCCGCCATCCAGGCTTGCGTACGAAAATCGTTTATTACAGTTATAAACAATGCTGCCTCCCGTTTGCTTTACGCGCATATCGGGAAATAAAATATAAGGCCTGCCCGGCTGCCACGTTGCATCAAAATCCTTGGTGTTGTACAGGTAAAACCCGGTTACATCGCAATGTTCAAAATCAATGTCAAACCTGTTAACACTAAGTGCCAGTTCAATATCATCGCGGTTTGTGTTGCCTTTAATATTTTCATTGTTATTAATATCCAAAAACTTTGGCGAAAAGGTGTATTTCACAAATAAAAACGAGTATGCAAGGCATATTTCTGTTTCATATATTTCATTGGGGCTAAAAATAAATTTTACATCATCCGCATCCGTCATCCTGTATTGCAGGTTGTGTGTGTTATATGTCAGCGTCAGGTTAAGATAATCGTCAAACGAACGTATAAATGCAGAATCGGGCATGGGCTTTACTGTCACTTTTACATCCTCGTTTTGGGCAAATAATTCACTGGCACTTGTTAATAAAAAAAGTAAACTAATGTAAAGGCATTTTTGCATTCTGTAAATTGTGCAGCTATTGTTTAGCTTTGTACCGCACTTTAAATTTACAACATGTCTGCCATTTTATTTGCCATAGAAAACGGTATTGCCTGTATTACTTTAAACAGGCCAGCGAAACTTAACTCGTTTAACCGCGAAATGGCCTTTTTGTTTCAGCAAAAGCTTGATGAATGCGCCAGCCTGCATGAAGTACGTTGTGTTTATATAACAGGCGCGGGCAAAGGTTTTAGCGCCGGGCAAGACCTTGAAGAAGTTACCGGCCCCAGCGGGCTTGGTATGCAAAATATGATAAGTGAGCATTATAACCCCATTATAACCCGCATACGTAATTTGCCAAAGCCTGTAATAGCCGCTGTTAATGGCGTTGCCGCCGGTGCAGGAGCTAATATTGCCCTGGGGTGTGACATTGTAATTGCAGCGCAATCAGCATCGTTTATACAGGCGTTTAGTAAAATAGGCTTGATACCCGATAGTGGCGGTACATTTACGTTGCCGCGTTTGATTGGGTGGCAAAAAGCCAGTGCAATAATGATGCTGGGGGACAAGATACCCGCGGCTGATGCCGAAAAAATGGGGATGATCTATAAAGTGTTTGAGGATGAGGTATTTGCTGAAGCAAGCAAAGCCATAGCAATAACATTGGCAAATATGCCCACTAAAGGGTTGGCATTAACAAAGCACGCATTAAATTACTCCGCTGTAAATAACCTGGAGGCGCAACTGTTACTGGAAGATGAGCTGCAGCAAAAAGCAGCATCTACTCATGATTTTAAAGAAGGCGTACAGGCGTTTATGGAAAAAAGGCAGCCAAAGTTTAAAGGGGAATAGGGCCAGGATGTTTTATTATTATGTTAAATGAAAGTGAGTTCGGATTTAGAAGCTCTGCCATGTATGTTGCCCCACAGGGGCAAAAGCTTTGTAGTAAGGTGAAAGAAAAAACCTTTACCACACCGTAGGTGTGGAAAGCCATACACGGAACAACTAAGTGCGGCGAAGTTAATTTTGCATTTTTCCAGAAGTTGCGTAAAATCAAAATACCAGGTAAAATTTAATTAACGTTAATTGGTTGCACATGAAAGCAGATGATGAAAAAGCTGTAGAATCTGTTAGCCGGATGCTTGAAAAAGATTTTTTTAGCCAATGGCTTGGTGTAACAATTATTGAAATAAAAGCCGGCTACAGCAAAATTAAGATGAAGATGCGGCGCGAAATGCTGAACGGCTTTGGCATTGCACACGGCGGCATTGCATTCGCGTTTGCAGATAGCGCTTTTGCATTTGCATGTAACAGCGATGGCCGCACAACGCTGGCGCTTGATGCAAATATTTCATTTACAAAAGCAGTAAAGGAAAATGATGTACTAACCGCAGAAGCAAGGCAGGTTAATAAAACAAGCCGTACTGGCGTATATCTTGTTGAAGTGAAAAATGAGAGCGGCCAATTGGTTGCATTGTTTAAAGGAATATGCTATACGCCGGCAAATAATGATTATAAGTAAATGCAAGCCACAGAGCTAAAAGAGTTTTTTTGCGTAGCCGCACGGAGTTTCTTGCTCACTTTGCGTTCCTTACTTTGCGGCCTTTGTGGTTAACACTTCTCTTTAATTTAACCACGCCAATTTCAATCCCCAAAATAATATCAGCAAACCGAATATTATCTTCTTCCTGCTTTTACGGCAGTCAATACATTCATCACCGTGTCATACACAGGCTTGGGTGCATAATTATCATCAAATAACAGCGGCCAGTCTTTTCTTCTGTACGTGTGCCTTATCCAGCTGTCTGCATCACCTACGTTCCATGTGGTAATGCCGTATTGCTGCTTTTTGGGTATAAGCGTAGCGTATTGGTGAACAACAAATGCAAACATGCCCGCCTGCCTGTTTTGCAAATCGGTTGAGTACGTAATGGCCGTATCACTTTTAGGATTAACACTTATATCCAATTCTGCAATATGCACCTGCAGGCCTGTTGCAGCAAACTGTCTCATAGCTTCGGTAATACCAGCTTGCGGTGTGTTTATATTGATATGCATTTGAAGGCCGAGGCCATTTATAGGTATATGACGGTGCTTAAAATCTTTCACCATGTTTATAATTGCCTGCAGTTTGGCGGGGGATATTTCCTCGTTATAATCATTGTAAAATAATAAGGCATTTGGGTCTGCTTCATGGGCGTATTCAAAGGCACGCGCAATATAGTCCTTGCCCAGGTGCCTTGCCCAGATGCACCCGTCATCGTTATTGTCAGCCGGGTTGGTATCTTCCACCCTTAATGTGCCATCCTCATGAAAAGCCTCATTCACCACATCCCACGACTCTATCTTGCCCTTATAGTGTGCCACCACGGTTTGAATGTGTGTCTTAAAAAGCTGCTCCCAGGCTAATGAATCGCCATTAAAACTTCTAAGCCACGCGGGGTTGTATTGATACCAGCACAGGTTATGCCCGTGAAATCTTTTGTTATGGTCCTGTGCAAAAGCAACCAGTATATCACCTTTGGTAAAATCAAACCTGTCCGCAACCGGGTGTACGCCTGCCCACTTTAATACATTCTCCGCGGTAATGCTGTTAAACTCTGTTTCAACAACATGCCTGTAAGCCGGGTTATGTTGTAACAGCCCTGGGTCAATTGCAGCACCTATGGGGAAGGGTGAGGTGCTTTGCAGCGTGCGCTGCGTTTGCCGGCTACCACCTGCCGCCGCTATAATAAAAAGTGCAGCAAACAAAAGGCTTAGTTTGGTGGCGGTAAATAAGCTGCGCTTTATGCCTGCATATTTAAATTTGCCCATAACATTTGTTGTTATTGCAAGCTAATCTATTTTTTACCGATAATTATTTTGTGGGCACTGGCTAACTTAAACGGCAATCTAAAATCCGTAATCTGCAATATTGCTAAAGTTTCCCGTTCTTTATTTCCTCTACTATACCTGGGTCTAACAATGTGGTTGTGTCGCCCAGGTTTGCGGTTTCACCTTCTGCTATTTTGCGCAGTATGCGGCGCATAATTTTACCGCTGCGTGTTTTAGGCAGGCCACTTACAAATTGTATTTTGTCGGGCTTGGCGATAGCGCCAATAATGCGTGTAACAGTTTGCAGAATGTCTTTCCTCGTTAACGTTTCATCGCCGTGTGTGCCGTTGTAAATAACATAAGCATATATGCCCTGGCCCTTAATATCATGCGGGTAACCTACCACGGCGCTTTCTACCACACCGGCGTGCATGTTTATGGCGTTTTCTACCTCGGCAGTGCCAATGCGGTGGCCGCTAACATTCAGTACATCGTCCACACGGCCGGTAATACGGTAGTTGCCATCTGCATCGCGCAAAGCGCCATCACCCGTAAAATATAAATTGGGGTAGGTGCTGAAATAGTTTTTGCGGCAACGCTCATGGTCGCCGTATGTTGTACGGATGGTTGAGGGCCACGGCGCTTTTATACAAAGGTTGCCTGAAATAATGCCATGTTCATCTGCGGCGTCATCGGGTATTTCATGCCCATTTTCATCTACCAGTAATGGCTGCACGCCCGGCATGGGTAATGTTGCCCAGCTTGGCTTGGCCGGTGTAATACCTGCAAGGTTTGATATTAGCACACCGCCTGTTTCGGTTTGCCACCAGGTATCAACAATGGGGCATTTACGTTTGCCAATATGCTCATCATACCAATGCCATGCTTCTTCATTTATTGGTTCGCCAACCGTGCCCAGTATTCTTAATGAATCAAGCTTTTTACCCTGCAAGGGGCCAAGGCCAAAGCCCATAAGGCTGCGTATGGCTGTTGGGGCAGTGTACAGTATGTTTACTTTGTATTTGTCTATAATATCCCAAAAGCGGCCAGCATCAGGCCATGTGGGCACGCCTTCAAACATAAGTGATGTGCCACCTGCGCTTAAAGGGCCGTACACAATGTAGCTGTGGCCGGTTATCCAGCCAATATCAGCCGTGCAAAAATGTATTTCGCCGGGCTGGTAATTAAACACGTTTACAAATGTGTAGTTGGTGTATATCATATAGCCTGCACATGCGTGCACTACGCCTTTAGGCTTGCCGGTTGAACCAGATGTGTACAAAATAAACAACGGGTCTTCTGCATCCATTTCTTCGGCAGGGCAATCAGTCATACCCAGGGTTTCCACTTTTTTTATCTCATCTTCCCACCACACATCACGGCCTTTTATCATACTCACTGCCGTTCTTGTACGGGTTGCAACAATTACGCGCTTTACAGTTCTGTTACCAATAAGGGCGTCATCAATCACACTCTTTAATGGAATATCTTTTGCCCCACGATACGCACCATCGCAGGTAATAATGTATTCAGCCTGTGCATCATACAACCGGTCTGCAATGCTTTGGGCGCTAAACCCGCCAAAAACCACACTATGTATGGCGCCAATTCGGGCGCAGGCAAGTACCGCAATAGCAAGTTCGGGTATCATGCCCATGTAAATACACACGCGGTCTCCCTTTTTAACGCCGTTGTTTTTTAGCACATTGGCAAACTGGCAAACTTTTAAATACAAATCCTTATAAGTAATAACGCGGTGGTGTTCTTCGGGGTCGTTAGGCTCCCATATAATGGCAGGGCGGTTGCCCGCATCGTCAAGGTGGCGGTCCAGGCAATTTTCAGTTATATTAAGCTTCGCACCTTTAAACCATTCAATTTTGGGTTCGGTAAAATTCCAGTTAAGCACGCTGCCCCACCGCCTGCGCCAATGAAAATGGCTGGCAATATCTGCCCAAAAACCTTCCGGATTTTTTACACTTTGCTCGTATGCTTCTTTGTAACCTTCAAAAGATTTGATTTGATAAGGATATGACATAACAACCTGTTGTTTAAGCGGGGGTAAATGTACGGCAAGTGGGGGAGAAATTACGTGAGAAAAATCAATTTGTGTGGCACCTGATATGTCTGAACAATGAATTGCCAAACTTTTGAAACGACACAAAATGTAAGATGTAAAGTTAACACATAGTGGTGAATACCCTGTTAAACCAGGCTTTCCAGTTTGTGCAATTCTGTTGCAGCTATAGCGTCCGGTTTTAGCTGCCTCGCTGTATCTACCGCCTGCTGTATAATTTGGTAGGTTGAGTGAGTAAGTGTAAGCGCTTTAGGGTGCACACCATTTAGCCATTGCTCAACTTTGGTGCTAAATCCATCATCCATGTTATCTACAATAGGTACATTAAAACGTTGCAGCGCTGCAGCATTGCAAAACTGCTCATACTGGCCGCGTATGGGCAGGCATAATAATTTCTTACCCATGTACAATATTTCGGCAGGTGTTTCAAAGCCCGCACCGGTTATCATGCCATGGCAATTTATCATGCTTTCATTAAAGGCTTTGTTGCTTACCGGTATAAATGTAATATTGCCGTCAACAACTTTGTGCTGTACCTTTTTACTAAACACTTCAAACCTTATATCCCTTATCTTTTTTAGATGTACAGCTACCAGTTCATCGCTGTAGTGTGAAAGATATACTGTTATATGCCCTTTATCAGCGGGGGTTGCTTCAAGTATATCGTGCTTTATAATAGGGTTAAAAATAAAATCGTCATAACGCTCAAAATGCAGCCCCACATACGCTGTAGCAGTTGCATAGTTTCTTAATATGGTTTCACCCAGCCAGTCGCGTTTCGCACTTAAGGGTGTATTTTTTGAACTAAAGCTTGCCTGGTGCCCAAAATTTACACTCTTTACGCCTTTAATTCTGCATGCCAGCGATGTTATGCTTTCAAAATCGTTCAGCACAATATCATAGTTTTCAACCGGCAGGTTTTTAGCTTCTTTCCACATGCGTAAAAAGCTAAATTCCTTGTATATTTTTTTGTAATCAAGCCTGCCACGGTTGCCGTAAAACAAGCTAACACCCCGGCTGCGGTATTTAATGGGCAGGTTAAAGGTTAGGTTGCTGTTACTGCCACTTAAAAATACATCTACGTCACCATACTGCTTCAAGTACGGCATAATTTCGCCTGCACGGGCAATGTGCCCGTTACCTGTTGCCTGTATGCTGTATAATATCTTCATATATTTTAAGCGCCGGCTACTTTTTTAAGCAGCGTTGCCAACGGCATTCTTTTACCGCCTTTTAAGGCATTAAACATCAATACCTCATCTGTTACAACGTTAAGCTGAGGCAGCTTTTTACGTATTTCTTCAGCTGGTGTGGCTGCAAATTGCTTCTCGTCATATTGATATATCGTCCACTCACTGTTATTGTATTCCAGGCTGGTAAGGTTCTCAATCCAGTCACCGCTGTTTAAGTAAGTAACACTGCCGTTTTTTGTCTCAATTACCCTTTTTTGCGGTTGGTGTATGTGGCCGCATATAACGTAATCGTATTTTTTTTCAATGGCCAGTTCTGCTGCCGTTTGTTCAAAATCGCCGATCCATGCAACCGCTTTTTTAACACTGTTCTTAACCTTTTTACTAAAGCTCATCTTCTCTTTACCTATAGCCCTAAGGCACCAGTTAATAAAACTATTAATTAGTATCAGCAGGTCGTAACCATGGCCGCCAAGTTTGGCAAGCAGTTTTGCGCTGCCCTTTGTTGTTGCATCAAACACATCACCATGAAAAATCCATGTCATCTTACCGTTTATCTCCATTACCATCTTATCCGTCAACTGAAAATTGCCTATTTGTATATCGCTGTAGCGGCGCAGCATTTCATCATGGTTACCTGTAATATAAATAACCCGGCTACCTTTGCTCAGCAGGCTCATAATTTCTTTAATAACCTGCATGTGTGCTACGGGAAAATATCTTTTGCTAAACTGCCAGCCGTCAATAATGTCGCCGTTTAAAACAAGCACCTGTGGCTGTATACTTCTTAAGTATTGCACTATTTCTTTGGCATGGCACCCGTATGTACCCAGGTGTAAGTCACTCATCACTACTACATCAACTTTTCTGCGTTCCATCGTTCTTTACGTTTAGCAAAATTCCTTTTATAATGTTACCTGTATGTTATGCACGTATGAACGAATTGTGAAAGCAGGGGTTTTAAACATATTTTAACCCCTTGTTAATTAGTAAGTAATATATATAAATGTTATGCACAGTGGGGACATTGCAGCAGGCTAAAATGAGTCTTACAAATCAACTGATCAACCTTTCTTTACTAATCAACTTTACCTTATTATATTTACCGCTAACTAACGTTGCCATAAATGAACCGCAGAAACTTTATAGGCCTTACTACATCATCAACTACGGCATTAATGCTTGCATCGTTACAATCATTTGCTTCATCCAACAAACCAAACTTTACTATGAACAGTAATTTTAAGCTTAAGGTGCTTGCTACCAATTGGGGCTTTAACGGTACACTTGATGAATATGGGGCACAGGTAAAAAAAGAAGGCTATGACGGTATTGAAATTTGGTGGCC
>Ga0206931_1060_pt1 | contig 35553 bp, 34 predicted proteins | sample Alteio_BWOrgHeat_17_FD_152946 | JGI IMG/M metagenome (GOLD analysis project Ga0206931, IMG submission 152946) | Enriched cells from forest soil in Barre Woods Harvard Forest LTER site, Petersham, Massachusetts, United States -... | ecosystem: Environmental > Terrestrial > Soil > Temperate forest >...
CAATTATGATGCTAACAGCCCAATGCCTTAAATATTATCCAACAGGTAAAAGCGAATGCATTTTAATTAAACGCCTTTACTTGTTAATAAAACCAGCATTGCTATTTAGTAGTTTGGGGTCAACATAGTGTTCAGTAAATCTAAATGCCGCAGGTATTTTTTTGCAACAAAAGTTTACATTATTTATGAGAAGAGATGTTTTTCAGGCAATAGCCGACCCGACGAGAAGAGAGATAATTAACATGGTGGCTTACAAGCCGCTTAATGTAAACTCGGTAGCAGAAAATTTTGATGTTAGCCGTACTGCTATTTACAAGCACATAAAAATTTTAACTGAATGCGGGCTGATTACTATTAAACCTCAGGGGCGCGAAAGATATTGCGAGGCTAAACTTGATAAGTTAAGTGAAGTAAGCCATTGGGTGGAGCAGTACCGGCAAATGTGGGAAAAGCGCCTTGATTCGCTGGAAAGTTATTTAGCCAAACTACAGGAGAAAAGCAATTTACCAACAAAAAAAGCTAAGCGTAATGGCAAGCGATAATATTACTTCCGGAAACATTTCTGAACGCGAAGTTATAATTACGCGTTTATTACGGGCACCGCGTGAGCTGGTGTTTAAAGTTTGGACCCAACAGGAACACCTGGCGCAATGGTGGGGGCCTGATGGCTTTACAAGTACTATACACTCAATGGATGCAAGGAAAGGGGGTGATTTAAAAATGACATTGTATGGTATGGGCATGGTTTTTCCCAACTTGATTAAATACATCGAAGTAATAAGGCCGGCAAAGCTTGTTTACTTGCATGGTTCAGGGGCAGAGAATGATCCTGGGGAGTTTGAAGTAACGGTAACATTTGATGACGAAGCAGGCAATACCAGGCTTACCATGCGAAGCTTATTTAAAACAGCGGCAGCAAGAGATTTTGTTGTGCGGGAGTTTGGTGCAATTGAGCGTGGTAACGAAACTGTTGATCATCTTGAAACATACCTTGCCAAAATTCAGCGACAATAAATTCTGTGTCATAAAAATAATTTTTATGTCTTCACCACCACTAAAACAGTTTACACTTATCCGCATATTAAATGCGCCACGGGAACTGGTATACAGGGTGTGGACAGAAGATAAATTAATGACCGAATGGTGGGGTACCGATGAATTCGCCTGCACAGTTGATGCACAGCAGGGTGGCAAATTAGTAATAAATAAACTTAATGGTGCACATATACCAGCCTTCCCAATAACCGGAGTTTTTTACGAGGTGCAACCACTGGCGAAACTGGTTTTTGGTACAAAAGCATTTAAAAATGCGGATGGCACCTTTGGCACAGAAAATATGCACATAATTACTTTTGTCGATCTGGGCAATGGTAAAACAAAACTTACCGTAAACGTTTCTATACTCAGCATGTCTGATGCGTTGATGCCCTTTTTGGAAGGTTTTGAAGAAGGATGGAGCATCAGCCTGGACAGGCTCTCGGAACTGGTTACTAAAATTCATTCATAAATAATTTTAAAACATTTAATATGTCGTCGCAACCAATAAAAGAAGTTACGTTAACACGTGTATTGAACGCTCCGCGTGAGCTTGTTTACAAAGCATGGACAGACGAAAAACACATGGCTGAATGGTGGGGTCCAAAACATTTTACCAATCCTGTTTGCCAGATGGACGTGCGCCCCGGCGGTTCGTTACTCATTCATATGGCCTGGCCTGGTGATGGGCCTGTTTTTCCAATGAAAGGTGTTTTCTACGAAGTTGTAGAACCTTCAAAACTTGTATTCTCCTCGCTGGCTTTTGAAAAAGAGGATGGTACATTTGGGCTGGAGAATATGAATACCATTACGTTTGAAGATTTAGGCAATAACCAAACTAAACTTACAGTGTATGCAGTTGTGCTGAAGGCAGCACCCGAAGTGTCAGGCGCATTAGCAGGTATGGACCAGGGTTGGAGTGAAAGCCTGGATAAGCTGGCATCGCTGGTTGCAACAATGTAGTTACTGAATGCTTATACACCAACAAATCAAAATCACCACATGGAAAAAGTGATCTCCAAAGATGGTACTTCAATAGCCTACGATAAGCACGGCACCGGTTCACCACTTATTTTGGTTGATGGCGCGCTATGCGGCCGTAAATTTGGCCCGATGCCAAAATTGGCGGCACTGCTTGCACAACATTTTACCGTTATAAATTATGACAGGCGCGGCCGCGGCGACAGTACTGATACTAAGCCTTATAGTCCCCAGCGGGAAATAGATGATCTCGACGCATTGATACAGGCGGCCCGGGGACCGGTTTATGTTTGCGGCTTTTCATCCGGTGCAGTACTGGCACTTGAGGCTGCTGCAAAAGGCCTGAACATAAAAAAACTGGCGCTGTTTGAAACACCATATAACGTAGATGGCAAAGGCCATATAGCGCCAAAAGATTTTCTTGAACACCTAACCGCTTTAATAAGGGAAGATAAAAGGGGCGAAGCTGTAAAATATTTTATACACGACATGGTTGGTTTGCCTGCTATAGCTGTAATTATTATGAAGCTAATGCCGGTTTGGAAAAAACTTAAAGCAGTTGCGCATACCTTGCCTTATGATGCTGCACTGTTAAATGGCCAGGTATTGCCCGCACAACGCGCGGTAACCATTAAAGTGCCAACGCTTGTTTTGGCAGGCAGCAAAAGCCCTGAAAACATGCAAAACACAATGAAGGCGGTGGCAGAAGCTATACCTGGCAGCCAGTTAAAAATATTACCAGGCCAAACACATAATGTGGCGGCGAAAGCTATTGCGCCTGAATTGATCAGTTTTTTTAAAGCATAGAACATTAACGCCATATCTTTCAATCATAACATCACACATAAAATTCATTCACAAAAACAAAAACACAGCATTATGAAAACAGTAAACATTTTTTATTGGATAACAACGATCATTATTGCAGGTATGATGCTTTTTTCAGGAGTATTAAATGCCATTGTAACACCTGACTCAGTAAAAATGGTAACCCAGGGACTGGGATATCCTGAATACATTATCAGGTTCCTGGGAGTGGCAAAAATATTGGGCTCTATAGCAATCCTGGTGCCCGCATTTCCGCGTCTTAAGGAATGGGCTTATGCAGGCTTGTTTTTTGACCTGTTCGGCGCCACCTACTCATTTGCAGCCACCAATGCCACGGTTCCGCAATTGCTGCCTATGATAGGCTTTATATTAATACTGCTTGCCTCATACTTCCTGCATGTTCAAAGGCTCAAGGCTGGCAAGGCATAGTAATTATGTATTAAAGCCCGTACCTTATGCATCCGCATATTTACAACCCTTAATATAAAAGCATGTATGTATGGTAGAAGTATTTAAAACCAATGTGCAAAAATTAAAACAGGCTAAAGAGCTTGTTGAAGTGTTACACCAATATTTTCCGGGCAACAGGATAAACTTTGACCTGCAGGATTGCGATAAAGTATTGCGTGTTGAAGGAAATAATTTTATACCGGGGCAAGTAATGAAGCTGGTAAACCAAAATGGCTTTAGCTGCAATATGCTTGAATAATAATAAAACACAGTTATGCGAAAAATAATTGTATCGAACGTTATATCGTTAGACGGCTTTTTTGAGGCCCCCGGACAATCATTGGACTGGTTTGTAACCAATGATGAGTTTTTTGACTATTCAGTTAGCATGCTTGATGAGATGGATACCATTTTATATGGCAGTACCACTTACGGCCAGATGGAAGCCTTTTGGACATCAACAGCGGCAGACAGCCTGCCTGCCATTAAGGAGCGTATGAACCGGATGCAAAAAGTAGTATTCTCCCATAAGCTTGAAAATGCCACCTGGCATAATACCACAATTGCAAAGGGCAACATTATTAAAGAAGTAACCAAACTAAAACAACAACCGGGTAACAACATGGTAATATTAGGCAGCGGTGAGATTGTGTCTGCCCTTACACATCTGCGGCTTATTGATGAATACCGCATTATAGTTTGCCCGGTAATATTAGGTGATGGCACGCCCCTATTCAGGGGTATGCATAACAGGTTAAACCTGCTGTTAACGCAAACAAAAGCGCTTTCAAACGGTTCAGTAATTTTGTATTACGGTGTGCGTAAAGATTAATGGTATTTGGAGTTTTGCGCGGCTATTTGTTTTCTTTTGCTTTTTGGGCACGTCCATCGTTAAACCCATTTATAAAATTTTGCTTTATTTCTTTATAATTAACAGCCAGGTAAATTATAAGTAAAACAAGCACAATTGCACCTATAAGAAGAATAGGTTTAACTTTTCGGTTAAAAACGATCATAAGTAAATATTTAGCAGTTGCTCATAAAAAGAAAAACCCAAAAGAGCAAGCATTTATTTAAATGTAAACAGGTAATTGGCAGTAAAATTCCAGGCGACTACAAACAGCGTGGTTAAAACTTTAGCTACATAAAAATTAAGGCCCAGCTTTTTATGCATAAAATATAACGACAGGTTATTTATACCCAACCCAATTATACTGACAACCAAAAATTTTCCGAACTCAACCTGTACTGCCCCCGCAGTGCCGGCAAAGGTCCAAATCCGGTTTAAAATAAAATTGTTTATAACCGCAAGGCTAAACCCAATTGAGTTGGCTAAAAATTTATTCCACTTTGCTTTTTCCTTAAGCAGGTAAGTTACGCCAAAATCAATACAGGCACCCGCAAGGCCAACGCACCCAAATTTTATCAATTTTATAAACCATGCAGGTAAATTCATATAAGCTAATATACTGGTATTTGTTGTTAGGCAGTCGCATCAAATACCGGTTGATAAGTTGTAAGCAAAAAGCCCAAATTCAACAATGCTGAATTTGGGCCGTTGTATGTAAAAACTTCTTCTTTATTATCGTGCTATATTCACTGCCCTCTTTTCTCTTATCACTGTTACTTTAATCTGCCCGGGGTAAGTCATTTCGGTTTGTATCTTCTGGGCTATTTCAAAACTTAGCTTATCACTGTCTGAATCGGTAACCTTATCAGCTTCAACAATAACCCTTAATTCCCTGCCGGCCTGTATGGCATACGCCTTTTCAACACCAGGGTAAGCAACAGCCAGTGTTTCAAGCTCTTTAATGCGCTGCAGGTATTGCTGCATAATCTCGCGCCTCGCGCCCGGCCTTGCGCCGCTAATGGCATCGCAAGCCTGTACAATGGGACTTATTACATACTGCATTTCCATTTCATCATGGTGCGCGCCAATCGCGTTTATCACCGCGGGGTTCTCACCATATTTTTCCGCCAGCTTTGCGCCAAGCAATGCATGGCTTAGTTCTGTTTCTTCGTCGGGTACTTTACCAATATCGTGCAGCAAACCAGCACGTTTTGCCAATTTGGGGCTAAGTCCTAATTCAGCCGCCATGGTAGCACAAATATTGGCAACCTCGCGGCTATGCATCAGCAGGTTTTGACCATAAGAAGAACGAAAACGCATTTTACCAACTATACGCACCAACTCTTTATGCAGCCCGTGTATACCAAGCTCAATTACAGTACGCTCCCCTATCTCTACAACCTGTTCTTCAAGTTGTTTGCGGGTTTTTTCCACCACTTCCTCAATACGGGCTGGGTGAATACGCCCATCGGCCACCAGCCTTTGCAGGCTTAAACGGGCAATTTCGCGGCGTAGCGGGTCAAAAGATGACAGGATAATCGCTTCCGGTGTGTCATCTACAATCAGGTCTACCCCGGTTGCGGCTTCAATGGCACGTATATTACGGCCCTCACGCCCGATAATTTGCCCCTTTATTTCATCACTTTCCAGGTTAAATACAGTAACCGTATTTTCAATGGTTTGCTCCGCAGCGGTGCGCTGTATACTTTGGATAATTATTTTGCGGGCTTCTTTATTGGCTTTAAGCTTCGCATCTTCTATAATTTCCTGCTGCAGGCTTAAAGCACGGGTTTGGGCCTCGTTCTTAAGGCTTTCAACCAATTGATTTTTAGCCTCCTCTGCGGTAAGGCCGGCAATTTTTTCCAGGCGGCGAATATGCTCTTCCTGGTGCTTTTCAAGTTCTGTGCGCTTATGATTTACCACCTCAATTTGCCGGTTGAGGTTTTCCTTGATGGTTTCGTTGTCCTTTATTTGCTTGTCAAGCGCAGACTCCTTTTGGTTAATGGTAATTTCCTTTTGCTTGGTCCTGTTCTCACTTTCAATTATCTTCCTGTTCCTCTCTAAAACTTCCTTGTCGTGTTCTGCTTTTAGCTGTACAAATTTCTCTTTGGCTTCAAGGTTTTTCTCTTTTTTAATCGTTTCAGCCTTTATTTCGGCTTCGGCTACAATTTTTTGGGCCTGAATTTGTGCTTCGTCTACCTGTTTTTTGGTGTTTTTGGCAAAAATAAATTTACCCGCAATTATACCTAATGCAAGCGCGGCTATACCAATAATGATATATACAGTCGAATCCATGAATGTGTGGTTTAAATTGATTCACAATCTTATATCTGTTATCCATTCTCACAAGTTTATTAAAAATCAAGATGAGAGTGCGTTAGGCTGCGAAGATAAATAATGAATTAGAAATTCCATTATGATTATAATTCTCTTTTTTGGACATGTCTTTTCCAAAATTGAGAAATTCTAAAATTAAGAAAAAATGTTACCATTGAAAATCAATGTATTACATTTTCTGGCACAGTTGGCATTTAATTTGAAATCTATATAGCATCAGTCCGTTTTTACCAGTACCCAACGAGAACTTTAATAAATAACAATATTAAAGTACCAAAAATCTAAAATCCAATGAAATCTCTACTGGCGGTATTATCGATCTCCGTTATCCTACTATCCTGCACAAAGCAGGCGCTGGTAATACCGCAAAATACCCAGAAAACATTTTATAAAGATGCAAACATCGCAGTTTCAACCATGAATGCTGTGCAGAAAGACCCATCTACTATAAACGTAACATTCGCTACCCTGTACGAAAATAATATTCAGAAAATTGAATTAATGAGCGGCAACACTGACAGCCAGCTTTGTACTATTGATGAGCTGGACGTTACAGGCAACAGTAGCCAACCTGCAAATTATTCTGTTGATGATACTAACCTTAAGGGTAAAACAATGTATTATATGCTGCGTTATACCTTAACTAATGGTGATTGGGGCTATACGCCTTTGGTTTCAGTTTCCGTAAAATAACACATCCGTACCTAAAAACAACAACAAATTATCCTGCCGCAAGGCGGGATTTTTTATGCCCCCTGCCCAGCAAGCGCCTTATCAATCAAGCCTTCCATTGAGGCCATCTTCTCCGACAATTCTTTCATAGCCAGTTTTTCGTGGTTACCCTCATTTTGTTCCGTGGCAAACCATAAAAGGGCCATGGCAATATAATCCTGCATATCCTTGCCCGCAAAGCCGGTTTTAAACTCCAGTATCTTATCGTTTATAAATTTTACGGTCTTCCGTAATTTTTCCTCGTCCGGACTCTCAATTTTTATACGATAGGTTCGGTCACCAATAAGAATATTTACAGGAATAAGTTCGGCCATAGGTTAAGAATTTAATAAAACAAGGCATTTTTCTATTTCAGACAGGTAACCGTTTATTCTTTGCTCCAGCAATTTTTTTTCTTCAATGCTCATGGATGATGATTGAAGTTTTGCTACATCAATTTTCTCCTGCAACTGCTGTATTACATCGTTTTTTTCCTTCAAAAGCAACCGCTGACCCTCCAGCTCCTTTTTCATGGCTGCATTTTCTTTTTGCAACTGCTGGTATTGTTTAAGCAGCAATTGCAATTTCTGGTGCAGATTTTTTAATTGTTCGTCAACAGCCATTGTCTTAGTTAATTTGTTGATCAATAAAGAGTAGTTGATCAGTAAGAAATAGTTGATTGGTAAAAACTTTTTATAGCATAACCCTTTAAATAACCATTGCTTTTATATTATCAATTATTTTACCGCTTACTTTTTTACCAATCAACCTATACCAACTAATCAACTGGCTCCTACCAATCAACCGGGATTTACCGATCAACAAATCAACCCTGCTCTTACCAGTCAACCATCCCCTACTTCCGCACTTCCGCCTGCATATCTTTTTCAAGCGCGGTTATTATTTTTTGCATCATTTCGTCGGTTTCTTTGTCTGTAAGCGTTTTTTCATCATCCAAAAAAGTAAAGTTAACCGCCATTGATTTTTTATCTGTACCCAGCTTTTCACTTTCAAACACATCAAATAACCGCACGGACTGCAGCCTGCCTATATTGGTCTTTTTAACGGTTCTCTCAATTTCAGCATAGGCTACAGATTTGTTTACCACAAAAGCAAGATCTCTTTCCACGGCCGGGAATTTTGACACTTCCGCATACACTATCTTTTTCTTTTCAAGCAACTGCATTAACGCGCCATAATGTATATCAATACAATAAACTGGCTGCTTAATGTCAAATATCTGCAGGTGCGTATTGCTTACATCGGTTATATGGGCTACAATGGTAGTGCGCTGTTTAACAGCATATTGTGTGCCGGTTATTGAGGTTGCAGGTTCATCAATTGTAACGTCCGTTAAACCACACAGTTGCAGCAACGCGACGGCAATGCCCTTTGCTGTATAAATATCCTGCGGCTTACCTGCTGCACGCCAGCTTTTTGTTTCTGCATCGCCGGTTATATAAGCGCAAAAATGCTCGTCTTCTTTATAATGCCCCGTTGACCTTACTGAATACGTTTTACCAAACTCAAAAAATCTTAGGCTGGCGTTTTTGCGGTTTATATTGTAGGCAATACTTTCCAGGGCAGTTTCAAGCATAGTAGGGCGCAGCACATCAAGCTCAGCACTAAGATTATTTATCATTTTCACGGTATGGCCAAGTGTAGCTTCATCAAAATATTTACTGTTGGTAATGCTGTTGGTAACAATCTCGTTAAACCCTAATCCAACAAGATAGTTTGATAATTTCTCTCTCACACCTTCTTTCAAACCAAGTTCATCTATGGCGGGAGAAATTGATATACTAGTCGGAATATCAATATTATCCAGCCCATCAATGCGCACAATTTCTTCCACTACATCGGCAGGCAGGCTAATATCGGGTTTGCTATAAGGCACCAAAACCCAAAGCTCATCCGCGCCTTCACGCATAATTTCAAAACCCAGGGTGGTGAGCAGTTTTTTTACGGTATCGCTATGGTAATTCTTGCCGCTCAGTTTTTTCAGGTAATGATTTTTTAGCACTACCGTTGTTTTTTCCTTTGGCTGCGGGTATACATCAACAACATCACTCGTTATTTCACCGCCACCCAGCTCCTTTATCAGTAAAGCAGCGCGCTTTAATACTGTAACGCAGGCAGAAATATCCACCCCTTTCTCAAAATGGGTAGCGGCCTCTGTGCGCAAGCTATGCCTTAATGATGATTTGCGTATGCTAACAGGATTAAACCAGGCACTTTCTAAAAAAATATTTTTAGTTGCTTCTTTTACGCCGCTGTTTAACCCACCAAAAACGCCGCCGATACACATGGGTTTGCTGTCGCCATCGCAGATCATCAAGTCTTCGTGGCTTAATTTTCTTTCTTTGCCGTCTAAGCTTAAAAAAGGTGTGTTTTCGGGCAGGTTTTTTACAATAATATGGTGGCCTGCAATTTCATCTGCATCAAACGCATGCAGCGGCTGCCCTGTTTCATGCAGAATAAAATTGGTTATGTCAACAATATTATTAATAGGCCGCTGGCCAATAGCCTTTAACTTATCCTGCAGCCATTGGGGCGAAACCTGTACCGTAACACCGCTTATGGTTACACCCGTATACCGCGGGCAGGCGGCTGTGTTTTCAATGGTAACTATTATGGGCAGGTCGTGGTTATCAATTTTAAACTGGTTTACAAAAGGCAGCTTTGGCCTGGCAGGCTTGCGGTTATGGTGCGAGAGGTATGCACACATGTCTTTCGCTACACCCAAATGGCTCATAGCATCCATCCGGTTAGGGGTAAGCCCTATTTCATAGATCCAGTCAGTATATACCGGAAAATATTCTTTTACCGGGTTGCCTACAATAGCTTCTTCGGGCAATACAACTATACCCTCATGGCTTTCACCCAAGCCTACCTCGTCCTGCGCGCAAAGCATACCCTGGCTTTCCTCTCCACGTATTTTTCTTGGGGCCATGGTAACAGCATCACCTTTTATGGGGTGTATCGTAACACCTATGCCTGCAACTATAACCTTTTGCCCGGCAGCCACATTTGGCGCACCGCAAACAATATGCAGCGGCCCGCCTTTACCAATATCAACTTTGGTAAGCTTTAATTTATCTGCATTAGGATGCTGGGTACATTCAAGCACCTCGCCTACTACCAATCCCTCCAGGCCGCCTTTAACGCTCTCATACTTTTCCAGGCTTTCAACTTCCAGCCCAATAGATGTAAGGATTTTAGACAGCTTTTCCGGGTCTATTGTTTCCGGCAGGTAATCACATAACCAATTATAACTAATCGTCATTTACACACAGTTTATTCTATGCCGCAAATATAGTTTAAGGTTTGCAAGTGCGGGAATGGAGATTTTTGGGGGATGCGGCATTTTATATACCCTGTGTTTTATGCAATATTTTATCTAATAATCTGTTTAAGCTTATGCCAATACCCCCGCTGCATGAAATATCTGCTAAGCATTGTTATTATTATTGAAATAATATTTTTTACCGCATGTATTGACCGGACTGAAAAAATGTCGTTCAAAGATTCTGTTACAGCATATTATATAAAATATAGAGACTCTTTGGGGGAGCCCGATACTGCGGAGAATAATTATAAAGTACTAAAGGCATACGTAAATGATGATACTGTATTTTTAAAAGAATTATTACTAAGACTGCAAATTGATAAACACCAGGCTTTACGCTGGAGTTATATGGATACTTGTGTACATCAACAGAAATTGCAGGATATGGATGTGGATGAAGCTTACAGGTTTGTTTACGCGTTTGCATTTTCAAGATATAAACATAACATTACTGTTATTAAAAAAGGCGACAGTATAACCCTGCATTATATTAAATATGAGTATGAATTTGATAAACAAATAAGCTCACACATTATAACAGTATATGATGTGAAGTTATCCAAAAAAAATTGGGATGATTTTGAAGAAGCTATATACCGGGCGGATTTCTGGGGGCTGAAGAAAGACAATGGATTTCATGGTGTTGATGGCGATGACGTAATTGTTGCCGGTTATAGCCATACGCGTCTTGACTATGGAAGAAAAGCAAAATTTAACTTAGTTTCAAGGTGGAATGTGAATTATTCTACGCTTGAATACCCTCTTCAGTTAGCTTTTAAATTCGCAGGGGTTAAGGAACTTTAAAGTAATTTTTCTTACCTTCAACCTATGCCATCTCTCACCCGCGAACAAAAAATTTCTTTGTATGAAAAGCTGGTTGCCACCAATCCAAAAGCGGTGCGTAAAGGCGATACCATACCTTATACCTCACTTAACGGGCACATGTACAGCTACCTAACCAAAGAAGATGTGCTGGCGTTAAAGCTGCCCTCAGAAGCACGCGAAGAATTTTTAAAGAAATATAAAACTACACTGGTAACAAGCTATGGCATTGTGCAAAAAGAGTACGTTGCCGTGCCAGATAGCCTGTTGCAAAAAACAAAAGAGCTGCAGCATTATTTTGATATAAGTTTTGAATACACCTCCTCACTAAAGCCCAAGCCCGCCAAAAAGGCCGCGAAGAAAAAGTAGTTGGCTGTATTGCACGCCAAGACGCTAAGACGCCAGGCTGAAAAGGAAAACATTTGCAGCAATATCTCTTAGCGCCTTTCTTTGCGGCTTTGCGTCTTTGCGTGAAATAATTTCTTCCGCAGCGCGCCAGCCGTACACTACTTATTCAATAAACCTCTACCTTAGAAGCCTACAAAACCAATTGCTTGTTATGGCCACCAACGACCAAAACTTTTTAAGCACAGAAGTACAGCGTTTTACCGCCCTTGATGTTTTCAGGGGTATGACCATTTGCTTTATGATAATAGTAAACACACCGGGTAATGATGAAGCGGCTTTTGCACCGCTGCACCATGCACGCTGGAACGGCTTTACCCCTACCGATCTTGTGTTTCCATCCTTCATGTTTGCTGTCGGTAACGCAATGAGTTTTGTTATGCGCAGGTGGGCTACCTACCCACCCGGAAAGGTGCTGGGCAAGATATTTAAACGCTCGCTTATAATATTTTTATTGGGCTACCTTATGTACTGGTTTCCATTTGTGCATAAAGATGATACAGGCCATATTGTATTTAATCAAATTGGCGAAACAAGAATTTTTGGTGTGCTGCAGCGCATTGCTTTAGGTTACCTGTTTGCATCGCTGATGATATACTTTTTTAAAATTCGCACTACGGTTATCATCAGCATACTTATACTTATTGCATACTGGCCTGTAATGATGTACTTTGGCGACGGTGCAGACCCGCTAGACGCGCACACGAACGCAGTATTAAAACTTGATACCTGGCTTATTGGTACAAACCACCTATACAGGGGCGAGGGTTTTCCTTTTGATCCTGAAGGCTTTTTAAGCACTTTTCCTGCTATTGCTAATGTCGTGGCCGGTTATGTGGTAGGTAAATATGTACAGGAAAAAGGCAAAACTTACGAGGGGCTTACAAAAATAATGCTATGGGGGTTTGTGCTGCTGGTTATAGCACATTTTTGGAACTACCAGTTCCCCATAAACAAAAAGCTTTGGACAAGCAGTTTTGTATTGCAAACTGTTGGTCTTGACTGCCTTATATTAAGCGGCGTTATTTACTTAATTGACTTTGCGCATAAAAAAGGCCGCTGGACTGCCTTTTTTGAAACGGTTGGTAAAAATCCGTTGCCGGTTTACCTTTTATCTGAACTGTTGCCAATTGTATTTTGGCTAATACCCATCGGGGGTGAGTCTCTGTGGGGCTGGATGTATGCAAACATTTTCAGCTACGCCACTCCTGCGCTTGGCTCACTGCTTCAATCAATTTTTTATATGCTTATTTGCTGGAGTTTTGGTTACTTTTTAGATAAGAAAAAACTCTATTTAAGGGTGTAGCCACGTGAAACGGCAAACGTGAAACGTGGGATGAAGCACAAACGTGCTAATCTTCCATTACTTGTTCATAAAAAATTTATCCTGTTATTTGCAGGTTGGCATGGTAGTTGAAAACACTATTGCAGGCTAACCTATGATTTTCATTTTATAACCTTGAAAGTGGCTGATCTATGAAAAACACCTTTTTAAAACTGATAGCCATAATCGTAATTATTACAGCGCTTTTTTCGTTTAAAGCGCTGGCCCCTGCCTCAATTACAGGCAGGGTTACACCGCCTGAGGCAGTTAAAGATGTTTGGGCGGTTTCTTTAACTGATACTGCGCATGGCTCAGTAAGCCAGGGTGGTTTTAATATAGCTAACATAAAACCGGGCACCTATAAAGTAATTATAGATGCTGTTGCACCATTTAAAGATGTAGTAAAGGAGGGCGTATCGGTAACCGAAGGCCAGCCCGTTGACCTGGGCGAGATTAAGCTGGAAAAATAGTTGAGGGCGGATATTTAAGGATGGCATCTTTTAATAAGGTGCCATTTTTTTGTATTGAACACAGATTTAGCAGATGATAAGGATTTGCCCAGATATAGAACACAATGTATAATTCCAGGAAATCCAGCTAATCCTGATAATCCAATTAATCTGCGTTCCATTATCCGTCAAATCCCATCTGCTGACGGCCCGTAAAAACCAGGAACAGGTATATCAAGCATACGCAGGTAAACCTGTAGTTGGGCGCGGTGGTGTATAACATGGCTTACGGCAAATGTGCGTAAAGCTGCAACTTTTGGTAAAGTTACTATGGTATGTTCACCCCTTTTTAATGACCATACTTTTACCAGTTCCGCATCAGGCCTGTCGGTCAGCGCAGCTTTGGCGTCAGCAACATTCTCGTCAAACCTTCCGAGCAATTCCTGTAAATTGGTAAAATTAGCGGGCGGAAAGGGCGGTACTGTAACGTCAGTGGCATCGGCACCTAAAATAATTTTACACCAACCCGGTATATTGGCAATATGTATAGCAAGCTTACCCAGCACCATTGATCTTTCATGTGGTTTCCAGTCAAACTTGTCAAACGGCACAAGTTCTAATAGTTTTCTCGTATTCGCATACTCATGGCTTATTTCGGGTAGTAAAGATTGCGCTATCATATAAACGTTTGATCTTGGAAAATTTTGTTGGAAGATTTTTTACAGGCGACAAATTACTGCTAACAGGTTGAGATTGACGCAATACGGGTTAGCTATTTATACTTTGCATCGTCCCGTCTCACGTTTGTCTCCCAAAGTTTCGGGATAACATTTCACATCCCTACACCGCCATTATATCTTTTTCCTTGGCAGCAAGGTGTTTATCAACTAATTGTATAAATCGGTCAGTATGGTCCTGTACAGCTTTTTCGGCATCCTTAGCCTCGTCTTCACTCAATCCGTCTTTTTGCAGCTTTTTAATTTCTTCAATACCTTCCCTGCGTATGTTACGTATCGCTACTTTTGATTGCTCGCCTTCGCCGCCTGCTCTTTTAACCAGTTCTCGTCTTCTTTCTTCAGTAAGCGGGGGCATAAATAACCGTATTTGAACACCGTCGTTTTGCGGGGTAACACCAATATTACCGCCCATAATGCTGCGTTCAATGGCGGCAAGCATGCTTTTTTCCCAGGGCTGAATACTAAGGGTACGTGCATCTAATATTGTAATATTGGCAACCTGGTTAATTGGTGTAGGTGCTCCGTAATAGTCAACAGTAAGACCTTCAAGCATGCCGGGGCTTGCTTTTCCAGCCCTTATTTTTGTCAGCTCGCTTTCAAGGTGGCTTATAGCTTTCTGCATCGAAGATTCAGTGTAATCCATTACAAGGTCAAGGTCTTCAGACATACTATTCTTTTTATTGGCAGCAAATCTAACAAATCCGTGAAATTACCTCACCCAAAACTATTCTTCCCTTACAACAGATTTTTCGTTTTCACGATATAGGGAAAAAACGTGTACGCTGCCATCATTAACCTGGTCGGAACTGCGGGAAACAACGCGGAGAGATTTTTTTGTTGATGTAAAGTAGTAGAACAAAAGTATACCCGTAAAAAACATACCCCCTTGTATTGCAAACAGGAAGTTAATGTTGATGTTACGGAAGAAAAATGTACCTGCTGAAAAAACTACACTTAAAGCCAGCAGGGATAGCGTTACCTGGGAGTGATTAAAACCCTTATTAAGCATAAGATGATGAATGTGGTTCCTGTCAGGCGAAAATGGTGAACGGCCTTTATAAAGCCGTATACAAAACACCCGCAATACGTCCATAAGCGGAATAAGCAAAATTCCAAAACCAACCAGCAGGGCTGATTTAACAGGATAGTCAGCTACTACGCTGCCTGAATTAACAAACTTTAAAAACAGGATGGCATTTACCAGCCCTATAAGCATTGAGCCGGAATCGCCCATGAAGATTTTAGCGGGGTGAAAATTAAATACCAAAAAAGCCAATAAGGCCCCAGCCAGCGCAAACCCCAGGATGGCATAAGGATAGTCCTGGTTTACCAGGAAAAATAGTGAAAATATAACGCTTGAAATAAGGCCCAGCGAAGCTGCCAGCCCGTCAACCCCGTCAATAAGGTTAAACGCATTTATAATAAGCATTATGGCAAAAAACGATGCTGCATAACTTGTAACCGTACTTAGGTGATAAATACCCAAAAAGCCATCAAGGTTGGTTATAACTAAATGGGCCTTTACAGTAATCACTGCGGTTGTAATTAGCTGGCCCAACAATTTTTTCCAGGGCTTTAAAACAAAAATATCATCTACCACGCCAATAGTAAAAATGATGAAAAAAGCAGCAAGATGATATTGAAACTCGGCGCTGTTTATCTTAAAATCTGATGTCAGCAACAAGCTTATTGCAAGCCCTGTAAACAGCCCAATGCCACCCAGGGAGGAAATTAAATATGCATGTGTTTTTCTTTCATCCGGTACATCATACAGCCTGCTTTGCCTTGCCATTTTAATAATAAAAGGCATGAGAAAGAAAGTAACCAGATAAGCGATTATTATAGCCGCAGCAACTTGTATCATTCTCCCGGTATTTTAGGTTAACCACCCAGCAGTTAGATTATTTGCAAATAAGATACCACTATCTCCTCACATACTTACGCTTAAACCACCTTAACGGATTTTCTACCGGTTTATTGCGCAAAAAATATACTGCCGTGCAATTTAAGGGTAAAAGCTAAAAACGTACCTTAGCGGCCACAAAAATAACGAATGGAACAACAACTTACTCAAATTGCTACACAAATACGGAGGGATATTGTACGAATGGTGCATGCAGTGCAAAGCGGCCACCCGGGGGGCTCATTAGGGTGTGCAGATTTTTTTACTGCACTTTATTTTAAGGTAATGGAGCACGACACTGCCTTTGCGATGGACGGGGTAAATGAGGATATATTCTTTTTGTCAAACGGGCATATTTCACCCGTTTTTTATTCAGCCCTTGCGCGAGCGGGCTATTTTGATGTTAAAGAGCTGGCCACTTTTCGCAAAATAAACTCAAGGCTGCAGGGGCACCCTACAACACATGAGCACCTGCCCGGCATAAGGGTGGCAAGCGGTTCTCTTGGCCAGGGCATGAGCGTAGCTATTGGTGCGGCATTAGCTAAAAAGTATAATAACGATACACATATTGTATATTCCCTTCATGGCGATGGTGAATTGGATGAAGGGCAAAACTGGGAGGCCATAATGAGCGCCGCGCACTTTAAAGTAGATAATCTTATTGCTACCGTTGACTGGAATGGCCAGCAGATTGACGGGCCTACTGAAAAAATAATGAACCTGGGTAACCTGCATGAAAAGTTTGCAGCATTTGGGTGGATAGTGCTTGATATGAACGGAAATGATATGGATGATGTAATTGCCGTGCTGGCAAAAGCAAAAGGCTTAACCGGGAAAGGGCAGCCTGTTTGTATTATGATGAAAACAATAATGGGCAAAGGGGTAGATTTTATGGAAGGCCATCATGAATGGCATGGCGTTGCCCCTAATGATGAGCAATTAGCGAAAGCCTTGGCACAATTACCTGAAACGCTGGGAGATTATTAGGGCGTGAATCGTCAATCGTCAATTGTGAAATGCAGGAAACGACAAGTATTAGATTTTACAGGAATATTATTTTTTATAATTGGCCGGGTACCTCCCGGCCTCTTTTTTTACACCGCCTCAAGCCTTTGTCTAACTTTTTAACGAGAATTCCTGCACCGCAGCCTTGCGGCTTGGTATCCAGGATGCTAATATTGCCACCAGTGATACGGTCAGGGCGACCAGTAAAAAATCCTGTACATACATTTTAACAGGGTATGCATCAATAATAAAAGTGCCCCCTGTTAGCTTTACGAGCTTAAATTTAATTTGGGCCATGCAGATTAAAAATGCCAGCAGCATTCCGCTTATACAGCCAATACCGGCCAGCAAAAAGCCTTCATTTAGAAAAATATTCATAACGCGTGTTTCACTCGCGCCCATAGCTTTTAATACTGCAATGTCCTTCTGCTTTTCAAGCACAAGCATGGTTAAAGCGCCTATCATATTAAAGGCGGCAACAACCAGTATAAGAGAAAGTATGGCAAATATGAACCATTTTTCCAGTTGCATGGTTGTAAATAAACTTTGGTTTTGCTCAAGCCTGGTTTCAACCAAAAATTTACTCCCCAGCAGTTTTTGCAGGTCCTTTTTAACTTGTTCACTTTTTTCCGGGTCCTGCAGGGCAAATTCTATACTTGTATATTCATCGGCCTTAAGGTCAAGCATATATTGTACAAAAGGCAGGTTTGTAAAGGTGTATTTATCATCAAAATCCTGCTGAACCATATAGGTGCCCGTAGCCGCAACATTGTAGCTGTGCATTGCATCCATGGTATTAAAATTGGTGGCCTTGCGGTTGGGCAAGTAAATAACAAGGTCGGGCGGGGTTTCAGCTACCGGGTTAGCGCCAACTGCGTTTTCAATACCTACACCCGATACAAATCCCGGTTTATCGGTAGTACCCAATTCATATTTACCCCTTACAATGTGATTTGCAAGCCTGCTTACTTTTGTAAAATTTTCGTCCACACCTTTCAGGTAAATAACTGCATGGTATTGCCCGTTAACCAGCACCGCGCTTTCCTCAGCAACAAAGCTTAATGTACCTACCCCGTTTACTGACGATATTTTTTTTACATCGGCAGGCGTAATGGTAAAAAACTTACCCCGTGCAGGCATAATTTTCATATCTGCATAAAAATCGCTGTACAAGCCTTTTACAAGATCCTCAAAGCCATTAAAAACACTCAATACTATTATCAGCGCAGCGGTAGCTACTGTAATGGCCAGTACGCTTATCCATGCTATAATATTAATTGCAGTGGTTGATTTTTTTGACTTGAAGTAACGCCAGGCAAAAAGTAGGTTCATGCACGCCCTCCGAAACCACCTCCGCCCCCGTCCGCCTGGGCTATCCGGGCGGGCCGCCCTAAAGGGGGAACTGTACGCTGGTTTTGTTTATTTACAGTTTCGTTTAAGCTCATATTACTTTAGGAAACGATTTCAAGTTACTTTTCATATTCGCCCTGCCTTACTTATTCTGCTTCAGGCGATGGCGGTGTGGCGTTCAGTCCTTTAAATATCTCTTCCATCTTAAACACATGGTCAAGCGTATCATCAAGGAAAAATTGAAGTACAGGTATGCGCCGTAACTGGTGCTTTACCCTGCCAGCCAGTTCCCGTTTTATTTCCCATGCCTTATTTTCAATTATTTTCATGGCAGCTTTTTCGTCCTCAATTTTAAAAAGGCTAAGGTATATCCTTGCTTCAAGCAGGTCTGGGGTAATTTTTACTGAAGAAATAGATACCATTCCCCCGCTGATCATATTAAGCCCCAGTCTCCTGAAAATGTCATTTAATTCTTCCTGTATTACACCAGCCACCTGGCGTTGACGTTTTCCTTCCTCCATATTCTAACATTTAATTGGGTGTAAAATTAGTTACTTTGCACGTTTAAACTGGATATATCTCAATTACATGAAGCGATTTTCACGAATCCTTTTCTACCTAAAAAGCCAAAAAAGGAATATTGCGCTATACATTCTCTTTATAATTTTATCCATCATTTTCTCAACTGTTTCATTTGCAATAGTGCCCCAATTTTTACAGCTTATATTCAACCTGGAAAAGCCCGCCCAGGTTGAGCCTGTTTGGCATTTAAGCGCCGCCTCGCTGATGGAGCACATGAAATATTACCTAAGTTATGCTATTCACAGTTTTGGAGCGGTAAAGGCGCTTGGGACCATTTGCGGGCTTATAATAACGACGATCTTCCTGAAAAATATGTTTATTTATTTGTCTTACAGAACATTGTCGCCCATGCGTAACTATGTAATGACAAAGTTGCGCGGTGACCTTTATGGTAAAATACTTGAACTGCCTATTGGCTTTTTTACCGAACAAAAAAAGGGTGACATCATCAGCCGGATGAGTAATGATGCCAACGAGGTTGAGTGGAGCGTTATGAGCACACTGGAGGCAATAATAACGCAGCCACTAACAATTATTTTTACGCTTACCATGCTTATTTTTATAAGCCCGAGGCTTTCGTTATTCCTGCTGATACTTTTACCTGCGATGGGCTTTATTATTGGGCGTGTTAGCCGGTCGCTTAAAAAGCAGTCAACAGAATCGCAGCAAGAGTTAGGCACCCTAATGTCAATTCTTGATGAAACCCTTGGCGGGCTACGCATTATAAAAGCATTTAATGCGGAAAGGCTTATTGGCTCAAAATTTCACACTTCCAATACAACTTTAAATCACATAAGGAATAAAATGAATTTCCGGCGTGATCTTGCTTCGCCGATGTCGGAATTTTTGGGTGTTATAGTTGTGTCTATCATCCTTTGGTTTGGTGGGACGCTGGTTTTAAACCACAATGCAGGGGGGCTTGATGCTACGGGTTTTATAACATACATGCTGTTATTTTATCAGATTATAAACCCTGCAAAAGCACTTTCCACTGCCTTTTACAATGCCCAAAAGGGCAGTGCCGCCATTGAACGCATCGAGGAAATTATTAAAGTTCCTCTTACAGTTAATGATAAACCTAATGCCCAAACGCTAAAGGAATTTACCAAAAGCATTGAGTTTAGAAATGTAACTTTTGCCTACGATGATAAGGTGATACTTAAAAATATAAATCTTACCGTAAATAAGGGCCAAACAATTGCGCTGGTAGGCAGCAGCGGCGCTGGCAAAAGCACACTGGCTGACCTGGTGCCGCGCTTTCATGATGTTACAAGTGGCGAACTGTTGATAGATGGGGTAAACATTAAAGATTTTTCGCTTTTCTCGGTACGCAACCAAATGGGCATCGTTACGCAGGAGCCTATTTTGTTTAATGATACCATTGCCAATAATATTGCGCTTGGCCAGTTTGATATTGACCGCAGCAAGATTGAGGAAGCGGCACAAATTGCGAATGCCTACAATTTTATAACTCAAAAAGAGGGTGGGTTTGACAGCAATATTGGCGACAGGGGTAGCAAACTTAGTGGTGGTGAAAGGCAACGCCTTACCATTGCCCGTGCCGTACTAAAAAACCCACCAATACTTATACTGGATGAAGCCACCTCATCACTTGACACCGAAAGTGAAAGGCTGGTACAGGATGCCATTAATAAAATGATGCAAAACAGGACCTCAATTGTTATTGCACACCGTCTTTCAACCGTACGCCATGCCGATGAAATTGTTGTATTACAGCAGGGCGAAATTGCCGAACGCGGCACCCATGAACAACTGATGGCCAGAGGAGGCATTTACAGAAGACTTGTAGACATGCAGGAAGTGAAGTAAGCGCCGCAGGCGCGAGGTTAATTGAACGCAGATTGAGCGGGTTTTCAAGATTTACAGGATCTTATCTGAGCAAATCTGCCCAATCCTGATAATCTGCGTTCAAATCACTTGCCAAGTCATAGAGGAACGCAGACTGGATGGATTTTCGGGATTTACAGGATTTTATCTGAGCAAATCTGCCTAATCTGATAATCCGCGTTCAATCACTTGCCAAATCATAGAGGAACGCAGATTGGATGGATTTTCAAGATTTACAGGATCTTATCTGAGCAAATCTGCCCAATCCTGATAATCTGCGTTCAACTCACTTGCCAAATCATAGAGGAACGCAGACTGGATGGATTTTCGGGATTTACAGGATTTTATCTGAGCAAATCTGCCTAATCCTGATAATCCGCGTTCAATTTATTCTACTCAAACCAATCCGCAATCTGCAATCGGGTAATCTGCAATTGCATCACGCTCCTTCTATCAACCCAATGGCATTTCCAAAGGGGTCAATTACAACAGCTACTTCAATAGGGCCACCCACATTTTGCACATCACTGTGTACGGTTGCGCCTGAGGCTACAAGCTTTGCTACAACATTTCTTATATTGTCAACCGCCCAATAGGCCACACTTTGGTTGCCTTTGGTTACACCGGCCGCATTGGGGTCAAGGCCAAGCTCAAAGCCATTAATGTCAAACCCAACGTAAAAAGGCTCATCAAAGTATGGCCGAATGCCGGTAACAGCAGCATACCACTGTTTAGCTTTTTCTATATCATCTGTGTGATATATAACTGTTCTTAATTTTTTAAACATTGCAAATAGTTTTTATTAAGGTAAGATAGGTGAATATATTACAAAAAAGCTAAAATTATTAGCTTTTTACTAACAATTACTAACGATAATGGTAAGGTGTTTGCGGCGGGCGCAACCATTAAATGCAAACATAAAACAACAAAAGCTGCCCTGAGGGGGCAGCTTAAATAATTTATATACTCTTACTGTACTACTGTTCGTTGCTCGATTTTACCAGGCCAAGCTTAGCTTCAAGGCTAAGTGTGGCATGGGGTACGGCACGCAGTCGGGCCTTATCAATAAGTTTACCTGTAACGCGGCAAATACCATATGTCTTATTCTCGATTCGAATAAGCGCCTTTTCAAGGTGGTCAATATACGTAATTTGACGGCTGGCCATTTGACTAAGCTGTTCGCGTTCCATGCTCATGCTTCCATCTTCCATGGTCATGTAACGGTTTTCGCTTTCGTCGCCACCCATTTCATCGGTACGGGTTATTAACCCCTGCAGGTAATTCAATTCTTTTTTCGCCGCATCAAACTTTTTTACAATAAGGTCTTTAAATTCTGCAAGGTCGGAATCATTATATCTAATCAAGGGATCGTTGTTTTTAGATGAATTTTGTCGTTGCTCCAAAGGTTTGTAATCAGGTGTATAGGGTACACTGGTTTTTATAGTGGTTTTGGGTATTTTAACTTCCTTAACCGGCTCAGGTTTCGGCTCTGGCTTTTTAACAACTGGCTGCGGTGCCGCAACTACAGGCGCTGGCGCCGGTTTCGGCGGAGCAGGTGCTGGTACTGGCTTTGCCGGTGCAGGTATTGATTTTGCCGGTGCTGCCTTTACCGGGGCAGCAACTTTAACGGGTGCCGGCGCATGTTTAGCAGCAGCGGGCTTTTCAGTTACTTTTTTGCTTACACTGTGGGGCGCGGGTTTTTTAGGGGCTGGTTTAACAGCGGCCTTTTTAGCTGCACTGTGCGAAACAGGCGCCGCTTTTTTTGCCGCAGGTTTTGCAGCCGCTTTTTTAGCGGGTGCCGGTGCAGCTTTTTTAGCCGCGTGTTTTGCAGCGGGCTTAACTGCTTTTTTTGGTGCAGGTTTTTTTGTGGCCATACAACATCATCCTTTTTTATTTACGCTCACTTTAAGCAGAATGCCATTTACTTCAATTTCGATGCCGTCCTGCATTTCGGGCACCCAGTTAAGGCTATCTGACAAAATTTCCGCGCAAATATAGTTTTTAAATTGAATTAAGGAATTTTTGGCGGGGCTATTATCAAGCACATCTACGAATATACGGTCTGTTAATTCAAAACCGCTGTCTTTTCTAATATTTTGTATGCGGTTTACAAATTCCCTTGCATCCCCCTCCTGTTTCAGTGGCTCTGTTATCGTTATGTCAAGCGCAACGGTAAGGCTTCCTTTAACAGCAACACTCCAACCTGGTATATCTTCAGCAAGTATATCAACATCAGCAAGTTGCAAGGTCAATGCGGCTCCGTCAACCTGTAGTTCAACAGCCCCGTTCTTCTCCAGTTCCGCCACCTGGTGTTGACTTAAATTATTTATTACCGCCGCGGCAGCCTTCATTTTACCCCCAAGCTTTGCACCAAGGGCTTTAAAATTCGGCTTGATTTTCTTCCTTATAATGCCTTCAGTGTCAGTAATATATTCCAGTTCCTTTACATTCACTTCGGCTTTTACCAGATCTTCCACCTTTTCAAGCTGTAGTTTCATTTGGGGGTTCAACACGGGTACCAGCACCTTTTGTAACGGTTGACGAACCTTAATGTTCACTTTTTTACGTAATGAGAGCACCAGGGATGAAACATCCTGTGCCAACTGCATTCTTTCTTCAAGCGAAGCATCTATAACAGGTTCATTTGCAATTGGATAGCTGGTGTGGTGAACTGATTGGGCCTTTAATTTGCCAGTTACGGCTTCAAGGTTGCAGAAAACTGCATCGCTAAAGAACGGTGAAATGGGTGCTATCAACCTCACCAACGTTTCAAGGCACTCGTATAAAGTTTGGTACGCACAAATTTTGTCGTGCTCATACTCACCCTTCCAGAAACGGCGGCGGCAAAGGCGCACATACCAGTTGCTAAGATGCTCATCTACAAACTCTTCTACCAGGCGCCCGGCCATAGTTGGCTCGTAATCGTCCAACGCCTGTGTAGCTTTTTTTATAAGGGTATTAAGGGAAGATAATATCCAGCGGTCAATTTCAGGACGGTCTGCCAGGGGGACATATTCCTCTTTAAACGAAAAACTATCCACGTTAGCATACAAGGCAAAAAATTGGTACGTATTGTACAGGGTACCAAAAAACTTGCGTTGTGCTTCTTTTATACCGTCAATATCAAACTTCAAATTGTCCCAGGGTGAGGCATTAGTTATGAGGTACCACCTGGTAGCATCTGCGCCAAAGTTTCCAATAGTCTCAAACGGGTTTACCACGTTGCCGAGGCGTTTGCTCATTTTGTTACCGTTCTTATCCAGCACCAACCCGTTTGATACGCAGGTTTTATAAGCAAGACCGGGATATTTCTCGTCATTTGCCTCAATCCCATGTTTTTTTAATTCATCCTGCACCGATTCTTTTATTAGTGCAGCAATGGCGTGCAGGGTATAAAACCAGCCCCTCGTTTGGTCAACCCCCTCTGCTATAAAGCTGGCAGGATAGTTTTGGGCGAAGGTTTCAATATTTTCAAATGGAAAATGCCATTGTGCGTAGGGCATCGCACCGCTGTCAAACCATACATCAATCAGGTCGGGTACCCGTTTCATCGGCTTACCAGAAGCTGAAACCAGCGTTATATTATCAACATAAGGCTTGTGCAGGTCGGTAACAAGCTTATCAATACTATCTTCTTCGTTTAACCCGGCAACCGGTAACTGGCAACCGGCGTCGATAGATTTTTTTAGCTCGGCCTTCAATTCAGCCACACTGCCGATACATATTTCTTCCTCTCCATCCTCAGTTCTCCAAACAGGTAGCGGTGTACCCCAAAACCTGCTTCTGCTTAAATTCCAGTCAACCATATTTTCAAGCCAGTTGCCAAATCGGCCTTCGCCAGTGCTTTTTGGTTTCCAGTTTATGGTTTTGTTCAGCTCTACCATTCTGTCTTTCAAAGCAGTGGTTTTTATAAACCACGCATCCAGGGGGTAATACAGCACCGGTTTATCGGTACGCCAGCAATGCGGATAACTATGCTCGTACTTTTCTACCTTAAAAGCACGGTTTTCTTTTTTCAGCTTTACGCTTATATCAACATTAACGTCCTGATAGTTTGGCTCGTTCTTATAATCTTTTACATAGCGGTTGCTAAACTCGCCCAGTTCATCCACAAATTTGCCCTGCTTATCAACCATTATCAAAATACCTATATCGTATTTTTTCCCAACGCGGTAGTCATCCGCTCCAAAAGCTGGCGCAGTGTGCACTATGCCAGTACCATCTTCAGTGGTAACAAAATCACCCAGCAATACCCGGAACGAGTTGGGGTTATCCATTTTGTTGGCCTCGTAGGGCAGCAACTGCTCATAGTGAATGCCTTCCAATTCCCTTCCCTTAAACTCCGCAAGCACACTCCACGGTAAAACCTTTCCCTTCTCAAATACTTCAAAATCTATATCCTCATCTTCCGCTTTAAAATATTTGCTTACCAGTGCTTTGGCCAAAATAACATTCGCAGGTACATGTGTGTAAGGGTTGAATGTTTTAACCAGCACATAATCAATATTGCCTCCTACTGTTAAACCCAGGTTGCTTGGCAGCGTCCACGGGGTGGTTGTCCAGGCGAGAAAGAATATGTCTTGGATCATTGGGTCATTGGTCATCAGGGTTTTATACCAATGACTATTGACCAATGACTCATTTACTACCGCTTTAAACATTGCCACAACGCTGGTGTCTTTTACATCTTTGTAGCAGCCGGGTTGGTTTAGCTCGTGGCTGCTTAATCCAGTACCGGCAGCAGGCGAATATGGTTGTATACTTACACTTTCATACAATAAACCCTTGTTATACAACTGCTTTAGCAGCCACCAAAGGCTTTCAATATAATCGTTTGTAAAGGTTATATATGGGTTTTCAAGGTCTACCCAATATCCCATGCGGGTAGTTAACTCGTCCCATTTATCCTTATAGCGCAATACGGCTTCGCGGCATTTTTTATTATATTCTTCAACCGTTATCTTTTTACCAATATCTTCTTTTGTTATACCCAATTCCTTCTCCACGCCAAGTTCAACCGGCAGGCCGTGCGTGTCCCACCCACCTTTACGCTTTACCTGGTACCCCTGCATGGTTTTGTAGCGGCATATAAGGTCTTTAAGCGTACGGCTTATTACATGGTGAATACCCGGCAAACCATTGGCGCTTGGCGGCCCTTCGTAAAACACGAACGGCTCCGCACCTTCGCGCAGTTCAATGCTTTTTTCAAAGGCCATGCTATCTTTCCATTTGGCCAATATTTCCTGCTCTATTGTAGGCAGGTGTAAACCGGTAAATTCTTTATAGGTAACGCTCATATACGTAAAAGCCTTTCTGTTCGCTAATTTAGGGGTGCAAAGGTACGGAATATAAGCACCAGAAACAATTGAAACCATATAATAATACCCCAAGCCCAATTTTGTTTTTGCTCACACCCGGCATATTACAGTAAGGCTTTGTAACAGCGCTTTAACGCAATGCATATTGCGCGGGTAAGTCATAAATACCTATTTTGCAAGCCAATTAGCCAAAACGTGATGATGCTGCGCCCCCTTGCCTTTTTGCTGGTATTACTGCCGATGTTTGCTTTTGCCGATACATTTACCGTTACAACAAACGCGGATAGCGGCCCGGGCTCGCTGCGGGATGCATTGCAACAGGCAGCCGACAATGGAACTGTGGTAAGGGACAGTATTATTTTCACACTGCCAACCGGCGTTGCGGAGAGGACGATTATATGCAATGGAGGTATAATGCTGCTATCCTCAAACCTGGTTATTGATGGCAGTTCAGAGCCTGCACCTGCCTTTGGTGTAAGTGGGGCCAAAATACGTATTACAACCCAGGGGGCTTGCCTGGCGGCTTTTTATTTAAGAAGCGTTACTAATGTTGCCATATACGGGCTTTGGGTAAGTGATTTTAGCTCCGTTAGCATTAGCTGCATTGCAGGCGCTGTGGCCATTGAAAAGTGCGACGGGCTTACCCTGGGCGCGCCTGGTAAGGGCAACGTTTTTACTAACGATTTTTATGGGGTAGCCCCAAATGGCGGGTATTTGCTCAACGATTCAACGCCAAACCAAAACCTGGTTGTTCAATCAAATTTTTTTGGCATTGATACTGCTGGTGAACCCGAAACGGTATTTGCCAGTGGCTTTTCCAGCGGCGTAACAAAAAATATAACCGTGGGTGGCAGTGGCCCCGGGGAAGGTAATTATATAGGTATTGGAGGTTTGGGTATTGGAGATTATTATAATCAGCCCCAATATAATAATGGCTATGTAAATATTATAAACAATATTATTAGCGTTAACTACAAAAAAACCAACTACGTTGGGTGGGGCGAAATTTCAGTAGGTGGTAACATAAACCATCGTTCGGATTATTCCATACTTGTTACGGGCAACACTTTTGGCGTTGACAGCGGCGGCGTTTCCCTTCGTTTTGAACACACCTCAGGCAACGTCGTAGTTGAAAATAACAGTTTTGGGCAACCGGTTGTTAACAATAATATTGGCATAGGCATGTATTTTACCGATTGCGTAAAAAAAGATTCCATGATTGTACGCAATAATATTATTTATGGTATACAATCAGGTATTGAAGCTGAAAACGCCGGCCTTACGATAAGGGACAATGCAGTAACCTGTACCCAAAAAGGCATAAGGATTAATGTTCACACCCAGGGCATACCCGTAATAAGCATAAAGCAAATACTACCCGGCAGTATAAAAGGCAAAACCGTACCAAATGGCAAAGTGCAGATTTTTACCACCGACGAATGTACAGACCTGTGTGAAAATGGTAAAAAGCTGCTGGCAAATGTTACTGCCGACAATACGGGCAGTTTTGTTTACACAGGCCCGGTGACAGGTTTAATAAGCGCAACAGTAACAGATGGTTTTGGAAGCACGTCAGAATTTAACGGCGTTAAAGCCAATTTGTTTGATGAATACATACACAATGCTACCTGTGGCAGAAAAAACGGCAGTATCACCAATATAAAGATTATGAATGCCTCGTCGTGGCATTGGGAAGATACAGCCGGTAACAATCTTGGTTCAGATACCAACCTGGTAAATCTTGCCCCCGGCAAATATCAAATTATATTAAAGGAAGATAATGTTAACTGCCAGCTAATTTCCGGTTACTACGAAGTAGGTGCCGAGGCAAAGCCGAAAGTTGATTCCTTATTCAATGTTTCGCAACCCACCTGCGGGCAGCAAAATGGTTCCATCAGTTTCACAGGGCCACACCAACCAGCAAATATAAGCGCATGGCTTGATAGTGCCGGCAGCATTATAGCATCTTTTACCCCAAATACCGGCACCCTTTTCCCGGGTAAATATTTTTACCGGGAAGCATTGTTTGATGATTCAACCTGCTTTACAGTGCTTGGCCCCCTGGTACTGGTAAACCAATCAGGGCCATCACTGCTTACAAACAATGCACAAATTACCAATGCCAGTTGCAGCAAAACAAACGGCTCTATAAAAAACATAACTTATCAAAATGCCTCAGGCAGTATCTATTTTGGCTGGTTCGACAGTACAGGCAAAAAAGCAGGCAGCACTATTGATCTTTTAAATGTACCTGCCGGCAAATACAGGCTGAAAATGAAAGACGCGGGCGGGTGCGATACATTAACCACAGCTTATTTTACCGTTGCTGATAACGGTGATATCTCATACGACACTTCAAAATTGTCATTAAATAACCCCGCCTGCAAGGGTACAGACGGAAGTATTACGGGCATAACATCAGTTAACGCAACCGTATATGCATGGCTAAATAGCAATACGGGTGATACTGTTGGGCATATTGAAGATATACAAGGTTTGCCTGAAGGTACGTATACCCTGTTTATGACCAATGGCTATGGGTGCAAAGCCAATACAAACGCAATTGCTCTTGTTGACAAAAAGTTAAGTTATGATACAGCCAATATGATTGTAAAACCATCTTCATGCAGAGGGGCTGATGGGAGTATATCGGGCATTACATCAATAAATGCTAATATATACACATGGGTAAATACCCACACCGGCGCAACTGCTGGCAACGCAGCAAATATCAACAATGTACCTGCAGGCAGTTATACACTCACCATAGCAAACAGCAACGGCTGTAAAATAACAACCAACGCCATAACTATACCGCAACAAAGCTTTTTAACCGATACAGTTACACTCGAAATTGTTTCTGCGCCTAATTGCGGGTTAAACAACGGCTTTATAAAACCAATTCAATTTTCAAGAGATACTTCATTGTACACTTTCCAGTGGCGGGACAGTGCCGGCAACGTTTTATCAACTGCTTTAAACATATTCAACCTGCCGCAAGGGTATTATTTTTTGTATGCTATTGATTCAAATGGATGTTCCGGTCAAATTTTTTCAACCCCTATTGACCAAACCGGAAAACCTGGATTTGTTTATACCGGTGTACAAGTGCACGACGATACCTGCAATACAGCAAAAGGCTCAATAAGTACGCTGGCTTTACAGGATAATACCGGTATATATACGTGGGCGTGGTTTACAGGCACCGGGCAACCGCTGGGCAATAATGCCGGGGGGCTAAACGGTTTAAAGGCAGGTGATTACTACGCCTCCGTGACCGACCAATATAATTGTACTGTTAAGAGTGATGTGCTGACTGTAAAAAATGATGATATTACACCTGGCACACCACAGGCCGCCGACCAGTATATACAGCGCGGCAGCACCGCAAATATACAGGTGTTAAGCCCCCAGCCGGGTACGTATAACCTGTTTGATACTTCCACAGCAACAATACCCGTAAGCACTTCAGCCACCGGCACATTTGCAACGCCGCCTGTTTACTACGACAAAATTTTTTACATTCAGTACATACAGGGCGATTGTGCCAGTGCACTGCAACAGGTTTTGGTAAAAGTTTTTGACAGTACCAAAATAAACATACCCAATGCCTTTTCGCCAAATGGCGATGGTATAAATGATACCTGGCGTTTAAGCCCGCAGGGCTTGGTGGCAAACTACAAGCTTGTTATATTTAACCGTTATGGGCAAAGCGTTTACACCTCCCAGGATATTAATGCCGTATGGGATGGCACCATGCATGGCAAGCCATTGCCAGTAGGCACATACTATTATGTTTTGCAATACACCGATAGTTTTAACAAGCCTGCAAAGCGAAGTGGTTTTGTGGTAATTGTGCGGTAAAATGAGCAACAATTATTATAACTAACTATGCAAAAAATAAACATTGCATTATTTATATTATTAACTCCAGCGTTACTGGCTGCACAAAATATAACCCCATATAAGGTTTCAGATCATAATAAATTTTCATGGCTTAACATTGAAAAGAAAGTGCCGCAGGCCGTAATTACACGATTTATCGCCGACGAAAAAGGTGAATTTCCAGCGTACAGAAACCGCTCTGGGTACGGTTATACCATTAAAGAATTACCTGCGAGGCTGCATTTTATTGACATAAATAACGATGGTGCTAATGACGTTATTTTCGAAGGCGCAGGTGGCGGTGAAGGAAATGTTGTTGAAATATTTTTGAGTACGAAACCAAGTTACAAGAAAGTGTTTGAAGACAAAGAAGGAGTTAGTAATATTATTTTTGAGAATAATAAACTAAAAGAATTAATTATAAGCGACTGGGGTTGTTGCGAAGATTATTTAAACTTCGACAAAACTTTTTCTGTAAGTTTCTCTGCCCCAGGTTCGCTAACATTTACATTAGTCTCACAAACAGCCAGTGTTTTCCAGGGCATTAGTCCTGATACTCTATTTGAAAAGTCATTCGCCTTTGAAATATTAAATGATGATTATAACCTGCGTTCAAGACCGGCAGTTGACGATTCGTCTTATGAACCATGGGGAGAAAGCAGCAGTGCAGGCAGGGTGGGTAATGTAGTCGCAGTATTATATGCCGGTACAAAGGGCATTGCCATTGGCAAACAAACAGATAACACCGGCCGGGGGTGGTGGTATATTGAACTGGATGAAAATGTCGCTTTAAAGAAGAGTGTTTTTTATGAAAATGAAAACAAATTCTCCACAAAAAAACGCGGCTGGATAAGCAGCAGGTTTGTGAAGATATTATAACTGATATTGTAATATTTTTTGAAAAATTGCCTTTGGTTGTTTAAGGAAGTTGTTAAAGTATAAGGCCGTTCCGTAATTTCTGTTTCTTTTGCCCTATCTTGTTATACCAACAAGCCCAAATGATCTCTGTTTATAACATTAAACCAAAGTTTCAGCAGCTTTTAAAACCAATATTAACAAGGCTTCACAAAGCCGGTGTTACAGCCAACCAAATTACAGTATCATCAATTGTTTTATCACTCGTTATTGGCATAGCCTTTTGGTATGCCGACGTATACCATTTCCTTTTTATTTTCCTTCCTGTTGGCCTGCTGGTGCGCATGGCATTAAACGCCCTTGATGGTATGATGGCGAGAACCTATAATCAGCAATCAAAAAAAGGTGAGGTACTGAACGAGGCAGGTGATATAGTTTCCGACCTTTTTATATATTTTCCATTATTAAAATTCCAGGCAGTCAACCTCTACTTAATTGTATTGTTTTTATGCCTTTCCATTATCAATGAATTTGCCGGTTTGTTAGGCAAAGCGGTTTCCGGCCAAAGAAGGTACGATGGCCCTATGGGCAAAAGTGACAGGGCCTTTGTAATAAGTATTTATGGCTTGCTTCAATTTTTTTACATACCGGTTTCTGCTTATGGCGAATGGATATTTAGCGTCATCAACATATTGCTGGTAATAAGCACTTATATAAGAATTAAAAAATCTTTTCAGTAAATGGACAAAATTTTCAGAACTGATATTATACATAAAAGCCAGCTTTTAATAGTTGTGGCGTTAATCTTTGCTATACTCGTTTTTGCAACGTTACTGTTTTTTATTATTGGTAAAATCAACCCCAATGCAAAACTTAATGAGGTAAAGGCACGCACAAAATCATGGTGGGTAATGGCAACCGTTTTTATTGGTGCTACACTGGTTAACACCAATATTTCTTATGTTGCCATCGCATTTCTCTCCTTTGCAGCATTCAGGGAACTATATTCAATTTTGGGCTTTAGGGAGTCTGACAGAAGGGCAATTTTTTGGGCGTTTGTTTCTATTCCTGTCCAATATTATCTCGCCTTTATCGGCTGGTATGGCGCGTTTATTATTTTTATACCTGTGGTCATGTTTTTGTTATTACCGTTAAGGTTAGTGCTAAAGGGCGATACGCAGGGCATTATAAAATCAATGTCAATGCTGCAATGGACACTTATGCTAACTGTTTTTGGTATAAGCCACATGGCTTATTTATTATCGCTGCCTAAGTTGAACGGGTTTGAAAATGGCGGCCGCGGGCTATTGCTTTTTCTTGTATTTATAACCGAGATAAACGATGTAATGCAATTTACATGGGGCAAGCTTTTGGGCAGGCATAAAATAATACCAAAAATAAGCCCTAATAAAACATGGGAAGGCTTTATAGGCGGCATTATATGCACGACAATTATTGGTTATTTTTTACGTTTTCTAACCCCGTTGAATAACTACCAGGCATTGTTGGTAAGTTTTATTGTTGCCATAGCAGGTTTTGTTGGCGACGTAGTAATGTCTTCTATAAAAAGGGATATAGGCTTGAAAGATACAGGCTCTATAATACCCGGCCACGGTGGTATATTGGATAGAATAGACTCCCTTGCTTATGCCGCGCCGGCATTTTTTCACCTTGTTTATTATATAGCGTACTAATGAAAAAATTACTTCTTCAATTTACTTTTTCATTTCTGCTGCGAAATATTCTAAAAATTTTTGTCGGAGTTCAATTTCATAAAGCAAAATTTTTGGTTGATGAGAAACAGTTTATCATTGTTGCCAACCATAACAGCCATCTTGATACCATGGCTTTAATGGCTTCAATACCCTCTAAAATTATTGATAGGGTAAGGCCGGTTGCTGCGGCAGATCACTTTGGCAAAACAAGCCGCCAGGCAAGAATGAGCAACTATTTTATAAATACTTTGCTTATACCGCGAAAAAGGGATAAAGACCATCCTGCTGAAGACCCTATAAATAAAATGATAGCAGCGCTTGATGAAGGGTATTCGCTGATAATATTTCCTGAAGGTACGCGGGGTGAGCCTGAAAAGCTGCAGCCTTTAAAACCCGGCGTTGGTATTGTTCTTTCTAAAAGGCCGCTTATAAAATATGTCCCCGTATTTATGAGTGGTATGGGTAAGGCGATGCCAAAGGGTGACAGCCTTATTGTTCCACATACTGCCAGGCTTTTTTATGGCAGCCCAGCCAGTGTAAAAAGCACTGATGTGCATGAAATTATCAGCCAAATTGAAGCTGACATAATGGAGTTAAAGGCAAAAGTTACTGCACCGGCAACTAATAACGCATAACCCCATTTCGCTCAACACAGCCATCGTGCATTTAAATTATTTATTATACACCTTCTTCCCTTCGCTATAAGTTGCTATCACTTTTGTTTGCAAAACTTCATTCCATTGCACTTTCATCAGGTCTTTATCAAGAATAATAAAATCGGCGTTTTTACCTGTTTCAAGGCTGCCCGTTTCCTTTTCCCAAAAATCTGCTTTAGCAGCCCAAATGGTCATACCGCGTATGGCTTGTTCGCGGGTTAATGCATTTTCCATCTGAAAACCACCGGCCGGGTACCCTTTTGCATCAACCCGAAAAACAGCTGCTAAAAATGTTTTAAAGGGGCTAATATCTTCCACGGGAAAATCAGTGCCCAAAGCGATCCATCCATTTTGTTGCAGCAGTTGTTTAAATGCATAGCCACCTTTCAAACGTTCAGTGCCTAAGCGGTCCGCAGCCCAATACATATCGCTTGTTGCATGTGTTGGCTGCACGGATGCAATGATGGAAGATTTCCCAAACAGGTCAAAATCCGCAGGGTTAATTATTTGCGCGTGTTCAATACGCCAGCGTTTATCATTTTTTCCACCCAGGTATTTGGTATATGCCTGCAGTATTACCCTGTTGCCAGAGTCGCCAATTGCATGTGTACACATTTGAAAATCAGTACCTGCCAGCAGCCTTGCTACAGAATCGTAGTGCTCTTTACTGCTTAATAAAAAGCCCTGCCAGCCTGGCTTATCGTTGTATGGCTGTAACAAACAGGCACCACGACTACCCAGGGCGCCATCTGCATATACCTTAAAGCCGTGTACAAAAAGCTTGTCTGTTTTATATGGCCCGCGTTTAAGAAATTTGTCATAATTTCTTTTAGCATCACTCAGCATAATATATAAATGCATAGCCAGCTTACCCTGCTGTTGCATGGTATCAATTGCTTCCACTGCCTCATAATCAAGCCCGCAATCGGTAATGGTGGTAAGCCCTTGCGCAAAGCAGTTTTGTTGTGCCGCTAACAATTTTTTAGCCATTTCCTCTCTCGATGGCTCAGGCGTTACCGCCCCTATCAATGCTTCTGCATTGTCAATTAAAATACCCGTTAATTTGCCATTAACCGTTTCAATAGCGCCACCGGTAAGGGTTTGACCGGGTTTAATATTGGCGAATTGCAAAGCTTTATCATTTACAAGCAATGCATGCCCATCAACACGCTCCAGTACAACTGGGGTGTTAGGAAAAAGCTGGCTTAACTTTACATTATCAGGGAACTGCTTGCCCGGAAACTTGTTTTGGTCCCATCCCCTGCCGCTTATCCATTGCTCACCGGGATGATCTGCAACAAATTTTTGTACGCGGCTTACTATTTCATCGGTGCTTTTGCTATCAAACAAGTCCACTGCAAATAATGATTGTGCATAGCCAACAAAATGCGCGTGGGCATCAATAAAGCCGGGGTATACAGCATTACCCTTAGCATCAACAGTATCTTTGGCTGAATACTTATTTAATACTTCATCCTCTTTGCCAACATACAATATTTTACCATCCTTTACAGCCATTGCCTGTGCTGTGGAAAAGCTGCTGTCAACCGTGTAAATAACAGCATTGTGCACAATTATATCGGCCTGCTGTTTGGTGTTGCATGCGGCAAAAATACACAGGCACGCAATAAAAAATATTGTACGCATATTAGAATTTATACTTTAAGGTTATAAATATAGGAGAGAATAGTTTATTTCTTTTCCCGTACTTTTTTGTAAATTCTTATAGCAATCATCAGCACCGCCATTAAGCCAACAAGCCCAACCAGCCCCCAAACAAAACTTAGGCTCTCCTTTACAACGGCCAGCATAACAATAGCAATAAGAAAGATGGTGGCTACTTCATTCCATATGCGAAGTTGCTGCGAGCTGTATTTAAATACACCATTGAGCTGTTGCTGAAATATGTTATTAAGTGAAAAAAAATACAGGTACAGCAGCACTACAAAAACCAGCTTTATAAGCAGCCAATCGGGTGTCATAAAACGGTATTTCATATACCAAACCGTTGGCCCTAAAATGAGTGTAATAATAGCAGATGGCCAGGTGATACCATACCAAAGGCGCTTCATCATTATTGTAAATTGCGCGCGTAGTATATTTTTTTCGGGCTCGGTTTTATTATTTGCCTCCGTATTATAAATAAAAAGCCTGGGCA
>Ga0206931_1061_pt1 | contig 35197 bp, 28 predicted proteins | sample Alteio_BWOrgHeat_17_FD_152946 | JGI IMG/M metagenome (GOLD analysis project Ga0206931, IMG submission 152946) | Enriched cells from forest soil in Barre Woods Harvard Forest LTER site, Petersham, Massachusetts, United States -... | ecosystem: Environmental > Terrestrial > Soil > Temperate forest >...
ATCCACATTTTGCATTGTGGCAAAGTATAGGCTATACCCTGCTAACCGTGGTATTAATATTGTAAAGGTTTGTTACAGCTAAGCAGAAATGGACGCATTCTCTTATTTTTGTTTTAATGAATAAATTAAGATTTTTTATTGTGCAACAATTATTATTAGTATTTATTGTTTTGTGTGTGTTTACAAGTTGCGGGCAGGCCCCCGCAGGCCCGGCAGTTCAGCCGGTAAAAAAAGAGGCCGAAGCATTTCTTTACGAACCCGATTATAAGTTTCAGCCCCTGTCGTCACAGGCGGTTGAGGCCTACCGTGCAGCCGCGCAGGATTATTATAATAAGCACCTGGCCAACACCGGTTTTAACGGCGCCATCCTCGTAGCCAAAAACGGGCAAATAATTTTTGAAGATTACAAGGGCTATATCAATTTTAAAACGCAGGAACCCGTTACACCAAACACGCCTTTTCACCTTGCCTCCATATCAAAAACCTTTACGGGGATGACCATACTGAAGTTGTGGGAGCAGGGCCGCCTTTCATTGGACGATGATATTTTAAAATACCTTCCAAAGCTGCCATACCACGGTATAACCTTAAAAATGCTGCTAAGTCACCGCAGCGGTTTACCAAACTACCTGAATTTTATGGATAGCTTTTGGAACAAAAAGGAAAAAGCTACAAACCAGGATGTGGTGAATTTTATGGCTTTGCACAAGCCGCCTATGGAGGCCATGCCCAACCATGTGTATCATTATAACAACACAAATTTTATGCTGCTGGCACTGGTGATTGAGCAAGTTACACACCAGCCCTACCCGCAATATATGAAGGACAGTGTTTTTACGCCGCTTGGCTTAAAAGACACCTACGTTTTTTCAATGAAAGATACCGCCAATTATACCCCTACCTACATAGGCCGCTGGCCTTACCCAATGGATCACCTGGACTGCACCTACGGCGATAAAAATATTTACAGCACCGTTCGCGACCTTTTTGCCTGGGATAAAGCCCTGTACCAGCACACCTTTGTAAAAGCATCAACGCTTGCCATGGCATTTACACCGCAAAGCAACGAGCACCGCACCATGCACAACTATGGCTTTGGCTGGCACCTGTACTTTAACCACGGCGATACCATTGTTTACCACAACGGCAAGTGGCACGGCGAGAACAACAATTTTACCCGGTTTGTACAGCAAACAGGCACGCTTATAATTTTAGGCAACAAGCACGATGGTAATATTTTCAGTGCAAAAAACATGGGGGTGATTTTTAACGGTAAAATTGATGAGGGCAACTTTGAGGAGTAACACGCCTTCAGCGCTTTCTCACACATTTCCACATAATGATCCTTCAAAAACTCCTGCCTGGCCACTAACAATTTGTTACTGGGCTTAGTTTGTGGCGCTTATTATATTGTAATAATAAGTTTTATTAAAAATTATACGATATTTAGCTTTCAAACGCCAGTACCTTAAAAACCAGGATGAAGATATTCAGCAGCATAAGGTTTTTTTTAGTGTTTGCCCTGTTTATAATTACGCAAATTGCTTGTAAAACAAACGGGAGGCATACGCCGCCGCCTGCCTTTTTCCAAAAAGCTTTAGATAGTGTTGCCGGTCTTGGTTCATACGTAACAAAAGCCTATCCTTATCTCGATTCTCTTTTTGCAGCATATCCCGACGCCGACCCTTCTGCCCGGTTTCACTATTATGGTATGTATTGCGGTTACTATCATACAAAAGTAGGCGATGAAAAGAAAACCCTGCTTTATGCTGACAGCATGCTTTGGATTGTACACAAAACCCCAAACATGCCCGATTATGATAAGAACGACGCTATTTCAAATATCTCCAAAGGCGATGCCCTGTTTGGGTTAAAACAGTATAACGAGGCATATCAATATTATTACCTTGGCAAGGTCGCAGCTAAAAAAAGCATTGACCCCTGCACGTTTAGCGAATACAGTTACCGGCTTGGAATGGTGATGTACAAAAAGGCAAGCTTTGCAGATGCCGCGGAATACTTTAAGCAGGCTTTCCAGGAGTCTGTTTCCTGCGAGCAAAGCTACAGCGGGTTTTACCGCAGGCAGGAGTTGCTGAATAATGCGGCACTCAGTTATAAAAAATCCGGTAAGAACGACAGTGCCCTTGCATATTATAATAAAGGGCTTGACTTTATTACTGAAAATGAAAAGATCTATAAAGGTTCCGGCGACCCGTTTGACCTTGCCCGTGGGGTAATTTATGGCAACATGGGCCAGGTGTATGCGCAGTTTGACCACAAGAAGGCTGTTGAACTTTATAAAAAAAATATTGCAATAAACAGCAGGCCGGGCTTTGACATTAACGATGCACTTATTACACAGCAACACCTTGCCACCCTTTATAAGGATGAAAACAATTATGCTGACATGTACCAGGTATTGCAGCAAATGCAAAAAGGCCTTGATACCATAAAAAATGATGGGATAAGAATGGGTTGGAGTCAATTGATGTGGACATATTTTGATTCTAAACATGATGTTCCGCAGGCCTACGCGCACCTGCAGGAATATAATAAGCTGAAGGAATCTGAAGATGCCGCTAACAAAAAACTTAACGAAAGTGATGTAACCGGCGAAATGAATAGCCTTGAGGCTGAATACCAGGTTAACCTGCTAAAAAAAGACAACAAGCTTACCCAGTTGTATTTTATAGTAGCTACCGCATTTATTGTTTTATTGGCAATTATATTACTGCTTATTTTATATAACTGGAGAAAAAGTAAGAAAAATATTCGCACGCTTACAATGCTTAATAACCAGGTGAATAAGCAAAAAGAACAACTGCAGGATACGCTTGGCGAACTTGAGCACCGTAATAAAGAAAAAGACAGGATTTTAGGTATTGTTGCGCACGATCTGCGAAACCCGATAGCTGCCATTAGTTCACTGATTGGGATATTAGAGGATGAACACCAATATACGGAAGAGGAAACGCAAATACTTGAGTTAATGCAAAATGCATGCAACAACTCAATTGAGCTTATAAATGAGATACTGGAATTTGCTATTAATGATGGCAGTACCGGAGATATGGCATCTGAACCAGTTGATATAAACCTTATAGCCCGCAACTGTGTAAAAATGCTGAGTTTTAAAGCGGCAGAAAAAAAGCAGCATCTTCAGTTAGATCTCTCAGGCTCTGCTGAAATAATAAAAGCCAACCCTGCAAAAATATGGCGCGTAGTAAGCAACCTTATAACCAACGCCGTAAAATTTAGTCCTTCAGGTGCAGCAATTAAAATTGTAACAGAACACCGGGACGATAAGGTACAGTTATCCGTTCATGACAGGGGCATCGGTATTCCCGATAACCTGCAGAACAAGATATTTGATACGCACACCGAAGCCAAACGCCCCGGCACACAAGGTGAAAAACCGTTTGGTTTAGGCCTCTCCATCTGCAAACAAATAGTTGAAGCCTACCAGGGAAAAATTTGGTTTGAAACAACCGTTGGCAAGGGCACCATTTTTTACATCAGCTTACCAAAAGAACATGGAATGGTAAACGCAGACAGGTATGCTTGATGAGGGATGCGGAGTAACTTCATCCTTCACAATGTGCCCCATCGGGGCAAAAGCCTACCTGCCGGTCGGACAGCTTTGTAGAAAAAAAGACAGACAAGACATTTTTTACCACGCCGTAGGTGTGGCACTCTGGTTACGTTTTTTTCACACAGGTTTACTTTACTTCTTTATCAACCTAAACAAAAAACCACCCCCCGACGCAAGGTGCACCGGTATTGTATCTCCTTTTTTAACCATAGTTTCAGTAATGCTATAATCCGGTGCATATTTATCGGCATTCACTCCATCAGTGCATGTTGTTAATATGTAATCACCGTCTTCAATAAAATCAAGCTTAATTGTAAAATCTCTTGGTATCCAGTCAGTCATGCCACCTATATACCAGTTACTTCCTTTTTGCCGGGCCGTAACAATATAATTACTCACTTTCGCCTCCAAAATTTTTGTCTCATCCCAGGTGGTAGGCAGGCTGCCAAGCAACTCCATAAATTTAGGCTCCAAATATCCTTGTGAGGGGTTGCCTGAAAATATTTGCAGCGGGTTGTCGTACACCACAAACATTGCAAGCTGGTGGCAACGCGTGCCCTGGCTCATTGGCCTGCCGTTTATCATCCTGAATTGTTCTTTTGTTGCATTTTCCAATATACCCGGCTCATAATCAAAACCGCCCGATAGCATACGCGTAAAAGGCAATGTTACATCATGCGCCGGTGTGGGTTTATCACTCCAGATATTATATTCACTGCCCAGCACACTCTCCCGCACAATATTGTTAGGGTATGTGTGGGTGAATCCTTTTGGCGGATAGGCACCATGAAACATGATCATCAGTTTTGCATCAGCACAGGCTTTTGCAATACGCTCATAAAAATTTACCGTCTTCTGGTCGTCACGGTCAATAAAATCTGTCATTATAAAATCAACACCCCATTTTTTAAATTGCAATAATGCGTTGTCAAGCTGCCTGTTTAAAGTGGCAGCATCCGTCCACATACTTATTTTAATTCCTTTTGCAGCTGCGTAAGCAGCAAGTGTATCCATGTTAATGCCGGGATTAATTTTAAAAAGGTCTTTATAATCGCTCCATCCGGCATCCATCATAATTCTGTCAAAGCCAAACCGTTTGGCAAAATCAATATAGTATTTGTACGATGCCGTGTTAACACCGCTTTTGAAGTTCACATTAAACAGGTTTACATTAATTATCCATTCGTCGGTGCATTTACCGGGGTGTATCCATCCTGCATCTTTTATTTTTGATGGTGATGCCAGCCGGTACACAATATCATTGCCCGGCAATTCTTTATCGCTACGGGCAATCATCAATACCCGCCACGGCAGTGTTCTGTTGCCGGTGGTTTTAGCTATGTAGCCTGCCCTTTCGGTAACAATTGTTTCCGGGTATTCTTCATCTGTAGTGCGTTCTTTCGCAGGGTAGGGTGCAAACTCACCCGTCAGAGAGAATTTATTTGTTCCCCTTAAAAACATACCGGGATAATCCAGCAGGTCGCTTTCCGTAACGCCAATTTTTATATCACCCTCATCAACAAGCACAGGTGAAAATGCAAGGTCGTTGGTTGTAAGGCTGTCAAGGGTTGTATGTTTATAAACGCTTTCAAAACTTGTATGATAAATATCAACGCCATCCCTTTTTTCAACAAGTGGTGCTATAATATTACTGCCTTTTATAAAGTTAAACACCGCTTGTTCATTTTCTACGGTTATATCATTTGCAAAGCGCGTAATTATTCTGTATGCAACGCCATCATTATACGCACGAAACTCAACAGAAAAATTATTGCCCAGGCCGATAATCATTTGATTGTATACATCCGGTATCTTTTTGCGCTTTTCGGCAACACCCGGTATAATAGTATCATATACTGTTTTCGCGGTAACGCCTTTAATAGACGCATTTTGAGAAAGCTTTACGCCGCCTGCAAGCAGCAGGTCTATAGCAGATGGCTCAACAATAGTTTTACCGTCAACACTAACACTGTATGTAATACCCTGCTTTACAACAATATTTATGGTAGTTTTTCCATCAGGTGAACTAACACCAATTGGCTGGGCATGCAAAGCAAATTGCACTGTAACAAACAAGCTTGCAGCAAACAAGAACTTTCTCATACAGCAGTTTATAATTCAGTTGAAATTAAGCAACTATAACCAAATGTGGAACAATCTGTATCTCATATCCTGGTTATCGACGATGCTTATTTCACGGGCACATAAAATGATAAGGTAATATTTAGCTGCTAAAATATACTACAGTTATGGTCAGCACTCCTATGTGTTCTATGTATCCTAAACTCAATGGCTGTTCCTATGCTCCTACTGTGCTCTATGTGTTGAAAAATCCTATGTGTTAAATATCTCCTTCATGGTTAAAATTTGTACTTGTACTCACAAAACACCGAACTTTGCTGCCATGCATGTAGTTATTACTTCAGCAACAAAATTTGAATGCAGCGAAGCTTCGGAACAAATAAACGCTGGCAGTTTATACAATAATGACCCTCTTAAAATATCATTTCATACGAGCGGAGTAGGGCTGCTGGCTTCATCAGTTTCGTTAACAACACTGGTGCTGGAGCAAAAGCCATCGCTTATAATACAGGCAGGCATTGCCGGTTGTTTTGATAATAGTGCTGAACTGGGTAAAGTATATGTTATTGGTGAAGAAATGCTCGGCGATACAGGTGTTGATGAAGGTGGTGTATGGAAAGATATGTTTGATTTGAACCTTGAGCAGCGCGATAATGTCCCCTTTAATAAAGGTAAACTATACAACCCATGGCTTTCGAAATATAATATTTTACAATTGCCTGAAGTTAGCGGTGTTACCATAAATGAGATAACTACTTCAACAAAACGGCGCCAGCAAATTATAGAAAAATACAACCCTTTTATTGAGAGCATGGAAGGCGCTGCATTACATTACGTATGCCTGCAGCAAAATATTCCTTTTCTGCAAATAAGGGCTATCAGCAATTATATTGGTGAACGTGATAAAACAAAATGGAAAATGAAAGACGCAATTGTTAATTTGAATGATACGCTGCTAAAATTTATTAAGGCTTTAGAAAGTTCTGTGTTTTAAGTTTTGTGCTCTATGTTCCTTAAATCAATGCCTATTCTGCCAAAGAGAAGTCTAGCTTATTTTTACTTACAAAAGTTAATTGATATTTTTTGCATCTGCGCAAATGCCATATGGCCTCAACAAAAAGGCGTTAAGAAAATTAATTTGTGAGGCGTAAAAAATGAAATCCATATTCTAATGTTTGGCTATATTCTTTGTGCAGAAGTCATACAAATGCCGGGATATATTCAAATGTTGTGACTATTTCATTTTAGCCGAACAGGTTAATTTTTAGCCTTTTTGTTGAAGCCTTGACCTTTTGTTACTTTTGCGTCAAGGCAAAAGTAAATACAGTGTATTTATGGTTTAAAACTATTTGCCAGTATAGTTTTCCGCTAAAAATAATAATGTCAGCTTAATGCGTTTATTCTGGAGAAAATTCGCCGGAACAAAGAACACAAAACATCGAACACAGAACGCAAAACATAAAACATGAAACTTACGCTCGGCTTCTCCCCTTGTCCAAACGATACTTTTATTTTTGATGCACTGGTAAATAATAAAATTGATACAGAAGGTATTGAGTTTGATGTTGTGCTTGAAGATGTGCAAACCCTTAACCGCTGGGCGATAGAAGGAAAGCTTGATCTGTCAAAAATAAGTTATGGTGTATTACCGCTTGTGCTGGATGAATATATTGTGCTTAACAGTGGCGGCGCTTTAGGCAAGGGTGTTGGCCCGCTGTTGATTACTGCTGACAGTGAATTTGAAGCAGGTAACCTGCAACCCGGAACGCTGATTGCCATACCTGGTGTTAATACAACCGCGCACATGCTGTTCTCACTTGCTTACCCGCACGCAAAAAACAAGGTATTTAAAGTGTTTAATGAAATTGAAGATTTTGTACTTGCCAATAACTTACCCAACGGCGAACCTGTTGCGGGCGTTATTATTCACGAGAACCGGTTCACATATCATTTAAAAGGCTTGCACAAAATTGTTGACCTTGGCGATTACTGGGAAAAAACTACCGGCCTGCCCATACCTCTTGGCGGCATTGTTGCAAAACGAACATTAGATACAGCACTGGTAAAAAAAGTTGATGACTTAATTGCAAAAAGTGTTGAATATGCTTATGCAAACAACCACAAAGTATTGGCAGATTATGTAAAGCAACACAGCCAGGAAATGAGTGAAGATGTTATGCGCCGGCATATTGACCTGTATGTAAATAATTACTCCATTGCTTTAGGCGAAGGCGGCAAACATGCGGTATTGAAATTGTTGGATGTATACCAGCAATTAAATGGAAATGCAATAAATAAAGAAAATGTTTTTGTTGACTAGGCAAAAAACGGAGAATTGGGCATTAAAATAGTATTTTTTATATTTGATTAAATATTGGTATATGCCACTTACATTAAAAGAAGAGGTTTTGCAGCTTGTTGCCAACCTTAATGATGAAAATGCTTTGGCTATGGTGAAGGCTGAAATTGAATACTTTAATAATAAAGAAGAGCTCGATGTTCTTGATGAATTGTCGGCAGATGACAGGGCAGAGTTAATGGAATTAATAAATGAGCCAGATGAAAAAGATACTCTAAACCATGATGAATACCTTAAAGCCACTGCAAGATGGCGTACGAATTAATTGAGAAAAAAAGATTTATCTCAAAACTTACTAAACTCCTGTTATATCTGGAAAATGAATGGGGTTATCTTACTGCTAAAAAGTTTCGGCAAAATATTGACAAGCACCTGGCCTTAATTGCCGAACAGCCGCTAATCGGTATACATACCGGAATACAAAATGTGAGGAGCATTTTAATTACAAAACATAACCGGATTTTCTATAAAATTGCTGGCAATAAAGTTATTATTCTAAACTTATATGATACAAGAATAAATCCAAAGAAAAATCCTTACACAAGACACACGTAATGCCCTGCAGTTCAGGCCTCTTTACAGGCAACTATTTTTCAGTACATTACCATTAACGGTGCACAGTAATTATCACTCACCGTTAGCGGAAATATTATATCTATTTCTTCTTCCCCGGTGTCGAATATGGTGGTTTCTTAACAGCAGGCCATGGCTCTTTTTCCAATAATTGCATCGCTGTTTCTACCGCTTTTTCCAGTTGCAGGTCTTTACCCTGCGAAACTGACACAGCCGTTATTTTTTGTTCTATATCCGGTGCAATGCCCATATTCTCAGCTACCCATTTATTTTGTGCGGGGTCAAATATTCCATTGTCAGGTGCGGTCATAGCACCACCATCAATAAACGCATAATGCACGCTGGATTTTACCAGCCCGCCCCAGGTACGAGCCCCCACCAATGGGCCAACTTTCTGCTGCCTGAACACCCACGGGAAGAAATCACCGCCCGAACCAGCCAGTTCATTTATCAATAGCACTTTAGGGCCAAGTATGCCTGCAGGTAACCGCATTGGCCTGCCATCCGGCACCTCGTTGGTTACGGCTGCACGCAGCCTGCGCACCATCAGGTCAACCATATAATCATCTAATAATCCACCCTGGTTAAAACGTTCGTCAATTACGGCGCCCTGCTTATCCTGCTGTGCAAAATAATACCGGTTAAAGCTGTTAAACCCGCCGCCACCTGTATTGGGTACCCACACATACCCAAGCGTACCGTGTGAGAGTTCATCCACCTTACGGCGGTTATCTTCAACCCAGGCAATTTGTCTTAAGGGGGTTTCGCTTGGTACAGGTTGCACCCGAATGGTCCATGCGCCATCTGCAGTTGGCTTACTGTTCACCTGTAAAATGGTTTGTGTACCTGCTGTAACATTTAGCAGTTCATAAGGGTCATTATCTGCAGTTAATATTTGTCCATTAATGGATAAAATATAGTCTCCTTCCTCAACTTTAAGATTTGGTTGTGCAAGCGGTGCAACAACACCAGGGTTCCAGCTTTCAGTTGTATAAATTCTTTTTATTTTCCATTTGCCATCGGCTATTACCAGGTCCGCGCCAAGTACGCCTGCGCGCGAAACATCTACCGCAGGAAAATCACCACCAAAAACAAAACTATGCCCAACTGAAGCCTCACCACCGAGCATATCAAGCAGGTAGGTAAGGTCGGCACGATGTCTTATGTAAGGCACCAGTTGCATATATTCATTATACACTTCCTGCCAGTCGCGCCCATGCATATTTCTGTCATAAAAATAATCGCGCTGGTAGCGCCATGCTTCATAAAAAATTTGTTTCCATTCCTCCAGCCTGTTCAGGTCCATCCGCAGGTTTATTGCAACCGTGCCTTCTGATGGCCCTGCAGCATGCCCTGTTGAAACCACCCGCCAGTTGGCGCCCGACTTGAATAATAATTTTTCCCTGTCGCCAGACACCGCGTATTGTGAACCGCTACTCACTAGTTCTTCCATCTTCTTGTCTGCAACATTGTATTTGCTTAGCTTTCCACCTGCGCTTATCAGCACAGTGCCTTTGGGGCCTGCCAGCATACCATCATACTCGCCTACGGATATGGGCATAGCTATTATGCGCCGGTCAAGGTTTTCCCAGTCTATCTTTACATTTTTATAATTGGTTGTGTCTTTTGTTTTTGGTTTTGTGGTATCCGGCTCTTCATCAGTTTTAAGCGGGAAAGGGTTGGCATCTTCTTTACGCAGAATTGTTAGGTAAGCGCCAAAGGTAGGCTTGGCCTGTTGTGAACTGGTATTAGCCCAGCCCGAGCCTAATGCAAGATTTGTGCTGGCTAAAAAATACAGGTAACGGCCATTCATATCCCATGCTGGCGAAACTGCATCGGCTAGTGGATTGCTGAGGCGCGTAGTTCTTTTATTCTCAGCAGACCACACCATAACAGACCTGAAATTATTGGCCGAAGATTTTGTATATGCCAGCCATTTACCATCAGGCGACCATGTTAGCCCCATATTGCCTCTATCTAAGTTTATGCCGCCTGTGTCAATCGTAGTTATATTTCCTGATGATAATTCAATTGCTTTTACGGTAACAGTATTATCTGCAAACGCAATGTATTTGCCATCTGGAGACCACGCAGGTTCCCACGCAAGTTTACTTGTGCCTATAGATATTTTGCGCGGCTCTTTTATGCCTTCCTGGTCAGTAATATACAACGCATATCCTTCGCCATCTTTATCTGAAAACCATGCTATCTGGGTACCGTCAGGTGACCATACCGGCCTGCGGTCTGCAGCGCCACTACTATGTGTAAGATTACGTGCATCACCGTTTTCAACAGGTACCGTAAATATCTCACCTCTGGCCTCAAGTAAAATACGTTTGCCGGTTGGCGATAAAGACGCTTCGGAAATATTGTTGGTTACTGTTTCTGTACGCGTTTCCGCCCAGGGGAAATCGCCGGTAACATTTATATTTACTTGCCTGGTTGCGCCAGTCGCTGGGTCTAAAATATTTAAATAACCATCATGCTCATACACAAGTTCCTTGCCGTTGCCACCAAGCCATTTTATATCACCTGTTTTTAATGATGTTACCTGTCTAACGGCGGCCGTAGTTGGGTTATAGGCCCATATATTCATGATAAAATCCCGGTCAGACAAGAAATAAATTTCATCACCCATCCATACGGGGTGTATGTCTTCACTCCCATCAGTAGGGATGGATTGCTCTGACAATGTTTTTAGATCAAGCACCTGCAAAGGGGTATTTTGGCCACCGCGATAGTGCCTCCACTCAACATCCCAGCGGCTAACGCGGTCTACTACAAGTTTGTTTCCATCGGCAGAATAATTACCGTCAAACGCCCATGGGGCGGCCAATACAGTGGAAGGGCCACCTTTTACCGATACCGTCCATAAACGGTTAAAAGGCACCGGGGCTGTTTCTCTCCCACATGCATAAACAACCTGTTTGCCATCGGGCGACCAGCCGCGGGGGTATGATGCAGATGGATACCAGGTTAACCTTGTTGGCATGCCACCCTGTGAAGGAACTATATAAACCTGGGGCACCCCTGAACGGTCAGAACTGAATGCGATCCACTGCCCGTCGGGTGAAAAATGCGGGTTAGCTTCAACTGCCGCTGTGCTTGTAATGCGCCGGGCATCGCCACCGTTTTTGTCAACTACCCAAATGTCACCACCATATTCAAAAGCTATTTGTGCAGCGCTTATAGATGGCTGGCGTAACAGGCGCGTACCTTGTGCAATAATGTTTGTATTAACAGATAATAGAAATACAATACAAAAAGCATAAATGGTGCTTGATGATTTTCTCATGTTTGAAGTTTTGAGTGGCGCAGTGAGAACGTGCTTGCCGGCAGATATACCGGCAAAGCTAAAATAATGATTATTGAACTATGCGGAAGAAATATTTATGGGTTGGAGACAATGCGGATAAGGTTGTTACTGTGCAAATTTCTCAGTCTTCTCGTCTCCTGTTATATCGGCGCCGCTGCGTATTTGTATTTGTGCATTGCATATCCATTCACTGCAATGTTTGCTGTATAAGTATTCGTTTATACCATCAATAACTTTCATTACGTCGCTATACTTTCCCTCTATTACAGTAGCAAATGGGCCTACTTCATATTTTATACCCGACTGCTGTATTACAGCAATAGCTTCATCCACCCATTCGTAAGGATGTTTATCCAATACTATCGGAACAATTTGTATAGATGCGTTGATGATGTAGTTATGCATAACGGTGATTTTAGCCTTTTTCTCGCTAATGACCTATTGACTTATGACTATTGACTTAGCAACTCTTCTGCAATTATAGCATCTAAATTGATCCTTCCATAAATATGCGGAAAATGTTCATTCAGCGAAACAGAAAAATCACGTTGCATCCTTGCATGTAGTCTATCTCCGTCAATTGTAAGCTTTACCAGCGGGCCTTTACCCGAAAAATATCTTTGCAAAACACCAGCAACCTGGCTTGCTTCGCTGCAATGAATAAATCCTTCAGAATGGAGTGATGGAGCTTCATAAAACCCGAGCTGTTTTGCATTTTCCCATTCAGCCTGCGTAGTAATATGATAAATTATGTGATTCATTAAAATTGAAATCTGCTGCATCCAGTTTTATTCCCCATTAGAGGATGGGAGCGTTACTCTCGCTATCCTTTGCTCAAGCATCATCAGGTCGGCCAATACTATAGCAGTAACCGCTTCAAGTACAACAGGAACACGCAATGCAATACAAAGATCGTGACGGCCCTTTACAGAAAATGTCTCCATCTGCTGTGTCTCCCAATTTAAAGTAAATTGGTCTTTGGGCGTTGACGATGTAGGCTTAACCGCAATGCGAAAAACAAGCTCGTTGCCGTTGGTGATACCACCCACTACGCCACCCGCATGGTTGGTTACTGTATTACCATCCATATCGGCAATAGCGTCGTTGTGTTCTGATCCAAACATTCTGGCGGCAGCAAAGCCGGTGCCGAATTCAACACCCCGTATTGCTGGTATAGCAAATACAGCGTGGGCCAGTAATGACTCTGCACTATCAAAAAATGGTTCGCCTAAACCAAGCGGCAACCCTGTTACGCGGCATTCAACAATACCGCCAATGGTGTCTTTTGCATCAATAGCTTTTTGCAGCCCTTTTTCCAGGTCCGCCTCGCCACCTATTTCTAAAATAGATGCTTTCACCTTAATGCCATCCCCCTTCTCCACTTGCGGAGAAGGGCCGGGGTTGAGGGCCAACAATTTTTTTGCAATAACGCCTGCTGCAACCAGGCAAACCGTAAGCCTGCCGCTAAAGTGTCCGCCTCCGCGATAATCTTCAAAGCCACCAAACTTTTTACTGGCTACAAAGTCAGCGTGGCCAGGGCGCGGCACGGCACGTTGTTTTTGATAATCGCTGCTGCGCGTATTGTTATTTTCAAACAATATAGTTAAAGGCGCACCGGTAGTTTTGTTGTTGAATACACCGCTTTTAAAAATGGGCATATCGCTTTCCTGGCGCGGGGTAGTGCCTTTTTGCGTACCCCCTTTTCTGCGCTCTATATCTTCTAAAAAATCGTCAACAGTTAACGGCAGCCCGGCAGGTATCCCATCAATATTAATACCCACACTCTCGCCATGCGATTCGCCAAAAATATTTACCCTGAATATGCGTCCAAAACTATTCATTGTTTATTCTTCAGAAATGAAAAAATTATCCTTATCAACCTCAACCAAAAAATTATCCTTCGCAGCTAATCTATCTAATAACGGAAGTAATGCTTTAATTCTTTCAAGCAATACCATATTAGAAATATTACCAAGGTTTATCTTTATTATTTTAGGGGGGCTTTTTTTAAGATAGAAACTATCTACAAAATCATAGTCTTTCGTAATAAGAATGCAGCCACTCTTTTCACAAAAATCCGCAATTACATCATCAGCCGTCACATCCCCATTCAATATTTCATTTAAGTGAACAGCGGCGTGCCCGTTCTGTATTAAAATATTTTTAACTTTAAATGAAATATGTACATCACAAACAAAGTGCATCAGGCTACTTCTTTAAGCGGCAGTTTATTCATATATAGTGCAGCATAATTAATGGCGGCATATATATCTTCCAGTTCAAGTTCAGGATGATCTGAAAGTATTTCTTCATAACTCATGCCAGACCCTAATAAATCAAGCAATACTACCACCGGCCATCGCATGTTTCTTATGCAAGGTTTGCCATGGCAAATATTGGCATCAATAGTTATTCTTTCCAAATTTTTCATACCATAAAGTTAACCAAATCTATTTTCACTTCCGCGCCCAGTTTTCTTATATGCTTGTAAAAATCGGGGTACGATTTATTTACCGCCTCTGCTTCTTCAATTGTTGTATCGCCCTCTGCTTTTAATGCAGCAACCGCACATGCCATTGCAATCCGGTGATCGTGCCTGCTGTGCACCATTGCCCCTTTAACGCCCGCACCGCCGTGAATATACATTTCATCATCGTTCAATTGTATATCAATGCCCATTTTGCCAAACTCATCCTGCAAAGTTAGTGCGCGGTTACTTTCTTTATGCGTCAGCCTTTCAACACCCTTTATTACCGTGGTACCTTTGCAATATGATGCAAGCGCCACCAGCGGCGGAAACAGATCCGGGCAATCTGTTGCATCAAAATCAAAAGCTTTTAATTCACCCGGGCCAATGTTTATCACCCCACCTTCAATTTCTAATTTGCAACCGCAATCTTTCAATGCAGTAAGCGCGGCTTTATCCGCCTGTGTTGAATTAACATCAAGTCCTTTTACTGTTATATCGCCTGCAATTACCCCCGCTACCAATAAAAATGCGCCACCGCTCCAGTCACCTTCAACCGTATAAACCCCCTCTAAATCTCCCCCTTTAGGGGAGACTTTTAAAGCCCGCTGCGGAAAGTAAAACTCTTCGTAATTTTTATTTTCTGGCACATTTAAACCAAAATCTTGCATCACTTTTAGGGTAAGGTCAACATAAGGCTTGCTTTTAAGATTGGTTACTGTAATGGTTACATCGCTAGCGCCAGCCGCGGCATAAGCCATTAACAACCCTGTTAAAAACTGGGAGCTTAACGAGCCATCAATAGTTATATCTTTTGGTACCAGCGGCCCTTTTACCTGTAGCGGTAACTTACCATTATTACTTGTAATTTCAACACCCAATTGCGGCAGCACTTCATCAAAAAAATCCATCGGCCTGTTAAGCAAACTGCCCTGCCCATTAATAGTAATGGTATGATTATTTAAGGAGATGATGGGCGCAAACATACGTATGCCAAGACCGCTTTCACCGCAGTTGACGGCCTCCCCTAAATCCCCTCCGGTGGAGGGGACTTTTAAGAAACCGGTTGAGTTAATTCTTATAGCTCCATCTCCAAGATATTCCACCGTTGCACCTAAAGCCTTTATTACACCAAGTGCAGCTTTATCATCATTAGATGTACCGGGATTATGCACGATGCTTTCTCCCTTCCTCACCAGTGATGCTGCACACGCCCGCTGCATAGAACTTTTGGAAGCAGGTGCAAAAATTTCTCCCTGTATGTGTGATGGTGAAACAGTTACTTGCATAGTTCTTTCTTTAAAGTTCCTTTGGGATTTGGGGTTCTCTCACTTTCCCTGTTGCGATAATTGTTTTATTACCGGTTGTATATCCTCAACCTTTAACGGCCTCACAACCCCCTTACCTATTTTTTCGAGCAATACATAATGTATTTCGTTCTTAAACCTTTTTTTATCACTCATCATCATCTGCAGGGCCTTATCCACATCGTATTTGTAAAATGCAGGCAGGCCATATTTTACAATAAGGGTTGCAATTTTACCGGCATCCTTAAACTGTAAAATATTTGCACTTAAATAGGCCGCTGCCACCATGCCTATTGCAACCGCATGCCCATGCGGCAGCTTATACGTGTTTTCAATTGCATGGCCAAGTGTATGGCCGTAGTTTAATAATTTCCTGTCGCCCTGCTCAAATTCATCCTGCTGCACCACTTTACTTTTAAGCAAAGCATTACGTTGTACAAGTTTGTTCAGCAGTTTTTTATCTTTTTGAAAGCTTGCAGGCGTGTTTTCTTCCAGCAGTTTAAACATGGCTGCATCTTTAATGCATGCGTGCTTAATTATTTCTGCAAATCCATTGATCCACTCTTCTTTAGGCAGCGTTTTTAGAAAAGAATAATCATACAGTAAAAAATCAGGCTGGCGTATTAAGCCAACCATGTTTTTATACACGCCAACGTCAACCCCATTCTTCCCGCCAATTGAAGCATCTACCATCGCAAGTATTGATGTTGGTACAAACCCAAAAGCCACACCACGCATATAAATGCATGCTACGTAACCTGCCATGTCAGTAATAACACCACCACCTACACCAACTATGTAACTTTTTCTGTCCGCGCCATATTCAACAAGCTTTTCGATAATGTTATCAACAGTATGCTGATTTTTGTATGGTTCACCCGCAGGCGCAACTATTACTTTCCAGTATTTAAATTTCTTTTCGTGTTTTCTAAATACATTTTCATCAGTAATAATAAAGGTGTTCTCTTTTGGCACAAGCTTTTCCAGATGCTCAAAAGCTGCATCAAAATAATAGGTTACATCTTTAGACGAAAATGCAAGTTTTTTAGAAACCATAAAGCCCCCATCCCCTAAAGGGGTGTTTTATAAGCCTTCCAATATATACACCGGCGTGTACTGTAAATAAAAATATTAAATCACACCGCAATCAGGAAATCACTACGAATTCAATATCTTATTCTGATGGTTGATGCTTTCCATGTGCATAGCATCAAAATATTTCGTGATAAATTCTTTGCTAAGGCCAAGCTTATCACCTTTTGCAAACGCCCTTTCCAGAATATCGTTCCAGCGGTTTGTTTGTAATATGGTAATGTTGTTATCCTTTTTATATTGGCCAATTCTTTCTGATACCTTCATACGCTGCCCAACTATTTGCAGCAGTTCATCATCCAATTGGTCTATCTGCTGGCGAAGTTTTTCAAGGGCTGCATGGTATTCAGCACTTGCAACGTCTTCTTTTCTCCATTTAATGCCGTCAAGCATTTCAGCAAGGCGCTCAGGGGTAACCTGCTGCTTTGCGTCGCTCCATGCTTTATCAGGGTCGCAATGGCTTTCAATTATCAGCCCGTCAAAATCCAGGTCAATTGCTTTTTGCGCAACATCCTGCAGAATGTCCCTCCGTCCGCATATATGGCTTGGGTCATTTATGAATAACATGCCGGGGTTACGGCGTTTCATTTCAATTGCAAGGTGCCACATGGGTGCATTGCGGTATTCAGTATTGCCATAGCTGCTAAAGCCGCGGTGTATCAAACCAATTTGTTTAATGCCTGCTTTTGCCACGCGTTCAACAGCACCTATCCATAATTCCAGGTCTGGGTTAATAGGGTTCTTTATTAATACGGGTACATCCACACCGCGCAACGCATCAGCTACTTCCTGCACGCTAAATGGGTTAACGGTGGTACGTGCGCCGATCCACAATATATCTACATCAAACGTAAGAGCATCCTCAACTTGTTTGCCGGTTGCCACTTCAACAGCCCAGGGTATACCTGTAACTTTTTTTGCGCTTTGCAACCATGGTAACCCTTTGGCGCCAATGCCCTCAAAGCTTCCGGGGCGTGTGCGGGGTTTCCAAATACCGGCACGCATTACATCTACCTTACCGGTTTTGTGTAACCTTACGGCGGTTTCCATTACCTGCTCTTCGGTCTCAGCACTGCACGGACCGGAAATAATTAATGGACGTTTCTCCCATTTTCCCTGCACCAGTTCTTTGGCGCTTGTTGTTTGTGTTGCCTGCATAATTAGTATCCTTTTTGTCCCCGCCGCAGCAAGGGCTTTTCATATGTAACCAGCGTTTAAACCGGTTTGATTGTTTTATGTTTTAGGTTTTGTGTTTGTTCCCCGCTGTGCGTCACAACTCATCGTCCCTTGTGTCACTCACTTGTACATTCAGTTGTCAATTGGGCAAATTGTGTTTTTATTGTTTCACCCCTACGGGGCTTATTGAATTTTCACAACCTCCTCCAGCTACTAACGTGCCGCTCCTGCGGAGCTAAAAACAATTCTGCCATTTTAAATTCCTTGCACCAGGCGAATCAGGAAAATCAGGCCAAAATCGTGGTCTACCGGCTATTCGCGTCGTTCATCCGTATCCTGCGGCCTTTGTAATTCTTACCGTCTATGCTGCGCATCATTTGCGTTGCAACACTGCTGTCAACTTCTACCCAGCTATTCATTTCCTTCATATCGATCCTGCCCAATACATCTTTTCTTAAATCACTCATATCAAGAATAAACTGTAAAAAGCTTGCTTTATAAAACCCATCCTTTGTACCAAGGTTAACAAAAAGTCTTTTGTATTCGCCGGTGTTTGCATAGTTACCATCGCGGCTGTCCCTGTTGTCCCTGCCTGCATCACGGCCAACGGGTCGGGCATCTCTTCTACCCCGCCCCTGGTCTCTTGCACCCTGGTCGCGGTTAACTCTTCTTTCTTCACGAATGTTAAGGTCGCCGGCATTCTCATAATATTTCAAAAAACGGTCAAACTCACTTGCTACAACACGTTTTAAAATATCTTCTTTACTTATATCAGCAAATTTCTCCTCAATCATCGGCACATAAGTTTCATAGTCGCCGTGGCTAATATCCGTCTGCAGCAGTTTATCCATAAAAAAGAAAAACTGTTTGCGGCATACGTCTTTGCCTGTTGGTATTTCAAACCTGTGGAAAGGTGCCTGTACCATTCTTTCAATCTGCTTCAATTTAAACAGCTCACGGCTATGCACAATACTCATACATATACCCAGGCTGCCTGCGCGCCCGGTACGGCCACTGCGGTGCGTATACACTTCAACATCATCAGGCAACTCATAGTTTATAACATGCGTAATACCCTGTACATCAATGCCGCGTGCGGCCACATCAGTTGCAATTAGCAATTGCAGGCTTTTATCCCTGAACTGGCCCATTACTTTATCGCGCTGTTGTTGTGTTAAATCACCATGCAACGCATCAATATCGTATCCCTCACGCGTAAGTTTTTCAGCAATATCCTGCGCATCAATTTTTGTGCGCGTAAAAATAAGGCCATATATGCCCGGGTTAAAATCAATAAGCCTTTTCAATGTTTCATACCGGTGCTGTGCAGCGGTTACATAGTATTGATGATCAATGCTCTTATTGCCGGTGTTTGCTTTGCCTACAGTTATCTCCACAGGTTCCTTCATGTAACGTTTGCTCACCTTGCGTATTTCAGGCGGCATAGTTGCACTGAACAACCAGGTGCTTTCACGCTTTGGTGTATTCTGTAAAATAAATTCAATATCCTCCTGGAAACCCATGTTAAGCATTTCATCCGCTTCATCAAGCACCACGTATTGTATTTCCTCAAGATTAATAGCCTTACGTTCAATAAGATCGATCAGCCTGCCGGGTGTTGCAACTACAATTTGCACGCCCCGCTTCAGATCTCTTATTTGTGCACCTATACTTGCGCCGCCATAAACTGCAACCACATGTATACCGCGAATATGTTTTTTAAACAGCTCAATTTCGTTTACAATTTGTATGCACAGCTCGCGCGTTGGGCACACCACCATTGCCTGGGGATGTTTTTTATCCTCATCAATTACCTGCAGCAACGGTAAGCCAAAAGCTGCTGTTTTGCCCGTACCTGTTTGTGCAAGGCCAATAAAGTCTTTAGTACCGCTTAATAATACCGGGATACCTTTTTGCTGTATCTCTGTTGGTGTAACAAAGCCCAGCTCACTGGTAGCCTTTACCAGTCTTTCATCCAATCCCAGTTCTTCAAATGTCATCATTCAGTTTTCAAATTTTTGCAAAGGTAACCAATTGACTACGATTGACCGCGATTTCAGCCTGATTTAACTGATTAACCTGGTTGATATTGCGCACTATTAATTATTAATTACCAATTATTATTCAAATCTATCTATCCAGCACCCTTCTTATCTTATTCGCATTCTCCATCAACTCATATAAATACTCCATATTCTCTTTTTCAAGGCACGCTTTAAATTTTCTTAGCTGGCTTATGTGCTCGTTCAATACGTCCAGCACGTTGTCCCTGTTCTGCATAAATATGGGCGCCCACATGGCAGGGCTGCTTTTTGCCAAACGAACTGTACTTTCAAAACCACCGCCTGCAAGTTCGAAAATAGCATCCTCTTCCTTTTCTTTTTCCAACACAGTATTTGCCAGTGCAAAAGATGTTATATGAGATATATGACTGATATATGCCGCATGCACATCATGATTAACAGCATCCATATACACAATATTCATTCCCAGTGCACGATAGATATTTTCAATTATTTCCACGGCTGCAGCATCAGATTTCTCTTTTTCACAAATAACACAGGCACGGCCCGCAAAAGCATTGTGCACAGCCGCTTCAGGCCCGCTGTATTCAGTACCCCACATAGGGTGCGTTGCTACAAAGCGGCTGCGCATCGGGTGATCTTTCAGCGCAGCGCACAATACAGCCTTTGTACTGCCGGCATCTACAACAATCTGCTTTTCGGTAACCATATCCATTATCTTCTGCATCATTGGTACCGTTGCATCAACTGGTATAGCAACATAAATAAGGTCAGCTTTTTTTACAGCTTCTTCTAATGGCAAGGCTTCATCAATCAATCCCAGGTCAAGCGCTTTTTGTTCACTTGCTTTTGTTCTGCTAACACCAATAACATGTTTTACAAAGCCTTTGTCTTTTAATGCCAGGGCGAACGAGCCACTTATCAAGCCCACGCCTACTATCGTCAAATTGTTGAACATGCCACAATTATTAATTATTCATTACTAATTTTTAATTCTCTTTATCGCCTCCTCAAACCTCTCAATACTTCCACAGAGGCTAACGCGTATATAGTTGTTGCCAGCACTGCCAAATATTCCCCCTGGCGTAATAAATACGTTTTTGTTATACAGTACTTCATCACTAAGTGCGTAGCCATCTCTATAACCAGACGGTATTTTAGCCCACATAAACATACCAACCTGTGCTTTTGAGTATTCACATTGCAACGTATCAAGCAGATCGTAAACCTTTTCGCGGCGGGCTTTATAAATACTGTTTACACTCTCATACCAATCTTTGCCCAACCCCAAAGCCTTTGCAGCCGCAAGCTGTAAGGGTAAAAACATACCGCTATCCATATTGCTTTTAAACCGCAGCACTTCATTTATTCTTTCGGCAGCGCCACATAATACACCCACACGCCAGCCTGCCATATTTTGTGATTTACTGAGCGAGTTTAATTCAACAGCAACGTCTTTGGCCCCGTCAACACTTAACAAACTCATTGGACTGTCATTAAGTATAAAGCTGTACGGGTTATCGTGCACCAAAAGAATACCATGCTTCTTCGCGAATGCAATTAACCCAGCAAACATTTCCTTCGTGGGTAACTGGCCAGTGGGCATCTCAGGGTAGTTAACAAACATCAGCTTAGGTGTTCTCCCTGTGGCCTGGATTGCTTGCTCAATGGCTGTAAAATCTGGCATCCAGCTATTTTCTGCCTTTAATTCATAATATTCAATTGTGCCACCCGCCAGCTTTGCAGCGCTGCTGTAGGTAGGGTAACCGGGGTTTGGCACAAGCACTATATCACCTTCGTTCAAATAGGTCATGCATATATGCATAATACCTTCCTTACTGCCAATAAGTGGCAATATTTCGGTATCGGGGTTCAATGCAACATTATACCAGGTGCTGTACCAGTCAGCAAAGGCTTTACGCAAAATGGGTGACCCCTTGTAGCTTTGATAAGCATGTACATTAGGTTTGGCGCTTTCTTCCTGCAGCACCTTTATCACATTTGGGTGCGGTGGCAGATCGGGGCTGCCAATACCAAGGTTAATAATATTCTTACCCTGCTTATTCAGTTCATCAATCTCCCTTAATTTTTGAGAGAAATAATATTCACCTATCCCGTCAAGACGCTTTGCTGTTGTTATCATACAATTAACCGTTATTTATTTTTCTTCCTGGTTTTGGTTGCCGTTGCGGTAAACACCGTATATTTTTATTTCTTCCGTTAGTGGTTTTATAGATTTCATGGCTATATTAAAATCCTCTACTGATTCAAATTCCATATCCGCATGAAAACTGTATTTAAAATTGGTGCCGGGTATCGGGAAACTCTGCAGTTTGCTAAGGTTTATCCCCTGGTCTGCTATTTTGGTGAGCACTTTTGCAAGGCTACCCCGTGAATGGTCTGTATTAAAATTTACTGACGCTTTATTGGCATTTTCAACAGGTACTGCTTCACGCTGCAACACCAAAAAACGTGTGTAGTTGTTCTTCATTGTGTGAATGTTTGGCGCTGCAATTTCAAGATCAAATAAATCAGCGGCAAGCTTTCCGGCTATACCGGCAATATGTTTGCTTTTATGCTGGTGAATATGTTTTGCACTAAGCGCTGTGTCCTCTGTTTCGATCAGCTTCCAGCTAAATTTTTCAAGGTACTGCATACACTGCAGTATGGCTATAGGGTGGCTGTGTACCTCTTTTATATCCTCCAGCTTTACACCGGGGTTAACAAGCAAGTGCTGTTTAATTGGCAGGTAAACTTCGCCGGTTATCACAAGATTGCTTTTTTGCAAAAGCGTATAGTTAGGTAAGATACTGCCGGCAATACTGTTTTCAATTGCCATAACCGCGCCTTCACTTTCTTTTTTATTTATGGCGGCCTTAATAACATCTTTAAATGTAGCGCAGGGTATAACCTCCACATCACTGCCAAAGTACTGGCGGGCGGCCACCTGGTGAAAACATCCTTCAAAACCCTGTATGGCAATGCGGGCGGGTGCTGACTGGCTTTTATTACTTGTTATGCTTTTGCTCATTTTACTTCTACTGGTAGTTTTTTGTCTTGGTTAGGGATAAAAAAAATCCCGGCCTTTTTAGACCGGGACTGTATGTTGATTGTTTGTTTTGTTATGCTTTGGCAAATACAACCCGGTTTACTTTTGTAAAAAAGTAATAGAAGAAAAAGTAAAAAAAGTAGTTGTATGTGCGTTTAGTACTCATTGCGGGTTCAAATATAGTTACAAAGCAATATGCTGCAAATTTTTTTGAAAAGAAATAAACAAGCGTTAGTTAATGCCCCTATCCCCTAAAAGCGAATTTATAATCAGGTTTACTGTTTATAGGCAACATAAATTTAAAATACAAGGCGAAAAAATAGAAACCGCAGTAAGTTACTTAGGTGTCAACAGGCACATCAGCACCCCTTTAGGGGATGGGGGTACAAAAAGAAAGCCCTCCCTAAGAATAAGGACGGCCTCTAACGATTGCTTGCCATATGAAAAAAGTTTTGCTATTTATGTTGCCAGCAAGCATAGCCCTTCAAAATCTATCGCACAATAGCCCCAATAAGTTATTTTTTCTTTTTAGCGCTCTTAGCAGCTTTTGCAGAATCAGCAGCAGCTTTTGCAGCTATAGAATCAGCTACCATCTTAGCTTTAACTGAATCAGCAGCCCTTTGTGCAGCACCTGTAGTATCAGGAGCAGGAGCAGCCATAGTGCTATCAGCAGCTTTAGTAGAATCAGTTGATGAAGATGAACCTGAACCAGAACCGCAGGCAGCAAATGCGCCAATCGCTAATACGAATAACAGCTTTTTCATTGTTGTGAGTGTTTTTAGTTTATTAATTTCATATTTATACCCAAACGAAAAAAAGGTAACCCGCAATACGGGTAATTTTTTTTAAATATTTTTTTGGCCCTATTTTGGGTTACTTTTAGCCCCATCTTGGTATTAAAAACAAGTATTAGTGAAACCGGAAATAAACGAACAGCTTTTACTGAAAGGATTAGTTGCTAATGATACAAAGGCGGTTGAAACCATTTACAAAGAGAATTTTACTATGGTTCAATCGTTTATCATTAACAATAACGGAAGTTATGACGATGCGCGGGACATTTTCCAGGAAGCCATTATTACCCTGTACGAAAAGGCAAAAAGCGAGTCTTTTGTATTAACCTGCCAAATTAAAACGTACATATATTCAGTTTGCAGGCGGCTTTGGTTAAAACGGCTTCAACAAATGGGGCGGTATGTAATGCAGACTGATGGGCTTGAAGAAACGGTTTCGGTGGAAGAAGATATTGATGTTCACGAGAAGAGAAACGCTGATTTCGCGATGATGGACCGGGCCTTAGGCAGCCTTGGAGAACCTTGTAAAAGCCTGTTACAGGCTTATTACATGCAAAAAAAGGATATGACGGAAATTGCATCAGAATTTGGGTATACCAATGCCGACAATGCAAAAAACCAGAAGTACAAATGCCTTATGCGGTTAAAAAAATTATTTTTTACGCAATATAATATTGGAGAATAAAAAGGGATGGAAGACATTGTTTTATTAGACGTTATTGAACGGTATCTTACCGGTCAAATGTCACCCGAAGAAAAAACCTGGTTTAAACAATTACGGGAAAAGACCCCCGAAATTGACCAGATGGTGGTTGAACACAAGCTGTTTTTACACCAGCTTGATGAGTTTGGCACCCGCACAGCCTTAAAACATACAATAGCCTCAGCCCACGACAACCTGTTACAAAAAGGTGATATTAGCGAAGGCGGAGAAAAAACAGCCAAAGGCCGCATTGTGCAAATGTTTCACCGCTACAAAAAGGTTACGGGTATTGCAGCATCAATAGCTGGTGTTACGGCATTGGGCATTAGTGTTTTGGTGGCAACCTTGTCGCCAAACATTAATAAGAACCAGTTTGAGCAGCTTAACCGGAAAATTGATATTGTTCAAAAGGTTACTAATGACCGGTTAAACCACGAGCAGGGTAATACTGCAGTTAAACCAAAACCGGATTATAATTTCACGGTTGGTGGCACCGCATTTCTTATTGACGGCAAAGGTTACCTTGTTACAAACGCGCATATTTTACAAGGCTCCGGTGCTGTAGTTATTAATAAGGGCAAAGAATTAACTGTGAAGATTGTGGCTATTGACAAGTCAAAGGATTTGGCAATACTTAAAATAACTGATGACGATTTTAAACCTATAACAAACCTGCCCTACAGTCTTAAAAAAGGGAATGTTGATTTGGGTGAGGAACTTTTCACATTAGGCTATCCAACCGATGATATTTCGTACAACCTCGGTTATTTAAGCGCTCAGTCAGGTTTTAAAGGCGATACAAGCAGCTGCCAGATTTCATTGCCTGCTAACCCTGGAAACTCGGGCAGCCCTGTATTTAATAAAAATGGCGATGTAGTTGGTATCCTTACGGCTAAACAGGCCGAGGCCGATGGAGTTGTTTTTGCTGTAAAGGCCAGGAGTATTTACCAAATGATTAATGAACTTAAAGAGTCTGACACAACTGTTCAAAAAATAAAAATCTCAAATAACTCTACATTAAAAGGTCAGAGCAGGGTTGAACAAATCAAACAGGTTGAAGATTGTGTTTTCCTTGTTAAAGCCTACAACAAATAATTTACAAGAGTTGGTTTAGTTATACTTGCAAAGTCCGCGTAGCTGCTGTTATGCGGGCTTTCTTTTTTAACCATGATTTTAGCCTTATTTACCTGATTCACCTGGCTGATATTAAAGAGCGGCTTAGCTTTATTAAAGGTCTATTACAATTATCCGAATAGTTGTTGTTCTTTTGATTATAAGCTTTCGATAAATCATTCTTTCAGACGAATCAGGGAGATCCCAGTTATATATAACTCAACCACCAATACTTGTGTGTTGCCTTATAATTATAAAACCATCTGCACGGCTTATACAATACCAATACCACAAAAGCCCATAGCAGGTAAACAACCCAAAGGCCGTACCCAAAATTGGCAGGCCGAAAGTAGAATCCCCCCTTAGGGTCTGCAATATCTTTCATTCCATGCCCTGACGCAAAGAATACGATAACAACAAGAATGTGTATAAAATAAATATGAACGATAAAGTAAAAGAGCGGCACTTTGCCATATACCGAAACAAATTTGGTGAAGCTGTTTTGCAGGCTGTCAACGGCCGCGAGTAACAAAAGCGATGGCCCGATAGTCATACACATAAAGTCGAGTGACATTGGATTTTTGGTTGCATTAAAAAACGACAACAGCCCAAACATGGCGTCTTTTTGTGGCATCGCCGGCGATGGATCGCCATAATGATTTATCGTCCTCAACACAATAAACAATAGTACGGCGCCGGCACCAATATAAAACAATATTCTTGTACGCTGTTTTGCGGTGAATAGTTGTGCATTATAAAGCTGCCCCGCGCCATACCCCAACAGCATAAGGCCGCAGCAGGTTATGGCAGCATAGCTTGTAACTACTACTCTTCCTGCTATCGGGATGCCCCCGCTTGATATTGTAACCAAAAACTTAAATACCTGCCCCCAGGCGGTAGTATCGGGTACAGGAAAATAATCAAAAATGTTGTGCCCAAAAACAATGATCGCACCTGTTAGTATTATTGCCACAGGCGGGGTATGCACCATCAACCCTAAAATTATCATACTTAACCCTATAGACCAAAGTACAAGCATAAAAATCACATCAAAGTGCGGGTCAAATGTTAACCCAAATGTCATGATAGTCGCATCTGCCACAATTAACCACAAACCCCGTTTAATAAGAAACCCGCTTAATTGCTTTTTTGTTTTTCGCATGCCCACCAGGTAAGCTGAAATGCCCGATAGAAAAAGAAATGTTGGCGCACAAAAATGCGTTATCCATCGTGTAAAAAAAAGCAGCGGGGTTGTAGTTGTAAGGTCAGTAGGCCGCTGGTCTACAGCGTGCACGTGAAAATAATCCCGTACATGGTCTAAGGCCATAATTATCATAATAATACCGCGGGCGGTATCAATAGCCTGCACCCTTTGTTTAATTTGTCCTGTCATGTAATCTCAATTTATTCGGTTGGTCAATATCCTGCCAGGCACAATTTAAAACTTTTTGGGTATTTACAAATCCAATTGTTATGAATGAAAAATGATGATAATTAAGCGTAGCGAAACTAAGATTTAGCGGCACGGATGCACAAATTAGCACTGCGTATTTGTAAAGGCGCTCGCGAACAATAAGACTTTCAAACACTCAAACCATACTATGGCAACCACACCTTTAACATGCCTGCATAAGAGTTAACAAAAGGTGAAATATGTTAACAAAATTAATTGCACTTTAAGTGAATGAAACTAAAATGCCTGTATATGCAGCTTCACAGGCAACACCCTTTATATTCTCATACCGCAGCAGGCATCATAAATGTAGCCGGCACTATTTTTAAATGTGCTCTATTCGTGTTATAAATTTCATCATCCATCCTTACATATTTTCCGTTTATCACTTGCAGTTGATGAATGGTTTCCAGTTATATTTTAAAACTTCCGTTTATCATTTTTTAGCATTTCTGCTTTAAAAAGCTTTCCCAATATTGCGCTACGAAATTAAACGTAGTAACCGTAATTAATTGTTATGAAGAGACATTTACTCCAACTATTCACAATAGCCTTGATTCTGTTTATTGCACCTGCTGTAACGCACGCACAAGTTGCAGGCAAAGTATCAGGGGCGATAAAAGGAACAAACGACAAAACGGTGGAGGCCGCTACAGTGTCGCTTTTAAAAAGCAGTGATTCTTCAGCAGTTAAATTTGCCGTAAGCGATAAAAGTGGTGTTTTTGAATTTGAGAATATAAAAGCGGGTAAATATTTTGTAAGAATTGAAGCGGTTGGTTACAGCAAATACAACAGCGCGGCGTTTGACATCACAGCAGAAAACCCCGTAGTGCAATTACCAGCATCGTCACTATCTGCAGTTAACAAGGGTTTGGGCGAGGTTACAGTTAATGCAACAAGGCCATTAATTGAAAACAAGATTGATAAAACTGTTGTTAATGTTGACGCGTCGCCTACCAACACAGGTTTAACTGCGCTTGAGGTATTGGAAAGAAGCCCGGGTATTACTATTGATAACAACGATAACGTGAGCCTGAAGGGTAAAGCAGGTGTAATAATAATGGTTGATGGCAAACCAACTTACCTTAATGCATCAGATTTGGCAAACTACTTAAAAAGCATGTCGGCTAACCAAATTGACCAGATTGAAATTATGACTCAGCCACCTGCCAAATATGATGCGGCCGGCAACTCGGGTATCATCAACATAAAAACAAAAAAGAACCGGAATAACGGTTTTAACGGCACGCTTACTTCAAGCGGCATATTGGCCATTTATTTTAAACAAACAAACAACTTCAGCTTTAACTGGAGGCACGACAAGATAAATTTATACGGCAGCGTTGGTTATTCGCATTGGGAGGGATTTAGCGACGGGATAAATGACAGAAAATTTCGTGCAGACAGGAATAGCCCTTTTAATAGTGAAACCTACCAGGTATCTCATGGTCGCTATACTGACTATAATTTTAATTATAAAGCAGGCCTCGACTATTTTGCCTCAAAAAATACCACGATTGGGGTTAGCCTTAATGGTTTTGATGATCATTCTTTCTTCAACTCTCACACGTGGACTAATTTTTACGACAGCACAGGCAAATTTACCCAATACAACACCGCAACTACCATTAATCCCAGCCCCTGGAAAAATTTAGGTGCTGATGTTAACCTTCAGCAGAAGCTTGGTACTAAAGGCGCTGAACTTGATATTGATGCCGATTATATTTCATACAGAACAAAGTCGCCACAATCTTCTAATAATTACCTGTATTATCCCGATGGGCAATTGGTGCCTGAGAATAATAGCCCCGATAACCCTAACCCATATTTATTAAACGGCTACCTGCCTGGTAAGATAGATATATACACATTTAAAGCAGATTTTTCTACCCCATTAAAGAACAATGCCACTTTCGAAGCAGGCGTTAAATCAAGCTACGTAAAATCAGACAATGATGCTCAATACACTTTGTATGATACCACCACCAAACAATGGAATGTAGATGCTGCGAGAAGTAACCACTTTATTTATACTGAAAATATAAACGCGGCTTATGTAAGCCTGCAAAAGCAAATAAAGAAATTTACCGCAAAGGTTGGTTTACGTGCTGAGCAAACTGTATCAAAAGGTAACCAGGTGATAAAAAATGAAACGTTTGATAAAAACTATACAAAGCTTTTCCCTACAGCTTATTTTAGTTACCAGCCAAACGACAACAATACTTACGAAATTTCTTATGGCAGAAGGATTGAGCGTCCCGATTACCAGGATTTAAATCCATTTGAGTACCAGTTAGACAGGTACACTTACCAGCAGGGTAACCCCTACCTGCAGCCACAGTTTGCACAAAATGTTGAGCTTAGTTACAATTACAAAGGCGCGCTGAACGTTACTGCAAATTATACCTCAACAACTGATATTATAAACGATGTGCTTATTACGCAACAGGATGCTGATAAAAATTACATAACATACCAAACAAAACAAAACATAGCATCAAACACCAACATAGGGCTCGCTGCCAACTATGGCAAACAGCTAAAAAAATGGTGGAACGTAAATTTGTTTGCCAATGTATTTAATAACCGCTATAAGGGCTTTATAGATGGTGAGTACGTTAATGTTGCAATAACTTCATTCACAGGCAACCTGAGCAGCCGTTTTACGTTTAATAAAGGGTGGAGTGGTGAAATAAGTGGTTTTATGCAGGGAAAATCATTGGTAAGCAGCGCCATACTTGCAAAACCAATGGGCATGTTTTCAATTGGTGCGGGCAAGCAAATATTAAAAAGCAAGGGCAGCCTGCGGCTTAACCTGCGCGATCCGTTTTATATAATGAGGTTCAATGGCACAACTGATATGAATAAGTTTGTAGCAAATATTCATAACAGGTGGGACAACAGGCGTGTTATTTTAACCTTTACCTACAGGTTTGGTAAAAGCGGAAACCAGCAGCAACGCAAAAAACCTACTGCAGCCGAAGAAGAGCAAAACCGTGTGAATGTTGGTGGCCAGCAGCAATAAAAATGTTTTTTTTCTCATGTGACTATATACCGGCCCCGATTTCCATCGGGGCTTTTTTATTACACCAGTTAATTATTGGTTTAAATGCCGCTTGTTTACATCTGCAATTTTTCTTTGTTTGTTATTTGTTTTACTTTGGTTGTTTATTACAAAGCGTATGCGTAGCTTATTTATTTCGTTTCTGCTGTTTTGGTCATTTTCATCGTTCGGACAGGATCCTGATATGGTTTACATGCCCAATATACAGGGCGTTAAGTTTTGCCTTACCGGCAACCAGCTTGGTTACCCCATAATAAACCTTGGCGCAGTAGGCGCTACAGAACTGCATTTTGATGACCTTGATGGTTACGTAAAAAACTACAATTACACTTTTGTAATGTGCAATGCTGACTGGCAGCCTGCTGACATAAACCCTTTTGATTACATGAAGGGTTTTTTGCAGGGCCGCTTTACACAATACCGTGCATCATCAATAGCCAAAATAAAATATGTGCATTATATGATAAACCTGCCAGAGGCGGGTTGTATGCCAAAAATAACAGGCAATTACCTACTAAAGGTGTATTTGAACAACGATACTTCAAAGCTTGCATTTACCAAACGCCTGCTTGTAATGGGTAACCTGGTGAACATCGGCGCGCAGGTGCAGCACCCTTTTAATAACGAAATAACCAACACGCACCAAAAAGTGCAGTTTACTATTGATAAAAGCAGGATAAACATACTTAACCCAGCCCAGCAATTAAAAATTGTTGTGCTGCAAAACTACCGGTGGGATAATGCGATAACAGGCATGCAGCCAACGTTTATGCGCGGCAATGCATTTGAATACAACGGTGAACAGGACTGTGTTTTTCCTGCGGGGAAAGAATACCGCTGGGTTAACCTTGAAAGCTTCAGGTTTCAAAGTGAACGGATTGACAGCGTTAGCGAGCGTAATAAACTTACAGAAGTTTACCTGAGGCCGGACCCCGAGCGAACAAAGTTTGTATTCCAGAGTTACCAGGACTTTGATGGTTTTTTTCAAACGCTATCAACAGATGTTTCCAACCCGTGGTGGCAGGGCGATTATGCCAAAGTACATTTTACCTATGTGCCGCAAAGCCGGCAGCCTTACCCGAATGCTGATGTTTACATAGCCGGCGAAATGACCGGTTACCAAACAAATGATTCCACGAGGATGGAGTTTAACAATGATATTGGTGCCTATGAAAAAACACTGATCTTAAAACAAGGCTATTACAGTTATATATATGTTACCAAAGACCCGCGTAACCCAAATGCAAAAACAGATACCTACACAACTGAGGGTAATTACTGGCAGGCGGAAAATAACTATACCATACTTGTGTATTACCGCTCCTTTAGCGACAGAGCCGATGAACTCGTTGGTGCAACAACCGTTAGCTCAATCAATTTTATAAGATAAAAGACGACTTGTCAGTAGAACGCTCCGCAATTCGTCTCAACAATCCTTCTAAAACTTAACGTTTAGCGACAGCATATAATTAACTCCCGCAACAGGGTAATAATAATTGGCATTTACTACTGCACCGCCATAAATATATGGGTATGTTGATCCATTGGGCTCATACATACTATTAAATATGTTGTTAACCTGCGCAGTAATTCTCAGCTCTTTAAAAAGCAGGTGCTCAAAAGTGTAGCTGCCCATAATACCCTGTGTATAAAAAGCACTTAGTTGTCGTTGGGTATTTTGTGTATTGTCAAGGTATTGGCTGCTTACATATTTACCACGCAGGCTAATTTCCAGGTGTTCAACAGGCAAGAAATTTAAGTTAACCGCGCCAATTATCGATGGTGAAAAAGAAATATCGGTATTACTGTGCGCAACGGCTACCTGCGTACCATCATCGTAATTATCAAGGTATTCAGTAAAGCTTTTTATTTTATTGCGGCTAAGCGTTAAGTTGGCATTAGCATTAAGCCACTTATTTATAATGTAGCTGCCCTGCAACTCAATGCCAAGCCTGTAGCTAGTTGGCACATTTATGCGGGTATAGCTACCCACATCGTTTATTTTACCCGTAAGCACTAATTGATCTTTATATATCATATCATATAAGGTAACGCCCCATGTATAATTTGGCTTTCTTCTTTCAACGCCAAATTCAAAATCATGCAATGTTTCCTTTTTGGGCTGCTGTTCAAGGCTTGCCTGGAAATCGTCGCGGTTTGGTTCCTTGTTAGCCTGCGCATAGCTTAGGTATGCATTCCATCCATTATAATTGTAGCTAACACCAGCCTTAGGGTTTAAAAAATTAAATTTTCTTTTAATAAATAAATCCGGGTTACCCTCAAAGCCTTCCATGTTATGCATAACATGCCTGTATTGTATATCACCAAAAACATTCCACCTGCTATTTATTGCACGCAACCATTTTGCATAAATGTTTGCATCTGTTTTTGTGGCCGGGTAATTATAATAAATATAATCTTTAGGTATGCCAACATCTCCCCAAATTAATTCACCGTAATGCTTGCCAGTGTAGGTTGTCCAGCTTCCACCAAAAGTTAGCTCGTCTTTATTTTTTTTATATTGAAATGAAAAAGTTTGCCCGTAAAAATAATTATCAAGCCATAGCTGCCGTATGAGGTTTGTATTTGTGATAGTATCATTTCCATAAGCAACATTAGGCAAGCCATAATTCGCAAATGATGTTTCGCTGTTGTCACCGGCTTCCGTTTCAGCTTCTACACCTTTGTATTCCTCGTAATACCCATAGCCCCTCGTTAAAAAACTGGCGATATTAAGGCTCCATGTATTACTCAGCTTCTGGTTAAAGAATAGTTGGTAATGTGTTTGCCAGTAGTTGTCTGTTTCGTTTTTGTATGGGGAGCCAGGTTTTTCAGTTCCGGCAGGGTTATAGGTCCGGTCCGTTTTTAGCGTGGCAGAATCAATGCCATACCATGCCTGGTAAGTTTTTTCCTTACCCGCAATAAGATTGAAGCGTAGGGATGTGTTCTTATTTATATATGCACCTGAAAGGTAAAATGCCTGCAGGCTGGTGCTGGCCCTGTCAATATAGCCATTACTGCTTATTTGGCTGAGCCGCGCATCAATAGTAAAGTGGTCATTTATAAGGCCGCTTCCAAGGCGTATGGTATTTTTCCATGTGTTGAAGGAGCCATAGCTGTTATTTGACTCTGCATAAGGCTTATCATTAAATTCATTGGTGCTAAGGTTTATCGTAGCCCCAAAAGCGCCTGCCCCGTTAGTTGATGTACCCACACCACGTTGTATTTGTATAGAGCCGGTGGAAGAAAGTATATCAGGCAGGTCAACAAAATAAGTTCCTTCGCTTTCAGCATCGTTATAGGGTATGCCATTAAGGGTAACATTTATGCGTGTTGCATCCGTACCCCGAATATGCATGTAGGTATATCCTACCCCATTTCCTGCATCACTGCTTATATACACTGATGGTGTTTGGTTTATCAGGTAAGGTATATCCTGCCCCAGGTTATTTTTCTCGATCTGCTGTGTGTTTATCTCTGTTTTGGTAAAGGGGGCTTTATCTGCCGCGCGGACGGCTTTAATTTCAAGAGGTTCCAGAAAATATTCGGCATCGCCCAGCACCACATTAAAAGTGTTTACACTGGAAATCGCAAATGTCTGCTCAAACCTTTTTTTTCCTACGTACTGCACGGTTAATTTGCCATCCTTAGGCATGGGGGCGTCTGCAATACTGTATCTAAATTCAAATTTGCCTCCATCCACTGTTTGAAAGGTGAGGGTTTTGGTTGGGCCAAGCAAGACAATGACGGTTGCTCCGCTCAGTGCCCGGCCCTGGTTGTCGGTAACAACGCCTTTAAATGTTACTTGTGTGTGTGCTAAAGCTGTTATTGCAAGTACAGCCAAGGTTCCCAAAAATTTCTTCATATTTTTTGTTTTGGGAACAGGGAAAATGCAACGGAGAAGGTAATGATTGATTTTTTTGCCGCCTCACGCCTTTGGTCAGCGTCTCACGGAAATATCGCCTTCCCTTCGCAGGAATTACCCTGTTCAGGTTCTACGGGTATTATCTCAGCCTTCGTTTTAAAGAAAGCACCCCGGGATCTTACGTTTTGGCGGTAAACGCCCTACGTTTTAACAACACAAAGTAAATACAGATTTTTTTAAAAACCTGTAACTTTTTAATTTCATCGCCGTTATACCTCCATAAAACTCAATTTAACCATGCAAAAATTTATATTATCCGTATGCCTAACAATATTAATTGCGGGCACACAAGCGGTTGCACAGAACGTGGTATATGATGCCAATGCCCAGGTAAGAAAAGTGGACCATTTCACCAAGGTAAATGTATCAAGCGCTATAACGCTGTATTTATCACAAGGCAAAGAAGAGGCTGTTGCGGTAAGTGCCGGTGACGAAAAATTTACAGCGCGTATAAGAACGGAAGTGCGTGATGGTGTTTTGAAGATCTATGTTGAAAATGGCGCGTGGAATAGCTGGAACTGGGGTAACCGCAAACTGAAGGCTTACGTTACAATAGTTGATATTGACGGTTTACACGCAAGTGGCGCATCAAGTGTTAAAGTAAGCGATCCGTTAAAGGCACGCAATAATTTTGACCTTGAGGTTAGCGGCGCATCAACTGTAAAATTTGATGGTGGTGTTACAGCAGGTAAAATAGACATGCAGATTGATGGTGCCAGCAATTTCAGATCATCAGTAACAGCAGATGATATTAAAGTTAACCTTAGTGGTGCATCGCAGGCTGATGTTAGTGGTAAAAGTGCCGGTTTAAATATAGAAGCCAGCGGTGCAAGCGGCTTTAATGGCTATGGCCTTGAAACAGAGAATTGTACAGCCGAAGCAAGCGGTGCATCAACCGTGCGTATTACGGTAAATAAAAAATTAGATGCCCAGGCAAGCGGCGCAAGCGGGATTGATTATAAAGGAGATGCTGTTATCACTAACCTCAATGTTAGCGGTGCCTCAAACGTTAAAAAAAGAAGCTAAAACAAGCGAACTTTAATAACAATGGGCCCCTAATCGGGGCCTTTTTTATTAATATCTGCCTTTAATAAATCTTTGATTTCGA
>Ga0206931_1064_pt1 | contig 34486 bp, 27 predicted proteins | sample Alteio_BWOrgHeat_17_FD_152946 | JGI IMG/M metagenome (GOLD analysis project Ga0206931, IMG submission 152946) | Enriched cells from forest soil in Barre Woods Harvard Forest LTER site, Petersham, Massachusetts, United States -... | ecosystem: Environmental > Terrestrial > Soil > Temperate forest >...
AGCATAGCGGTGAATGGCGCCAATAAAGGCGTCTTTACCACCGCCTATCATGCCCATTCTTAATTTTCTGTTTAGCATTTGTGTAAATTTTTTTATCAGTAAGCGGATTTAAAAGTAAAATATTTTACATTTACTTCCTACTAACAAATAAATTATCTGTTGATTAATTTGTTTGCCAGTAAAAAACTAATTGCTGTTTTTTGTTGAATAAACAAATTTACAAGCCTTGCCTGTATTATAATTCAGTTACTTTTAATAACCTTTTGAAGATGCCGCCGCACCCCTTAAAAATAACTAACAGTTGTTGTTGATCTTATTATTCTGTTATTTATACGCAATGAAAGAGTTAAAAAAGAAAAAAGTTTTTGTTGTCAATTATACATTTAATACTTTAACCCAAAATTTCTAACGATTATGCCAACTATCAACCGTAAGCAGTTGTTTCTTGCAGCCCGTATAGCCTTAATATTTACGGCTATGACATTTGCTTTCCGCGCATCACTTGAAGGTGTGTGGGGCACTGAGTTTCATTTAACAAAAGAACAGTTAGGCTGGATATTTAGCCCGGCTTTTTGGGGTTTTACCCTAGCTATGATTTTTGGGGGACCACTGGTTGATTTTCTTGGAATGAAGAAGATATTGGTTTTTGCATTTGTGGGCCATATTGCAGGTGTTATTATATACCTGGTAGCAAAAGATGCAACAACCTTATTTATTGGTACTGTGTGCATAGGTGTTGGTAACGGTATGGTTGAGGCTGCGTGTAACCCTTTAACCGTAACCTTATACCCCGAAAAGAAAACGGCCATGTTAGGGCGGTTTCACATGTGGTTTCCCGGTGGTATTGTTATTGGTGGCCTGTTATCATATTTATTTTTAGACATGGTACATATAGACTGGCATATACTAATAGCCACACTGTTTATACCCGCAGCAATTTATGCGTTCATGTTTATTAAACTTGATTTCCCTAAAACTGAAAGGGTAACAAGCGGTGTAAGCACCGGCAAAATGTTTATGTCGTGTTTAAAGCCATTATTCCTGGTAATGGTTATTTGTATGTTTATGACCGGCGCAACTGAATTGGGCACCAATACATGGATAGTTCCATTATTATCGGGTGCTAACGTTTCGGGCATTCTTATATTAGTATTTATAAAGGAAAGTGAGCTGCCTGCAGATAAACGCATTGATTTTATTACCATTGTTACACCAAACTTCGCCCATTTTGCACCAGCAATGATGGCTTTGGAGCATGGCTTTAACGTGGTGATAGAAAAACCGATAACTTTTACTATTGACGAAGCCAAACAACTGCAGCAAAAAGTTGCAGAAACGGGCCTATTGTTGTGCCTGACACATACTTACAGCGGTTACCCGCTGGTTAAACAGGCCAAACAGATGATGAAAGCCGGCGCTCTTGGTAAAATAAGAAAAGTATGGGTTGAATACCCGCAGGGCTGGCTTAGCAAATTAAGTGAACGCGAAGGTAATGCACAGGCGGCCTGGAGAACAGACCCGAAAAGAAGCGGCAAAAGCGGTTGTATGGGCGATATTGGTACACACGCCGCACACCTTGCTGAATATATTACCGGTTTAAAAATTACGCACCTGTGTGCCGACCTTAATATTATGGTAGAGGGCAGGATGCTGGATGATGATGGTAATGTATTGCTGAAATTTGAAAATGGCGCAGCAGGCGTTTTAATGGCCAGCCAGGTTGCAGCCGGTGAAGAGAATGCATTGAAAATACGTGTTTACGGTGAAAAAGGTGGTATTGAATGGGCGCAGCATGAGCCCAATACGATGTTGGTTAAATGGCTTGACCAGCCCACACAAATTTTACGTGCCGGCGCCAATTACGGCGACAGGCTTTCATCGTTTGCCACCCATAATGCGCGCACACCGGGCGGCCATCCTGAAGGTTACCTGGAAGCATTTGGCAACATTTACAGGAACTTTGCATTAAGCCTGTCTGCAAAACTTTCAGGCGGAGAGCCTACACCCGAAATGCAGGACTACCCAAGAGTTGATGAAGGTGTTAGGGGCATGGCATTTATTGATAATGTAGTGGCCTCAGCAAAGAGTGAACAAAAGTGGACAGAGCATAATGTGTAAAAAAACCTACCCACGTTTGGCACGGCCGGGCGGGCCTGGAGGGACAAGGGACGCATCGCACTATTTGGTAAAATGGTTTAACTTTAAGGCATGGTATTAAATTTAATTTCTTCAAGCCCCGGTATTTTAAACGGCAAACCGGTAATTAAGGGAAGCCGGATAAGCGTTGAGATGATAATAGAATGGCTTGCAACCGGCGCAACGGTGGAAGCCATTTATGAAAGGTACCCGCATTTACCACAAGGCTCGGTTCAACAAGCTTTGCAGTATGCAGCTCAATTTTCAAAAAACGAGATACTGATTGAAGAAGAAATTCATGATTAATGGAATTGCCATCCTTTTTTGCCGATGAAAATATTCCATTTGAATTAATTCAATGGGTGAAACAAAGGGGGCTCAGCATTTCAAGCATAGTTGAAGAACAGCTTTTTGGGATTGATGATATTGACATAATACATAAGGCTTATGGTGAGAGAAAAATTATCCTGACACAGGATAGTGATTTCGGGCAAATTATTTTCACACAAAAGGTTCCATTTTTTGTGATCATATATTTAAGACCAGGCCACTTTAATGGCTCTTTTCATACAGCTACATTTGAGGCGATTCTTAAAAACCTGGCGGAAGTGCATGAGAATATGATCATCATCGGCCAGAGGAAAGACAATAAAATTAAAGTACGTATAAGGCATTTATAAATACTTAATTGCCCCTTTAGGGGTTTAACATTTTAACCTATATGACAACAGTAAAAGGCCCGGGCATATTTTTAGCGCAGTTTATGGGTGATGCTGCGCCGTTTAACTCACTAAAAACAATTTGCGAGTGGGCTAAAAGTATTGGTTTTGTTGGAGTACAAATACCCACATGGGATGCACGCTGTATTGACCTGCAAAAAGCAGCCGAAAGCAAAACGTACGCCGATGAATTGAAAGGCACTGTTGAAGAAGCCGGTTTGCAGATAACAGAGCTCTCTACGCACCTGCAGGGGCAACTTGTGGCTGTACATCCTGCTTACGATGTAATGTTCGATGGTTTTGCGCCGGCCGCAGTACATGGTAACAGCAAGGCCAGGACAGAATGGGCAGTAAAGCAATTGCACTACGCCGCAAAGGCAAGCCAAAATTTAGGACTAAACGCACATGCAACTTTTAGCGGGGCATTATTATGGCATACCATGTACCCGTGGCCACAAAGGCCCGGCGGATTGGTGGAAACTGGTTTTACTGAACTTGCCAAACGCTGGTTACCCATATTAAATGCTTTTGATGAGTGTGATGTAGACCTGTGTTACGAAATTCACCCGGGTGAAGACCTGCATGACGGTGTTACTTATGAAATGTTTTTAGAGAAAGTAAACAACCACGCAAGGGCTTGCCTGTTGTTTGATCCATCGCATTTTGTATTGCAATGCCTTAATTATCTTGAATACATTGATAATTACCATGAACGTATAAAAATGTTTCATGTAAAGGATGCTGAGTTTAATCCAACAGGCAAACAGGGCGTGTACGGTGGTTACCAAAACTGGATTGATCGTGCCGGGCGCTTCCGCTCACTGGGCGACGGGCAGGTTGATTTTAAATCCATTTTTAGCAAACTGGCGGCTTACGATTACAAGGGCTGGGCAGTAATGGAGTGGGAGTGCTGCATTAAACACCCTGAAGACGGTGCAAAAGAAGGCTCGGTATTCATCAAAGACCACATCATACGTGTTACAGAAAAGGCTTTTGATGATTTTGCAAATACCGGCAATGATGAAAATTTTAACCGCAGTGTTTTAGGTATAAACTAATAGCAATAACTTTATCGCGAATATTAATAACCTTAAAAATTTCCAAGTTTTGAAAAAGTACTTAGCAGTATTAGCCCTTGCGGGCGTTTTTGCGGCCTGCGGCGGTGGTAGCGGCAGCACAAAGTCAGGAGATTCAACAGCAGCCTCGTCATCATCTTCAGCTGGTGACATTACAGCAAATCCTGACTATATAAAAGGCCTTGCGCTTGTGCAAAACAATGATTGCCTTACCTGCCACACGATTTCAGATCCCAAAGTGGGGCCTCCTTACGAAAAGGTTGCTGCTAAATATGCAGGTGTTGATACTGCGGTTGACTATTTGGCAAAAAAGATACTTTCAGGTGGTGAAGGCGTTTGGGGCGCTACAAAAATGACACCTCACCCTGCTTTGCCATTAGATTCAGCAAAGCAAATAGTTAAATACATACTGTTGCTGAAGCCTGCTGCTACTAAATAGCCGGCGGCTCCATAGCCTTGTTTGAAGTTTATTATTTGCAAAGAGTAAATTTACGCTGTATGAAATATATTCTAACGGCTGCGCTGGCAGTTGTGGTATTTGCCTTTACGCCATTAAAAAAAGAAAGGGGCGATGCCTGGATAAGCCTTTTTGATGGTAAAACTACCAATGGCTGGCATACCTATAACCAAAGTACAGCAGGTGCTGCATGGAAGGTTGAAAACGGCACGCTTCATCTTGATCCTTCGGGAAATACCGGCAGGGGCGACCTTGTTACCAACGACGAATATGAAAATTACCAGCTGATGCTGGAGTGGAAAATATCAGAAGGTGGCAACAGCGGTGTTATTTTTAACGTGAAAGAAGACAAGAAGTATGAAGATACTTATATGACAGGCCCCGAAATGCAGGTACTGGATAATGATAAACACCCTGACGGTAAAATACCCAAGCACCGTGCGGGTAACCTGTACGACCTGATAGCTGGCCCGGATAAGGTAAAGCCAGTTGGCGAATGGAACAAGATGGAAATAATTTGCAACAAAGGCAGTTTAAAATTTTACCTGAATGGTGTTAATGTTGTTACAACCACCATGTGGGATGACAACTGGAGAAAAATGATAGCAGGCAGCAAGTTTAAACAATGGCCCGACTTTGGTACGTTTACCAAAGGCCATATCGCCCTGCAGGACCATGGCAACAGTGTTTGGTACAGGAATATTATGATAAAGAAATTGTAGCATATTAAAGCTTACATATTAGAATGCCGCTATAAAGGCGGCATTTTTTTTGGATGATAGCTTTATAATGTTTCGCTGTGCATCACCAGCAAGGCTATTGCTTTTCTCTTTTTGTTTGCAGCCCTAAATACAAAAAATATCGCGGCTATTGCAACAATAACAATACAGGTAATTATAAGCCATTTGTATGGGCTGCCGGCGGGTACAAGCTGCAGGGGCTGCACATTGCCAACAATAACAAGATTGGCCCAATAGTAAGGCAATAAATGCTCTCTGCTGCTTTGCATGTATGCAATTTTGGCCTTCCGGAGGGCCTCGTCTTTAGGTATGCCTGCCGCAAGATAATGGTTAAACGAATCTGTTATTGTGTAAATAGCTTCATCATCCGCCTTCCATAACGTAGCAGCAACTGCGGGTATGCCTGCTGCCGAAAAGCCACGCGCAAGACTGTAAATACCTTCGCCGGCAGCCTTTTTGCCGGCATTTGTTTCGCAGGCGCTTAGTATTACAAGCTGCGTAGCAGGGTTTGTAAAAAAGCTAAGCTCAGAAAGATAGATGGAAGAATCGCCCATATACATAACCGGCTCGTTATTACCGCTGTCAGCGCTCGCATGCGAAAAAACAGTAACCACACTATAAGATGGCGCGCTGCTAAAAAAATTCCTTCGTGTGGCATCACCACCAATAAACAAGCTTGAATTGCCGTAATAACCTGATGACTGCCTTAGTGCATTATCCGAGCCTGTTAGCTTTACTAACCTGCTTTTAGCAGGAAAGCTAACGGGCGCAATACCAAAAAAATTGCCGTCTGCTTTTGAGGTATTAAATTTCCGTAATAAATAACCTGCTGAATATACGTAGCTGAATGTGTAATTATTAATAAGAAAATTTTTGCCTGTAGTATCAGTACATAATGCTTCGAATGGGATTAAAAAATCATCTGTACAAATAATTACACGGCCCGGTGGCAATTGCAATTTTTCAAACAGTTGTTTGTACAACCTGTTGGATAATTTTGAAAATGCCGGGTAACCGCTATTAAGCCTGCTGCCATCTGCGCAAAACTGCTCGAAAGCAACTATGTCATTTTTGGTAAACTCATCAGCTGAAAGCCTGATAAATTTTGTTTGGTTAACTGATGTAACCAAAATATATACGGCTGAATCTGCAGCAAAATAATGAATGAAGGACTGACTGTTCTGCTTCAAATATTTTTGCACGTCATCAAGGGAAGGAATATTATCAGCATATTTATACCGGGAATATGCAGGGCGTTTTGTTTCAAGCATTCTTGTGTAATGCTCTAAAGCATCTTTTGCCTGCAGCAAAATAATCTCCTGTTGGGCATAGCCGGGAGAATTATATTCCAGTGCAGATAATTTTTGCTGCTGTTCAATAACATTTACCTGTAAACGCTCCTGTTCTGCAAATTCAGCTGCAGGTAATTGAGCGGATGCTCCTAATTCATTCAACGCATCCCCAAGCAGTACACTCCTGCTTTTCTCCATAAAATAAAACGCCAGTGTTGTATTATTTTCAAGATAGGCTGCTTCAAGGGCGTAACCATAAAATACCTTAGCATGGTCGCGCCAATATAACTTGCTCTGTTCGCCGGTTTGTGCATTTCGCATCATTGTAAGCAGCGTATCAGTAAGCTTTGCAGTTTGTAAGGCAGCATCTAAATACTGGCTGTTTTTTGTTTTCGTGAACAAATAGATAAGCGTTTCAGTTTTATTGCTGAAGATGGTATAAAGCAACTCTTTGTTGCCTATTGTTTTAAGCTTTTCTGCAGGTGGGTTTATTAAATTATCGGTGTTGGCCGTGTGAAGCAAATAATTTTGTGCCTGCAGGTTATGCTGCATGCATTGCTGGTAATCTTTTCTGCCAAAATAAAGAACATCGAGATCTGCTTCAGCTATTGCTATTCTTTCAAAATTTCCCGACTGTTTTGCATAGTTAAGTGCGTTAAAATAACACTCCTTTGCTTTATTGTAATCATGCCCTACATTAATATAATAATTTCCAAAGTCAACATAATCATCCGCTACTTTCTCAGGGGCACCAGTACTTTTTCGTTGCTTTATTGCATGTATAAAATATTTTATCGCCTTTTCGCCATCACCTAGCTTTCCAAATACCTGTGCTCTGGTTTTAAAAGCCGATGCAAGCTGGTCGTAATTATTTTGGTCGGCCCAGGCTAGTGCGCTATCGGCATCTTTTGCTGCCTGCTGCAAGTGCCCCTGGAAAAGCAACGCCGATGCCCTTAAGTTATAAAATCCCAAAACTGTTGCATCATCACCTGCCCTGGTAGCCTCAATAATGCCCTGGCTGCTTTCTTCTTCAGCTTTTTGGTAATCGGCTTCCTGGTATACCAGCAATTCCACAAGCTTTGTTCGTGCAGTCAATCCAATGTTGCCGGGTCCAGGAAATTGACTGGCAACTTGTATTGAACTATCTAAATACCGCAAAGCCTTTTCATACAAGTGAAGAGACTCGTACAATAATCCCAGGTTGTAATAACTTTTTGCTGCAAAGCTTTTACAACTACCCTTAACACCACTCATATTTATTCTCACTGCCAGTAACGTATTATTTATAGCCTCATTACCTGCAATTAAGTTGTCCATGCCGTACCTGAGGGCACCAAGCCTGTGAAAAATTCTTGCATAAACCGAGTCATGTTTTAAGTTTGCCGCTTCAAATTGACTTTTAAGCGCGAGTACCTCTTTATATTTTATGGCGGGTGTATACGCTGTGTTATTTTCAACCGCGATAAGTTTATCCCAAATGCATGTGCTGTTATTGCACTGGGCACCAGTATTAAATGCTATGCCCAGCGCAATAACAGCAACGCATATATTTATCACGTATGTTCTTCTTATCGGCTGCATATTTTAATTATTCGCGGGTCTTTTTATCATTATGTTTTGCCCTCTTATAAAACCGGTAAGGGCTGCATTTGTATGAATGAGATGCTGTGCATTTAACATGTTTAATACCGCTGCCCTGTTTGCCTGGAATGCGCCAGCCGCGTTTAACAGCAAGTGATAATTGGCGCATATTTGGCCTGTTGCTACAGGCGCAGCAAACGATGAGCCGTTTAGCGTATGTGAAGTGCGGAATGGATTGGAAAATAAATAGTTTGGCATTACATCCGCATTAACGCCTATATCCACCACATTAGCCGAGAAATTTTGCGTGCCGCTAACAGTAGCATTGTGTGTGATAGGGTCTTCAAAAACGGTGGTTACAGCAATAACATTAGGCAAATCGGGGTCGCCTGCAAATGATGCCGGGTAAAAAGCTACTTTATCAAGGTTGCGTATATTTTCATCAGGTGTTGTGTTGCCCGCAGCAGCTACAAGTAATATATTATTTTGGGTAAGATATTTTTGTATAAATGCTTTAAACAGGGTAGCATAAGATGTACCGAGCCCGGCAGGATCATGCTTATCGGGAGCATAATAACCAAAGCTCGCATTTATTATTTTGGCACCACGGTTTGCAGCATAACTAAACCCGCAAAGTGCATTAAACAAATTACCTGTACCGGCCTTCGTAACAATTTTTATTGGCAGCAGTTTTACCCCGGTACCGCCAAGTGCATTTACCTGCCCAATTATTAACGCAGATACTTTTGTGCCGTGCCTTTGGTTAAAGTCATCTTCCCAAAAGCCATTTGTTGGGTTTGCCGAAAAATTCCAACCGGTGGTAGCTGCTGAATTAACGATGCAGGAAGGTGAGCTGCTTATATAAAAAAACCTGTTATAGCTAATAAGCGTGGAATCTATCCCTGAATCAAATACTGCAACGGTCACCGAATCAGTGTACGCTTTGCCAAATTTTATTTTGGCGGACGGTGGAATTTCAGAGCTGTCTATAGCATCTGTGTAGGGAAACTCAAAATTGTAGCTGTAATATATTGGCCCGTCATCACCGGTTAAGGGATTGCCCGTAGATCCTCCGCCGCCAGAAGCTGTTTGGTGTTGTAAAAACAGGTCTGGCCCCTGGCCTTTTAATAATATCAGCGAATTATCGCAGGTACTGCAATAGGCTGCAGTATCAATGGGGCCTAACCCCTTAACATTATTGTTCAGCCAATTGTTAAGGTCTGCCCTGGTAGAACCAGGTTTTATCCAGACTATCATGCCAGGGAATGAATCGTTGGTATACCCGTTTGTAGGCGGGTTACTTGATTGATTATCGTTACAGCTGGTACTAAAAAACAACACCCCAGTAAGCAAAATGGAAAGAAAAAACAGCCCTTTAAAGGATCTTTTTATGTTAAACCGTTTCATGTTTTTATGATTTAGAGATGTGATATGTAATATGTGAAACCAAAAGTTATTTAATCGCTCCTCACATTTTCTTAAGCCAGTCCTTAGCCTGCCCGCTCCATTCCGTGTTGCTGTCAGCTTCCTGTTGCAGTAGTTGTTTTGCCTGCTCCAGGTCGCTTCTGCTGCCTCTTTCCATCAAGGTTATTGCTTTTAAAAAATTTCCGGGGTTACTTTGCAGCTGCATTTTTGCAAGGCTGTCAAACTCATGCAATGCTTTGTCGTAATCCTGCGTAAAAAGGTAACTAAGTCCCAAATATTTTTTTTCATCCGCATCACCGGGATATTTTTTTTGCAGTAGCTCAAACATTTTTTTAGCAGCTGCGTAGTCCTTGTTATTAAATACCTCAACCGCCTGCTGCATGGTATCGGATGGACCAAGGACATTATTAATATGAGAGAAATTTTTATCTGCAAAACCACGCGCCAGGCTGCCGGGTGATGAATTTTGCGTTATAAAATAAACCGCCACAAACAATATAACGCAGGCTGCTGCGGCATAAGGCATCATACGGCGCACCAGGCTTCTGCTTACAGGTTTAATATGTTGTATTTGTTCTGCTGAAGTGGTTTCTGCCCACTGCTCTTGCTTTTGTTGTAAAAGCTGTTGGCGAATAGCCTGCCTGGATGCTGCGTAAAAAGCAACATCGTTTGCAAAGGCTTCATCATCAATGCACCTTTGCTCAAAAACCTTTCGCTCGCTTTCGCTAAGTGTTTGTGTAAAGTATGCTTCAATATAGTTGTATGTTTCTTCCATTACAATTCTGTTTAGATAGTGGATATTCAAATTGCCGCATAACGCCCGCTTTGGGTTATGTAACCCTATTTTGTGTTAGGCTTAATGCGTTCCCTCAGCTTATCCAGGCAGCGTAAGCGTGTTGTTTTTGCAACCGCAACGCTGTTATATAACAGCCTTGCCGCTATCTCCCTGTCAGTAAAACCATCTTCAAACAGTAACAGTATTTCCCTGCATTTTTCGCCAATATTCGCCAATTGTTCTTTTATTGCTTTTATCTTTTGCGCGTCTATTAGTTTTTCAATTACATTTTTTGCGGCATCTGGCAATTGCTCTAAAAGATCCGGCAAACCTGCTGACTGATGAACACTTTCCTTATTAGTCGTGCTTTTTCTTATGAGGTCAATACATTTATTGGAAAAAATTTGGAAGAGGTATGTTTTTAAGGATGAACGCCCGTCGAAACTGCCACTAATAATATTGTGTATTGTTGCCAAAACCGCGTCGCTGTACATACTGAAGCTATCATCGCGGGTTAGATTGTATTTGCGGCAGCCTTCGTCAATAAAATAATTATACACAAGATATAAATCTTTTTCCCGGGCTATACGTTGGCTGTAGCCTGATTTTAGTCCCTGAAGTATTTCTTCGTCGTGGGTTACCAATTAAAGTGGGGCTTTAAGATTACCCAATTTACCTAATTTTTATTTCAGGCTGTTGTTTTTTTTTGTTTTCAATGTTTCCTTCTTTATTGTTTTTACGATTCATATTGTGGCAGGGTTACCCGGCTAAAAAAAACAAATCATTCTTCAAATTATTTAAAACTTACAAAAATGAAAAAGTTAATTATCGCTTCCATAGCATTGGTAGCATTAACAGCAACCTGCTTTGCAGGTACAAATGAAGTTCTGTTTAAAAACCTTAAAAATGCAGTTAACAGTGTAAAATCCGCAACCACCTGGACATCTGCCGGCAGCTACAAAAAAGCCGAATTTAATTTTAGCGGCAAAGAAGTAAAAGTTTACTTGGATGCAGACAACGACGGCCTGATTGGGTTTAGCGTTAAAATTGGACTGGATGAGCTACCCGCCGGAACCACTGATGATGTTCAAAAGAAATTTAGCGGATGGGCTATTACCGACAAGATTATGTTTATTGATGAATTTGGCAAAAGCAACTATTATGTACAGGTTACAAAAGATGACCGCAGTATTGCACTAATAGCTACACCAAGGGGCAAGGTGCATATTTTTAGCCAAATGCCATAGCATTGATCAACAAAATATTCGGGGTTTGGCCTTTGTTTGATACAAAAAGACCGTTGGTTTATACCATGCGGTTTTTTTGTTTTTAGTAATACTGCTATCGTATTAGTACGGTTGTGCCTTTTTGAAAATATTGCTGCCCGTTATCGGTATTTGTATAGCTAAGATACCATGCGTAAACTCCGCTGGCCTGTGCCACGCCGTTTATTGTCCCGTCCCATTTACGGGTCCAGTCTTTTGTTTCAAAAACAAGCTGCCCCCACCGGTTATATACCCTGAATTCAAGGTCTTTTGCTTTATAAGCATTTAACGGGTACAGGTAGTCATTAGTGCCATCTCCATTGGGTGTAAATGCAGTAGGCACGGCTATATAACAGTTGTACAACACTTTTACCTCAAGATACGAGGTGTCATAACACGGGTTGCTATTCTCAACTACAAGACGAACAGGGTAATATTTTTCTCTTGTAAACTCGCCATATACCTGGGCGGGAGGGTTTTCCTGGGTGCTTGAGTACCCGTTACCAAAATACCAGTTCCACGAAATAATTTTTCCAATACTGCTATCAACAAAAATGGCTTTATCGTTCGGGCAAAGTATTGATGGCCCCGTAAACCTTGCCTTAAGCTGGTTATCAAGTACAAAAGCCTGCAACGATGAATCGGTACATACCCCATTGGAAACTAAAAGCGAAGCAGTTTTGTTACCATAATCTTTATAGATCCTTGTAACATCTTGGATTAAAAATTTGGTTCCGTCATCAAACGTCCATTGCCAGAAATTTACCCCGTTATCACTATTATTGGTAAGAACAAGGGTATCTGCCTTACAGCCCAACTGCAATTGAGCATTGAATGCGGCGGAAACGGTATCACTCGTTGTAAAATTTAAACTTTCTCCGGGTGGTGTTTCAAGGTCGCATTCGTCAATAATTGTATTGCCATCACTGCCTTTAACCAGGGTAACCTGGTAATTGCCTGCAAGGTTAATGGGAGATGCCAGCTTTATAAAGATGATATTACTTAAGCCATTACCATCGCAGTTGGCAAAAGCACTTTTTATTGTAACAGGGTGCGGCCCTGAAATAACAAAATCGCTGCCGTTTGGCGCGATGGAACTGCATTGTATATTTTTCTTAAAAACCAGTTGCAGGGTATCAGGCGAACAACCCACCGGAGTTATGCTGTCAAATGGTACCGGCTTATCAGCCAGCACAGTAAATACCGCACTATCGCCAACTGGAACAAAGTTGGAACAAATATCCAGTAACGTATTTTCGTCGTTGCCTGTTTGTGCTGATATGGTATAAGTACCGTTTGGCAGGGGGTTGCTTAGCGTAATAATAACTGAATCCATATCAAACCCTGTTTGACAGTTATTACCGGCCACTGAAGTGATAGTTGCCAAAGCAGGCGTTAATTTAAAATCGCTGGCATCGTTTGACAGGCTTGAGCACTGCATTTTTTTATTAAGCTTAAGGCCGATTTTGTTGCCCGCACAATTAGGGATTGCCGAAGCGAACCTTGGGGGAAGGGTGTCAGTAATACTGGCCGTACCGCCGCCAAACGAGAGGTCGTAACCGCTTTGATTATCACCAGAAAAATGGCTTATCATCAAAAGGTAGTTATGGCCCTGTATAAGATTTGGTGGCTTGCTGTATGTAGGGGGATTTGGGTTTGTGCCGGGTATGGTTGCGCACTCACTTAAATTTGCGGCTAATGTAGATGTGCCGGTTTTGCCAGTGGTACCAGACCAATTGCACACTACAAAAATGGCTTTGATCGTGTTTGGGTCAGTGCTGAAAACTATGGCCGGGTCCCGGCCGGTTACATCAAATATTTCCCAGTCGTAATCATCACCCAGGTTATGCGGAACAATATTAAAAACCAGGGTGCCGCCTTTAAAACAGGTAAATTTATACCAATACGGATTCTGATCCTCGTAAACCGCGCCGTCGCCCGTGCAGCCATTTACCAAAATGCCGCCGTTAACACATATAGGAACAGTATTTTGGGTAAATACGCTGCTGCCGCAAACGGGAAAAGCTGTTTGGGGCGTTTGCCCCAATGTTGTACACTGGCTAAAACAATTTGTATACGCAAGCCCCCCAAAAAGCAGCAGTAATAACAACGTTCTTAAAAACATACACTAATTGACTTATAAAAATAGGGTAATGCTGCAATACACAGCTTATTTTAACAATAAATGATTGATCATTTTACCTTATCAATACCGACGTTCCTTTGAGCGAGTATTTTTGATTTGTATCAATATTGGTATAATTAAGAAACCAAACATATACACCTGCCGGCTGAAGGGAGCCTTTAAATGTACCATCCCACCTATTTGTCCAGTCCTTTGTTTCAAAAAGCTGTTGCCCCCACCTGTTAAATATCCTGAACTCAAGGTTTTTTGCCTTGTAGGCACTAAGCGGGTAAAGGTAGTCATTAATGCCATCCCCATTTGGGGTAAAAGCAGTGGGTACTGCAATATAACACGTATACAAAACTTTTAGGTTATACAAAGCAGTATCAAGGCAGCCGGCACTATCACTAACGATAAGTTTTACAGCATAGTATTTGTCGCCCGAAGAAAAGGGGTACTGTTGCGGCGGCGGGTTTTGAAGCCCGGAAACGGCGCCATTGCCAAAATTCCACGCCCATGCTGTTACTTTCCCAATACTGCTATCTGTAAAAACTGCTTTATCTTCCGGGCAAAGCTGCGGCGGTGATGAAAACCTTGCTTTTAACTGGTTATTAAGGGTGAAGGTTTGGGTAGCGCTGTCAGAACAGGTGCCATTTGACACCTGCAGGCTTACAGATTTGTCTCCGTAATTACTGAACAACCTGGTAACATTTTGTGTATTATAAGCTACGCCATCATCAAAAAGCCAATCCCATTTTGTAACACCGTTAGCCCCATCGTGGTAAAGTTGCACCGTATCCTGCGTGCAACCCAACTTTACCTGCACATTAAACGCCGCTGATACGGCGCTGCTGGTAGTAAAGCCAACCGTTTGCCCTGCGGGCGTTTGCTGGCTGCATTCATCAATTATCGTATTGCCATCGTTGCCTTCCACCAGCTCAACCTGGTAATTGCCCCCTGCCAGTATGGGCTTTAGTAACGTAATTGTTATTGTTTGCGTAGTGCTGTTGTTGTTACAATCACCTTTTGCCCTTTCTACGGTTACTGCCTGGGGGCCGGTAACAATAAAATCGCTGCCATCGGCGGCAATGCTGCTGCATTTTATTTTTTTGTCAAAAAACAGCGTTAGCTCTTTTGCCATGCATGGCGTTACAGGCATAATACTATCAAAAGGCGTAGGCGGTACATACTCAACAGTAAACTGTGCACTATCGCCGGGTGGCAGCTCGTTACCGCAGGCATCAAGCAATGTATTGCCATCGCCGCCCCTTTTTGAATAAACAGTATAAGTGCCCGGCGGTAAAGGCTTATCAAGTGCCAATACCATACTGTCCATATCAAAACCAGTTGAACAATTGGTACTATATACGCCTGTAATTTTTGCAAGAGCTGATGAAAGAGTAAAATCACTGCCATCGGCTGCAAGGCTTGAGCATAAAACACTTTTGCTAACATGCACGCCAATTTCGGTTCCCCCACAATTGGCATTTGCGTTTACTATTGCTGGCTGGGTTGTATCTGTTATAACCGCTGTTCCCCCACCAAAAGACAATGAATAGCCACTTTGTGAGTTTGTGTAGTGGCTTACCAATAAAATGTATTTGTGGCCCTGCTGCAGCAAAACGGGTTTACTGAACGGGTTTGACTTGCCCGGTACCGACGCACAAACAACAAGTGCCGGGTTGCCCACGGCCGCCCCAGTTTTACCGTAGGTGCCACTCCAGTTGGCTTCTACAAACAAAGTGGGATCTGTAAAAATATCGTCCGGCCTTATTGCATTTGTAACATCAAATATTTGCCAGTCATAATCGTCGCCAAGGTCGTTTGGTGTTATCAAAAATTCAAGTGTGCCAAATTTGTAACAAGTGAACTTGTAGAAGAAGGGGTTAACACCCTGGTATTGCCCGCAACCACTTATGGGAACAAGTGGTTCGTTACAAATAGGGACTGTATTTTGATTAAAAATAGCAGTGCCACATATTGGAAATGCCGATGCCGGATACTGCCCCAACGTAGAGCATTGTGTTACACCCTTCACGGTTAAACATATACCCAGCAAAAACAGCACAATTCTAAACAGCATATTTTTTCAATGACTTAAAAAAACAATGCACAATTGCATGTGTTGTTAATAAAAATATACCCTTTACCCTTTAATACTTAAGCCGCCCCGGAGTTTGTGCCGGTACATGATGTACTGAGATGTGTAAAAAGGTTGTACGAAATACACACGTGCTGGTTGAAGGCTGCCATTGAGTGTGCCCTTTAATTGAAATTCTGTCGCGACAAAAGTAGCGGTATATCAACCACAAAGATCAACCAGTTATAGAATTACCTCATTTTGGCACATTTAAATTATGGAGACGGATTATACAAGCTTGTGTTATATGCCTGGGCCATGTAAAGTAGCTAAGGTTTAAAATCTGTCATACTCAAACGGGTGGTGCAAAAACTGTACTCATCAATATCATTGCTGCTAACTATTACAAGCCTGTTGCTGCAATAGTTGTTTATAAGGCTATGGTATAACTCATATCCCGGCGCATCAAGGTTAGTGCAGGGTTCATCTAATAGTATAGCAGGTACATCAGAAAAAACGGCCTGGGCCAGTTTTACACGCTGCTTCATACCGCTGCTGTAGTAGCGGATTTGTTTGTCTGCCGCTTTCTCCAGATCAATTTCCCTGAGAATTGAATTACTGGTGCAACCACTAATAAAAGGCTTGAATGTTTGATGAAATTGCAGGAATTCCTTTGCGGTCATTTCTTCCACAAGCTCGAGGTACGGCGCTGCGATAGAGATATGTTTGTGCATTTCATCGGCTGGCACCGGGGTATTGTTAATTGTAAACTGCACACTCCCCTCTGCAATATTAATTGCTCCTGCAATAGCCTGCAGCAATGTGCTCTTACCGCTTCCATTAGGACCAGTAATGGCGTAGGACTGACTGCTGTTAAACGTAAAATTCATTTTACGGAATATCCAGTCCCGGTTAAACCTCTTACCTGCATTTTGTACAACTATCTGCATCTGCCGCAAAGTAAAGCAAAGAAGCTGACAGTTGGCAGCCGGTATTTGACAGCGCTGACCGGAAAATAGCAACTTTTTTACACGACCAAGCCACAAACAAAAAAGCTATAAAGATTCAAAAATCTCCATGGCTTTATGCATTAAATCTGCAATCCGCAAATCTGCGATCAATCGTCTTCTTCCCCGGCACCTTTGCTGTATCTCTTAATTATGCCCCTGCCGCTTTCGCGTATAAAGGTTACTATTTCGTCGCGCTCATCAGTAGCCGGTGCTTCTTCTTCAATATATTCCAGCGCCTGGCTTATGTTCATTCCTTTGTTATATATAACGCGGTAAATATCCAGTATATGGTTTATTTGGTCAAGGCTAAAACCCCTGCGCTTAAGGCCAACACTGTTAACACCGCCGTAGCTTAATGGTGAACGCACTGCTTTAATGTAAGGGGGAACATCTTTGCTTACAAGGCTGCCGCCGCCTATGTAAGCGTGCTGGCCAATATGCACAAACTGGTGTACAGCGCAAACGCCTGCAACCCATGCCCAATCGTCCATTATTACATGGCCTGCAAACTGGCTGTTATTACTCATAACGCAGTTATTGCCGATAATACAATCGTGTGCTATATGGCTATAAGCCATAATAAGACAATTGTTGCCTACCTTGGTTTTAAGCCTGTCAGTGGTGCCACGGTTTATGGTTACAAACTCGCGTATGGTTGTATTGTCGCCTATTTCAACATAAGTTTTTTCGCCGTTAAATTTTAGATCCTGCGGTGTGGCAGAAAGTACAGCACCCGGAAAAATACGGCAGTTTTTGCCTATGCGGGCGCCCTCCATTATGGTTACATTACTGCCTATCCACGTTCCCTCACCAATTTCAACGTCCTGGTGAATAACGGTAAAGGGGTCAACCTTTACATTTTGTGCCAGCCTGGCATTTGGGTGGATGTAGGTATGTGGATGGATCATGTAAATGATTAAAAAGTTTAAAAAATATTTATAATGGTTTACAACCCTCCAAAGACTTGTTACAAAAGCTTTGGTTTAACGCGTATCAATTTCTTCTAACTATTTGAGCAACAAGGTCAGCCTCCGTTGCTACCTTGCCGCCAACATATACAGTGCCTTTCATGTCGCAAATCCCCCTTCTTATGGGTTGATTTAATTCCATCTTTAAAATCATTGTATCACCCGGCACAACTTTCTGTTTAAACTTGCAGTTGTCGATCTTTAAAAAATAAGTATCGTATTGGCCATCTTTCATGGCATTTATGCACAGAATGCCGCCTGTTTGGGCCAAAGCTTCAATTTGCAGCACCCCCGGCATTACGGGGTTATTGGGAAAATGCCCCTGGAAAAACCATTCATTGAATGTTACATTCTTAATGCCCACTATACGTGTATCGGTAAGTTCAATTATTTTATCAACCAGCAGGAAGGGAAAACGGTGTGGCAGTGTTCTTTCAATATGGTCTAATGCGTATACAGGCGGCTGGGCAGGGTCGTACATCGGCACATTTTTAATTACATGCTTGTTTTTACGTATGTATTGTTTTATTTTTTTTGCAAACTCAACATTGGTGCTGTGGCCAGGCCGGTTTGCAATTATTCTTGCCTTAATGGGGTAACCAATAAGCGCCAGGTCGCCCACAACGTCTAATAGCTTGTGCCTTGCAGGCTCATTAGGAAACCGTAGTTCAAGGTTATTCAGGTACCCTTCGCTTTTTATTTCAACTTTTTCCCTGTTAAATGCTTTTGCAAGCCTTATCATTTCCTCTTCAGTAACGGGTTTATCAACTACCACAATAGCATTGTTAATATCGCCGCCTTTTACAAGGTTGTTGTCCAGCAGCATTTCAAGCTCATGCAAAAAGCAAAACGTGCGGCAGGGAGCAATTTCTGTTTTAAAATCACGAATGGTTTTAAGCCCGGCATGTTGTGTGCCCAATACGGGGCTATTAAAGTCAATAAGCGTAGTTATCTGGTATTCAATTGATGGCAGGGCCACCATCTCAACCCTTTTTACATCGTCGTAGTGATAAATGTTCTCGTCAATACTGTACCAGTTTTTTGCAGCTTCCTGCTCAAAAACCCCGGCTTCCTCTATTAAATCGGTAAAAGGCAGGCTGCTCCCATCTATAATAGGTATTTCAGGCCCGTTCAATTCAATCAAAACATTATCAACCCCCATACCTACCAGGGCTGCCAGAATATGTTCAACGGTGCTTACTTTAACATCGCCTACCTGCAGGGTGGTGCCACGGCTAACATCAGTAACAAGATCGCAATCGGCTTTTATAACTGGTTGATTTGGAAGGTCAATACGTTGAAATTGGATACCAAAACCGGGGCTTGCCGGTTTTAATGACATATCAACCAAAACACCGGTATGCAACCCGGTACCACTAATATTTATAGCAGCCGCAAGAGTATGCTGTTTGTCAGGATTAAAGTTTGAATTCATATTTTGGTATGTGGCAGGCGACTGTACTGAACCGACTGCAGTTGCACCGCTCACTTTGTGCCGAATAGCAAATATTCAGCTAATGAGTAATTAATATAAGGGCAAAAATAACAATTTTATAATTGGCTTAGCCTTAAACGCTATTTGTAACAGTTTTATAAGAAATTATAACAATACTTAATTTAATATAAATAATTTATAAAATAGATACAGGCGGAAACACGATTTTAGATGCTGATTTTTATAAATAAGCCTTGTATTAAATATTATTACAATATTTCCTTCTCCGTAATCAATTGATGTACCAACTTTTCAAGCTCGCTTATTCTTTTCTCCATTTCGGGCAGGTTACGGCTTACCGCCTGGCTGCGTAAAGCGCTGGTATAATCAAAGGCCGGGCTGCCGGTTACGGCAGTATTGGGCGTTTTAATTGATTTACTTACACCACTTTGCGCATTTATCTTGCTGCCATCAGCAATGTGAATATGGCCTACAACGCCTGCCTGGCCCCCAATCATAACATTATTGCCAATTTTGGTGCTGCCGCTAACCCCCGCCTGGGCTGCTATCACCGTATTGGTGCCTACTTCAACATTGTGTGCAACCTGTATAAGGTTGTCAAGTTTGGCGCCTGACCTTATTATAGTTGAACCAATGGTAGCCCTGTCAATACATGTGTTTGATCCTATTTCAACAAAATCTTCCAAAACCACATTACCTATTTGCGGCACTTTTTTATAACTGCCATTAGCCTGCGGCGCATAACCAAAACCATCACTGCCTATTACCGTGCCGCTGTGTATTGTTACATTATTGCCCAAAACACAATCGTTATACACTTTTACGCCCGCGTGCAAAATGCAGTTTTTGCCCACTTTTACATTGTTACCTAAAAAAACACCCGGAAAAAGCTTTACGTTATCGCCAACCTCAACATTTTCAGACAGATACGTGAAAGCTGCTATAAACACATTACTGCCCACTTTTGCAGTTTCGTGCATAAAAACCGGCTGCTGTATGCCATTAAGCTGCTGGGTAACCATTTCCTGGTATGTATTCAATAAGGTAGCAAAAGCAGTATAAGCATCCGCAACCCGTATAAGTGCCGCGCTAACCGGTTGTTTAAGTTCAAGGGAGTTGTTTATTATTATAACAGAAGCCTGGGTTGTATATAGATATTCCTCGTATTTGGGGTTAGCTAAAAAGGCCAGTTGCCCCGGTTTAGCTTCTTCAATCTTTCCAAACGATCCTGCCGCTGCCATCGCATCTCCTTCCACCGTTCCATTTATTAGCATGGCTATTTGTGCTGCCGTAAATGTCATGTTATACGTTTGTCTTAAAGCTGCAGGTTATATAAACCTGTGGCTAATGGGGGTTAAACTAATTCGCAAATGTAAAATTTTTTAACCTGCATCGAAAGGGTTTCATGTATAAGCGGGTTATCAACCTGCGAAATACCCTTCACCGTTCCGTCTTTAAACAAAATATTTATGTGCTCATCCGCAAGGCGGTATGTTGTATTTGTCGCTACGCCGGTAAAAGCAAAATACCTTGCCTCGTTTACGGATATATTATACTTTGCTGCCAGTTTTTTTCTTTTTTCCTGTACTTCGTTTTCGTCAAAAGGCATGCCCTGCAACCTGCATTTGTATAAATTCCGGTTTAGCAGCCCCTTGCAAAGAACTGATAATACTCTGTCTGGATGGCGTGCCCATTTTTTTACAGCAAACATTAAATCGTCATCATCAAGCATGCAAAACTCATCCAGTGCCTTTTTATCCATTGTTCCCGTAAAGCTTTCAAAAAAATAATCTAACGGTGACGAAATCTTTAATGTTACATCTGTTGTGTTAAAAATTTCCTTAACACGCTCAACTATTTTTATAAGCATCTTTTCAGAGGAAAGCACCGTTTTATGCAGGTACACCTGCCAGTACATAAGCCGGCGGGCCACCAAAAATTTTTCAACACTGTAAATTCCTTTCTCTTCAATCATAAGCTGGCCGTTATGCACTGTCAGCATTTTTAAAATGCGGTCGTAACCAATTACACCTTCACTTACGCCGGTAAAAAAATTATCACGCGTAAGGTAATCCATACGGTCAACATCAAGCTGCCCGCTTATAAGCTGGTGTAAAAAATGTTTGTGGTATTTACCGGTAAATAATTCAATGGCCAACTGTAGTTTGCCACCCAGCTCGTCATTCATACGGTGCATCATCTTCAGCCCAATTTCCTCATGGTCCGTACCAGGTATTAATATATTTTCCAGTGCATGGCTAAACGGGCCATGCCCAATATCGTGCAATAAAATAGCCGCTTTGGCTGCTGTTTCTTCGTCGGTTGTTATATCCGCACCTTTGGCTTTAAGTTCACTAATTGCCTGGCACATTAAATGGTACGCTCCCAATGAGTGGTGCAGCCTGGTGTGCACAGCCCCCGGGTAAACAAGATACGCCAGCGCCATTTGATGTATCCTGCGCAGGCGTTGGTAATACGGGTGAGCAATAATATCAAGTATCAGCTGGTTATCAATAGTAATAAAGCCATACACGGGGTCGTTAACTATTTTTCTCCTGCTTAAAGGCATACTGGCGGCAATTTGTTAAATATCCTGTTAAAGAAAGCGGTCAAAAATACAACTTTAGGGTTCTACATGAAATTTGCGTTAGGATTGCAGATTGGCGATTGCGGATTGCAGATTTACAAGGACCTGATTGAACAAGAATTAGAAGGAGTTGTTTAATCATTTGCAGGTAAAAAAGCCTTAGTTTAATTGCCAATGTATAATACTTCTTTCAGTAAATCTGCAATCCGCAATCGCCAATCTGCAATATTATTACTTTTATAAACCTAATACCGTTTAGCTCATGGCGATTGCAACTATACTTTGGGTAGATGACGAAATAGAAAGCCTACACTCTCAAAAGATCTTTCTCGAAAATAAGGGCTACGAAGTACATACATTAACCAATGGTTTTGAGGCTATTGATTTTGTAAAAGAGCACCATGTGGATGTTGTTTTGCTTGATGAAAGTATGCCCGGCATTACAGGCCTTGAAACGCTTCAGAAAATTAAAGAAGTTAACAGGCAAATACCGGTGGTGCTTATTACCAAAAATGAAACGGAAAACCTGATGGATGATGCCATTGGCAGCCAGATAACAGATTACCTTATTAAGCCGGTTAACCCCAACCAGGTTTGGCTTAGCCTTAAAAAAATAATTGACAATAAAAGGCTGGTAGCCGAAAAAACCACTACTGCCTACCAGCAGCAGTTCAGGCACCTGTTTATGGCATTAAACAGCAACCCCGATTATAACGAGTGGATGGATATTTATAAAAAACTTGTTTACTGGGAGCTTGAGATGGAGAAAAGCGACAGCCCCGAGATGCGGGAGGTTTTTCAAACACAAAAGCAGGAAGCTAATACGGAATTTTTTAAGTTCATAAGTAAAAATTACGCGGGGTGGCTTAAACCAGGTGCAACCAATATACCAGTTATGGGGCATAACCTTGTAAAGCAAAAAGTGCTGCCAAATGTAGAAAAAGGTACAACGACATTTTTTATACTGATCGACAACCTGCGATATGACCAGTGGAAGGCTATACAGCCCCTGTTTGCCGAAAATTTTCGGATTGTGGAAGAGGATACGTTTTACAGTATTTTACCCACCGCTACACAATACGCGCGCAACGCAATTTTTGCGGGCATGCTGCCTGTTGAAATAGAAAAGCAATTTCCCAATGAATGGAAAAATGATGATGATGAAGGTGGCAAAAACATGCACGAAGAAGAATTTTTCAGGGCGCAGCTGAAGAGGCTTAAGCGCCCCGACATAAAATTCAGCTATACTAAAATAATACACCATACAGACGGGCAGCAACTGGTAAATAACGTGCATAACCTGCTGCAGAACGACCTGAACATTATTATTTACAATTTTGTGGATATGCTTAGCCATGCGCGTACCGAGATGGAAGTGCTGAAAGAACTTGCCGCTGACGAGACCAGCTACCGCAGCATAACCCGCAGCTGGTTTGAGCATAGCCCGTTAAACCAGGCGCTTAAAAGGATAGCTGATAAAAAAATAAATATTGTGCTTGCTACCGACCATGGCAGCGTGCGTGTAAAAACGCCGTGTAAAGTAATTGGCGATAAGCAAACCACTGCTAACCTGCGTTACAAGCATGGGCGTAATTTAAATTACGATCCCAAAGAAGTTTTAGCCTTTAGGGACCCTCGTGAAATTGGCCTGCCCGTGCCTAATGTAAACTCCTCTTTTATATTCGCGAAGGAAGATGGCTTTTTGTGCTATCCCAATAATTATAACTATTACGTAAATTATTACCGTAACACGTTTCAGCATGGCGGGGTGAGCCTTGAGGAAATGATCATTCCCGTTGTGAAGATGGTGAGTAAGTAGTTGATTGGTAAGAGAGGGTTGATTTGTCCATTGGTAAAAGCTGGTTGATTTGTAAAACCCGTTGAGTAGGAAAACAAAACACTCAATATTCAACACTCAATGCTCATTAGCAGCAGCGGATTGAGTATTATACTCTGTGATAGGAATTATGTCTTTGGGTCCTTTTTCGACTAACTAATCTCCAAAGGAATCCTTGGGCAACTGGTATTTACCTGTAACTCATTTTACTAATCAACTGATCAACCGGCCCTTACTAATCTTTACCAATCAATTAATCCTCCTTCTTCTTCAAAACAATCTGCTCATTTATCAAGGCATATACTTTGTCGAAAAATGTTTTTAAACCGGCATATTCATCACTGGAAAACAGTGCGCGGTTAAAATTAAATGAGTGGCGTATCAGCACCTGGTTGTTTGCGGTTAAGAATTCGCGTTTAAACAATATGCTTGAGTCCTCTGTTCGTATCGCAATAGACTTTGGTAAATCTTCAACACTAAAATTCTCCGGCACTAAAACAAGAATTCTAGTAACATACGATTGGTTACACCCAAAATCAATATCCGAATATCTTATACTGTCTTTAAACGGGTTCTTTTTGAATAGTGAGAACATAAACGGGTTAAGAAAATACAGGTTGTCGGTATTTGACAGCGTTGCATGAAAATTAATTCTGTGCAGCAGTGTATCCGAATCATCGTTTTCATGCTCAGTTGTTGATGAGTCAATTTTAAGGTCTTCAGGCGTGTCGGAATCAAGCAGCTCTTTTGAATCTTTTTTCTTCTCTTTTTCCTCGTCTTTTATCTCTTCTGCTTTAGCAATACCCGTATAAATTATACGCCCCATACCGTGCATAACGCCGGTACTGTCCATTTGGGCATTAATATATAACTCAGTATTCATAAGGGCGCGCCTATCGCTGATCATCACCCATTTGTGTACATCTTTATCAACTATCAGTGCTTCGCAGTTAAGTACATTGGCCGGTGTTGTTTTGTACGACAGGTTTTTTTGCGTGCAATCAAGTACAAATACCGTGTCGCGGTTTACGGTTAATATATCTACAGCATTAAACTGGCTTAGGGTAGGGAATGAGCGGTCAATTTTACCATTATCGCGCGTGCTTATTAAAACAGGGAAGCAATTAATATTGGCCTTCCTCAGCAGGTTAAGCAACAAAATATTCATTTCAGCGCTGCTGCCCGATTTATCTTTTATGCATTCAGCCAGGTCGCCTGAAAAGAATGTTTGCTCGCCATTCCAACTGATCTCCCTTTTTACATACTGGTAAACCCTGTTAATTATTTCGCCGGTATCTTTCAATGCTTTTACTGAATCAATAAAAGCCTCAGAACCCGGTATGGCTTGAGTAAACTGTAAGCCAAAAGATGCCGAATGCAGCAGTTCAATATTATACATGCTCCACCGGAAATTGTCGTCAGACGAAAAAAAGCCTTTATTCATCATTGCAAACTCAACCCTCTGCAGGTTGTCCTGCAGGCATGTCATTAAGGGTTCTGGCTTAAAGGCAGGTACGTTGCGCATGGTAAATGCCCTTTTGCCTTCATTATAAAAACTCTTGTTATACGTGTTTTCAGATGAGTCTTTTTCAATTGGCAGGCTTGCCACAAAGTGATATTTCATATCGCCTATACCCGAAGGATAGGTAATGCTGCATTTTGTAAAGCGTGATGGCAACAGCTCCTGGAAAAACCATGGCGCAATATGGAAGCCGGTTTTATTTATTTTGGTATAACGGTATTCAATAACCGCACCTTTTTTTAAGTTAGGAAATGTAAAGCGCACTTCGTTATGGGCGGTTTTGCCTTTGGCCTTCTCCTTAAATATTTGGTCTTTATCAAGCTTTTGTGTTACAATATTACCCTGGTCATCAAGTGTAAACATTACTCCTTCAATGTCTGTTACTTTTGAAATGCGGCTGTTGCCAACATAAGGTATTGACACAGATGCATTTTTAAAACCGCTTTCATCAAATATTTTTATTCTTAGCCTGTATTCAGTAGTTATTTTTGGGGCGCCGGTATAGCCATCAACAGTAAAAACTACATTTTCAGTTCTTATTAAATTCATGGCATTGGCACTTTTATCAAAAGGGCAGTCTTTTAACAGCATGTCGGCCATATCAATTTTGCCAAAATCAGGCAATTTTTCCTGGGCCTGTATTTTTGAAGAAGCCACGCAGGCAAGCATAGCAAAGGATAACAGTATTTTTCTCATCATTTTAAAAGGGTTGTTATAAATATACACTTAGTTATCTTTTCGTTTAATTAAAATATTATCGTTAAGCAACGCATAAATTTTATCAAAAAAATCTTTCATGCCGGCATACTCCTCTTTTATAAAAAATGGCCTGTTTACCCTAAGGCCCATTTTTATCTGCAGCCCTTCGTTATCCTGGTAATACGATCTTGTAAAAACAATGGCAGAATCAATCATTGCAATATTTTTGTCGGGTGGCAACTCACTTACAATAAAGTTTGCAGGCAGCTTAATACTCATTAGCGTAGTGTAAGATTGTTTGCTGCCAAAATCAATGTCGGTTTTGCGTGAGGTATCATTAAAAGGGTTCTTTTTAAAAGACATGAGGAAAAACGGGTCGAGAAAATAATAGTCGCCCGTTTGCTGTAGGTCAAGCTTAACATTGAATGACTTGATGAGGGGTTTATCTGCATCATTTAAGTTCTCTGTTTTGGCGCTGTCAATTTTTGCGGCAACATCACTGCTTGTAAGGCTTTTTGAAGGTTCATCATCGTCATACTGTTTTGCAGCAAGTATATCTGCCCGCGCATAATCAAAATAAGAAACGTTCACTTTACCAGTTAACACACCACTGCGGTCTATGCCGCCCTGCATACTTATATCACTCTTCATTATTTCGCCCTTGCTTTCAATATGCAGCCAGTTGCTGGTGAAAAGGTCTGCAATAAATGCATTGCTGTTAAGCACGTTATAGGGCGGTATATTGTACGACTGGTTTTTTTGCGTTCCGTCAATTATATAATATTTATTGCCGTTAAAAGCGAAAATATCCACGCCATCAAATTGTGTAAGGCTTGCAAAGTACATATCTGTTTCCCCATTGGCCCAGGTACTTACCAGTAACGGCAGGCAACGTACACCCACCTTCCGTAAAAAATTAAGTATTAATATATTTATTTCAGCGCTGTTTCCTTTCCTGTTCTTCCATACCTCGGAGAGGTCGTCTGCTGATATAGATTGGTAACCATTCCACTGCACAGTACGGGTTACCCAATGATAAACAGCATGTATTTTATCAGCATCCTGCTTCAAGGCCTTTATTGAATCAAGGGTGCCTTTGGTATGTGGTATGTCGATACTAAACTGGCCCCCGAAGTAGGGGGAGTTAAGTAATTCCACCGTATATATCTTCCAGTCATCTTCAATTGTCTTGCCTTCAATAGCGGGCCTGTGCCCCCTGCCTGGCAATATTGCAAATGCGATGCGTTGCAGGTTATCATACAAGGTTGACATCAGAGGCTCACTATGCATGGCCGGAACATTTTGCATAATAAAATTCTGCTCAAGCTTTTTGTAATGCCCGTCAAGCGCCTTTACTGTATCAGGCCTGCTTACATAAGGCAATGTTGCATGCACCTGCATTTTTATATCAACATCCGAATTATATTTTAGCTTACAAACTGATAACTGTACCGGCAGATCATTTTGAAATAGCCATGGATCAAAGCCCGGCCAGTTTGCCCTTTCAACCGTATATTTGTATTCAACTACTGTACCTGGTTTTACTTTGGGAAAAGCAAACCGTATATATCCGTTTCCCTTTTTAGATTTTTCAATAAAAAGATCTTTCTTTTCAAGTTTTTCCGTAAGTATATTACCCTGCTCATCAATATTATACACGTAAGCCGCTATATCAAGAATTTTGTCTATTTTATTTGAGCTTATAAACGGTATTTCAATACTTGCACTGCCGTAGCCATTTTGATTGAATATTTTTATACGCGCCCACCTTTCAATATCAATATACAAACCACCCTGGGTTACTTCAAACACGGCATTTTCATAATTAACCAGGTACATGGCGGGTGCACTCTTGTCAAAAAGGCACTCTTTTAACTGGAGGTCAGTGGTATCAACCTGGCCAAAATCAGGCAGTTTTTCCTGGGCGCGCGCAGTAAATGCAAGAAAGATTAGTAAGGCAAAAAAGGTTGAAAATGCTTTTGCCATTGTATGGCGGTTTTTTTAGTAAAGCAAATATAGGCAGCGGGTAAACAATAGGTTTAAAATAGCCTTAATTCGCGGGGTTGAGGCTTACAGCAGCTTCTCATTATTCTTGTGCCTGCTGGCGTCGCGTATATTCTTCTTTTCAAAATTCTTTTGCAGTGCTTCGGTTAAGTTAACACCTGTTTGATTGGCAAGGCATAGCAATACCCATAAAACGTCGGCCATTTCGTCGGAAAGTTGCCTGCCATTGTCTGATTCTTTAAAAGATTGCTCGCCGTAAGTGCGCACCATCAATCTTGACAGTTCGCCAACCTCTTCCATTAAAATGCCTAAGTTGGTAAGCTCACCAAAATAACGCACACCAACTGTTTTTATCCATGTATCTACTTGTTGCTGGGCTTCTTCAATAGTCATGGCAGTTTGTTATTTTAAGATATTTAAATAGCAGAATACTAAAATTAATTGTTTGCAGGTAACCAACCATTAAAATGTGCCTGGATACTACGGAATACACACCAGAACCAATTTTCATTCGTGTTATGCAAGACATGTTTTGCAACATTGGTTTATTACTTCTTTTTAAAAACTAACTGCTCATTTAGTAATGCATATATCTTTTCAAAAACTTGTTTAATAAAGGGGTATTGCTGGGCGCCGTAAGCTGCATTTTGCAATTCAAAATCACTACGTACTATAACCGTGTTATTTTCAACAGCAATAATGCGCCTGAAAGAAATGCTGGTATCGGGCAGACGTATTTCTTTATTGGCAGGTAACTCAGTTACCTCAAAATTATCAGGAAAACTTATAGACATAACAACTGAGTAAGCCTGGTTGCACCCAAAATCAATATCAAAACGCCTCGCAGTGTCGGTAAAAGGGTTTTTCCTGAAGGAAGAAAGTGAAAGCGGGTTTAGAAAATAATAATTGCCGGTTTGCTGCATATCGGCTTTAAATACAAAGCTCCTCATAAGCGCTTTCTGGTCATCATCAGTATTTTCTTCCTTACTGCTGTCAATTTTAATGTTAATAATATCCTGCCCAAGAAAATCCCTGCTTTCGTCGTTATTAACTTTACCGGGTGCAGAAAGCGTATTGGTTTTTGCATAACCATAAAAATATTCACTTAGGTTGCCGGTAAGTTTGCCATTGCTGTCAATAGCCGCCTTAAGGTTAATACTGCTGCTTAACAATACCCGGTTGTCTTTAATCTTAAACCACATGCCATGCTTTTTGTCAATTACCAGCCCGTAATTATTAAATACGTTAGCAGGTGGTATGGTAAATGGCAGCTTTTGTGCGGCATCAACTACATGCCAGGTGTTGCCATCTGCAATTAATATATCAACACAATTAAACTGCCCAAGACTTAAGAAACCCATATCAACTTTTCCGCTGTTAGTTGTGCCCGTAATAATTGGGTAACACTCAACACCTGCCCTCCGCAACAGGGTTATTGCAATAAGGTTTATTTCTCCGCTGTTGCCGCGTCTCTTACTCCAGGCGGCGTCAATATTATCTGCAAAAAAACTGTATTCTCCATTCCACTTAGCTGTATTTATTGTGTGCCGGCAAACAGCAGTAATTTTTTCATATAAGGGTAGTTTTTTGACGGAATCAATAAATGGTTTTACGCCGCCTACATCCTTTTTCAACTGCGCGCCGAAATATGGGGAATTAAGGAGGAAGGAAATTACATCAGGCCATTTGGTTTCAACCGCGTCGTTATTCCGGGCCACCTCCTGTGGAAGAATTGAAACTTCAATTCTCTGCACATTATCCTTAACGGCACCCATCAGGGGCTCGTATGTAAACGCAGGAATATTGGCCATTGCGTACGTTTCATTTACATTGCCATAACTGCTGTCGCGGTATTTTTCTACAGGCATAGTCGCTGTTACGCGGATATTAGGGAACAGTATCTCGTTATAGCCTATCGTGCAAACAGACTTTCTTGTTGGTATGTAATCGTCAAATAGCCATGGGGTAAGATTTAGTTGAAAGTCACTCTTTTCAAAATATTGCAGCTCAATAATGCTTCCTGCTTTTACACCAGGAAAAGCAAAGCGTACACTATTGCCGTCGCCTCTTTCGGTCACCCTGAAAATGTCATTTTTCTCCAATACCTGCTTTACAATTTTTCCTTGTCCGTTAAGGTTATATGTAATAGCTGAAATGCTTTTTATCTTATCGTCACTTTGCCCAAAGTAGGGTATGGCTACTGTAGCAAACTTAAAACCGCGCTGGTTAAATATTTTTATGCGTACCCTTTTTTCTATATCAATAAAAACGCCGCTAACGGTAGAGTATATGTGTGCGCTTTCATAACTCAATAAGTTCATCGCATCGGCATTTTTCTCAAAGGGGCATTCTCTGAGTTGCATATCTGCAATATCAACGTTGCCAAAATCGGGCAATTTTTCCTGTGCTGCGGCAGGTAAAATAAAAATACAGGCTGTTAACACAGAAAATAGCTTAGCTACTTTTCTCATTCACGGACGGGGTTTAATGGTAACAAATATATGTAGCTGGCAAATACCAGTGTTTAAAACAGCATTAATTAACCGGTGGTTTTTAACAGTTGCATATGCCTTCGGCAGAAGGTATTTACTAAACGAAAAAGGTTCCGGCAAAACCGGAACCCCAATGTAAAACTATACTCACTAACAACTATTTTGAGCGATTGCACTATTTCTTTTAAAATAAATCTCAAAATCCCTCAACCCCAAAATCAGCAATACTACAACAATCCTTTACCCAGCAGGTATTCTGCAATTTGTACCGCATTGGTTGCAGCGCCTTTGCGCAGGTTATCGCTTACTATCCACATATTTAATGTGTTGGGTTGGGTTTCGTCGCGGCGCAGCCTGCCAACAAATACCTCATCTTTTTCATGCGCCCATAAAGGCATTGGGTACAGGGCATTGGCAGGGTCGTCCTGCACAATAACACCTGGTGAAGCTGCCAACAATGTTCTTACCTCATCAACATCAAAATCATTCTCAAACTCAACATTCACGCTTTCACTATGGCCGCCAATAACCGGTATGCGCACAGTGGTAGCAGTAACGCGTATATTGTTATCACCCATAATTTTTTTGGTCTCATTCACCATTTTCATTTCTTCCTTGGTGTAGCCATTATCCAAAAACACATCTATATGCGGTATGGCGTTAAGATCGATCTGGTATTTGTACGCCATTGGCCCTTCCTGGCCGTTACGCTCGTTAAACAATTGGTCCACTGCCTTTTTGCCGGTGCCGGTAACGCTTTGGTAGGTGCTTACAACAATGCGTTTAATACCATATTTTTTATGCAGTGGGTTTAGCGCTACTACCATTTGTATGGTTGAGCAGTTGGGGTTAGCAATAATTTTATCTTCCGCAGTTAACACATCTGCATTTACTTCGGGTACCACCAATTTTTTTGTAGGGTCCATACGCCACGCGCTGCTGTTGTCAATAACGGTAATACCGGCTTCGGCAAACTTTGGCGCCCATTCAAGGGAAGTACTTCCGCCCGCACTGAAAATAGCTACTGCAGGTTTTGCGGCAATTCCGTCTGTCATGCTAACCACCTTATACTTTTCACCCTTAAACTCAACTTCCTTACCAACAGAGCGTTCGCTTGCCACCGGTACAATTTCAGATACCGGAAAATTTCTTTCTGCTAAAACCTGTAACATTTTGGTGCCAACCAAGCCTGTAGCACCTACAACAGCTACTTTCATTTTTGTTTTTTTTAGTTCATGTTTCACAGCTCATGGTTTGCAGCCACGGCGTATGATGGTTAAAAAATGGTTCTTTCTCTTCTCCCTTTACGGCAGGGAATTAAAAAAGCCTTCCCGGTTTGGAGAAGGCTTTTTTTGCTTTTTATGTTTACCATACGCAAACTTTAAGCAGCTTCTCCGTGGGAGACGTACTTCTTAATGTTCTTTATATGTTTCATTGCTTGCTTCATTGCGGATGCGAAAATAAACACGAATTATTATTACACCAAAAGTTTTTCTTTTAACCGGTTTAGGGCCATGCCCAAAAACATATACCGGGAGTGCCTTTATTTTTCTTGTCAAGTTGTTAAACAGTTTTAATTTTGTAAAAAGAGATATTATGAAAACGATGGGGGTAGGGGAATTTAAAGCGCAATTCTCAGAGGTTATTGAACAAATAAAAGTATGGGTATCTAATAAATAAAAGCGGGGGAGGAAATTGCTTTAACCTTTGGTAAAAAAAAAAGAGGTGGTTGGATATTTTGTACCAAAGATAAAAGCAAGGGCACCGCAGCGTAAACTGGGTATTTTAAAGGGTAAGGCGACAGCTGTTTTTAATGACGGCTTTAAAATGACTGAAGAAGAGTTTGCAGGCTTATGAATTATTTATTAGATACCCATACTTTTATTTGGTGTGTACTTGACCCGGATAAATTGCCAGGCGGGGTTGTAAATGTGATTAAAGATAGTTCGAACAACATTTGCGTAAGCGCAGTAACCTTTTGGGAGATCTCACTGAAATTCTCTTTAAAAAAACTTGATCTGCAGGGGACTTCACCCGATAAATTTCCATCATTATCAATTCAGACCGGATTTAAAAATATTCCATTACTGGCTGATGAGTGTGCAACTTATCATAAACTTAAAGTTATAGAACACAAAGACCCGTTTGACAGAATACTTATTTGGCAGGCTATAAACCAAAATTTAATATTCGTGAGCAAAGACGCAAACGCTGCTGTATATATTAAGGAGGGACTTAGCATTTTTTGGTAGACTTTAGCCACTTTTAGATCTCATTTTTACTTTCGCAGGCCGAAATATTATTTATTTAATACAGGCGCAACTTAGGTTAAAGCATACATTTACTGCCTAATTTTTATTAATCTAAACAACACCAATTATGATTGAAGCAAAAGGATACGCGGCACAATCGCCCACTACAGACCTTGCACCATGGGCTTTTGAAAGGCGCGAAGTTGGGCCGCATGATGTTCAGTTTGAAATTTTATTTTGCGGCGTTTGCCATTCAGACCTGCATCAAATAAGAAACGAATGGTTCCCAGGTATATTTCCTATGGTGCCGGGCCACGAAATTGTAGGCCGGGTAACAAATGTTGGCAGCCATGTGAAGAAATTTAAGGTGGGCGACCTTGCAGGTACGGGCTGCCTTGTTGACTCCTGCCGGGAATGCGATAGCTGCAAAGAGGGGCTGGAACAATATTGCGAGAACGGTGCCGTAGGCACTTATAACAGCTACGAGAAAGATGGAAAAACACCTACCTATGGCGGCTATTCAAACACCATTGTGGTTCATGAAGATTTTGTACTGCATATATCACCCGATCTTGACCTTGCAGCCGTTGCACCGCTACTGTGTGCAGGCATAACCACCTACTCTCCTTTAAAACACTGGAAGGTGGGAAAAGGGCATAAATTAGGAGTTTTAGGGCTTGGCGGCCTTGGCCACATGGCCGTTAAATTTGGGGTAGCATTTGGCGCGGAAGTAACTGTGTTAAGCACATCGCCTAAAAAAGAGGAAGATGCCAAAAAGCTTGGGGCGCATAAATTTGTTGTTACCACTGATGAAGAACAGGTTAAGGGTGTAAAAAGATATTTTGACTTTATACTTGATACAGTTTCTGCTGAACACGATATTAATATGTATTTATCACTGCTTAAAAGGGATGGAACACATATATGCGTAGGCGCACCATCTGAGCCAAGTAAAATACATGCCTTTAGTTTGTTAGCGGGCAGAAAAAGCCTTGCCGGTTCAGGTATTGGAGGGTTGCCCGAAACACAGGAAATGCTTGATTACTGCGCTGAGCATAACATAGTTTCGGATATTGAGCTGATTGACATTAAAGATATTACTGCCTCATACGAGCGCATGCAAAAAGGTGATGTACGTTACCGCTTTGTTATTGACATGGCCACCCTTTAATATCTACCTTTTGGAGCACTATATAAAAAGCATTGGTTTTTACGCCAATGCTTTTTTATCATCATTATTATTTTGCCTATCTAACTTACTTAACTTTCCTTACCGTTTTTTACTTCCTTTACTGGCTCTTACTATTCCTTACTGATCCCCTACCAAATCTTTATCCTCGCACTATCTGGTACATACATTTTGTCGCCGGGTTGCACATTAAAAGCTTTATAGAAGGGTGGAAAGTTCATTAAAGGCCCGTTAACGCGGTACATAGCCGGTGAATGCGGGTCAACGTTAATTAACTGCCTTATAAGCTTGTCGGTAAGCTTTTCTTTCCAAATTTGCCCGAGCGATAAAAAGAAACGCTGGTCGGGCGTAAAGCCGTCAATCTTTGTTGTGTCCTGGCCTTCTTTGGTCATTTTAAAGGCATCATAAGCTATTGCCAAACCACCTATATCTGCAATATTTTCACCTGTAGTAAGTGAGCCATTTATGTGCAGCGTATCAAGCATGGTAAAGCTGTTGTACAGGTTAATAACCTTTTTTGCCTTTACCGTAAATTTATCATAATCGCTTTTGCCCCACCAGTTTTTTAAGTTGCCGTCTTTATCATATTGTGCACCCTGGTCGTCAAAACCATGTGTCATTTCGTGGCCGATTACCATGCCTATACCGCCGTAGTTAATTGCGTCATCTGCATTGGGGTCAAAGAACGGAAACTGTAATATGCCCGCTGGAAAAACGATTGCGTTAAATGTTGGGTAGTAACCCGCATTAAGGGTTGGGGGTGTCATATCCCACTCCATTTTGTCAACCGGCTTGCCAA
>Ga0206931_1065_pt1 | contig 34449 bp, 31 predicted proteins | sample Alteio_BWOrgHeat_17_FD_152946 | JGI IMG/M metagenome (GOLD analysis project Ga0206931, IMG submission 152946) | Enriched cells from forest soil in Barre Woods Harvard Forest LTER site, Petersham, Massachusetts, United States -... | ecosystem: Environmental > Terrestrial > Soil > Temperate forest >...
GCACAGCAAGCACATTGTCTTTATTCCATTGCAGTGCTTTATTGTTAGTTGCAATATGATATTCCCTTGCAACATCCCATTGCCCGGCATAACCACCTGCGTCTGTGGGCAGCGAACCTGTTTGGCCTATTTTTACACCGTTCAAAAAAGTTTCATCTACATCGTCAACCTTGCCCAATAAAATACGCAGGGTATCTTTCCAGTTTGATCTGTTTTTCAACGCAGAAGGCAGTGTGAAATGAAACCTGTACCATGCGTAGCCGTCATAATCTGTATACCCTTGCACCTCCCAGTCGCTGGTGGTATTAATAGTAGCCCAGCCTGCATCGTTAAAGGCCACATCTTTATATGCTGTATTATCACCTGTAATAAACCTTGGTGTTGTTAACTGAATATTTTGTTGCGCGTATAATTGTGACGACAATAATAAACAAACAAATACTGTATATTTTTTCATGGCGATGGCTATTAAATAAGGATGGCAAATGTAACAGATTAAGAGGATTAGATTTTTAAGCAGTTATTATCACAATTGAGGAAAGGTAAAATAAATTTTGGCACTACGAAAATTTCGTTATTTTTACGAAAATTTCGTAGAAATGGAAAAATTAACGCCTCAGGAAGAAATGGTAATGGAGGCCTTGTGGAAAACGGGCGAAGGCAATTTAAAGATGATCATGGAGAACATTGTTTCTGAAAAACCCTACACCACACTTGCTTCTACCATTAAGAAACTTGAAAGCAAAAACTTTGTAAAAAGCAGGTTGCTGGGTAATAATTTTCTATACAAGCCTGTAGTTACTGAAAAGGAGTATTATGGCACATATATTACCAAGCTTGTAAAAAGCCGTTTTGCAAATTCATATAAGCAACTGGTTAATTTTTTTGTAGAGCAAGAAAAAATTAGCCCAAAAGAGTTGAAGGAAATTATTGATATGGTTGAGAAAAATAAATAAACCTGCTATATGCCTTTGCTATTTCAATATGTATTGAAACTGTCTGTAAGCCTGGCAGTGGTATGGCTTTTCTATCGTGTTTTTTTAAGGCAGATAACTTTTTATAATTGTAACCGGTGGTACCTTAACGGCTGTTCACTGCTAAGTCTTTTTATAGCAGCAATTAATATTACTCCTGTTTTAAGCAGAACAAATGTTGATGGCCTGCCTTTTGTTGCATCCATCCCGGCTATTAGAATTTATAATGCAACTGCCACGCCTACCCTACATCCCAATGCGGGTAGCAGTGTTCCTGTTTATAGCTGGATAATGCTTGCTATAGTTATGGGTATGGCAGTGCTATTACTAATAACGGTTGTACGTTATTGCTCTTTTTTAGTGTTAAGAAGGCGGGCGACCTTGCTTGAAAATGGAGACATAAAATTGTATGGTGTTGATGCAGATATCATTCCCTTTTCTTTTGGTAAAAGCATCTATATAAATGCACAGAAACATACCAGTGAGGAATTAAAAGAAATAATAAGGCACGAGATGGTTCACGTAAGGCAACATCATACCGCCGATATTTTGTTTTCACAGCTTCTGTGTATTATAAATTGGTATAACCCTTTTGCGTGGCTTATACGTTCAGCCATACGGCAAAACCTTGAATTTATTACTGATAGGGAGGTACTGCAATCTGGCGCTGATAAAAAAGACTATCAAAAGCTGCTGTTAAAAATACTTGGCTTAAAACAATTCACCCTTTCAAATCAATTTAATTTTTCATCTCTTAAAAAAAGAATGATAATGATGAATAAACATTATAGCCATAAAGCACACCTGTTGCGCTTTTTAATTTTTGTTCCGCTGCTTGCTGCTTTGTTATTGGCATTCAGAAACCCTGCTATTGCAGTTACAAGTAAAAAGAAAAATAATTACCCGGTGGCAATATCGCCTGCCCATGATAGCCAAAAAACAAACGGAAATATTTCCAACAAACCGGCAAGCGAAGAAAGTGAAAAAGGAAAACGGAAAAAAGATGCTGTTGACGATTTTTTTATGGTTTCATCTTCATCCACCAAACAGGATGTTGAAAAACTAAAAGATATTTTAATAAAGGCTGGATATACCCTTGAAATAAAAGAAGAAAAATATAATGATGGCAAGCTGCTGGCATTTTCAGGTACATTGGGGGGTGAGCCGTTAAAGAACGACCTTACTACTTCTGTGGACTTTAATATTGTAAACCCCGTCACGTCTCAATTTGGCTGCAGCCCCTCAACCGGAAGATTAAAAACTTACGTAATAACAACATACACTCATACCAGTGTGACCAATAACTAATGCCAGAATAACAGGAACTAATTATCATCCTGCCCGATAAGCATATTTATTTAATTAAAAACAAGTGCTATGAAATATAAAATTGTTTCATTTATTGGCTTTGCCATGCTTGCATGTGCTGCTGTTGCTAAAAGTCAGTCAGCTGTGTTATGGCACAACCTTAAACAGGGGCCTTATTCTGTTGGCTTTAGAATGGAATGGAAATATGATTACGCCCGGTCGTGGGGCAACGGGGCCAGGCCTTTGCGGATTAATATCTGGTATCCTGCTGCACAAACAGCCACAAAAAAAATGTTGTATGAAAAATATGTTTTTGTTACACCGCCCGACAGCAGTTTTGCTGAGTATAACAATGCATTGGTAAAATATGATGTTGGTGATAGCACTAAAAGCCTTTTGGGTTGTTATGATGGCTCTCAATTGTATTTTAAAAACCTGCTTAAAACGCCTGTTAACGCGGTATTTGGGCCGGCAGTCGCTAACGGTAAATATCCTGTAATTATTTACAGCCTGGGCCAAAATGATTACACACAGGAAAGTACTGTATTGTGTGAATTTTTAGCAAGTAACGGCTATATAGTTATATCAGTGCCTCAGTGGGGGTCTTTGCCGCGCAAGCACTTTTTGATGATCGATGAGGAACAAAGTTTTGAAACCCAAGTACGCGACCTGGAATTTATTACAGCGATGGCCTGCCAAATGCCAAATGCTGATAGAAATAAAATTGTTGCGGCAGGCCACAGTATGGGCGGAGTATATTCACTGTTGCTTGCCATGCGGAATAAGAACATCCGGATGGTTATTGGCCTTGATGCATCGTTTACATCATTCCAGGAATCGTTTGCACTTAAATACTGGAGCCTGTTGTATTACGACCTATGGAATTTCAGGATTCCACTGATACAGCTTTGTAAAAAAGAAGAACCAAGAAACGATGAAGTAGTAAATGCATTAAAGTTCTCCGAGCGGTATATCATTACATTTCCAAAACTGATACACAGCGATTTTTCAAGTTTCCCTATGGTAACTTCATTGGCACCAGCAAATAACGTTGACGATTATGCTTTGCAGCACCGAAGCCAGCAGGATGCAGTTACGGGCTATGAGGAAGTATGCAGAATCTTCCTTAGTGCGTTGCAAAAATATTTATTTGGACAAGGTGATATAACGGCAACTAATGAAAAGATTGAATTTTTTAAGGCAACAGATGCACCGGGGGAAGAAGGGCTATATAATTTGCTTGTAAAAGACGGCCTTAATAAGGCTTCAGAGAAACTTAGACAAGCCATCGCCAATTATCCAGGTGATACTTTAATAAGAGAAAAAGCAATGAACCGCATAGCCTTTGAATGTGCAATAAGCAACAGGCTGAATGACGCTATTGGCATGTATATTTTAAACAGCATCGTTTATCCAAAGTCTGACGGGGTATACAGAAGACTGGCAGATGCCTACATTGATGCCGGAGATGCAGGGAATGCGAAACTTAACTATGAAAAGGCCCTGCAGCTAAACCCAGGTAATGAGGACGCTAAAAACGCGTTGGATAAATTAAAAGGGGAGTAGCAACATCATTGGTTTATGTTTTAATAGGTTGCCGCGGGTATTTCTTCTATTTTTTGCGGCAACACATTTTTTTGTGATACGGAAAGTGTTATAAATGGAGCATAATAACAGGTTAGGTTTAAAATGATCATTACGGCGGAGAAAAAATATAGCCCCATAAATAAAGCTATTGAAACATGAAATATAATTGTTGCGGTAAGCCACGCTTTGCGTGTTTTTTTGATATTGATAAACAAAGGATAAAACATCTCAAGCATAATAGTGCCCCAGCCAATAATTAAGAAGAAAGGTGTGTTATACAGAAAATCGAAGTTGATAATGTTAGTGGTATCGTAGCCGTGCATCATTTTCCATATTGATTCGCCATTTCGCCAATTATCGCCCAGGAGTTTTTCGAAACCGCTAAAAAAATAAGCAATGCAAAAATGTGCCTGCAAAACATGCAGGTATTTTACATGGTTGGTTAGCAGCGGCCTTTTTTTGGTGATATAGTTTTGTAATGAATATACTTTGCCCACCGGAAATACAACGCAATAAAATAATGCTATTGTAGTAAAAACATCTACACCATAATTATATGCATCAATTGAGCTGAGCAACGTAAGCTGCAGCAGCAAACTAAGGATGGCCGATACGCGGGAAAACAAGCCTGTCATAAGCAGCAACAGGCTAAGAGGGTAAAAAATGCGTATGGTTAGCAAAACCTGTTCAAAACTAACCGGCGTAAATGGGTGCAGGAAAATATGCACATCATATACCGAAGGGAAAAACTGGTAACGGAATATATTTAGCACATGCAACAGGTCCGGTGGTACAATGGCATGTTGCGAAAACAGTGTATCAAAATCAGGTTGAATAGAAATAAAATGCACCAGGCTAATAAAACAAATGCCGCATCTTAAAAATGCCAGCCAAATGGGGTTAGCGTTTGCAAAATTTATATTAAATATTCTTTTCATTTTTTAATGCTAAGCCTTACCTCTTTTGTTTTTAAAAGCGTGTATGCACGGTTACTTGCCGGGTAGTCCTGCAGGGTGGGGAAAATAACCAGGTTGTAGCTGGTGTAAAAAGTATCCTGCGTGCATTTGTTTTGGTAATACATTTTTACGGCGATGCTCTTAAATATTTTATCATAACACTCATCTTCAAGTGCGCTGGTTTTTTGTGTACTGTCGCTGTGCAAAATCAGGTAATCGTTTATGGTTGACGAAAGCACGGAAAAACGCATGGCTGTTTCAAAGCTTTTAAATTGGGGCATAATTTTTTGCCCATCGCAATCACCCACAATCAGCCCGTTTGATTTTATGTTAGGTGCAAAAAAACCATAGCCAGCGGCCGTGCCGGTTAACTTGCCATACAATTGTACCGGCCTGTTGTACAGCAGTAGGTTGCTGGCAGCGCTTTTTAACCTGTTTTGGGGTATTTTGTTAAACACGCAATATTTAACATAGGCGCTGTCTGCACACACTATAAAAATCAAAATAATATGCGCCCGGCCCCAGAGGAAAAATATTCTTTCTTTTACAGTCATACCATAAAGCCGGCAACACTTGTTGCCGGCGTTTTAAATGTCGTATAGGTACAGTTGTATTGCTGCGCCGATAATGTGATACCTGCATTTTTGCAGCGCTTTATATCAAGCCTAATACCTGTTTAATATTTGCATAATATCTCCCTTGGTGGGTGGTGGTGGTGGTGGAGGACATGCGTTGTAAATGCACGCCGCAGCAACTTCCTCTGGTTCGCCTACATCATAAATATTTTGTGTAAAAGCGCCTGTGCCAACTTTTGCTGAGGCGATTGAGAAGCCAGTAGTTTTATTGCCCAGGTATTTAAGTACTACATCACCATTAAATTCTTTAATGTTATACACTTTTTTAATAAGCGTAATAAACTTTTCTTTGTCGGCCGCGTTCATGGCAATGTTTGTTTTTGCCTGGTACATTTTATCAGTCAGCCTTGTAAACTTTAGCTGTTGCGGCTGCCTGAAAAATGAAAACAATGCCAGTGAACTAACACAAAGCATTGCAATTAATAATTTTTTCATTTTGTTAATTTAAAATTAGCCTACTCTATTTTTTGCTTACAGGCCTTTTCGGTTGGCTGCCTGTATGTTAAAAGTATACACCGGCAAAGCTTTTGCACCTGCCGGTTGGTGTATGTATAGTATTGCTTGGTAAGTGGCGGTAAAAATATAATAACTGGCATACGTGGGGCAAATGATATGAGGTTGGCCAACTCCCTTAAAACACCATTTCGCAAGCAATATGTGTATCATTCTTCTTTTTGCCAAGTATTCCCATCCCGTTACATAATTTATTTTAAGCCGCTATGGCAGCGCGGTATTTTTAATAAAACCAATAATAATTCTTCAAAACAATAAACGTCAAGCATGAAAAAACTAATTATTTTTTTCACTATTGCTGCCCTGCTGCAAACCAGTATGGCATCAGCCCAGGCAGAGAGAAACAAACAGTTTGATTTTTGGATAGGCAAGTGGGACCTTTATTCAGGGGGCAGCCAAATGGGTACAAATACTGTAGATTCCATATTAGATGGGAATGCCCTGGAAGAAAATTTTGTTGAATTTCCACCAGACCCGTTCCATGGCAAAAGCCTTACATCTTTTAACTATGCCACACAAAAATGGGAACAAACAACTGTTGATAATAGGGGGCACCACTCTTTTTTTGTTGGTGAATTTAAAAACAATGCCATGGTATTAACACGAAATTTTTCAAATGCAAAAAGTGAAAAACGCAAGCAGCGGGTGACATTTTATAATATCACCCGCAACAGCCTCGACTGGACTTTCGCGACTTCATCTGATGAGGGTAAAACATGGAGCACATTGTATACAGTGCATTATAAAAGGCAGGGTTAATTCCGTCCCGGCCTGGGCACCCAGTTTAATTTTATGCGTGAAATTGAGGGAGAAGCGGTTTCCTGCGTCTATCTTCGCAATATGAAACGACGCTCTTTTGTAAAAGCAACATTAACAGGTAGCGCAGGCTTGTTGTCTGCATCAGCATATGCCGCCTCATTCAAAGGGATAAAGAAAGAACCTGAATATTATGAATTACGGATATACAGTTTTAAAACCGATGTTCAGCAAAAGCTGGTAGAAGATTATTATAAAGATACTGCCATACCTGCGTTAAATAAATTAGGCTGCAAACATATTGGTGTTTTTACTGAGCTTAAACCGGTGGGGCAAACAAGGGTATTTGTAATTATTCCATATACCGGAATTGAACATATTGCAACTGTAAGTACTGCACTTGATAATGATACCCAATACCAGCAACAGGCTGCCGCATATTTAAATGCACCAGCAACAGCACCTGCTTACGAGCGCATTGAAAGCTCGCTTTTAAAAGCGTTTAGACACATGCCCAACATGGATGTTCCTTCAACTACAGCGCGCATTTTTGAACTTCGCCAATACCAAAGCGCCGGTGAAGCCGCAGGCAAAAAGAAAATTGAAATGTTTAACGATAAAGGGGAGATTGATATTTTTAAACGCCTTGGCTTTAAACCTGTATTTTTTGGAGAGACGATTATTGGCAATGCGCGGCCTAACTTAACGTATATGGTTACGTTTGAGGATATGGCTGCGCACGATGCACACTGGAAAGCCTTTGGCAGCGACCCCGAATGGAAAAAGATAAGCAGCGTGCCCGAATATGCCGATGCTTTGCTGGTATCAAAAATTACAGCCACGTTTATAGTACCGGCAAGCTATTCGCAGATTTAGCCGCAGTTTCCAGCGGCTTAAATACCGCTTTTTTGTATACAATTTGTGTAAGCACATCGCCTGCGGTTTTAAGAACGAGAAAAACAAGCGGTGCGGAGACGTGCAAAAAAGCCGGCGCCAATATCATAAGGTGAATAGGTACAATACGCACATAAGGCATAAAGAACATAGACCCTATGCTGATGGCTTCGGTGCGGTTACGTATTTTATCCTGTGTAAAATTTATGAGGCAGGCAGTGATCAAGATATAAAATGAAAGCTTTGCAAACTGCCAGTCAATGTTCTTTAAATTTATAACGCGGCTTAGGAAAAAGTAGTACACGAGGTGAAACATACCGTAGTGGAAAATGAAAAGAAACCCCGCGCAACCTTTTGTTGATAGCACATTATCGGTTTTAAGATCTTTAGCCGCATTGGTTACGGTAAAAATATCCAGCGCGTTAAATATTCCAATGCAAATGCTTTGTACATAAAAAAGCAGCAAAATAGTATCAATAGAAGAGGGCGTCTTAATATAGCTATATATCAGGAAGATATTCATGCCAAGTACCGCCCATAAACTTATATCAGTAAAATGGATCCGTTTAACCAAGGGTATTTTTTATAAAGTACGCGATAAATAATCATCAGTGACCTACCCACCAGCGGGTATAAAGGCTGGAGATTTGTTGAAGCAAGTAGCAAAAAAGTCAGTTTTAACATACACAAGCTTATAAACAAATATTAATTTGTTAGCAAACAATGTTTGCGAATGAAAACTGCCTTAATTTTTTCAACCTCGGTTTTAATGGCAATTAACGCTCTTGCTCAACAAACGCAAGCCGACAGTGCCTTCGCAGTGCGCAATTGGGCGTTTGCCAACACGCTATACGGGCAGGTATTGCAAAATGACAGCACAAATGCTAAGGCATGGTACAGGCAGGCCATGTGCTGCTACAGGCTTGGTAACAACAGGCAGGCCGCTATAAGCATGCAACAAGCAACACTTAATGGCATACACGGCGAAACCGCTTATTTTAACCTGGCCTGCTTTTACAGCATGGTGAAAGATCGTGAGGGAGCTGTTGGTGCACTTAAAATGGCAATAGCAACAAAAAACATTAGTGCGCAGGAAATAAAAAATGAGCCAGACCTTAGTTTTATTTTACAGGATACGGCAACCAGGCGAATGGTTACTAAACTTGAAAGCCAGCCCGACTGGATAGATGAAAATCCATCATGGTCGCCCGATGGTTCAAAAATAGTTTTTGAGTCGCACCGCTTTGGAGATAATGCGCAGGTTTGTATAGTAAATGCTGACGGAACACACCTGCGGCGCCTTACCAATAACCAAGATTATAACGGTATGCCCTGCTTTATGCCTGATGGTCAAAAAATTGTTTTTAGCTCAGGCGCACAATTTGGAAAAACCGGTGACCGTAATATTTTTATAATGAATATTGATGGTACCGGCCAAACACGATTAACACACAATAAGGGACATGATCATTACCCGAATGTGTCGCCCGATGGTAAACAATTAGTGTTTAATTCTGACAGGGACGGCCACCGTGAAATATACCTGATGAATATTGATGGCACACGGCAACAACGATTAACTAATGCTGCGGCGCACAGCGATTATGCATCATGGTCGCCGGATGGCAGCAGGATTATTTTTGAGTCAGTTCGTACCGGCTCTTGGGTTACCTATATTATGAATAAAGACGGAAGTAGTCAAACGCCTATTGCTGTAGCTTCTGCACCAAGATTTTCGCCCGATGGCAAAAAAGTTGTATTCCACAATAGCCCCTATGGCTCTTTTGAAGTGTTTATAATGAACAATGATGGTTCGGCTACCAAACAGCTTACAAACAATACTGGTGCTGACTCACTGCCCTGTTTTTCACCTGATGGGAAAAAGATAGTGTTTATTTCAGGTAAAGATGGGTTGCAGCAACTATATATGATGAATGCTGATGGAAGCGGGCAAAAGAAACTTGTATCAAATTAATTCAGCTGTTGCAGTAAGGGTAGAGCAAATGAGGTTCATATATTTTTCTACTCTGTAGTTAACCATCCTTCGCAAAAACTTTAAACTTTTTATAAACTAAAATAAAAAGTAGCCCCTTCATTTGGCGTGGCTTCAGCCCAAACGCTGCCATTGTGCTTTTCTATTATGCGTTTTACCAGGGCCAGCCCAACCCCGGAGCCTTCAAATTCCTGCCATGAATGCAGTCTTTGAAAAACACTAAACAGTTTATCAGCCTGCGCCATTTCAAAGCCTGCGCCGTTATCCCTCACATAATAAATAACGCGTTCATTTTCCTGTTTATATCCAATTTCAATACGGGGGTTAACCTTTTTAGAGGAATATTTTACAGCATTTCCAACCAGGTTCATATAAACCTGTTTCATCATGCCGCCATCTGCCTCTGCAAGGGGCAAAGGGGCAATATAAACATGGTACTTTTCCTTTGGTACATGCAGTAACAACTCATCGGTAACATGGCTTGCAACAGCATGCATATTTACCGTTGAGATCACAAGGTCTTTTTTGCCTGTTTGCGAGAAAGATAGCAGGTCATCAATCAACCGCCCCATGGTTTGGGTATTATCAACTATTGTGTTAATTATCCTGTCTGCCTTCGCATCCAGCTTTCCCGAATAATCTTCTTTAAGCATCGTCGAAAAACCCGTTATTGATCTAAGGGGTGCCCTTAAATCGTGTGAAACGGAATACGAAAATGCTTCAAGCTCTTTATTTGCATACTCAAGCTGCATAGTCCGTTCAGCAACTTTTCTCTCCAGTTCGTTGTGCGTTCTGTGCACATCTGCAGCCATGGTATTAAAGGCAAGCGCCAGTTTACCCAATTCATCATCCCGCCCCATGTCAACTGAAACCGGTGATAAATGATTACCCTGCGACATAGCGGTTGAAGCCTTTGTAAGATTGTTTAGCGGCCTTGTTATATTACGGCTCACAACCCATGCAACAAGTATACCCGCCGCTGTAAGTACAATGCCAATAACAACTATCCACCTTAAAAAAGTTGTTACCCCCTGCAACGCTGTTTGCTCTGAAAACGCGATTGTAACCAACCATTGGGTTTGGGCAATGGGCTGTGTATTTGCAATTAGTGGTTTACCATCCTCGCCGGTAAATTCAACCAGCTTGCTTTTATCAGCAACCTCAAATGGGGCTGTAGGCAAGGGTTTAAACAGGTCTGTCCAAAGGGTGCCATCAGTATTGCCAATATAAAAACTTGCGCCCGCACCCACCAACTGCGAGAATTGTTCAATACTTTTTGGACTGGCCCGCAGCGTAATCCACGAAATCACATACCCTATGGTACGTTTGTTATCAGCAATTGCTGAAATGAGCGGAAAATAAACAAAGCCGTCAATATTATATATCCTCCCAACCTTGCCTGTGCCCGGCTTAAGGCTGACTACTTCATCCTTTAAATTAATGCCCGCAGAAAGGATAGATTTAGTAGAAAAAACAAGGGGTAAAAGATTTGCATCAGTAAGCCCAATAAAAACCCAGGTACTGTCGCGGTATAATTTATCAAGGGCTTCACGCGTCTCTTTTTCAAATTGTTTGCCGCCTGAATTTATATAATCAATTACAGGTTTTTGCGTAGCTGTGGCGTTGGAAGTTTTTACCAGAAAATCTTCTGACTGGCTGAATGACGTACTTATTTGTGATGTTAACGAGCTAAGTCTTTCCGCAGCCAGCGAAAGCGTTGCTTTGCGTAAACTATAATAGTTGGCAAAGCCGTACGAAACAATTACTGCAAGCAAAAGCACACAAATTAAAAGAGGTAACCTTTGTTGTATGGACAAACGGCCAAACAAATTATTAGTGTGGCTTCTCATTGACGGTCTTTTAAGTTATAGAGCATATTTCAAAATACAAAGCGCTTTAACCGGATGTTCCTTGTACTAAATTGAATACCGTTAAAAATATGTTTTTTTATTAAATCAATAATTATTTTGTCGATTTAATAAAATTGCAAGTGCCATAATTATAAAGCACCAACGACCAGTTGCTTTTATACGTCATGATGAGCGCATAAATATTTTTTTATAACCGCACACCTGTTGTATCATAAACGTACATTCGGCAGAGGCCAAAACACATAATGTATTCGTTTTCAATTATTAAAAATAATGGTATTATTTTGGCACACTGAATGTATACTTAGCAAATACTTGTCAATTATGTTTAAAAACTATTTTAAAACTGCATGGCGAAATTTAATGAGAAATAAGTTTTACTCATTTATCAACATCGCCGGTCTTAGTGTTGGCCTGTGTATAGGTATGGTTATTTTATTGTGGGTTGAAGATGAATACAGCTTCGATGGCTTCCACACCAATGCTGAAAATATTTACAGGCTTGAAAACAGGGTGGGTACTGGTAACAGCACACAAATATGGAGTGCCACAGTTGCGCCCATAGGCATGCTGGTTAAACAGCAGTTGCCCGAAGTGAAAGATTACGTGCGTATTAGCGGCAACTATTTTTTTTCAGCGTATAGAAACGGGGATAAAATATTTAATGAAAATTATACCATACTTACCGACCCGCAATTTTTTACTTTTTTTGATTTTCCCCTGATAAAAGGGAACAAGGCTAAACCTTTTACCAATATAAACAGCGTTGTGCTTACTGAAACCAGTGCCAAACGGTATTTTGGCAATGCTGACCCCTTAGGTAAAACAATACTTGCCGATAATAAAGTAAGTTTTGTGGTTACAGGCGTAGTAAAGGATTTTCCAAAGAACAGCAGCATAAGGCCCGATATGATATTTCCGCTGGAGTATTTGCGCCAGCAACGTTATGGCGGCAAAATTGGCAACGAAACAATGGAGCACGACTTCAGGCAGTTTAATTACGATACTTACCTGTTGCTGCAACACGGTACTAATATAACAGCATTAGCAACCAAAATACGCAATATACACCTTGCCAATAAGGCAGATGATACAGATATTTTATACCTGCCGCAGCTACTGAAAGATATGCACCTGTATCATGCCGATGGCACACCCGGCGGTATTGAAACGGTGCGCATATTTACCATTATAGCTTTACTTATTTTGGCTATAGGCTGCATAAACTATGTAAACCTCTCAACTGCGCGCAGCATGCTGCGTGCGAAAGAAGTTAGCATGCGCAAAATTGTTGGTGCCGCAAAATTGCAACTGTTTTTACAGTTTATTGTTGAAACTGCGCTGCTGTTTATGTTGGCAGCAGTAATGGCAATAGGTTTAATGTATATGGTATTACCGGTGTTTAACCAGGTATCGGGCAAAGAACTTATTATAAACCTGGGCGATTATCATTTATGGATGGTTATTTTACTCACCATCACAGGTACACTTATAGCATCAAGTATATATCCGGCGCTGCTGTTGTCTTCTTTCCAACCTTTAAAAGGGCTGAAAGGCAAATTCTCTACCAGCACAGGCGATGCAGGTTTCAGGAAGGTTTTGGTAATTACACAATTTGTATTTTCTGTTGTTTTAATAACGGGTACTATTGTTATACGCGGCCAGCTGAATTTTATTCGCAGCAAAGAATTGGGTTATGACAAATCGTACACCTTGCACATGAGCATGCGCGAAATGGGCAACCATTATGATGCGGTTAAAGCAGAACTGCTTAGGCAGCCGGGAGTGCTTGCTGTAACAAGGGCATCAGACAGCCCGGTTGAAATAGGCGGCGAAACAGGCAGCAACGACTGGCTTGGCAAACAAAAAGGGCAAACATTAATGCTGCACCCGATGAGCATAGATAAAGATTTTATTCCATTTTTTAAAATGCAACTGGTACAGGGCAATAACTTTAGCGATGCAGCGGCCGATTCAACACATTTTATTTTAAATGAAACTGCTATTCGCGAAACAGGCATACAAAACCCCATTGGCAAAACATTTAAGCTTTGGGATACAAAAGGAACTATTTCCGGCGTTGTAAAAGATTTTCATTTTGCCAGTATGAAAGAAAAAATAGCCCCGGCAATATTTTACTATAACCCGCACAACGATTACCAACTGTTTATTAAAACCACAGGCAAGGATGCACCCAGGGCAATTGCCGCCGCCGAAGCGCAATGGAAACAATATAATGCAGGCTTTCCTTTCAGCTATACATTTTTAGATGAAACATTTGACAGGCTATACCGCAGCGAAGAGCAAACGGGCATACTGTTTAATGCATTTGCGGCTATAGCTATATTTATATCATGTCTTGGCCTGTTTGGCCTTGCCGCATATACAGCGCAGGTACGCACCCGTGAAATTGGCGTGCGCAAAGTGCTTGGTGCAAGTGTTACCAGCGTTATACAATTGCTTGCGGCTGATTTTGTAAAGCTGGTATTAATAGCAATTGTTATTGCTACACCCGTAGCATGGTACGCAATGGATAAATGGCTTGAGGGGTTTGCATATAAAACAAATATAAGCTGGGTTGTATTTGTTATTGCCGGCTTGATTGCAATAGGTATTGCGTTTGCAACTATAAGCTTTCAATCAATTAAAGCGGCATTGGCCAACCCGGTGAAGAGTTTGAGGACAGAATGATAAACGTGAATCGTCAATCGTGAAACATGAATGTGCACTGTCAAACTTCAATCGTGAAACGTCAGTCGTAAAAAATGAAATAGGTTGATAAATTCAACACTTAATATTCAATTTACAATGAAAAACAAGTGAGGCAAATGCTTTTTTAATTATTTAAAATTTGAGGGTTGAATATCAAATGTTGAGTGTTTGAATAAAGGAACTTTAAACTTTAAACTGGAAACTCGATCGAGTAAACTCCGTCCCGTAAACTTATCTTTGCCGCCCGCATGGAAACAGCAACGGCAAATATGGATTTAAGGGTGAAGATAACCAACAGGCAAATTTTACAAATTGCGTTGCCTATTGCCGTATCCATTCTTGTACCTCAGGTAAACTTTATTACCAACAATATATTTTTAAGCTCGCTTGGCGAAGAACAGTTGGCGGTTGCCGGTATTACGGGCGTGTTTTATTTAATATTTGCTGTAATTGGTTTTGGGTTAAACAATGGCATGCAGTCGCTTATAGGCCGCCGTGCTGGTGAGGGCCGGGTAAACGAAATAAGCGGGCTGTTTAACCAGGGTATTCGCATCGCATTATTATTTTCTGTTGCCGCTATCATCATTACATATTTTGTAGCACCTGTTGTTTTTAGCCACACATTACATAAAGCAGACCATATACAAATGGCCACCCAATTTTTATACATCCGTATATGGGGGTTGCCGTTATTATATATGTACCAGTTGCGTAACGCAGTACTGGTTGGTACCAATCACAGCAAATATTTGGTTGCAGGTACACTTGCTGAGACCATTACCAATATTGTGCTTGATTATGCACTTATAAAAGGCCGCCTTGGCTTTCCACAAATGGGGTTTAATGGTGCTGCCATTTCATCAATTATTGCTGAAGGGGTGGGTTTTTTAACGGTGTTTTTAATGATGCGTGCAAAAGGCATAAGCAAAAAACTGCAGCTGCATAACGATTTTTCGTACCAGCCAGCCAATACAAAACTTATACTGGTACAATCGTCCCCGTTAATGCTGCAGTTTATGATAAGTGTAACAAGCTGGGAGTTTTTTTACATTTTGATTGAACACCACGGTGAGCGCGACCTTGCTATAAGCAATACCATGCGCAACATTTTTGGATTATTCGGTTGTGTTTCGTGGAGTTTTGCGGCAACAAGCAATACAATGGTAAGCAATATAATAGGGCAGGGGCTGCAGCACAGGGTTAAGGAACTTATTATAAAGATCATGACGCTTAGCGTAAGCTTTGCCGCAATTATATTTATTATACTTAATATATCCGATGGTTTTTTGCTAAAAGTGTACGGGCAGGGTGATGATTTTATAAAAGCCGCTGTACCTGTTGTAAGAGTAGTATCTGCAGCACTTGTATTAATGTCGGTAAGCACTGTGTGGCTTAACGCAGTTACGGGTACAGGTAATACGCGTATTAACCTGCAGATTGAAATTGTGGCTATTACCCTGTATTGTATTTATGCCTATGTTGTTCTGGAAAAACTGAATATGCCTATTACCTGGGGCTGGGCGTCTGAGTGTGTTTACTGGACAGCCATGCTAATACCATCATTTTTTTACATACAAAGCGGTAAATGGAAGGGGAAGAAGATATAAAATGGTTACGGGTTACCGGTTGGGAGAGTGGTTATTTTTGCAAGGTTAATATCGTGGCAGAACATATACCTCACGTGGCACGCGCATAATGAAACCGCTATGCTGCTTCCATTTCTTTCCTCGCAATAGCTAAATCATAGGCCATTTGTACGCGAAGCCAATAAGCGGCATCGATATTCAATGCTTTTTCTATTTTAACTGCCAGCCGTGCTGAAATATGGCGCTTGCCTTTCAGCAGGTCATTAAGGTGCGGCGGTTGAACGCCTAATATTTCAGCAAAAGCTTTTTGAGAAATGGTGCGTGCTTCAAGTTCATCACGCAATATTTCGCCGGGGTGCAGTACTATATCTGTTTCAAGCTGTTCCCCCTTCCTGTTAACTACTTTATAATTAGACATACACAATTATTCATAATGTTTAGACAAATCTTCAACCAAAACTACTTCGAGCAATGTTATGCTGTCGTTTTCAATAGAAAATTCGAGCCTGTATTGTTTATTTACCCTTACAGAGTATAAGCCCTTTTTATCACCTTTTAAAGCCTCAAAATTTAATGACCTGAATTGCCTTAGCTGGTGTGAGTTATCCGCATTTTTTAACCTGAGGATGGTTTTCTTAAATTGAATAACTAACTCCTTGCTGTAAATTATTTTTTTTAATGGTTTACCTTCAAACAACTTTTCAAGATATATGTTGTTGAACTTAATAACCATAAGGTAAATTGCTTTTTAAAATTATATTAACCATAACAAACAAAAGCTTTTAGGGCCTGCCTTTTTTTATAAGCACAGTGCAATTTACACAGGTTATATCTAATTACCAATTTTTGGTAATCAAAAATTTTTCTATCTTTTCTTCGTTGTAAAATGTAATCTTTGCTTATCTTTTAAAACCAACTACTTACTAATGACAGGCACAAAACGTATCGCGGTATTTGGTTCAACGGGTTCAATAGGTACGCAGGCATTGCAGGTTATTGCTGCAAACCCGTCGCTGTTTTCTGCCGAAGTATTAACAGCCCATACCAATGACGAACTGCTGGTTGAGCAGGCGCGTCAATTTAACCCTAACATAGTGGTAATAGGGGATGAAAAAAAATACCATAAAGTAAAAGAAGCGCTGGCTGCCACCCACGTAAAAGTATTTGCAGGGGAAGATGCACTTGTTGAAGTTGCAGCAATGGATTGTTATGATATTATGCTGGCGGCCATTGTTGGCTATGCGGGCTTAAAATCTACATTGCAGGCTATTGAATGTGGCAAAACCATTGCATTAGCTAATAAAGAAACACTTGTGGTGGCTGGTGATATTGTAATGCAAAAAGCGTTGGAAAATAAAGCGCCGGTTATACCCGTTGACAGCGAGCACTCGGCCATCTTTCAATGCCTGGTAGGCGAGGGGAGGAACAAGATCGAGAAAATTATACTTACTGCGAGCGGCGGCCCATTTTTAGGCAAAAAGCCAAACTTTTTAGTGAATGTAAAGCGCGACCACGCACTGCAACACCCCAACTGGAGCATGGGCGCCAAAATAACCATTGACAGTGCCACTCTGATGAACAAAGGGCTGGAAATGATTGAAGCTAAGTGGCTTTTTAACCTGCAGCCAGAGCAGGTACAGGTGCTTATACACCCGCAAAGCATTATACACAGTATGGTAATGTTTGAGGATGGCAGTATTAAAGCACAAATGGGCTTGCCTGATATGAAGCTGCCCATACAATATGCTTTGGCGTTCCCCAACCGGGTGGCCAGCAGTTTTCCGCGGTATGATTTTAAAAAGCCCAACACACTTACTTTTGAGGAGCCAGATGTACGTACTTTTCGCAACCTCGGCCTGGCCACTGAAGCTTTATTTAAAGGCGGCAATATGCCCTGCGTACTAAATGCTGCTAACGAAATTGCCGTATTTGCATTTTTGCGTAACCGCATCGGCTTTTTGGATATCACAACCGTGGTTGAACAGACGCTTGAAAAAATAGCTTTTATTGAAAACCCAAACCTTGACGAATATTTTGAAACCGACGGCGAAGCGCGCAACTTTGCAGCATCCTTAATACAGATGTAAGCGTTAAATATTGCGGGCGGTGTTTTTATATTGCATTTATAAACGTATTATTGCGGCAATTTTATAAATTGCCCTGGGTATGTATTTACCCAGAGTTGCAGGTTTGCTGTAAGACCATTATTGCTCAGCAACGGTATACAGTACAAGTGTGCGACGCAACGGCAGCCCTGTTAGCGGCAAAAAAGAGGGGCAAATTACTATCTTTCTATGACCTTATTAGCAATAAACTGGGGCAGCGTTGGTATAAAAACCCTGCAATTTATTTTATCTTTCTCAATACTGGTTACCCTGCACGAACTGGGGCATTTTTTAACCGCACGCTGGTTTAAGTGCCGCGTAGAGAAGTTTTACCTGTTTTTTAACCCGTGGTTTAGCCTGTGGAAAAAAAAGGTGGGCGATACTGAATATGGTATCGGCTGGGTGCCTTTTGGCGGGTATGTAAAAATAAGCGGCATGATTGATGAAAGCATGGACAAGGATGCTATGAAACAACCGCCAAAGGACTATGAATTTCGCAGCAAACCCGCCTGGCAGCGCCTGATTATTATGACTGCTGGTGTTATTGTAAATGTTATTTTGGCGATAGTTATTTTTATTTTCATAGCATGGACATGGGGCGACGTTTTTTTGCCGGGCAAGAACATGACGTACGGTGTATATGCTGACAGCAGCGCAAGAAAAATTGGTATGCAAAACGGTGATAAAATAATTGCTGTTGACACAACAGAGGTAAAAGATTTTTCTACGTTGCCCAAAAGTATTATACTGGATGATGCGCAAACACTTAAAGTTGACAGGAATGGCACAATTGTTAGCCTGCCCCTGACCACCGCATTTAAACAGGAGCTTAACCGCAATAAATTTGAAGGTTTTGTTGATATAAGAAGACCGGTAATTGTGGATAGTCTTGATTCATCTGCCGTGCATTTTATTGATAACAAGCTGCAGAAGAACGACACATTGGTAGCCATTAACCATATTGCCTTTAGATGGTACAATGAATACGATAGCCTGAAAAAGAATTATAAGAACCAGGATGTTGTTTTAACGGTTTTGAGGCAAAAAGATACTGTTGACGTTAAATTGAAACTTGACACAGCTGGCAGGGCGGGTTTTTTTGCAGCAGGCTCAAAGCTTTTTCAACTGGTTACCAACGATTATACCTTTGGTGAATCAATAGGTGTTGGATTTAGAAAATGCTTTACCACACTTGGTAACTATATAGCTGGTTTGCGGCAAATATTTAAGGGTAATATAAGCCCTAAGGATAGCCTGGGCAGCGTAATAAGCATAGGCAATACTTTTCCTGGTATATGGGATTGGGAAACATTTTGGCGGCTTACCGGTATTTTCTCTATCATACTTGCCTTTATGAACATACTTCCCGTACCGGCACTGGATGGGGGGCATGCACTATTTACCATTTATGAAATAATAACAGGCCGCAAACCCAGCGATAAATTTATGGAATATGCCCAAATGGTAGGCATGGTGCTGCTGCTGGGCTTAATGGCTTATGCGCTGGGGCTTGATGTGTGGAGAAGCTTTTTTAAGCATTAGTTTAGGATAAATAATTTTTGAAAAAGCCCTTTTGCAATGTAATCTGCAGAAGGGCTTTTTACTTGAAGACATTATAAACAAATAAACAATTGATGTATTTTTATTAAAAGCATTGGAATGTTAAGTGAAACAGAAGTGCCTTCTGCATATAGATATTTGATTTGTGAGTACTTTTTTGACAGATATTGGTTACAAAAAATAAAAGGCCAGGTAATAGCATTTATGAAAGAGCGGAATAAAGATGCCATATACAAATCTTTTATTGAATGGGAAAATACCGCAAATGAAATAGCGGTGTTCACTAGTTACGCCTATGCTGACCTTGACATACCTAAACATTTTGATACAGTTTTTGATATAAGTGACCCTGATAATTATGATAAGGTTGATTATGAATTAATTCTGCCAATATTGAATGGCTATGCTCCATTTAATGGAATAAGTCATGGTCATAAACATGTTTGTGTGCTAAAATTTGAAAAGAGCATTCCCTCTATTTTTGATTTACTGATTCCTTATCAACAGGACTGGCCAAAGCATCAAATATCTCTGGGGTTTTGTTTAAATGACGATTTTCTCTCAATCAAACAGCGGCTGCTATCACCTAAAGAATATGATTAGCTAATTTAACAAACATGCCCCGGCTTTTATTTATTCCACAGTTTTCCCCAAAATCCTTATCATCCTACTAAATCGTGGTTCTAAGTTTATATTTGCCGTTCATGGCAAAGTCGTCTGAAGATACACCACTAATGCTGCAGCACCGGGCTATAAAACAAAAATATCCTGATGCTATCCTGCTGTTTCGTGTGGGTGATTTTTATGAAACCTTTGGGCAGGATGCCATTATTGCCAGCCAGGTGCTGGGCATAACACTTACCAAACGGAATAATGGAGCGGCTGCCTCGTCTGAGCTTGCGGGCTTTCCACACCATGCACTAGACACTTACCTGCATAAGCTTGTAAAAGCTGGCTACCGGGTGGCTATTTGTGACCAACTGGAAGACCCCAAAACAGTAAAAGGCATTGTAAAGAGGGGCGTTACCGAACTGGTTACACCTGGTGTTGCCACAAACGATAAATTGCTTGAGCATAACAGCAATAACTTTTTGGCCGGTGTGCATTTTAATGAAGATACCTGTGGGGTAGCTTTTTTGGATATTTCTACCGGTGAATTCTTTGTGGCGGAAGGCAACGTGGAATACACCGACAAACTGCTGCAAAGCTTTAAACCAGCAGAGGTTGTTTTTCAGCGCAGCTACCAAAAGCATTTTAAAGAAGTATTCGGTCTAAAGTTTTACACATACACTTTAGAGGCATGGATATTTGATGAGGCTTATTGCACTGAAAGCCTGTTAAAGCATTTTCAAACACATTCACTAAAAGGTTTTGGCATTGAAAAGATGCACAGCGGTATTGTTGCCGCTGGAGCAGTATTGCATTATTTAAAAGATACGGAGCACCCCAACCTGCAGCATATAACAAGCATACAGCGTATTGAAAAAGATGATTTTTTGTGGATGGACCGTTTTACCATCCGCAACCTTGAACTGCTTGGCAATGGCGACGGCAATAACCTGCTGAAAGTGCTTGATAATACTGTAAGCCCTATGGGTGCGCGCCTGCTTAAACGCTGGATGCTGCTGCCTTTGCGGGATATTACAAAAATTAATGAGCGCCTTACGCTAACGGAGTATTTTATAAAAGAAGTTGATCTGCGCAAGCACCTGCAAACGCTAATTAAGCAATGCGGCGATATTGAAAGGCTGGTAAGTAAAATACCGGTGAAAAAGATAAGCCCGCGCGAGGTTGTGCACCTTGCGAAAGGTTTGCAGCATACTGGGCAAATAAAACAAATAGCTGCAGCATCGGGCAACGAATATTTAAAACGGCTTGGTGATGCCCTGAACGGCTGCAATTATATTTCTGAAAAAATACTGCATGCCATAAGCGAAACGCCGCCTGTTGCAGCAGCCAAAGGTGGGGTGATAAGGACCGGCATTCATGCAGGGCTTGATGAGCTTAGGAGTATTGCCAGCGGCGGTAAAGAGTATTTGATTGCCATACAGCAAAGAGAAGCGGAAAGTACAGGCATATCTTCTTTGAAGATTAGCTTTAATAATGTGTTTGGCTATTATCTCGAAGTAACCAACCTGCACAAAAGCAAAGTACCACAAACATGGATGCGTAAGCAAACGCTGGCCAACGCTGAAAGATATATAACACCGGAACTAAAGGAGTATGAAGAAAAAATAACCGGCGCAGAAGAAAAGATATTAGCGATTGAACTGGACCTATATGATAAGCTGCTGATAGAACTGCAGGACTATATTGCACCGATACAGGTTAACGGCAATATACTGGCAATACTGGATTGCGTATTGTGTTTTGCGGGCAATGCCTTGCAGTACGGTTACAAAAAGCCCGAAATACATGACGGCGCGGAGTTGGAACTGAAAGAAAGCCGGCACCCTGTTATTGAACGAAACCTGCCGGTAGGCGAACAATACATTGCCAATGATATGTACCTTAACCCGCAGGATCAGCAGGTAATAATTCTTACAGGGCCTAATATGAGCGGTAAAAGTGCACTGCTGCGGCAGGCGGCACTTATAACTTTGATGGCCCACATGGGCAGCTTTGTACCAGCATCTGCTGCAAGAGTGCCCTTAACTGATAAGATATTTACGCGTGTTGGTGCAAGTGATAATTTAAGCGGCGGCGAAAGCACGTTTATGGTCGAGATGAATGAAACAGCGAGTATCATCAACAACCTGTCGCAACGCAGTTTGATATTGCTTGATGAGATAGGCCGCGGCACCAGTACGTATGATGGTATTTCTATTGCATGGAGCATTGTGGAATATTTGCATGCATCGCCCTGCGCGCCTAAAACATTATTTGCTACGCACTACCACGAATTGAATGAACTGGAGAATAAATTGCCGCGTGTAAAAAATTTTCATATCACCAATAAAGAGGTGGGTAATAAAATTGTGTTCCTGCGCAAACTTGCACCCGGTGGCAGTACGCATAGCTTTGGTATACACGTGGCGAAAATGGCGGGTATGCCGCCTGAACTGGTTGACAGGGCAAATGAAATACTGAAGCAGTTGGAGGAACAAAAGGGGGAGTCTGAAAGTCAGGAAGACCGAAAGACGGGAAGTCAGGAAGTGGGGAACCCCGAAGGTTCGGGGCGGAAGCCGGAAGAAAGAACAGGTAGCCCTAAAGTGAAGAATATGCAGGGCAAAGTAAAAACTTTGTCAACACCGCAAATGCAGCTATCCATTTTTGATGCACACAGCGAAACATTTGATACCATCCGCAAAATGCTTGATACCATTGACATTAACCGCTTAACTCCCGTTGAGGCGCTGATGAAGCTGAACGAAATTAAGGGAATGATAAAGTAAGCAAATACGATTTACGAGTTTAGAATTACGAAATAAAAGCAGGGCAAACCTTTATATGGATTAGTCACGATCTGCCCCGACAAACAGGAATTAAAAGTCAAAGGTTAATCTATGTCAATATCACTCCACCTTCAAACTCTTCACTGGATTGGCCGTTGCTGCGCGAATAGCCTGGAAACTAACCGTGAGCAGCGCGATTGCCAACGCTGCGATGCCAGCCAGCGCAAATACCCACCACGGCATAGAAGTGCGGTAAGCAAAGTCCTGCAGCCATTGATGCACACCCCATAGCGCCAAAGGCGTGGCTATGACGATGGAGAGGCCGACGAGAAGGATGAATTCCCGCGACAGCAATGACACTAATTGGGCAACGCCTGCACCCAGCACCTTGCGGATGCCGATCTCGCGGGTCCGTTGGTTAGCTGTAAACGTGGCAAGGCCGAAAAGGCCCATACAGGATATTAAGATGGCAATGCCCATGGCGATGTTCATGATCTGCGACGTTTGCTGCTCCCGTTTGTAGAGCCGCTCCAGCGATTCATCGAAGAACCGTGAATGAAACTCCGCCTCAGGGTATATCTTTTTGAATGTTGATGTTATGTTTGCCATAAGCTCATTTACCTGGCGGGGCGAGAATGCAGCGCTGGATAGTTTTACACTCAGCATGCCGCCTGCTTCAGCTTCTGTAGTGAAGAAGAAGGGTTTTATTTTCTCATGCAGGTTTTGCGAATGGAAATCCTTTAAAACGCCGACTACGGGGCCCAATGTCCCGTCTAAGCCGCTCACCTGCTTCCCGGCGGCGTCGGCTGGGTTTTTGAAACCCAATTCTCGCGCTGCCGTTTCATTGAGCATGAAAGCCCTGTACACCGGCTGTACCGGGATGGAGCCAGAGTCACTGCCTTGCCGCGCCGTATCTGCAAGATAAAAATTTCGGCCAGCAATAAGCGTCAGCCCATACACCGATATATAATTGGTGTCTATCATATCAATGCCCGCATCTATCGTTATATCCTTAGCGCCCCTGTACTCAAGGTTTGTTATGCCGTGGCCGGCTGCCTCGGGACTGGCCGAGCTGAGACTTACCTGCCGCACACCAACAAGTCTTTGTATCTCTGCAGCCAATAACGTTTTCTTGTTTTGTGGTTGGCGCCAGGGAAGATCTATCATCACGATAGCGTCTTTTTTAAAACCCAGGTCGGTATTGAGCATATAATGGATCTGCCGGCCCACCATCGTGGTGCCGATTATAAACAGCAGGCTCACCGTAAACTGGAATACGATAAGGCCCTTCCGAAGATAGCTTTTTGAATTGAGCTGCCGGGTGCCTGAACCGCGGAGGCTTACCACAGGCAAGAAGCTTGAAAGCGCCCACGCGGGATACCAGCCCGCAAGCAGGCAGGTGACAAGGGCCGTAGCGCCCATAAATAGCCAGGTGTTTGGGTCGCTGAACCTTAGCTGCACGCCTTGCGGAATAAAACCGTGCAGGGCCGCAATGACAGGACTTGCCAGCAGGAGCGCGAGAATCAAGGCTGTGAGAACAATGATACCCGTTTCGGCGAGGAATTGCGAAACCAGGCCGCCACGGCTGCTGCCCAGCACCTTACGGACGCCAACCTCCTTTGCCCGTAGAATAGACTGCGCTGTAGACAGGTTGATAAAGTTGATGGCCGCAATAACCAGTATGAAGAGCGCAATGCCCACCAGCGCGATTAACGTGGGTTTGTAAGCCCGCCGGCCATAGGTATCGTAATTACGTGCATTAAAGTGAATGTCAGCCAAAGGCTGCAGCGAGAAGGCAACCTTGATCTCATCAGGAAGGTGCCTATGCCGTTGGTAGAAGGCAGGCAATTGCTTTTCAGCCTGTGCGGAGGTAGTACCCGGGGACAGCTTTACCAGCACGTTGGCATTGATTTGCCACCTGTACCAACCAGCCTCGTCGCGCTGAAGAAAACTGTGCGCAATGGTATTGTAAGAAATAAGGTCTTTAAAGCCAAAATCACTGTTTTGTTCCCAATCTTTTACGATTCCGGTCACACTAACGGTGAGTGAATCATAATACACCAGGGAACGCCCGATCCATTCGGTGGGTTGGCCGTGCTGAAAATAACGCCGTGCCTCCGATTCGGTGAGTACAACTGAGAAAGGTTTCTGCAGCGCAGTGGCAGCATTTCCCGCCAACCATTGGTAGTGAAAAATATCCATATACCCGGAATCTGCATAGGTAATATGCTCATGTTCGTTCTCGCCGATCTTTGGAATAACGAGGGCTGGTTTGCCTGGCCGCGGTACTATAACACGGGAGTCGTCGGTATACAAGCCTGTGACGGCACTAAAACCGGTGGCCTCCTGCCGCAGACCTGCGGCAAAGGGTGCCCACATTCCAGGCCCACCATGCTGCATACCGGTGGCTTCGGTGAACGAAGCAATAACGCGATAGATGAGGTTTGAGTCTTTGTGGAACTTGTCGTAACTGAATTCGAACGTTACATACAGGTAGGTCACCAGGCATGACAGGATGCCAAACGTGAGGCCAAGAACGTTGATAGCCGTGGTTAACTTATGCTTACCGAAACGGCGCAATGCAAAAAGAAGCTGTTGCTTTATCATACTTCAGTGGATATGCGTCTTCTGCCACCAAGATAAAGCCATCTTTGAAACTGGTTGATAATCTGCAAATTAGTTTTTGACCGTGCTAATGGATTGTACGTTTTCGATACGAATGATGTTCGAATCCTGCACACATTGTATCGTCCTAAAATAGCTATACAGATTAAGTAAATAAATTCTCTAAATAATGACTATTTCATTTTCATGCATTTACGCCGCGCTTATGTCTTCACCCCGTACTTCAAACTTCTAAACTTGTACCTGATTAAGACATACTTTCAAAACGCTGGCCTGCATAATCCCAATTAACTACATTAAACCAGGCGGTAATATAATCAGGGCGTTTATTTTGGTATTTAAGGTAATAAGCATGTTCCCACACATCAAGGCCTAACACGGGATAGCCTTTCAAATCGCTAACGTCCATTAGTGGATTATCCTGGTTGGGGGTACTGCCTATAATAAGCTTTTTATCGCCGTTTAGCACAAGCCATGCAAATCCGCTGCCAAAACGGCCTTTACCCGCATCGGCAAATTGTGTTTTAAATGTATCGAAAGATCCAAAATCTCTTGTTATAGCATCGGCCAGTTTGCCTGATGGTTTGCCTGCACTTTGCGGCGTCATCAGCTTCCAGAATAATTCGTGGTTGTAATGGCCGCCTGCATTGTTGCGCATTTTGGGTGTAAACTTTGATATGCCGGCAAGCAAATCTTCCAGCTTTTGGCCCTGTGTATTTACATGCTCAGCAGCGCATGCATCAGCAAGATTTTTTGCATAAGTAGCAGCGTGCTTTGTGTAATGTATCTCCATTGTCATGGCATCAATATTTGGCTCGAGCGCTTTGTAATCGTAAGCCAAGGGTGTTTGCTGAAAGCCAATAACATCAACCGGTGCGTGCTTTTTATGTTCCTTGGCAAGGGCTGGTAAAATAGTGAGGGATAAGCCTGCGGCAAGACCTGCCTTACTGCCGTTTTTTATAAATTCCCTGCGGTCAGTAAGATTAGGTGTTTCATTTTTCATATAACAGTTTTTTTATGTTGACGATTTTATTAACCGTAGCCGTACTAATAGAGTTTTTACCGTTTTGAAGGACCTGTGGTAGAACTCTTTGTTAAACAACTGCGAATCATGCATTGCCTTTGAAGTAAGAAATATGCCTATCGGGATAAGTACCAGCGTTGATAACCACATACCCAAACCCGGGCCCGTTACTTCCTGCTTGGCAAATTTCTCCCCAAACGTATTGAGTAAATGGAAGAGCACAAAAAATATTATAGCAAACACCAACGGAGCACCCAAACCACCTTTCCTTATAATGGAACCCATTGGGGCGCCTATCATAAACAAAACCATGCACGCAATTGATAAAGTAAACTTGCGGTGCCACTCAATCCAATGCAGCGTTATAAGCCCTTTTTTGGCAGTATAATCCCGTTCCAAAATTTCGATATTGCTTGAAGATGAACGGATGTTATCCTTTGTGCGGTCTAATACCATTGTAAGCAGGCTATCGGGTATAAAATTTTTGAACGAGGTTGCTTTTTTATTAACGTGAAGTTTTGATTCAGGCGGCCATTTTTTTTCATCATACTTTAAAAAACGCAAAAAAGGCCTCAGGTCAATTATTGATTGCACCGCAAAGTCTTTATGAATATCACCCAAAGAGTCTATGGCCTTATTTAACTGTGTTACCGTATACAGTTTGGGATCGTATTTAAACAAGGTGTCATTGGTTCGTGTTAACACCTGCAATTTTGAAAGGTCAAAATCTTTTATATATTGTTTAAAGCCAAAGCGCGTAAAATCGGTAGACGGGTTATAACGGCCACCTTCTTCCTGGTAGTTCCAGCCGTTGTATAGTTTAAATTGTAAAAAATTGTCTTTTGTTACTTTCATAGTGCCATAATCAGCCACCAGAAAATTATCCTGCAGGCCGGTATTTTTTTCATAGATCACTACGTTGCGTATAGTACTGTCGTCTTTTTCTTTTTTGCCTACCTTAATTACATAACCTTCCAGCTTATCAAAAAAAACACCTTCTTTTAAATTAAAGGCCGGCTTTTTTACGATGATATCATATTTAAGTGCATTAAGCTTTAGCTGTGCAACCGGTATAATATTATTTGCAAATAAAAAAGCAACAATACTTAGCAGGAATGATATTATAAACAATGGCCGCATAAACCGCAGCAACGGAATGCCGGCAGATTTTATGGCAACAAGCTCAAAAGTTTCGCCCAGGTTGCCAAACGTCATAATTGAGCTGAGCAGCAGTGCAAGCGGTAAAGCAAGCTGCACCGCGGTTGCGGCAACAAAACCAACAAGCTCAAAAACGGTAAACAAATCAAGGCCTTTACCCACAAGGTCATCAAGGTAAAGCCATACAAACTGCATTACCAGCACAAACTCACCAATTAAAAAAGTGGCAAGAAAAGGGCCTATAAATGCGCGGATGATGAGTTTATCAAGTTTTTTTATCACCTTGTAACTTATTAAGCTTAAGTATGAACGATGCAAATGTAAAGCTTTCAGAAAACGAATTATTACTTGTTACCGATGCAGCACTTATTTTAACAAAGAACAATATTGTTGCTAAGGTTTACCAGCTGTTTGGGTATTTAAGTGATGAATGGCAGAATTTTATTGCAGAAAGAAAAGAGATGCTGCCTGCTGAAATATTTACTATGTCGCCCAAAATATATAAAGGCGAGCAATATCTTGGTTTGCCTTATGTTATGCTTGATTACCCACGGCTTTATAAGGGCGGCGATGTGCTGGCTTTACGGTGCTTTTTTTGGTGGGGCCATTTTTTCAGCATTACATTACATCTACAGGGGCGGTATATGCAAACGTATAAAAAGGGACTGCAGGAATGGATGAAAGAATACGCCGGACAGGATTGGTTTATTTGTGTAAATAACGATGCATGGCAACACCATTTTGGCGAGAATAACTATTGCAGTATTGATATAATGGGTGAAGCTATATTTAAAGAAACGCTTGGCAACGAAAACGGCTTTGTAAAATTAGCCAAAAAAATGCCGCTTGAGCAGTGGGACGACGCTGAACAATTTTTTATAAAGGGATATGCAGAATTAATGCAGGTGTATATGTATTAGCTGCCTAACCGGTGAAACAGCTCTTTAACCTGGGTTTCCCAAAGCTGGCTTTGGTCTTTAATTTCGCTTTTTTCAGCAAAATCTTTTATTACCAGTATAGTTTGGTTGCTTATTTCTGCTTTTTCAATCTTAAATTCAAAATATTCTTCTTTGGGTGAAGTAACCCACCTGAAGCGTATAAATTTATCCAGTTCCTTATCTACAACGGCAGCTTTTTCAACTGAGCCGTTCCATGAAAAACTAAATACATTCTCCCATTCGTCAACCTTATCTGCAAACCATTCCTGCAGCCCGGCGGGGCTTGAAAGGAACTCGTACAGAATAGGCGGCGAGCATCTAACGGTATACTCCAAAGTAAAAAGCTGTTTTTTTGCCATTATGCGTCATTTATTCAAATCCAAAAGCTTGGGGGCTGCAATAATATTAAATAATTCACTCCGTCAAAATAATTTTTCTGCAAACAGGTGTTTCAGCGCATTTTAATGTTGGATTGAACGAAATAACGGGTGCAAATAATTGTTTTTTAAAATAGCAGCATAATTTTTTTTGCTGTTTTTTTATATTTTTTACTATATTGCTAACCACTTCAGCATATTCCCTCCTTGGTGAGATACATAACTATGTAGAAAAACCCGCATAAAAAACATTATCTCACCCTTTAAAAATGCGTACAAATGAGTATGCGTCAATTAAAGATCACGAAGTCTATTACTACCCGTGAATCCCAAAGCCTGGAAAAGTACCTCCAGGAGATCAGCAAATTAAAACTTATTTCAGCCGAAGACGAAGCAGGCCTTGCCCGCCGGATACGCAAAGGCGATGCACATGCCATGAATATTTTGGTAGGCGCCAACCTGCGTTTTGTTGTTTCGGTTGCAAAACAGTACCAAAACCAGGGGCTAAGCCTTGGCGACCTTATAAATGAAGGTAACCTGGGGCTAATAAAGGCGGCACTGCGTTTTGACGAAACCAAAGGCTTCAAATTTATATCGTACGCCGTTTGGTGGATAAGGCAAAATATTTTGCAATCGCTGGCCGAGCAAAGCAGGATAGTGCGCATGCCTTTAAATAAAGTGGGTATGGCAAGCAGGATAAATAAAGCTTACCACCTGCTTGAGCAGGAATTTGAGCGCGAACCAAGCCAGGAAGAAATTGCGACCATGCTTGGGGTAGATGTGGAAGAAGTATTTTCTGCAAACCACATGGGTATAAAACATATAAGTGTTGACGGCCCTGTTGGCGATGGTGATGAACAAACGCTGGTTGATGTTATGGCAAACCCAAATGCAGAAAGGGCCGATGAAGGCCTGGAGCATTATGCATCGCTTCAATTTGAGGTACAGCGCTCATTAGGTACGTTAACCCCGCGGCAAAAAGAAATTTTATGTTTCTTTTTTGGTATTGGCGTTGAACAACCTTTAAGCCTTGAAGATATTGGTGTGCACTTTAATCTTACGCGTGAAAGGGTGCGCCAAATAAAAGATAAAGCCATTGACAGGCTAAAAACGGGTAACCGCAGCAAATTGCTCAGGGTTTATTTAGGATAACTGTGGCTACAATACCGCGCCCTGCTTTTTAACAATTGCAGGGCATTTTTTGCAGGTAGGGTTAAAAGAAAAAGCGTTATATTTACCCAGCCTGCAAGCAATATAAATGAAAATATTCTCCTTTGGTTTACTGTGCATACTGTTCTGTGTTTTGGGCCATGCCCAGGGGCAAAAAGTTGTAGGCGACTGTACCGTAACATTCAACATATCAAGCAACGATGCAGCAACCAACAATAACCTGTCGGGTGCTGTTAAAACCCTGTATATAAAAGGCAAAATAATTCGCGTTGATATGAACAGTGCGGCATTTGCGCAATCGGTTATTTATAATACAACTACAGGTGAAGCAGTTATATTGAAAGAACTAAGCGGTAATAAATATCTTACAAAGTATGATGCGCTGAAATGGAAGGTACAGAACAACATTTACGAAGGCCAAAAGATCACCTACAGTAATGAAACTAAAACTATTTTAGGATACGAGTGTAAAAAGGGTACTGCTATTTTAAAAGACGGTACAACATTTACTTTTTATTACACAGCAAGCATAACACCTTCAGCAACTGAAAACCCATACCAGTTTAAAGATATACCGGGTTTTGTTTTAGAATACGAAATAACTGGTGAAAACAAAACTTCAAAAATAACTTACACAGCGGCTGTTATAAACTTTAACCCTGTGCCGTCCTCAAAATTTGACATACCTGCAACAGGCTACCGGATACTGAATAATTAGGGTTAAGCGTGACCCAGAAATTTCCAGGGTGAAATGTGAATGGCTGCAAATTACCCGTTCAATTCCATCTCTTTCGTAGCTAATAGCTTATCGCGTAAGGGTTTGCGCGGGACTGAAAGAAAAAGTGGCACAACCACTGCACCGCATCGTCATGCTGAACTTGTTTCAGCAACTAACAGAATAAACAGGCATTTATCGCAAAAGTAAAAAGAACAGGCAGTGTGTATATTCATCTTCTTTTAGCTACCAACATGCGTGGGGTTGCTGAAACAAGTTTAGCATAACGGTGCATTTCATCGTCCCTTTCACTATACCTGTTTTAAACATCAAATACATTGTTAACTGCTGCATTTATGTTATAAAATAATGCAACTGACCAATCAATTTGCAAACAAAATAAACTGGATAAATTACTAACTACCTCAACACTGGTGGTGCCGGTGTTTTAAATTTAGGCACCCTAACCTTGTAGGTGTAAGGGTAAACAAAAGTGGTGTTACCGCGTTGTATACGCATTATGCTTTGTACCTGTACACTGCTGTCAACTTTTTGCTCGGATACCTGCTGTGTATTAACAAAGCGCATATTACCAATGCGTAAATAAGAGAGTGAGTAACTTTTTGAAAAGTTAGCAAGGTTCTTAAGGCTGAACTTGCTTGAATGTTCGTCATAGCTGTTGCCTGAAAAAGCACCAAAAGAAAAGTTTACAGCAAGTACAAGCAGTGCTGCAGCTATTATTTTGGTATAAACAGGGCTATGTTTCATTAGTGCAAAAGTATAATTTTTGGCTATTATTAACAAATTATTTTTAACTAAACGTTTTAATAATTAAAATGTTACATTAAATAGTTGGAAAATTGAACATTTGATAGTATTTTTCCATAACCTTTTACTATGCAGGAACAGCCATACCGCGAAGACCGTGAGGAACTTAGGGAACTATTACAACAATACGCTAATCTGCGCAACGGCAAAAGCCACTCTTTCCTGGAAGAAGAAGCCTTCGAAAAAATAATTGACCATTTTGACGACGAAGACGACCTGGCGCAAGCCCTGGAAGCCGCCGAAACCGGGCTGGAGTATTTTCCTTATTCTTCGCAATTACTTATTAAAAAAGCCGACCTTTTAATTGCCACCCGCCGCTACAAAGACGCGTTAACCGTATTGGAGCAGGCATCGCTATTTGACAGCACCGATATTAACCTGTATATTTTAAAAACCGATGCTTTTTTGGCGCTTGACCAGCAATTAAATGCAGTGGAAGTGCTGGAAGAAGCCCTGTTATTATTTGATGGAGAAGAACGGATCGAGTTATTGTTTGAGCTGGCGGACGTATACGATGATTACGAGGAATTTGATAAGGTTTTCGACTGCCTGAAACTTGTGCTTGAGCAGGAGCCAACGAACGAGGAAGCCCTTTACAAAATATGTTTCTGGACGGATTTTACCGGCCGTAATGAAGAAAGTATTCGCCTGCACCAGAAAATAATTGAAGATTATCCCTATAACGAGCTGGCGTGGTTTAACCTTGCCGCGGCTTACCAGGGCCTTAAGCTTTACGAAAAAGCAATTGATGCCTACCAGTACGCTGTTGTAATTGACGAAAAATTTGATTACGCTTACCGTAATATGGGCGATGCCTTTATACGCATGCGCAAATACAAAGATGCTATTGAAGTGCTTGAAAAAGTGCTGGAACTTACACGCCCCGAAGAAGTGATATACGAGGCAATAGGCCATTGCTACCATCGCTTAGGTAAGTTTGCGCAGGCAAGGTTTAATTATCGCAAGGCATCGCACATGAACCCGCAGGACAGCAAGCTTAATTACAAAATAGCCCTTACCTATATTAACGAGGAGCAGTGGGAGAGCGCGATAAAACAGCTTGAAATTGCCATGCGTATACAACGCAATGCTCCGGAATATAACCTTGCACTGGGTGAATGCGCTATGCAATTAGGTAATTATAAAGACGCGATACAGTGCTTTAGCCTGGTGGTGCGCAGCAAGCCGCAAAACAGCCGCGCAAGGGAGGCGTTAATACGTTGCCTGTATAAGGCAGAATACTTTGAAGAAGCTGCAGTACAGTGCGCCCATGCACTTATTGCTATTGGCAATAAACCCTTATTTTATTTTTTATACAGTGCATCGCTGTTTGCAGCGGGTAAACCAAAAGAAGGCCTGCTGCAACTTGAAACCGGCCTTACCCAGGCACCAAAACTTGTAAAGAAATTTATTGAACTAAACCCATCTATATTGCAAAACAGCCAGGTGGTTGATTTGCTGGCGCGGTATAAGAAGGGGAGGAAATTATAGGACCACGATCTTTAAAATTTTTATATACCTCCCCCTGTTCAGGTAATCTGCTGCATATTAAATACAAAAAATTTTAGTGGTTTCATTTGTTTCACCTATTTTGCCAAACTGTTAACAGGTGTATTTATACACTGTTCCCTTATTTTTGCACGCAAACCAAAATAATTACAGAAAATGAATTTTAGCTTATCGCAAATGCCCGAACGTACCGCACAGCCCAGGGAACATGGTTTAACAATGGTGATGGATAAAGGGCTTAGCATTACTGAAGTGCATAACTTTTTAAGCATCGCCGCGCCCCACACTGATATTGTAAAACTTGGTTTTGGCACATCTTACGTAACGCCCAACCTGCGTGAGAAAATTGAAGTTTACCAGCAGTATGGCATGCCTATATATTTTGGGGGTACCTTGTTTGAAGCATTTTTAATACGTAACCAGTTTGATGATTATATAGCGCTTTTAAAGGATTACAAGATAGATTATATTGAAGTTAGCGATGGCAGCATTACAATACCGCATACAGAAAAATGCGGGTACATTGAAAAACTTACCAAACACGGAAAGGTATTAAGCGAGGTAGGCAGTAAGGATGCAGAACATATCATCCCCCCTTATAAATGGATAGAGCTGATGACGGCGGAATTAGAAGCAGGATCAACCTATGTTATTGCTGAAGCCCGTGAGGCGGGTAATGTAGGCATATACCGCGGCAGCGGCGAGGTGCGCGAGGGCCTTGTACAGGAAATACTTACCAAAATACCCGGTGAAAAAATTATTTGGGAAGCCCCCCAAAAACCACAGCAATTGTATTTTCTTGAGCTGTTAGGCTGCAATGCAAACCTGGGCAATATTGCACCTACCGAGGTAATTCCGCTGGAAGCTATGCGTGTTGGTTTGCGCGGCGATACCTTTAGCCTTTACTTAAATAAGTAGCAGTTTATGCGCGAATACGGGTTAATAGGCTTTCCGCTATCGCATTCTTTTTCACAGAAATATTTTACTGAAAAATTTGTGAAAGAGGGCATCGATGATGCTGTGTTTCATGCATTTTCCATACCTGCTATAACTGACCTTGCAGGTATTCTGCAGCAACACCCGGCATTAAAAGGCTTTGCCATAACCATACCTTATAAAAGGGCGGTAATAAACTATTTAACCAATATATCAAGCGCTGTAAGAGAAACAGATGCATGTAACTGCGTAAAAATTGAGGGGGATAAGATAAGCGGCTATAATACTGATGTTATTGGCTTTGAAAACTCGTTTATAAAATAC
>Ga0206931_1066_pt1 | contig 33945 bp, 29 predicted proteins | sample Alteio_BWOrgHeat_17_FD_152946 | JGI IMG/M metagenome (GOLD analysis project Ga0206931, IMG submission 152946) | Enriched cells from forest soil in Barre Woods Harvard Forest LTER site, Petersham, Massachusetts, United States -... | ecosystem: Environmental > Terrestrial > Soil > Temperate forest >...
CCGCAACGCTGGCTGAAAAATTTGGCGACCACCGGGTATTTAACACGCCAATACAGGAGGCTTATATCATCGGCTCAACGGCAGGTTTGTCGGCGGTTGGGGTAAAGCCTATTGTTGAGGTACAGTTTGCCGATTATATCTACCCCGGCTTTAACCAATTGGTATGCGAACTGTCAAAATCGTGCTATTTAACCAATGGAAAATTCCCGGTAAGCATGGTGCTGCGCGTGCCCATTGGTGCTTACGGCGGCGGCGGCCCATACCACAGCGGCAGTGTTGAAAGTACGCTGCTAACCATAAAAGGCATTAAGGTTTGTTACCCAAGCAATGCGGCAGATATGAAGGGCCTGATGAAGGCCGCATTTTATGATGGCAACCCTGTAATTATGCTGGAACATAAGGGGCTTTACTGGAGTAAAGTGCCGGGTACCGAAGAAGCCAAAACAATTGAACCAGATAAGGATTACATTTTGCCGCTGGGCAAGGGAAACATTGTTTTACACACCGCTGAAGATAAGATAAAGAACGGTGAAACTGCCTGCATTATAACCTACGGCATGGGCGTATACTGGGCCAAAGCCGCCGCCGCACAGTTTGCCGGGCAAATTGAAATTATTGACCTGCGCACTTTATACCCGCTTGACGAAGAGCTTGTTTTTGACAGCGTCAAAAGACATGGCAAATGCCTTGTGCTTAGCGAGGAGCAGCAAAATAACAGTTTCGCCGAAGCACTGGCTTACCGCATAACACACGCCTGTTTTAAATACCTGGATGCGCCAGTTGAAGTATTAGGCGCATTGAACCTGCCTGCCGTACCCATAAACCTTGCATTGGAAGCTGCTATGTTGCCAACGGTGGAGAAAGTGGTGGAACGGGTGAAGGAGTTGGTGGGGTGGTAGAGGTTAACGGGGCATGGATAGACGAGAAATACTTACTGCGAGTTGACATAATCGTAGTTGTTTATTTTCCCATAAATCATCCTGCCCTGCGCCGAAGGTGCTGCATCTATCAGCGATGGGCAACGCCCATCGATAAGAAAGAAGCTGGCTTTTATTTGTCCGCGGCGGCGTAATATTAATCGCCGATATAAATGATTTTAACGATATACTAAATTAACCCCAGACTGTTATTATATAGAAGATGAAAAGGGTAGGCTTTTTATATATCGCTCCATTAAATTAAAGTCAGGGTTTTCTTTTTTATCTATAGGTAATTTAATAATTGTCTCATTCATCCTTTCTAAATGCCATTTTCGACCATAATTAAAACGAAATCTTTCTTTTCTAATTAACGTACAAATAAAAAAAGCTATATACTTATTCATACTGAATAATGGATAAAGAACATTTACATCATCAAGCGAAAAGTGGGGTGTTTCCTGATAAAATGCTTCTCCTATACTGCCATTATAACTTACTGTTATCGTATTGCCGCTATGATTTGGCGCATGCGCGATATATGCGGTAATGCCATTATTTTGACCAGTTGCTCTTACGCAAGGTGTATTCCCAGGGAACATATCTCTATTCAAAATTCTTTCACCCTTTTTTATCTTAAATAAATCATCGTAACGAAATTCCTTAAACTTATTAAAATCCAATTTTATCTCAGCTTTTGCGATAGGCTTACTTACATCCACTAAAACGTTCGTCAGCGAAACATTAGTAAACTCTTTAGGCATTGTTTCTGGCACTAACAAGTTATTTAAAGAAACATTTGCTTCCCGGCCATGAGTACTATATCGAAACCTATTTTCCCTAATACAAAGACAGTAAAAAAGTTTCTCATTATACGATAACTTTTTTAGAGGGGTTAATACTTTAATATTTTGAGCTGTATAAAACTTTTCAGGCTGAACAAATGATTCAAGAATAGAACCGCCTAAACAAACTGTTATAAGACCCTTTTCATAGGGGTCATCAATTAGGCTTTTTTCCACCTTTCCAACAATACCAAAATTTTTACTTGATCTTGAAATGAAATTAATACCACCAATGTCAGATAACAGCATTTTACTAAAATCTAATTGATTGCCATACTCAACTTTAAATATTGTATTTAGTGGGACTACTTTCATTTTAGTTATTCGCTTACAATAATAGAAAATGCTGCGTATTTTTTTAGTTCCTTGATAAAATCCTGCTTATTGATTTTTGAATAATCCGTCTTCATAAATGCTTCAGCACACCATTCGTCATCTTCAGTTACTTGTGTAGATACGCTTAACCCTTTTACTATCTCCCTATTGCGATATATATCAATCCATTTTTGTTTAATTTCATTCCACTCATTATTCCAGTTCCCTCTTCCCTTATGTTTTTGTACAGTAAAACCGTCATTTTTAAAATATCCAAACCATGTTTTTTTACCTTTAGGGTGAGGCTTATGGGCTGTAATCACCAGAATGGAAGTAACTACACCAACATCATTATTATAAAAAAGTTGATCTGGCATTGAGAGGACAGCCTCTAAAGTATGTGATTCGAGAATTTTCTTTTTAAGCTCGTAATCTCTACCCTTAGCTGCGAGAACTGTACTTATTGGAATAATAGCTACGCATGTTCCGTTTGGTTGAAGCTGCTCTAAATTGTTAAGCACAAATTCTAATTCTAAAGGATCGGTATCAATATTCGGATACGGTGGATTCAATAAACCAATATTTGGCTTAAATGACGTTACAGTTTGCATCGGCAGTTCATCAAAACAACTGCCGTGTATAATATTTGTTTTTCCGTCCTGGTGTATAAACATATTAGAGCAAGCTAAAGCAAATATGTCATCTTGATATTCGATGCCAACCAGTTGCTTTTCTTTAATTGATGCGATTTTCATTTTATCTTCATTTGCATCTACCACCATTTTACTCATTGCACTTATAAGAAAACCGCCTGTCCCGGTACAACTATCCAGTACAACACTATCTTTCGTTACACCTGCCAACTCTGAAAACAATTCAGTTATATGGGGGGGTGTCAATACAATTCCTAATCCCTTATCGCTATTTGCATATCTAAGAAATTCAATATAAAACTGTCCTAATACATCAAAATATTTGTGCGTTTTTATAAAATTGTTGATGTTAGTATCTATATCATCAATAATTCCTGACAATACATCCTTTTCACCTGACAGGGCTGTATGCGTTCTGATAAAGGAAAAGGCTGTTTTGAGGTTTTCGAGCTTCTTGCTTTGAAGATTTGCGTTTTTTAATTGACTTGTAATAGTATCAACTAATGTATTTGCGAGCACTTCAGGATTATCATGCATCTTATAAGTAATTTCAAACGGCTTATTTTCTAATGCAATAAGTATTCCGCTGATCAAAAGGCTACGTTGCGATTCTTTAATTTTTTTTGAATGCAAAGTTTCATTTAAGTCTTTTGAAAATAATAAAAGGCTATTATAATCCTGGTTGAATTTCTCTGGGCTCTCTATGTATCCAGTCAGATAATTTTCAGGGTCTAAAAGTTTATTAGAGAATTTACTTATTGCTTTTGGCTCCCCTTTTAAATGTAGATAATGAGATATTTTTATTTCTCTTAATGTTTCGCCACTAATAGCAATGCCTAAAACATCATATTCTTTTGATAAGAAAGATGAATAAAGTAGCACACCGTCAACCGCAAACTCGCTATACTTATCTAATGATTTGCTTTCATGCTTTTTTATATCACTTTTGCATTCAATTACAATTATAAAATTTGAATTATTTTCAAAGGTTATTATAAATTCTGGCAACCCGCTTTTATCGCCTTTCTTAGAAGCATTTTTTAAAAGTTTTGTAATTTTTACATTTTCTGATTTCTGTTCTTCCACAGTAATACCTGAATATTTGTTGAAATGATTTCTAACAATATTCTCTGTTTTTCTTTCATTCGCCATTTTCAGTTAGTTATTTCGGTTTACCAGCATTTGCAATTTTACTTATAACATCTCCAAAACTCTGTATGTCGTTTTTCCCGTCTTTGCTTTTTTTTGCGTCTATATAAGAAGTTTCAGATAATTTTTTATATGACTTTATATAATCAACCTGATCTAAAGATTTTAATTGTGCTTGTGCAACAATTCTTAGTTGCTCAAAACGCTGATTTTTATCAATATTACTCTTAATTAAAACCGAATTCAGGCTTTCCAAATTTGATAAGACATTCAATTCGTTAATACTCGCAAAATCACGCATATTTTTACTTTTCAAAGCGAGTGACGGATTATTGTCCTTCCACATTTTTGCCGTACATCCAAATAAAGCAACATTTAATAAGTCGGCTTCATTAGCGTACACTATCCATTCCTTATCTCGTTCTACATCTAACTGAGGGAGAATATACTCCTTAATGGCCTCAGTGTGTAGCGTATAATTCGCCTTGCTCAATACCCTTTTGAAATTCCATTCTATGTTATACTGATTACTTTCGATTTCTTTTAATCTCTGAAATTCTTTTATAAGAAACAGTTTGAATTGTGGGCTAAGCCATGAGCCAAATTCAAATGCAATATCCTTATGGGCAAATGTCCCACCCCCGTGCCTGCCCGATTTTGAAGTAATTCCAATTGCATCGGTATTTTCGACCCATTTTTTTGGAGATAACGTGAAAGAGTTAAGACCGGCGCGACTTCTAAACCCCTCGAATTCGGGTAGTTTAAAATTCGGATTGTAGATTGTCTCCCAAACTCCCAGAAATTCAATTGTATTTATATTTCTTATCCATTTTTCAATAAGAGAAGTACCATCATCAAACGCCTTTACCATATCAGTCAAGGAGATGAAATCTTGGTCATTTATCTGTGAAACTCTAATTTCGTGCCCCTGCACATTTAATATCTTATCCTTGCTCATTTCTAATTTATTAAAGTTTGGTATTTAAAACGTCCTCATATTTTTGATAACATCAAGTTTACTTTGCTTACTTTGCTTTCCTATACCATTCTTCTTGTATTATACCTGAATAGTATCTTGCTATCTTCAAAAATAGTCTCAACTTTTGCAGTAAATTGTTCCCTGCAAGATGAACATTTAAAGCGTTTCTCATCTGAAAATTTATAAACCTTGTTGTGCCCACAGTGTGGACAACGAACCCTGCCTTCCAAACGACGGCTTTGTAGATATTCGATTGCAACCGGTTCATCTTTAAAGAAATCAAGTAATTCAATAAGGCTATTGAAATCTTCAGGCTGTTTGTAATTCAATTGTGGCATTGGGTTACATTTATACTTCAAATATATTATTACTTTTACGTTAGACTAATATAATTGGGTTAACTTAGTATTCGTTCCTAAGTGATGTATGCCTTTCAGGGGAATGAGAATATCTTGTTGTTTTTCCGATAGGCGTTGCCCGCCCGGCTCGCCGTTCGGACGGGCCCATCGCTAATGGATATAGCCCTTTCAGGGCAAGAAAATTTAGCCATCTGTAAACGGTGGTGCGTAGCCACGCTTTGCCTCTTTGTTTCAGCAGATTTCTTCCCGCACGTGCGGGACTCGAAATGACAGCGGTAGTTGGCTTTCCTCCCTCAAAATTAAATTTTCAAAATTCCCCCTTTTTATGCGGACAAAACAGCAGTTTATATATATATGTATAGAGAAGAACGTTTCCAGTTTCCGGTCTCAAGTTTCCAGTTATTGGAGCGAAGGTGAAGAATGTTTACTGTTTGAAGTTTCCAGTTTAAAGTTGCGGAAGAAAAGAGGGTTCAAGGTTGAGGGTTGATTGTTCATGGGGAATGCAAGATCAGTTTATGACAGTAAAATTATATATAGCTAACAATAGTGCCTGGGGTATGTGCTGTGAAAGAAAGCGAGGGCGGTATTTAAAAAATTATAATATGATGGTCTAAAAAATGCAATATGCAGATAATGAGGTAGTTAATGCTTTTACAACGCCATTTTTTGTGTACAGAATGGCTACAAAATGGCGTCTTTTGTGCAACTTTTGGATTAACAGCCGGGACACAGAGTTCCACAGAGTGAAGGAACAACACAGAGTTAAATGCAGGAGTTTAAAGTTTAAAGAAGCGCGGGCATCGAGAAACACTGTTGATAGGATGGAGGTAATAGTTGGCATTGGAAGTAGTTGCGGCCACAACGGTTAAGTTGACAGCTCGGAAAATTGGCGATGAGGGTGTACAGGCTGATGAATGTTTTCGGGAGGAGCTTATGACAGTTGATGTAAACCATTTGCTAAAATATGGGCTTCCTTCTATCGGCTTCCGGTCTTTCACAGTTTTCCTCTATTTTAGCAATATGCAAATTGAGTTAAGGCAGGTTGTGCCTGTGCCATTAAAGGACAAATTCATGCAGCGGCAATCGGACGTGTGGAACAGGAATCTTGTATTTGCGCAAGGCGAATGGGCAAAAATAAAAGCCCCCAGCGGTACCGGAAAGACAACCCTTGTGCATATTCTGTATAAACTGCGGCATGATTATGAAGGATTGGTTCTTTGGCAGAATAAGGATTTAAGAACTATTGATGAATCAGCGCTTGCTCAAATGCGCCAGCAGCAGGTAAGCATTATTTTCCAGGACCTGCGGCTGTTTCCAAGCCTTACCGCCAGGGAAAATATTGAACTGAAACGTGTGCTGCAAAAGCCGCTATATGAAACTGAAGTGATTGATGCAATGGCAGAACAACTTGGCGTAGGCCACGTGCTTAACCAGCGCGCAGGGTTATGCAGTTATGGGGAGCAACAGCGTATTGCTATTATCCGCTCGCTGGTGCAACCGTTTAGCTGGCTTATTATGGATGAGCCGTTTAGCCATCTTGACCAGGTGAACATGCGCAAAGCTGCCGATCTGATTGCTGCTGAGTGTAAAAAACGCGAAGCCGGGTTTATATTAACTGATTTGGATGAAGATGACCATTTTGAATATGCAAGGGTGCTTAACTTATGATAGTGGTGTTACAATATTCAACCCCTTTGGGGTTGATTGACTGGCCTTGGTATTCCCCGCGTTACGACGCGCGGGGCTAATCAAATTAAACCCGCTACCGCGGGTTTTGAGAACTACTTTATAGCGAACTAATATTATGCTGAATACGCTTTTAAAAAAATTGATCAAGGCAAGTGCAGGCCGCAGCCGCTTTATATTAGCGGTTATGGGCTTAAGTATTGCCCTGCTATTGATACTTAGCGCAGTGCAGGTTGAGATGAATTATAACGACATGCTTAACAACAGCAATAACCGGGACAGCGTTGCAAACTTCCTGGTGATAAACAAAAACGTTACAGGTAGTGGCTCAACTACACTTAGTGACGCCGAGATTGCCGATCTGAAAAAGCAGCCGTTTGTTGATGCGACAGGCTTGTTAACACCAAGCCGGTTTAAAGTATCAGCCCAAAGCGCAAGCAACCGCATACCATTTTACACTGATTTCTTTTTTGAAAGCGTTCCCAACGATTTTATTGATGTGCAAAGCGCCGATTGGAAATGGGACGACAACAGCAATTATGTGCCGATGATTGTACCAAATATGTTTTTAACCATGTACAATTTTGGCTTTGCCCCGTCACAGGGTTTGCCGCAGCTGTCGCCCGAGCTCGTTAAAAGCCTTGCGGTACAAATAAATATCAGCGGCCCGGCGGGTACGGTAAAATATTTTGGCAAGGTTGTCGGTTTTAGCGACAGGATATCATCAGTGCTGGTGCCACAGCCGTTTATGGATTGGGCAAATGCCAAATATGGGTCTGCACAAAATGAACAACCCTCTCGTATTATTATAAAAACAAAAGACCCCGGCAATCCTGCCCTGGTTGATTACCTGAAAGCACACGGCCTTACAACAGACGCCGACAAAACACGCTTTAGTAAAATAAGGCAGGTGGTAAACCTGGTAATAAGCGTTTCGTGGGTAACAGGCGCTGTAATGCTTTTATTTGCTTTGCTTGTGTTTACATTGTTCATCCAGCTTACTATTGCTACAGCCAAAGAAGAAATATACCTGCTTATTACGCTTGGCGCAGGGCCAAAACAGTTGCGGCGGTTTTTAGTTAAGCAGTTCTTCCCGCCCAATATCTTTATTGTGGCGGTGGTACTGGTAATTATTGCAGGCCTGCAGGTTTGGCTGCAGCATGTGCTGCAAATGCAGAATATATATGTAAGCCCGGTGATATCACCTTATACCATTACAACGGCGGTGCTTGTATTACTTGTATTATGGGTAGTTAATTTTAGCACTATCAGGAAATATGTAAAGCATGTTTAGGTTAAAGAATTATCGCGCTCAGATAGACAGGGAACAGCAAGTCAAGAGGCTAAAAAAAGACAAGCGCTTCAACCGAAGCGCCTGCAAATACTTGTAATTGACGGACAAAACCAACTTCTTACTAATCAACCGGCTTTTACCAGTCAACTATACTCTATCCCTTTCTGCCCAGCACCTTTTCGGCTGCCGCAACAACGTCAGGTGTATCTAAACCATATTTCTTTAGTAGCTGATTAGGTGTGCCGCTTTCGCCAAAAGTATCCTTTGTACCGACATACTCAATAGGTATAGGGCAATTTTGAGCTGCCACGTGTGCAATGCTGTCGCCAAGGCCACCAAGTATATTGTGCTCCTCGCAGGTAACAGCGCACCTTGTTTTGCTTATAGATTTTACTATTGCTTCAACATCAAGCGGTTTAATGGTATGTATATTAATAAGTTCAACACTGTACCCTTTGTCTTCAAGTATCTTGCCTGCTTCAATAGCTTTCCATACCAGGTGGCCGCAGGCAAAAATGCTTATATCAGTGCCTTCGTTCAAAACCTGTGCTTTGCCAATTACAAAGTCGCTGCCGTCTTCTTTGGTAAAATTGGGCCATTTTGGCCTGCCAAAGCGCAGGTAAACCGGGCCGGCATATTCTGCTACTGCAAGGGTGGCAGCCTTAGTTTGGTTAAAATCACATGGTACAACAACCGTCATGCCCGGCAACATCCTCATCATACCAATATCTTCCAGTATTTGGTGTGTTGCCCCATCCTCGCCAAGTGTTAGACCGGCGTGGCTGGCACAAATCTTTACATTTTTGTTGCTGTACGCAATACTTTGGCGTATTTGGTCGTACACGCGGCCTGTGCTAAAATTTGCAAAAGTGGTAGTAAAAGGTATTTTGCCACCTATGGTTAACCCGGCTGCAATACCCATCATGTTGGCCTCTGCTATGCCCACTTCAATAAAGCGGTCGGCAAAATCTTTCATAAAAGGGCCCAGCTTAAATGATCCTGCCAGGTCTGCTGTTAATACTATCGCATTCGAATGTTTCTTACCTACCTCATAAATCCCTTCCCCAAATCCTGCTCTCGTTTCTTTCTCATTTAAAACCTGTATGTCTTTTACCATTTAACAGTTGATTATTTAGTGTAATGTTATTTTAAAAAGGTTGTGTTTAGTTAAGTGTGTGTTTTTGCTTTCTAATAAGCTCCTCATCCTCTTTTACCTTAAGTTCCCATTGCCATGCAGTATGCATCATGTCGTCAAGGTTAAACTTTATATTCCAGCCCAGCGATTGCACTGCAAAGTTGTTATTGGCGTAAATTGCTACTACGTCACCCGGCCTGCGCGGGCCAACTTTATAGTTTAGCTTTTTGCCCGATACTTTTTCAAACGCCTGTATTGCCTCAAGAACAGTTACGCCATTACCAGAGCCAAGATTAAATATGTCGCACCTTGTCTTGTTCTTTTTATTAAGCAGGTATTCAAATGCAAGTGTATGCGCATGGGCAATATCAGATACATGTATATAATCCCTCACGCAACTGCCGTCCCTTGTGGGGTAGTCACCTCCATATACTTGCATTTGGGGCAACTTGCCAATGGCTGTTTGTGTAATAGCGGGCACAAGGTTTTGCGGCCTGCCAAGTGGCAATTCGCCAATTAAAATAGAAGGGTGTGCACCAACAGGGTTAAAATACCTGAGTAAAATAGATGAAGTATTTTCGGCTTTGGTAAAATCCTGTATTATACGCTCACCCATTTGCTTGGTAGCACCGTATGGCGATTCTGCCTTTTTCTCGGGCGATTGCTCAGTTACAGGTACATCGTCCGGGTTACCATAAACTGTGCATGAAGAAGAAAAAACAAAATAGGGTATAGAAAATTCTTTAACGCATTTAAGCAGGTTAACAAGGCTAAAATTATTATTCTCATAATAATCAAGGGGTTTTTCAACCGATTCGCCAACCGCTTTAAAAGCGGCAAAGTGAATAACGCCGCTTATATCTTCATTTTCCTGGAAAACAGCACGTGTTTCATCAAAATTTTTCAGATCAACTTTATAATTCTTAATCTTTTTACCTGTTATTTTTTCAATGCCATCAAGTAAATAGGTGGTAGACCGCGAATTATCATCAATACTTACAACATCAAACCCATTTTCAATCAGGTCAACAACTGTATGCGACCCTATGAACCCACAACCACCTGTCACTAAAATTTTATGCATGTTTTTTAAATGATGGTGCAAAATAACTAAAAACTGGTGTAACCGCCTGCGATAATTATTTAAGAAAATATGAAGTAATGGCATACAATGCGGCGGCCAGCAGGGCACTAACCGGTATTGTAAGTATCCATGCCCATATAAGATTTATTGTTACACCCCAGCGCACTGCGCTAAGGCGGCGCGTTGCGCCAACACCAATAATTGAGCCTGTTATAGTGTGTGTTGTACTTACCGGTGCCCCCAGGTTTGCTGCAGTAAATAAGGTTATTGCACCGGCGGTTTCGGCACATACCCCTTCCAGCGGGGTAACTTTTGTAATGCGTGTGCCCATGGTCTTTACAATTTTCCAGCCACCGCTAAGTGTACCCAAACTTATTGCCGAATAACAAACCAATGGTACCCAATATAGGTCATGCAGGGCAGTAAGTGCGTCGGGGTACCTGCCGGTGGCAACAAATGCCGCCGCTATTATGCCCATTACTTTTTGCGCATCGCTGCCCCCGTGGCCAAGGCTAAGGGCTGCGGAAGATACCAATTGCAGCCTCTTAAACATATTTCCCGTGCGGTAAGCGTTTTCACCTCTTATATAGTTACTTATGTAAGCTGACACAAAAAATGCACCCAGTACAATAAGCATCAATGGTTCAAAACCCAGCCCAAACAACGAAAAATCTTTACCGGCAACCGGCTTTTTAAAAGGAACAAATATGACGCATAAGGCTACAATACCACCAGTAACCAGCGTTCGCACCCAAAAATTCTTTTGTATGGTTATAACGGTAATCACCATGCCTATAAACATGCCTATTAAAGGCGCAAGCACTATAAATATCAATGTTTTATATATGCTTTGTGCATCAATGCTGCCAAAACCGGCGTGGGCTATGGCCGCGCCTGCAAACCCGCCTATCAGGGTGTGGGACGACGATGATGGTATGCCATACCACCAGGTAAAAAGATTCCAGCAAATTGCCGCAATTATACCCGAAAATATTACCGGCAGGGTAATAAATTCTTTATGTACTGTTTTTGCTACAGTATCTGCAACACTGTGCTCTTTAAAAATAAAATAAGCCAGGAAATTAAAAAAAGCAGCCCAGGCAACAGCCTGCAGGGGGGTAAGCACTTTGGTTGAAACTATAGTGGCAATTGAATTAGCAGCATCATGAAACCCGTTTATATAATCAAAAATAATAGCAAGGCAAATAATTACTATTAATAAAACTGGCATAAATATTTATTAGCTGTTAACACAGGCGTGGAAGAAAATTGCCTATGCATATTTTATTATTATCGATTCTATTACATTGGCAGCATCTTCGCACATGTCTGTGGCCGTTTCCATTACCTGGTAAATTTCCCTTTTTTTCATTACCTCTTTGGCATCAGGCTCTGTTTCAAAAAGGCGGTCAACGCTCATGTCATAAATATCATCAGCCTGGTTTTCAATACTGTTCACCTTCACCAGGGCATCGGTTATTTTACGCATATTCTTCATATTGCGCAGTTCGCCAACAGCATTTTTTATTTGCACACTGCCTTCTGCTATCAGGTCAGCCAGTTTGCGTATGCCTGTATCATTAGGGTTAACACGGTAAAAATTTATCTTTTTTGCAGAAGAGTAAATATAGTCGGCAATATCATCAAGTGCCGAGGCAAGGGAGTGTATATCTTCCCGGTCAAAAGGCGTAATAAAGTTTCTGCCCAACTCCGTAAATATGCGGTGGGTATGCTCGTCATTTTTATGTTCAAGATCTTCAACTTGCTTGATAAAAATGCTGCGTTTGTCAAAGTCCGGTTCGTGCACAATTATTTTTAACAGGTTAGCCATTTCGTTTACAGTTGCAACAACATCTTCAAACAGGTCGTAAAAAATTTTGTTTTTTGGAACGAATATGCCCCCTAAGTTAAAGCCCATGCGTAAAATTTTGGACAAAAATAGCTGTATACTGCGAATACTGGTAAATTTTAATTAGCTGCGCATAATTGATTGCAAAACAAAAATTAATACATATTAAAATAGTTTATCTGTAATTTTTTTACACCCTAAAACAATGGGTTGTTAACATTAAGGTAACATTGGGTTAACATTGCAGTAATAGGTCAACACGTCCTTTGCGTCGAAAATAATCCCTAAAATATGACAAGGAAAACTACTACTCAAAAACTACTGTTTATCTCCCTCGCCCTGGTAATTATGTCTTTTTCAGTTAACGTTCTAAATGCCCAGTCTCTGTTGAATAATGACTCTGCTTTTAAAGCAGGTGCACCAAATTCAGGCAGGGTATGGGGCTATGTATTTGGCGACTATGCTTATAAAGGCCATAGCGATTCGCTAAAGCGTGGTGGCAGCAACCAGTATTCAGGTATACCTACAAGCCGCACTACATTTCAATTCCGTCGTATTTATCTTGGTTACGACTACAACATCTCAAAAAAGGTATCTACTGAATTATTATTAGCGGCTGAAGATAACTTCCCCGCCGGTAACCCACCTTCTTCTGCTGCTGCAAGTGGTGATGAATTGCTGAACAACAAACTTAGCTTTTATATAAAGCTTGCAGACATTCGCATTAAGAACATTTGGAAAGGAACTGACTTCCTGTTTGGACAAATTGGTACACCTGCTTTCCCCGCTATAAGCGAAAAAGTATGGAGCTATAGGTCAATCGAAAGAACTGTTGCTGATATCCGCCGCACACCATCTTATGATATGGGCGCAAGTCTGCAGGGTACTTTTGATCCTGCTACCAAAAATTTTGGATATAACGTAATGATGGCAAACGGAAGCAGTGCAAAACCTGAAGGTGATAATTTTAAATGGTTTTATGCAGATGTTTATGCCTATGCCGCACACAAACAACTGGTATTTGATTTATATACCGACTATGAAAGATTGAACTGGACATCTTCATGGCACCATGCACGCTCAATGGTAAAAGGCTTTATTGCTTATAACAGCGCCGGCGACGACAAATCAATGAACCCTGGTAAAGGTTTTACAATAGGTGTAGAAGGTTTTGTAAACTCACTTAAGAATGACCTTGTTGCTACCAAAATTGCAGGCGGTAACGATACTTTAACTAATTCTGCTTCTGCACTATCATTCTATATTCATGGCGATTTAGTACCTGACAAATTGAGATTTTTTGCCCGCCTTGACATGTACAACCCAATGAGCAAAATTGACAACAATACGTACAGCAAATATGCAGGCAATACAGGTAACTACAACGACAATTCATATAGCGGGGCTGCTAATACCGCAACAGGCGACCAAACATATAAGCAAACATTTATGACACTTGGCTTAGACTGGAAACCTACTGCACGTGTACATATAATGCCAAACATTTGGTATAACAGCTATAATTCGCAAATGGTATCTAACAAAGACCATGACATGGTTTACAGGATCACATTCTTCTTTGCTTTTGGTAAAAACTATGACAACGGCGGTTTTTAAGTATTAACAATTCATTGACTGAGGGGTAATAGTTTGATAATATATGCTGTTAAACTTGCAGTATAAAAATAATATCAAAAAACCCAGAAATAAATAAACAATATGAAAAATTTTATTGGCTTTGTTAAGAGAAACTTTGTATCTGCGGCGTTGTTGGTAACAGCAGCTACAGGTTTGCAACTAAAAGCTTCTGCACAGGACGACAAGACTGTTTTAGGCGCAGGCAGCTCTTTCATTAATCCGCTGTTTACCAAAATGTTTTATGATTACAACCAAAAATTTGGTATACAGGTAAACTATCAGTCAATCGGTTCTGGCGGCGGTATTTTACAGCTTACCAACAAAACAGTTGACTTTGGTGCGTCTGATGCGCCAATGAACGCTGAGCAGCTTGGTAAAGTATCGGCCCCTGTTCTTCACATTCCGCAGGCTTCAGGCGCAGTTGTACTAACATATAACCTGCCTGGTGTAACAACAAACCTTAAACTTACACCGGATGTAATTGCCGACATGTTCCTTGGTAAAATAACCCAGTGGAACGATTCAAGGATCGCCGGCCTTAACAAAGGTGTTACCATACCATCAGTGCCTGTGCTGATAGCTCACCGTTCAGACGGTAGCGGTACATCAAACATCTTTACTAATTACCTTGATAAAGTAAGCGCCGATTGGCATACTAAAGTAGGTACAGGCAGTGCAGTAAACTGGCCCGTAGGCGTAGGCGGTAAAGGTAACGAAGGTGTTGCCGGCCTTGTTAAGCAAACGCCTGGCGCTATTGGTTATGTTGAGCTGATCTATGCGTTGAATAACAAGATGGAGTATGCACAGGTAAAGAACAAAAAAGGCAAATTCATTATGCCTTCTATTGCCTCAGTAACTGCTGCCGGCAATGTTAAATTACCGGATGATTCAAAAATATTCATCACTAATACAGATGCTTCAGATGGTTACCCAATTGCAGGTTTTACATGGGTAATAATTTACCAGGAGCAAAACTATAACAGCCGCTCTGCTGCAAAAGCACAGCAACTATTAAAATTGTTATGGTGGAACATACACGATGGCCAGCAGTTTTGCCAGGCATTGTTCTATGCACCGCTGTCAAAAGAAGCTGTAAAAGTTGCTGAGAAAATTTTGAAATCTGCTACTTACAGTGGCAAATCAATTTTAAAATAACCAGTGCTTATTCACCGCTTACTTATTAATAGCAATCGTACTCAATAATAACATTTGCCCGCAGTTATTACTATATAGCTGCGGGTAAATTGCATAATTAAGGATATGGAATTACAAAAATCAAAGTTGAAAGCCGGTGGCCAGGGCCCTATCCGCATGGAAAATTTTTTCCGGCGCTCGCTGGTAATTATAGCATTGGTTTTGGTTGTGTTAGTAGTAGGCATATTTTTAACGCTTGTTGTTCAGTCAATTCCATCCTTAAAGGCATTAGGCATCAAATATTTGTGGGGCAAAACATGGGATCCTGTCAACAACGTTTACGGTGCGCTGCCATTTTTGGTGGGTACCCTGCTTACATCATTTATTGCTTTAATTATTGCCATGCCTTTCTCTTATGCTATTGCTGTTTACCTTGGCGAGTTTAATACAAAAGGCTGGCTTTCAAATTTCTTAAAAAATATTGTTGACCTTATAGCCGCTGTTCCCTCAGTTATTTACGGTTTTTGGGGCTTTTTGGTATTAGTGCCGGCGGTGCAAGGCATGGAGAACGCATGGAATGCAAAAAAAGTCGGCGAGTACAGAACGCTTAAACCCGATGATAATTCGCTGGTAATAAACGGTGATTCACTAAAGCTGAATACAGATTATATCCCGCTGTCTTATTCCGGTTCTGCAAGTATTGACGATAGCACTGTTAATGCAGTTATGCAGGAAAGTTCGCCGTTGCCGGATTCTGTAAAGCAAGGGCATCCTTTTATATACGATATTGGGCCGCTTGTTGCTGCAAACAAAGGCAAACCGGTTGCGAATATATATGACGGTATAAAACAGGTAGAGGCTCGTTTGTCCGGCAAAGGCGCAGCAGCATTACTGATTATAAACAGCTCAGGCATTGCAGACAGCCTGCAATTCAATAAAAAAGATACGACATCGCCATTGGATATTGCCGTAGTGTATATTACCGAGGCGGCTCGAAAAAAACATTTCGCTAACGTTTCTTCTGCTGCTTATACAGCAAACATACATGCCAGCGTGGCTGTAGTTGACCCTTACAATGTTGACCCTTACGGCACCGGCATATTTACATCGTCAATAATATTGGCGATAATGATAATACCATACGCTGCTTCAATGGGGAGGGAACTTATAAAAATGGTGCCTTCAGCATTAAAAGAAGGCGCTTACGCGCTGGGCGCCACCCGTTACGAGGTAATAAAAAGTGTGGTTATACCGTACACAAAATCTGGCCTCGCTGCTGGTGTGCTGCTTTCACTGGGCCGTGCGCTGGGCGAAACAATGGCGGTTACAATGGTTATTGGCAACTCGCCCATAATGCCAAAAGGCATCTTTTCGCTTGGGCATACCATGGCCAGTGTGGTGGCTAATGAGTTTGCCGAGGCAGATCATACCGTTTATACATCTGCGTTGGTTGAGCTTGGGCTGGTGCTGTTTTTGTTAACGGTAACTATAAACATGATTGGCAAAGGCATAATAAAACGTTTTACCAATGAATAGTAAGTACAACGTAAAAGTAAAATACCGGCTTGGCAAAAGCGCTTTTTACAAAGGCTTCGTAATATTCTTTGCCTTTTTGGTAGCGGTACCGCTGGCGGTAATTATTGGATATATTTTTAAAGAAGGTATTACTAAAATAAATTGGGATTTTTTAACCAAAATACCAAAGCCTGCCGGCGAAAAAGGCGGGGGCATTGCCAATGCGCTCGTGGGCAGCATTATTATAGTGCTGATGTCATCAGTAATTGCTATACCTGTAGGTATATTGTGCGGCGTATATTTAAGTGAAAATAAAAAAGGCCGCCTGGCATACTGGAGCCGCCTTTGTGTTGATGTTTTACAGGCTGTGCCGAGTATTGTAATAGGTATGATAGCGTATTTATGGATCGTTAAGCCCACAGGCGGCTTTTCAGCCTATGCAGGCAGTATAGCTTTGGGTATTATGATGATGCCTATTGTAATACGCTCAACCGAAGAAACATTAAACCTGCTGCCGGGTTCTTTAAAAGAAGCGGGCCTCGCGCTTGGGCTGCCTTACAATAAAGTTATATTAAGAATACTGGTGCCCTGCGGTATAAGCGGCATACTTTCGGGCGTAATACTTTCCATAGCCAGGATAGCCGGCGAAACAGCCCCGCTTATATTTACCGCTCTTGGCAACTCCTTTTTTAGTGTAAACATTACCAAGCCGATGGCCACGCTGCCGGTGGTTATTTACAAATATGCAACTGACGCGCAAAACGAGCTGCACGACCTGGCCTGGGGTGGCTCACTTATACTATTAGTAAGCGTACTAACATTAAACATTGTAACTAAATTAGCAACAAAACGATGGAACGTCCAATTATAAGCAGCACAAACTTTAATGCATATTTTGGCAACAACCATGTTGTAAAAAATGTGAACATTGAGATACCCAAAAACAATGTGATAGCCGTAATGGGCCCGTCAGGTTGCGGTAAAACAACGTACCTGCGCTGCATTAACCGTATGCATGAACTGATACCCGGCGCAAGAAGCGAGGGCAAAATGATGATAAATGATGAAGATGTTTATGAAATGCACCCAATTTTTGCACGCCTTAAAATAGGCATGGTGTTTCAAAGGCCCAATCCTTTTCCTAATCTAAGCATTTACGACAACGTAATTGCCGGGTATAAGCTAAATGGCTTAAAGCTGCCAAAAAACGAAAAGGACAGTATTGTTGAGGGTGCACTTACAAAATCTGCCTTGTGGAAAGAAGTAAAAGACTCTCTTCATAAAAAAGGCACTTTTCTTTCAGGTGGCCAGCAGCAGCGTTTGTGCATAGCGCGTGCTATTGCTATGGAACCAGAAGTGTTATTACTTGATGAACCTACTTCAGCACTTGACCCCATTTCAACATCAAGCATCGAAGAATTGCTGCACGACCTTAAAAAGAACTTCACGTTAATTATTGTTACGCACAATATGCAGCAGGCTGCGCGTGTTAGCGATAAAACCGCCTTTTTTTATGTGGGAGAACTGGTTGAATATGATGATACAAGAAAAATGTTCACCAACCCTTCTGACACCCGCACACAGAATTATATAACGGGCAGGTTTAGTTAATTATTTACATTTATGATCTTTTTAAATAAGATATATACATGACACAGTTAGAGACCGAAATACAGCTTTTAAAGGAAGAGGTTAAAAATATGTGGAGCCTTGTAAACTCGCAGCTTGTAAAAGCAAGGACTTCCCTTCTCAGTTTTGATAAAGACCTTGCCCGCGAAGTGATACTGAAAGAAAAAAGGGTTAATGGATCGGAACTGAAGATTGACAGGGATTGCGAGAACATGTTTGCGCTTTATACACCTGTTGCAATTGACCTGCGCTTTTTACTGGCTGTTTTGAAAATAAACTCAAACCTGGAAAGGATCGGCGACATTGCTGAAGGCATTGCAAAATATGTGCTAAGCACGCAGGAGCCTATTTCTGCAGAGCTGGTTGCTGCTACAAACCTGGCAGATATGTACAACGAGGCTATGATAATGCTGGAAGATACGGAAAACGCATTTGAGCGCGAGGACACCTCGCTTGCAAGGGGAGTGTTTAAAAAAGACGAAGTGCTGGATGATATCAACAGAAAGGCTAACCAATCTATAATAGCTTATCTGGAAAACTATCCTAAAGATATTGATGCATCATTATACGCACTTTCCATTATAAGAAAATTAGAGCGTGTGGGCGACCAGGCAAAAAATATTGCTGAAGAAATCATATTCTACCTTGAAGCAAAAGTGCTAAAGCATAGCAATAAAAACTAATTGCTGTAACAACCATAATTACTTCTTCAAATTTTGTAAAATGATGAACTGAGCACAGGCACACTTCATCATTTTTTTTGTATAGGCTTTCCCGGTATGAAAAATTTGTAATTCAGCATTACTGCATTGTGGCTTTTGCAGCCAGGGTAAACCCTATTGTAGTACCAACATCAAGTTTACTGCGTGCATGTATGGTTTGGCCGTGGGCCTCAATTATATGTTTACATATGGCCAACCCCAGCCCTGTACCGCCTACGTTGCGGCTTCTTCCGCTGTCGGTACGGTAAAACCGCTCAAATATGCGGCCCAGGTGTTCTTCGGCAATGCCAATTCCGTCATCACTTATCTCAATTAATACGTGGCTTTCATCGGTTTTATAAATACTCGCGGTAATATGCCCATCCTGTTTTCCGTATTTGGTGGCATTTTCAACAAGGTTTATCAATACCTGTAAAATTTTCTCCTTGTCTGCAAAAACGGTCATAGGTTGTTCACACCCTTTTTTTATAGCGGCCTTAATATTGCGCTGCACAGTTTTTATTGACAGCGTTTCAAATACTTCCTTTAACAGGTCCTGTACAATAAAATTTTGTTTGTATAATGGCTGTTCGCCACTTTCAAGCCTGGTTATAGCATCAAGGTCGTTAACAAGATTAACCATGCGCTCAACGTTCTTTGCTGCGTTTTCCAAAAACTTTGTATTAACTGATGGGTCGTCAATAGCGCCATTCAGCAAAGTATCTACATAGCCCTGTATAGCAAAAATTGGGGTCTTAAACTCGTGCGAGAGGTTTTGTAAAAATTGCTTGCGGTAGGCCTCGTTGCTTTGCAGCACTTCAATCTCTTCTTTTCTTTGTTCAGCCCATTTTTCTACATCTTCTTTTACTTCCTCAAGGCCCTTTGGCGGCAAAATGTATTTGTAATACATTTCCTCTTTTTTACTGGCCTTGGTTTGGTAAATAAATTTGTATATAAGCTTAACCTTGCGGTTTATAAACGATTCAAGCACATAACGCACAAGAAAAAAAGTGCCCCCGAAAAAAATGGCAAAAAACACCATAGCCGTTGTTAAATTACCTTTAACAACGTAAAATGCCGTACCAACCGGTACTGACAATATGCAAGCCGTAATTACAGATAAGTGACCCGGAGATAAATTTTTTGTTTTAAACATCCTGTCTTTTGTTCATTTCAAACGCTAAAGTATTATTTCCGCTAAAGTTATTACAGCTCAAATTTATAACCTACTCCTTTAACGGTGGTAATACAGTCAACGCCTAATTTTTGACGGATCTTTCTTATATGCACATCAATTGTCCTGTCCCCCACAATTACATCGTTGCCCCATACCTGGCTAAGAATTTCGTTGCGTAAAAAAACCCGTCCCGGGCGCGATGCCAGCAAATACAGCAGCTCAAATTCTTTTTTGGCAAGCATAACTTCATTTTTATTTATGGTTACCAAAAACTTTTCAGGGTCAATAATAACATTACCCAGCTCTATTGTTTTGCCGGCTTCTTTATGCAGCCTTCTAAACACGGCATTTACCCTGCTAACCAGTACTTTTGGGCTTATGGGTTTGCTTATGTAGTCATCAGCGCCTGATTCAAGCCCTTTTACCTGCGATGCTTCATCGTTAAGTGCTGTAAGAAAAATGATCAGCATGTCATCAAACATATCGTTGGCACGCAAAATGCGGCAAACTTCTATACCCGTTTTGTGGGGCATCATAATGTCAAGAATGGCCAGGTCGGGGTGAATTTGGCGCGCCTTTTCAAGGGCGTCATTACCATCTTTAGCTGTGTAAACTTCGTATCCCTCTCTTGTAAGGTTATAATGAATAATCTCCAGTATGTCGTTCTCATCGTCAGCAACCAGTATTTTTTTAGCTTTGGGTTCCATTAACAATATATTTACACAAAAATAATTTTACAATATAGTATAATCTTACTTAGTGCATTATATTATTGTTAAGGGGGTATATTGTAGCTTTGGTAATATTTTTGCACTTGTAACTGAATGCGTAACCTTAGAATGAAGAAATTTTATATTGTTGTAGTTTTTTTTTGCGTATCGGCGGTAATACAGGCACAACCGCCTGCCAATATCCCCTCTGGCCGCAGCTATTTTCACGAGCAAATTGATAACAGCCAAAAAGCTATTTTAAAACTCAATGGTGTTGAGGGCGCTGTTGCAAATGCAGCCACAGCACAAATTGACGGGCTGCAATCTGCCATTGAAGCCGATGCCGCACTTGATAACAATGGGAAGCTGAAATTTTTACGTGGCCTTAGTGAATCCCTTACCAGTTATATAAATGGCTGTCGCAGCAACAGGTATGATGTTGATATGCTCATTCCATTCTTAAGTGGCTTTAAACAATGTATACCGCTTGAAGAAGCAAACAAATCAATTGCGGGGGTTGTGCGTACTACGGCCCGGAAAAATTATGATGCGGGACAGTTGCTGCTAAACAATTTTGCCTACGAGAAAAATGTTGGTGTTAAAGAAGCTAACGACGAGCTTACCTCCGAATCTTTAAGGCTGCACCCTGAAAATATTATACCAACACTAAGTGAGCACCCTGACCTGCCAAACGCCGACAGCTTTATTATTGTAATTGCCAATAAAGACCCCGAAATAATATATACCCATGCAGCCGCTTCTGACGGGCTTGCTGAGCGTATACATAAAAACCCCGACACGCTGGTTAAAATTATATACCGCATGGCCAAAATGCCTACGGGGCGCCAGTACTTTCCCTTTCTTGACGAGATATACGCCGGCAATATGACCTTTGAACAAATAGATTCCGCCATTGATAATAACAGTAAATATTACAAGCTGCTTGTAAAAACAGAGATTGATTATGCTGACCGTGTGCGCCACCGCGATATGCCACTTGCAAAAAAAGATATGGATGGCAGAATCTCAAGCAAAGCGCTTGAAGTATATATAAACGAAATAAATGCACTGCATGAGTCGCCTGACAATGTGCGGTTTAAGGTTATTGACAACCTTTCGCCTGAAGAATTATATTACCTGGCGGTAAGCACTGAAGAAGAGATATATACATCCAGTTACGTTAGGGGCGTTTACCCGCGTATATGGAAAAGAATGTCAAGGGCCGATAGTTTGCTGATGAATGTGCGCTTTGACCATTTTAAAAAATGGATTAAGATGGCGGCAAACTACAACGACCTGGACGATTTTTTGAAAAGAATGGATAAACAAAGTTCAGAGGTTTTGATGAAGGCATTTGTAAAGGGGCTTGATAAAACAAATAACCTTGAAGACGCGGTTGATGTTGCCAACTCATACGCCAGCATAGCTGATAAGCAGGTGCAGAAGCTTGTTTTAAACGAGGTGCAGTATAACCTGCAAAAAGCTAAGGCCGGCAATAACAGGCGCGGCACTGATATTTACAGTATTCTTAATATCCTGTTTCTTTCAATGGATAGTACAAACCACGTAGATGTGTCAAAATTATTGGGTATACCACCTGTTTATTATATGCCTAATAAAAACCTGCAGGATTCAGCGGGTACCATTTATGTACAGCAGTTTTTTTATGGGGACGAGGATGGCAGGAATGGCTACGACCAGTTCAGGGGATTGTTTGATAACAGCAACTGGAAAGTAACAAGCACTGCACAATGGGTTGTGCATACGTCAACAACCAAAGGCGCAAAAGTGGTGATATATTCAAACAAACCCCTGGACGAAAAAAAGAACCTTGATGCGGATGCCCAAAAAGCGCTTGTAGAATATCTTGATACAAACGGTATAGGCCCAACTATAGTTATACACCGCGGGCATAGTTATTACCTGCGGTCAACATTACAGCAATTGCCATCTTCAGCTGAAATTGTGGTGCTGGGCAGTTGCGGGGGTTATCAAAGCCTTAATAAGGTGCTCACCACCTGCCCAACAGCGCATATAGTAGCAAGTAAGCAAACAGGCAGTCAGCAAATAAACGGGCCGCTTATAAAGGGAATAATGGATGTTTTACGGCAGGGTAAAACACTTAACTGGCAGGTATTATGGGCTAATTTAGCAAGCCAGGGCTTGCCAAAAGACCTGTTCAACGACTATATTCCACCCTATAAAAACCTCGGCGCATTATTTATTATGGCTTATAACCATATACAACAATAGGCATACAACAAAACAATAACTAAACACTCAATATTCTCCAATGGAGTCCCTGGGACAATGCTCAATATTCAATGAAAACTTGTGACTGCGTAATTGTCTTTCTTTACTTGAATATTGAGTGTTGAATATTTAAGTCGGGCGTAATTGGCTTCCTGCGTTGCCAAATATTTTCAGGCACTATCTTCTTCTCCAGTGTCCCGGCACCCAGTTCCAGCCGCCATAGGCCCTTCTCCAGTGGCCTGTAATCCAAACTTCGTGCGGTCGCGGCTCAATCCAGTAACCGGGTTTCCACACATAATTATTATTTGTCCACGCCCATTCTCCCTCAATCCAAACATGCCTTGGCGATGGCGCTGCAGGGCGTACAATTACTGGCGCTACAGGCTGAATTTTTACAAAAACCCTTTGCGCATGGCTCACCTCGCTTATGCCGGTAAGCAGGCTAAAGATTAATAAGCCCTTTACAATGATCTTTTTCATGGTGGTATTTTTTAATATTGACTGCGTTAATATCTCCGGGTTTAAAATGCATTTTGTTCGGCACAAATTTGCTGCCAGTTGCTGTTGTTGCCCGCATCTGTTATCTTTGCGCCGTTATGAGTATACAGGAAAACAGGTTCCAGGCGATTATTTCGCACGCAAAAGAATATGGATTTGTATTTGCCAGCAGTGAAATATATGACGGTTTAAGTGCTGTATACGATTACGGCCCTTATGGCAGCGAATTAAAGAAAAACATACGCGATTACTGGTGGAAAAGTATGACGCAAATGCACGACAATATTGTTGGCATTGATGCGGCTATTTTTATGCACCCCACCACCTGGAAAGCAAGCGGCCATGTTGACAACTTTAGCGACCCCATGATTGACAACAGGGATAGCAAAAAGCGCTACCGCGTTGATCATTTGATTGAAGGCCACGCCGAAAAATTGAAGGACGAAGGCAAAAATGCTGAAGCTGATGCGTTGATTGAAACCATGAATAAACTGCTTGCAAAAGAAGATTATGCAGGCTTAAAAACGCTTATCGGGGATAACAAAATAGCCTGCAGCATAAGCGGAACAGTTAACTGGACAGATATTCGCCAGTTTAACCTTATGTTTTCCACTCAAATAGGCTCGGTTACTGATGAAGCCGACACTATTTACTTAAGGCCGGAAACTGCGCAGGGTATTTTTGTAAACTTTTTAAATGTACAAAAGACTGCCCGCATGAAGGTGCCTTTTGGTATTGCCCAAACGGGTAAAGCCTTTAGGAATGAAATTGTGGCTCGGCAATTTATTTTCAGGATGCGGGAGTTTGAGCAGATGGAAATGCAATTTTTTATCCGCCCCGGCACACAAAAGGAGTGGTATGGGTTCTGGAAGGAAGAAAGGCTGAAATGGCATTTAAGCCTCGGTATACCGGCCGAAAAATACCGTTATCACGACCACGTTAAGCTTGCCCATTACGCAGATGCAGCCCTGGACATTGAATATGAGTTTCCAATTGGTTTTAAGGAGGTTGAAGGCATACACTCACGCACGGATTTTGACCTGGCCAGCCACCAAAAGTACAGCGGTAAAAAACTGCAATACTTTGATAATGATATAAATGAAGAAACCGGTAAGCCTTATGGCAATTATGTACCTTATGTAATTGAAACATCTATAGGGCTTGACAGAATGTTCCTGCTGGTTTTAAGCCAGGCTTATACTGAAGAAACATGGATTAAAGAGGACGGAAGCCCTGACGGAAGAACGGTTTTACGTATACCTGCCAAAATTGCCCCTGTTAAATTAGCCATATTGCCCCTTACCAAAAAGGATGGGTTACCGGAATTGGCAAGAACTTTGCTGGATGATTGCAGAGCTGGTTTCCGCTGTTTTTATGAGGAAAAGGATACCATTGGCAAACGTTACCGCCGCCAGGATGCTATTGGAACACCTTTTTGTGTAACAATTGATGGTCAAACTAAGGAAGATAACACAGTTACAATACGTTACAGGGATACAATGCAACAGGAAAGGGTTAATATAAGCGACATTAAAAATATAATTACGCAGGCCATAAATTAAAAATATTTATATATTTGCCCTGCTATTTCTCTCCCCCAAAGAAAAGTTTTTAATTAAATATTATGCATGGTAAACCATTTATATGGCACGCCGTATGTACTAATAGATTTGTGTAATTTTAAACTTGAAAAACTATGACACACACCTTTGGGTTACTATTTACTGAAATTTTCACCATATACTCGCTGATGATAAGCGGAGTAATTGGGCTTGGTGCGGGGTTTTTGTTGCGCCTTGCAATAAATGCCAAACAAAAGAAAAATATTCTGAAGCTTGAAAATGAGATGCTTAGCAATCATTCCCGCATTCTTACGCTTGAAAAACAGCTAAGCATGCTTGAGAAAGACAACTACGAACTGTCAAAAACTAACGTAAAAAAGTCAGAGTTAAAAGTATCGTAATAGCTACTATTGCTTGCTAACCATACAACTCAAAGTGGATATCCTTTTTCGTATATCCCAGGTCAACTAACTTTTTTCGGGCGTCGTCAATCATATTCTTCCAGCCACATAAAAAGAAACTTGCATCCGGCTTGCCAGCCTGTATGATATTCTCATATACAGAATGAACATAGCCCTTGCGAATATCTTCGCCTGTTTCCCTGGAAAATGTGGGCAAATAGGAGAAGCCATCCAACTGCTTCTCCAGGTGGGCCATTTCGTGCCCATAAAGGCAGTCTTTCAACAGCCGGCAACCAAAAATGAGGTAGATATTCCTGTGCGGTATGTTGTGCAGTTGAATATAATTGCTCATTGATCTGAAAGGGGCTATTCCTGTACCGGTGCATATAAAAAACAGGTCTTTATCAAGCTCTTCAGGTAGTGTAAACACTCCCTGGGGGCCGCGTAATGGTATTTCCGAGCCCTCTGTTACGTGGTTAAAAAGGTAGGTTGTTCCCAGCCCACCCTCTAATAACACTATCACCAATTCAAAAATATTGGTGCCGTCCGGGTGTGAAGCTATTGAGTAGCTTCTCCACCGCTTGTTCATCTTTTCATGAATTGGCAAGTCAAGCGTTACAAATTGTCCCGGCTTAAAATTAAAACTCTCAACCTCGGGCACCTGTATCCAAAAGCGTTTAGTGTTGTATGTGGCGTCTTCAATCTTTATTACTTTCCCGGTTCTCCAGGGTTCCATATGGCAAATTTTGGTGGTAAGATACAAATTCAATTTTATTCTCTTTTTAAATTTATCTCCACATGATGAATTAATCTTATATAATTGTTGCATTTTTTTCCCATTTTGAATATTCAACTGCCATATTGATGGATACGATGCCGTGGTAGTACCTACCTTTGTTTGAAATTTTTTTTAATGGAGACAGACTTTTTGGTTATAGGTTCAGGTATAGCTGGTTTAACGTACGCCATTAAAACAGCAAGATATTTTCCCGAAAAAAAAATAACAATTATTACAAAGGCACAAGCCGACGAAACCAATACAAAGTATGCACAGGGTGGTATAGCCGGGGTATGGGATGATCAAAAAGACAGCTTTGACAAACACATAGAAGATACGCTTATAGCAGGCGATGGCCTGTGCAATAAAGAGGTGGTTGAAATTGTTGTAACTGAAGGGCCGGAACGTATTAAAGAAATTATTGAATATGGCGCCCGGTTCGATAAAACCGAAAGCGGCGAATACTCACTCGGAAAAGAGGGCGGCCATAGCGAAAACAGGATATTACACCATAAAGACGTTACCGGTAGCGAAATTGAACGTGCTATGCTGGAGGAGTTAAGGGCCTGTAATAATGTTGAGCTTATAAACCACTGCTTTGTGGTTGACCTTATAACCCAGCACCACCTGGGGTTTTTAGTTACAAAATCAACACCTGATATACAGTGTTACGGTGTTTATGTATTAAACCTGCATAACAACCAGATAGAAAAAATAATAGCACCAATAACTCTTATTGCCACCGGTGGCAACGGGCAGGCTTACCGCACCACCACAAACCCCAAAATTGCTACAGGCGATGGAGTAGCCATGGTATACCGTGCTAAAGGCCGCATTGAGAATATGGAATTTATACAGTTTCATCCAACCGCTTTATACGAGCCTGGGGTATCACCATCATTTCTAATAACTGAGGCTGTTAGGGGTGACGGCGGCATTTTGCGTAATAAGCAGGGAGAGGCATTTATGGAGAAATATGACGAAAGAAAAGACCTTGCCCCGCGTGATATTGTGGCCCGTGCAATTGACAGTGAAATGAAACGTGCTGGTACCGAACATGTGTACCTGGATTGTACGCACATGGATAAAGAAAAATTCATCCATCATTTCCCCAATATCTATGAGCGTTGTAAAAAAATAGGTATTGACGTAATGCAGCACTGGATACCGGTTGCGCCAGCAGCACATTACAGCTGCGGCGGCGTTAAAACAGACACCATGGCACGTACCTCAATACAGCACCTGTACGCTTGTGGCGAATGCGCCAGCACTGGGTTGCATGGAGCGAACCGGTTGGCAAGTAACAGCTTGCTTGAAGCAATGGTATTTGCGCACCGAGCATATATTGATACGATAGAAAAGCACAATAAAATTTGTGAGTCGCCCGAAACTCAGCAACACTGGCAGTCGCAGGTGCCTGACTGGGACGCAAAAGGAACGACCTATCCAAAAGAAATGATTCTTATTACACAAAGCCTCAAAGAACTGCAGCAAATAATGAGCGATTATGTTGGTATTGTGCGTACCGATGTGCGTTTGGAACGTGCATCGCGCAGGCTGGACTTGTTGCACGAAGAGACAGAAGAGTTGTATAAGAATACTAAGGTTTCTCCGCAGCTTTGTGAATTACGTAACCTTATCACGGTTGGCTACTTAATTGTAAAAGGCGCTGAGTTTAGAAAGGAAAGCCGCGGTCTTCATTTCAATACAGACCACCTGCAAAAAAGCGCATTAGTGCAAAATATTATCCTCTGATTGCAGATTGAAATGCATAAGCGTCGAACACAGGTTGTAATAGGTTAGATACACTACGGTAATATGCTGTTTCCGGTATCATTGTTTTATTTATAGCAGCGCTAATCTTTAAATCCTTTCCATCCGCGTGCAATTCTTCACATTAATCCAATCTGCAATCTAATATCTGTCACAAAGTGATCCCTTCGGAACAATTCGCAATCATATTATCTTTGCATGATGTATCATGTTGTTTATGGCATTTTTTATTTGTTGTCACTGCTTCCCTGGCGCGTTATTTACCTTTTTAGCGACTTTGCTTATTTTTTATTGTACTATGTTTTTGGTTACAGGAAAGAAGTTGTAATGAAAAATCTTTTAACCGCCTTTCCGGAAAAAACAGAACAAGAACGTATACGCATAGCCAAACAATTTTATAAGCAGTTTGCCGATAACTTTATTGAAGTAATAAAGCTCATTTCAATATCAGAAAAGCAATTGAATAAGCGCTTTACCGCAAACTATGAAGTAATGAATGATCTGTACGATTCCGGAGTAAACATACAATTGCACCTGGGCCATTTTTTTAACTGGGAATTTGCCAACCTTGCTTGCTCCAGCCATTCCCGCTATCCTTTTATCGTGGTATATATGCCGGTAAAAAATAAGGTATTTAATAAGCTCTTCCTGCGCCTGAGAAGCAGGTTTGGTGGCATTCTTATAGCTGCCACGGATTTTAGGAATGAATTTTTACCTTATTCAAAGGGAAGGTATTCGTTAGGGTTGGTAGGCGATCAAAACCCCGGCAATCCCGATAATGCGTACTGGACAACTTTTTTCGGCAAGCTTACTCCTATTGTAAAGGGCCCGGAGAAAGGGGCCAGGATAAACCGAACGGCAGTGGTGATGTGCAATTTTTACCCTGTAAAACGCGGTTATTATGATATGCATTTTGAACTTTTAACTACAAACCCGCGAAGCCTGCCCGACGGGGAGATCACCAAAAAAATGCTTGCCTATATTGAAGATGCTATACGCAAACATCCATCATGTTATTTATGGAGCCACAAACGCTGGAAATGGCAGTTTGATGAAGAAAAACACCGGAAACTGGTAATATAAAACACTAACCCAAAAGCTCTGCCAGCCTTGCCTTAAGCCCATTGCGGCTTTGAATATTACCAACGGTAACACCGGCAAGAAATTGCTGAAAATCGGCCGTATGTACTTCCCTCTTGCCGGTTTTTATATGTATGTGTGTAAAGGTTGTCCACAGTATTGCTTTTAACTGTTCCTTCTTAGCATCATACATCACCAGTTCCACTTTTATTTGCGTTTCGGTAGCCTCTATCAATTGAGAAACAATGCAGATATTTTCATTATAAAGTGCCGGGCGCAGGTATTGTATTTCGTGGTTTGTAACCACCCACGCAACGCCCCTTTTCGCAAAGTCAGAAAGAGACAGTTGATAGTGGTCGCGCAGGTGGTCTTCTCTTGCATTAAGCATGTAGTCAAGATACCTGGCATTATTCAGGTGCCCCATTGGGTCGCAATCGTTAAACCGTACTATATAAAAAGATTGCAGCATTGTTTGCATGGTTTGTAATTTAGCTGTAGCAACACAAACATAAGCGGTGGAGTATAGTCCATACTAATAAAAAAGTAAATATTTTTTTATGCTGATAGGAGAGTTATCAAAAAAAAGCGGCTTTAGCAGGGACACAATTCGCTTTTACGAAAAAATAGGTTTGATAGCAGTAAATGGCAAAGCAAGGCTGGAGAATAATTACAAAAATTATTCAGAGTCTGTTTTAAAACGCCTTGTTGTAATTAAAAAAATAAAAGAGTTTGGTTTTACGCTGGAGGAAACAAGAGGCATAATAATACTGTTTGAAGAGGGTATGCTTGAACCGAGGCGCGGCATGCGCTATGTGCAAAGAAAAATACACCTGATTGATAGAAAAATTGAAGAGCTAAAAGCTATGAAAAGCAGGCTTGAACAAATAACCGATGGACAATCAGCGCCATGCCCGCTGGATAAAATATTAAAGGAGATAGCCTGAAAATGTCCACCTCCTTTAATAACCTAATATATACCAGTGTTTTTAAAACCAATGGCTGCCTACGCCAATCTGCCTAAACGGCCAGGGCACAGTGGCAAGAATAACAATCAGCGCCAGTAAATAAAACAGCATAGTGTTTACGTGCTTTTTTCTATCAATAATTTTACGTTTTGCCTGGGCTTTGCCAACGTGAATTAAGATAATGGCTATTAGCATTCCTGTTATATGTTCTATTCCAAAAAATCTTACATAAGGGTCTTTCATCGCGGCACCAAAGCCTCCGGGAAAACCAGCCAGTAATTTATAGCCATGGTCGCCAAAATACCAAAGGGCTAAACCAAGTAATAACATAATATCAGCTATTATGGTTAAAATGGTGCCTGTTCGCCTGTCTGTACCAATAAACGGCCTTTGCCCCGCAATAAGACTGTTGAAAATACCAAAAAGCAATAGCAATAACAGCAGCCAGCGACCTACGCTGTGCGCATGCAACAGTATATCATATAAAGTTGAATTCATGGTATGTGGTTTTTGATGGTTTCAAAGCTAAACAACATACAATGCCCAAAAAAGTTTTTTATTTACCGCCGTTGTTTTTAAGGTCATTAATGCAGTTATCATCAAGCTTGGGAACGGCGTTGCCAAGCTGGCTCATAAAGCCGGAGTTTTCAATATCATAATACATCAGGCAGTTGTTATTATTGCAATGCGGTTTATGCGCTTCATCTTCATGCGGCGTTACCATTGCAGTTCCGTTATTTACCAACCCTAACAGGTGTCCAAACTCATGCTCAAGCACCGTTGTTTCAATTTTTATCCTGCTTGGCTGATCAAGTCCGCCGGAAGCAGCTTCTATAGTTTTTTCCAGCATTACTAAGGATGTATTGCGGTAGGCCACACCAGCCACACCGGGTGTGGTATAATCCGCATCAACCGCAAGTATGCACACCGCCATATTACTGCCACTGGTAAAAGCAGTACGGTTTTTATCTTCAAAGCTGCTAACATCGTTAATACTCACGGTGCTTTTTCCAATGGAACCAACGGGTGACTGCGTTACAGTAATACTTGCTTTATTAAGATGCGCCTGTAAAAAGCTAATAAGGTTGTTTATTGACTGCAACTGGGGCTGCATACCGGGCGAATATTCAACCTGTATAGTAACGGTGGTGTAAACCTCGCCGCTTAAAAAATCATGTGCAGATGCGCCTGTGGCAAGCTTATCAGATGAACTGGAAGAACCACTGCCGTCATTTTTGCTGCAACCGGCATACACAAGTACAAGGCAAACAATTAAAATGAAATTTTTCATAGCTGTTGGTATAAAAACGTTTCAGAAGGGCATACAGTATGCAACGAAAAAATAATGCCAAAAGCAAATACAAGACACGGATTGAATATGTCTTGCCATGAACCATGAACTAATTAAAACAACCGCAGTTGCACGCCTTTTGTTATGCCGCGTGGTTTTGCTCGGCCAAAAACAGTTCGGCCATCGTATTTCCACGAATCGTTTTTCTCTTTTTCGATCAGCTCTTCAAAACGCTCATTGGGTATAAAATCTTTTTCAGCTTTGGCAGCCAGTGTATGCAATGCTTTAATGGCCTGTTGCTTGTCAGTGTGGCCGAGTTTAGCTTTCTGAACCGCAGTTTGCAGCGTGCTTATGGTCTCATCATAAACTTTTATGGGCACGGGAAAAGGGTGGCCGTCTTTGCCGCCGTGTGCAAAAGCAAAACGCGCAGGGTCTTTAAACCGTGATGGTGTGCCGTGTATCACCTCGCTTACAAGTGCTAACGATTGTACTGTTCTCGGCCCAACGCCCTTCAGCAATAACAGCTCTTCAAAGTTATTTAATGAATGTTCGTGCGCAACCCATAACACGCTTCCCAACCTTTTAAGATCAACATCTTCAGCATGTATTTCATGGTGGGCAGGCAAAATAAGCTGCTGTATTTCCTGCATCATCAATTCGGGCTTTTCCTTTGTAATGGCAATCATCGCATCCCGGGTTGAAGCTGCTTCTACTGCTGTTACATTCAATATTGGGCCAAGGTTAATACCGCAAACGGCAGTATGTGGTTCTTCTACAAAATTTTTCAGGTTTTCGGAGTGCCAGTGATAGCGTCTTGCGGTGCTGTTACCTTCACTCATGCCCTGTTGTATTACCGTCCATTCTCCCGTATTACTTACAATAAAATTGTGCGTGTATAGTTGAAAGCCATCCTGTACGGCTGTATTGTCAACCTTGGCGCTTAGCTTACTGCACTTAACAAGGTATTCGCCATCAAGGCCAGTTTGCTCTGCCACCGACAACAATTCGCCGGGTGCTTCTTTTGAAAACCTTCCTTTGCCTCCGCAAATAAAAATCCCTAATTCTTTTGAATGTGGATTGATAGCCCGCTTTAGTGCACCCATTACCGAAGTAGTAATGCCCGAAGAATGCCAGTCCATACCCATAACTGCACCAAGACTTTGAAACCAAAAAGGGTCACTAAGGCGTTTAAGCATTTCTTGTTTGCCATATTCCAGTAAGATGGATTCGGTAACCGCAAGTCCCAGTTTAGCCATGCGCTCGGCAAGCCATTGCGGCACATACCCATAGTGTAAAGGCAGATCTGCTGAACCTGAACGTTGCATATTGCTAACGAAGTTAGCAATTATTAAGCATTGAAGAAGTTAAATAAAAGGAGCAAATTAGCCCAATGACTTTTGGCCTATGACTTAATGACCCTTCTATTCCCATTCAATAGTAGCGGGCGGTTTGCTGCTTATGTCATATACCACGCGGTTAATCCCGCGTACCTGGTTTATAATGCCCGAAGAAACGTGTGCTAAAAATTCGTAGGGAAGATGTGCCCAATCGGCGGTCATGCCGTCTACCGAGGTAACGGCGCGAAGCGCAACGGTAAATTCATAAGTTCTTTCATCACCCATTACACCCACACTTTTTACAGGCAGCAGTATTGCACCTGCCTGCCAAACACTGGTATAAAGGTTGAATTGTTTTAACGCCTGTATATAAAAATCGTCTGCGTCCTGCAACAGCTTTACTTTGTCTTCAGTTATTTCACCCAAAATGCGGATAGCAAGGCCTGGTCCCGGGAAAGGGTGGCGATTGATCATTTCAGCAGGTATGCCCAATTCAAGGCCAACTTTTCTTACCTCGTCTTTAAACAAAAACCGCAGCGGTTCAACAAGGCTTAAATGCATTTTTTCAGGAAGCCCACCCACGTTGTGGTGCGATTTTATGGTTTGTGATGGACCATGTACACTCACGCTTTCTATCACATCGGGATAAATAGTGCCCTGTCCCAAAAATTTTGCCTGGCTCACTTTTAGTGCCTCTTCCTGGAAAACGTCTATAAATAGCTTACCAATTGTTTTTCTTTTTGCTTCCGGGTCAATCTTACCTTGTAGTTCCCTGTAAAACAATTGTTTGGCATCAATGCCTCTTACATTCAATCCAAGTTTATTATAGGTTGTAAGCACCTGTTCAAACTCATTCTTGCGTAACACCCCATTGTCAACAAAAATACCGTGCAACCTGCTGCCAATTGCTTTGCTTATAAGTGTTGCAGCAACCGTACTGTCAACACCACCGCTTAAGGCCATAATTACATGGGCATCGCCAATTTGCTGTTTTAGTTGCTCAACGGTTTCATGTATAAATGATGATGGTGTCCAGTCCTGCTTGCAACCGCAAATATTTACAAGAAAGTTTTTAATAATTTTTTTCCCTTCCGTTGAATGATACACTTCCGGGTGAAATTGAATACCATATAGCGCTTTTGCTACATTACTATCTTTTCTAAAAGCTGCTACAGGTATGCTGTCGGTAACTGCTAGCAGTTCAAAGCCTGCAGGCAACTGGGTAATGGTGTCGCTGT
>Ga0206931_1067_pt1 | contig 33886 bp, 31 predicted proteins | sample Alteio_BWOrgHeat_17_FD_152946 | JGI IMG/M metagenome (GOLD analysis project Ga0206931, IMG submission 152946) | Enriched cells from forest soil in Barre Woods Harvard Forest LTER site, Petersham, Massachusetts, United States -... | ecosystem: Environmental > Terrestrial > Soil > Temperate forest >...
TATTTCAAAAATAATTAAGAGCAGTGTAAAAATTTGAGTTTATTTGGTTAGGCCAATTATCTTGACTTCTCTTTTAGGCATCCAGGCGTTTTGCAGTTGCGCCAGGTTTCGCCTTCTGAAAATTTAATTCTTTAAAATTGGCTTATTCCATTACCTCATAAATCATCACAGGGCGACTTTTATTTTTAAATTCTATTTCACCAACAGGCTTGCATTTAAAAGATTCTTTAACCGTTTGATATACTTTTTCTGAAAATACAATTTGTCCTGGTTTTGCCGCAGATTGTAACCGCTGTGCGGTATTTACAACATCGCCTATTACCGTATAGTCAAGCCGTTTTAAACTGGATGAACCAATATTGCCTGATATTAACTCACCTGTATTTATACCAATAGATACTTTGGGTTTAAAGGTGAGATTTGGCAAATGGTCTGATATTTTTTCTATTTCCTGCCTTACCGCAAGGGCTGCATCAACCGCCCTGTCGGCCTGGTATTCTCCCTTAAACACGGCCATAACTGCATCGCCAATAAACTTATCAACGTAGCCGTTTTGGGCAATTATGCCTTTTACCATAATGTCAAAATACCTGTTGAGCATTGTGACAACCGTGTTGGCATCCTCGCTTTCAGTTATGCTGGTAAAGCCGCAAATGTCAATAAAAACAACCGTGGCCTCAATAATTTCATTGCTCATCAGGGTTTGTTCAAACTCGTGGCTATTCATATATTTAAGCACACTTTCATCAACATACATTTTAAGTATGTTATTCTCTTTTATAGCATGAATTGTTTCTTTAATTTGCGCCACCTGTTTAATTGTTTTGCGAACAGTAAGTTCAAGGTCTTCAAAATTTACCGGCTTGCATATAAAATCAAAAGCACCTTTATTCATTGCAGACCTTATGTTATCCATGTCACCATAGGCAGATACTATTACTGCTTTTATCATGGGGCTTATATCGCCCAGTTTTGCAAGCAACGTTAAACCATCCATTACAGGCATGTTAATATCACTTAGCACAATATCAACGTCTGCATGATGGCTTAGTTTTTCCAGTGCATCTGCTCCATTAACAGCAAACACAAAATCAAATTCTTTTTCACGTATTTGCCGGCGAAATTTTTGTTTTATCAGCACCTCCAGGTCTGTTTCATCGTCAACTACCAATATCTTGGTTATCATATCAATATTTTAAGCTTTTCTTTTAACTGGTTAAAGTCAAGCGGCTTGGTTAAAAAATCATTTGCACCCAGCTTCATTGCCTGGTTGTAATTCTCGTCGTCACCGTAAGCGGTTATCATCATTACAACAGGCGGCGGTTTTTCAAACTTTTGTTTAATGTGTTTAAGCAACTCCAGGCCGCTCATTCCCGGCATATTAATATCAGATAGTATCAATACGGCCTCGTGCGATAATGTTTTTAAATATTCCAGCGCTTCCTCACCTGAATAAGCAAAGGCGAACAACATTTCGCCACTTTTAATTTCTTTTCTAAAGCGTTGCTCAAATAAAGTTTGTACATCTCTTTCGTCGTCTACTACCAAAATTTTCATAGCAATACTTGTTTTTGCGATAATGGTTATGTTATTTAAGCGGCATTTTTATTATAAATTCAGCAAATTCCCCCTCTTTTGTGTCAGCCGTTATGGTACCTCCATGCCCCTTGGTAATTATTTCGTAGCTGAGCGACAACCCAAGCCCTGTGCCCTCACCGGCAGGCTTTGTTGTAAAAAACGGGTTATAAATTTTATCAAGCACATTTTGCGGTATGCCTATGCCATTATCCCTTACCCGTATTTCAACCTGCCCACCTGCTTTCTTTGTACTTACGCTTACTAATGGTTGATAATCACCCCCGGCCTGGTTATTTTTTTTCATTACAGAATAAAAGGCGTTGGTATAAAGATTAAGCAGCACCCTGCCAACATCCTGTAACATGATGCGTATCTTTGGTATGCTTTCATCAAAGGACGTTTCAATTTTAGCATTAAACAGTTTGTCTTTTGCCCGCAGGCCGTGGTAACTTAGCCGCAGGTATTCGTCAGCAAGCACATTAATGTCCGCCTCTTCTTTTTGGCCCGACCCGGTGCGCGAATGTTGCAGCATGCCCTTTACTATAGAATCAGCGCGTTTGCCGTGGTAATTTATCTTCTGCTGGTTTTGTACAAGATCGTTTAAAATGCCGGTTATGTTTTCGTTGGTATTAGCACCGGCATCTATTCTGTCTATTTCTACTTTTAGCTCGTCAACCAATTCTATACTTACTTCAGAAAAATTATTTACAAAATTCAAAGGGTTTTGTATCTCATGTGCAATGCCTGCGGTAAGTTCGCCCAGCGAAGCCATTTTTTCGGCATGTATAAGTTGTTTCTGAGTAGTTTTAAGTTCATCAAGTGCGTGTTGCAGTTCCTCCGTTTGCAATGTAAGCGCTGCGGTGCGTTCAGCAACCTGCACTTCCAAAGCGGCTTTTAACGATTCTGTGATCTGTATTTCCTTTTCAATTTTTTCGTTCTTTTTCTTTTCGTTATCAAGGGCTTTTCTTTGCCTGTTAATAATAAACCACATTGCAAACATCCACAAAAGGGCAAATGTTTTACCTGTACTAATATAGCCTGACAGGCTGCTGTACAAACTATTGCTTACAATTTTAATTACCTCGCTTAAAAAGGTTATGGCTATATACGGCAAAACAGCATTTAAAACCGGTTTTACAGGCGTAAATTCCTCCTTTGTTAAAATTAAGTTGGCTAATAAGCCTACTGCGGCAAAACACAACCACATTGCAATGCCCCTTACACCTGGCATTGTTATTTGCATAACAAATATAATAGCCGAAATTACCAGGGCATTCGACAGCCGCTTATCCCATTCGGGGTACAGGCTGTTTTCCCGCATAAATTTTCGCAGGTAAAATAGTAAGAAAATAACCGGCGCTATTTCAATATGCATAATAAACTTAAGATAAACAATGTGTAATGTACAAACCTAAGTATTATAAATAATTTTCGGCCCTTTTTTCATTGTAAAAAGCAGGTGTAAGTTGGTTTGCTGTTTATGTAACCGGTAATTGAATAATAAATGTTGTTCCCCCACCTTCCCCCGTCTCAACCTTTATTTCCCCGGCATGCGCCTTTACAATATCATAGCTTAAACGCAAACCCAGTCCTGTTCCCTGCCCTGTGGGCTTTGTGGTAAAAATGGCTGAAAGATTCTGCCTGTTATTTTTTAGATATGCTGTTAAGTGGAAATTTTATTACTATTTTATTATTTTTTTGTGTAAGGCTTACGGAAATTGTTGGGCATTTGTGTTAATTACCTTTAAAACTGGCGGGATAGAGTACGGATATTTTAACTTGTTTAATGCATGTGCCTGCGCTTAATTATACCGCCTGAGGTTTCGCGTATAGTGCTGGCAAACACAAATGCCTTATGGTCAACCTCACTTACCAGGTTTTTAAGTTTTCGCAGCTCAAGCCTTGTTATTACCGTAAAAATTATGTCGCAATCCTCATGCACTTCAAACTTACCGGGCAAATAACCGCGCTCACCTTTATAAACCGTTATGCCGCGGCCCAACTCATTCACCAGCCTGTCTTTAATAATATCGCTTTTGCCCGAAATTATAGTTACACCTGTGTAGGCTTCAAGGCCCTCAACCACATAGTCAACGGTTTTAGAGGCGGCGAAATAAGTAAGAATGGAGTATAAAGCTGTAGGAACACCAAATTTAAAAGCAGCTATGCTGAAAATAATAATATTTAAAGCCATTATTATTTCGCTGATGGTAAAGCTGGTTTTACGCCAGGTGTAAAGCGCCAGCACTTCTATACCGTCTAATGCACAGCCGGCACGCATGGTTAACCCAATGCCAATGCCCAGGAAAACGCCGCCAAAAATAGAAACAAGCAAAAGGTCGGAAGTGATGGGTTTTTCGGGAAGTAAAATAAGGCAAGCGCCTAATAGTATTATGCAGAAAAGTGTTTTTATAGCAAAATGCAGGCTGATTGAGTACCTGCTGACGATAATAAGGGGCAGGTTTGCAATAATAATTACTACAGCAAGGTTGATGTGGTAAATTTCATGCACCAGGAGGGAAATGCCAGTAATGCCACCGTCGAAAAAATTGTTTGGAACAAGAAAACTTTTTAGCGCAAAGGCAGCAATTAAAACCCCAAAAACTATCATAACAATGTCACCTGCCTTAAATCCGTCATGTTTTAGTTCTTTAGAAGCAGGTTTCATTTTTTGCAGAATGTCTAAATTTTCGGCTTTCTTTTTATCAAGTTTTTGTTTAGCACCAGCCGTAAAATAACTATGGTTTTTCATAAAGGCTATCTGCTGCTGCAACCATTCATCCCTTGATCTATAAATGCCATAGTTTTGCATTTCGTTGTAAAGGTTTTCGGCCGTAGCAGTATAATTAACGGTACCCAGGTAATACAGGTCGGCATCGCACATAATTTCCGCAAGGGGTGATAATGGCTGCTGGGGCAGTTTTGTTGCCATTATAATGCTTTGTACCTGTTCAATTTGTTGGCTATTGTAACCAAAATTTGGTAACATTTCTGCTGCTATTTTGCAGGACGCTTCTTCATGACCTGTATAAGTTTCTAAAAAACCAGCATCATGCAAAAGCGCAGCGGTAAGCAGGATAATCAATGGTTCACCGGTTACCCCACCAACAGCCGCCAATTCACCCGCATTTTTGTAAACACTTTTAGTGTGGTCAACACTATGGTAAATTAGCCCCGAAGGAAGTTTATTTTCAAGTTTTTGAAAAACAGCAGCTTTTACCGCTTCAAGTTGCATGAATATTTTAATAAGGTTTATTTTATAATTTATTAGTGGTTTTTAACCGCCGCTATACATGTAATAACAAGGATTTGAACAACTTTTAAAACCTTTTTAAAGATAACGGTTATAGTTTACAAGATGGTAAAATTGTTTGCGTAACGATAAAACAGGAACAGCAAACAATGGCGTTAGAAAACCAACTAATTTGTAATAATTTGCCCGGTTAGCAATTTAGAGCGCGCTGCGTTAACGACGCAAGCAAGCCTAATTACAATCTCAATACTTCACGGTAAAATTTTATTGATATTTCAAGTATTGCTTTATAACCCTTAATATTTCTGCAACACCCCAGGCTTGTGCTACACAACCCTTTGGGAGGTATGGTGCGTTACCATCAAGTATTTCGGGCACACTACCTATACAGGCTTCTTTAAGATGCTGCTTAAATGCATCAATAACGCCCTTAACTTCAAGCTCATGCCCCTGTACTTTTACAAGCGCGTCCACGTAAGGGCCAAGCAACCAGCTCCATACTGTCCCCTGGTGATAGGATGAATCTCTTTTATAAGGGTCTCCGCTGTATATGCCCATATACCTGCTGTCACCCGGTGAAAGGCTTCTTAAGCCAACCGGCGTGTATAATTTTTCCGTAACTATTTGCAATACAGCCCCGGCACGTTCGCCTTCAAGCAAAGCAAAGGGCAGGCTTATGGCAAACAATTGGTTTGGCCTTAATGAAACATCAGGCTTGCCGTTTTCATCAATTACATCATACAAATAATTGCCATTTGCATACCAAAATTTTTCACTAAAACTTTCTTTTACTTTCAAAGCGCTTTTGTTTACAATTTCTGCATCATTTTCCTGTCCGTTAATCATCAAAAACTCCGCAAACATTTTCAATACATTATACCAAAGCGCTTCAATTTCAACGGGCTTGCCCATACGCGGTGTAACTACCCAATTACCAATACGTGCGTCCATCCATGTAAGTTGCTGACCCTCCTCGCCGGCATATAACAAACCATCGCCATCCACATGAATATTATACCGTGTGCCTTTAAAATGCCAGTCAATAATTTCTTTTAAAACAGGCAGAATATCGTTTAATATAAATTCTTTATCACCCGTTGCCTGCAGGTATTTATACACTGCTACAAAATACCACAGTGTTCCATCAACATTATTGTATTCAGGTGGCTCGCCATTATCCTGGAAACGGTTTGGCAGCATACCCATGCTTACACTTTTGGCAAATGCGGCAATTATTTTCTTTGCATCATCATACCTGCCTGTTGACAAGCACAAACCCGGTAAAGAGATCATTGTATCCCGGCCCCAGTCTGTAAACCAATGATACCCCGCTATAACTGTTTTAAGGTTACCGCCGCGCTCAACGATAAATTGATCTGCGGCAAGTGTGAGCAACTGTTCAAGCGGCGATGCAGAAGCCCCGCTTAACAAACCAAGCCTCCGGTCTTTTTCTGCTCTAACTATATCTATTGCATTTTTTGCTGCAGGATCATTTGCAGAAAGAATAACACCAAGCAGGTCGCCTTCTTTTAGTTCAACAGAAAAATGGCCATGTGTAAAAAGGTCTTCAACAAAATCAAGCCCGCGGGCGTGTTCTACGCTATAGTTAAAATTATAAAACCAATATGGCTGACGAATAAATGTTGCACCAGGTACCTTAATAAATATTTCCGGCGTGCCGTTATAAGCTTTAGTTTTAAAAATATCGTTTTCAAATATTGCCCCGCCGTTAACGGCATCGTTAGCGTGCATTAAACTGTGATAACCTCTTACCGATAAAAGGGGAAGCAACTGCATTGTAAAAGACCGGACAGATTTTATTACCTCGTAAACAATTGCTACAGTATTTTCCCCGTGGGCCATAGCAACAGTTTTCTTTAATTGTATGTTACCAATTTCATACAGCCACGAAGGAAATATATCTTTAACAAACGACGTTAAAAATGAGTAACCCGTTGGGGAGATAACTGAACCGTAATTATTAGTGCCCAATTCAAAGCGTTGCGCGTCAACAATAATTGTTTCATCAAGCTTGCTTACAAGGTTCATTCGCTCCGCAGGCGGTACTGTTGCTGCCACCAGCATACCATGATACCGCCTGGTGTTACACCCTATAATAGTTGAGCCGCTCCAACCACCCAGGCCATTTGTTTCAATCCACTCCGCACCGCCTTCCCCCTTATCAAAGGGCAGTGAAGACTGTATCTCATCTTTATCAAGCTTAATCATTAAGTGTAATTTATCTTATTTAACTGCCACTAAGTTGACAGAAGGCAGTTTTTGGCCACAGGAACAAATAACCAGGATGATTATAAAAATAACCGGCAGCCTTTTTTGGTGCATACAAAAAACAATTTAAACACATGCCCAATGTAGTGATTAAATGCCGAAAATAAATTTACTTTAAGAAAGCATACTTTTCATTTTCCGGCTGATTAGGCAGGCCGCCGCTTTTGGGTTAATCCTGCTGAAATAGTCCATAAATTTCGCATCATTTCCAACCATTAGGCAATAACGGTTTGCCTCCATGCCGGCTATGATTATTTGCGCTGCCTTTGTTGCAGATAAAACTTTCATTGCTTTGCCTGCATCTGTTTGCTTGCCGGGGGGTTGCAAGCCTGAATTTTTTGTGATGTTGGTGTTCACTGCACCAGGGAAAACAGCGGTAACCCTCACATTGGTGCCATCAAGTTCAGCATACAACCCTTCTGTCAACAGCTTTACGGCAGCTTTTGACGCACCATAAATCGTTTGGCCTGGCACAGGCAAAAAACCGCCCATACTGGAGATATTTACAATATGTGCTTCAGGCCTGGCAAGTAATTGCGGAAGGAAGGCTTTTATCATATTAAGTGTACCATAAAAATTAACATTCATCACGCGCTCTATCTTATCAAAACCCAGGTCGTTGAGTTTTACGAATGGCTGGATGATACCTGCGTTGTTTATAACACCATCCACCGGGCCAAACGGGGTGGCTGCGTCTTTGGAAAATTGCTCAACTACTTCTCTATTGGTTATATCAACAACAAACGTTTCAAAGGCTTTGCGCCTGTTACCAGCAAGACTGGCCGTCTCCTGCAAAGCAGCATCATTAATATCCAAGCCAATAACCTGTGCCTGCATGGATAGCAGTTGCAATACAAGGGCCCGGCCCATGCCGCTGCCTGCACCAGTAACGATTATTACTTTGTCTTTTACTTTCATAGTTCAATTTTTACCAGCAATTGTTTTTCCTTTTGTTATTCCGTTCTCATTAAATGCATCTATCGTGAAATAATATTGCTGTTGCTTGTTAAGGCTATGGATGGTAAGCGTATCAGCATTTAACACCTGGTAGTTTTCGAATAGCTTCTCGGGTTGTGTACCAAAACGTATGTTGTAGCCAACTGCGTCACTGTTCTTTTGCCAATGCAATGTAACGTTGCGTGCATCAGCGGTGTCGCGCACAGCAATAAATGATGATACAGGTTGTGGTGCAGCACCGTTACCCCTGCCAAAAATCCGCAGGCCTGCAACAGCGAATTTTCCACCTGGGACATGATAGTTGGTGAGCCGTATATATCGCGCTGTAACCGGCTTTGAGAGTTCTACGTAGTCATGTGGAACGTCTGTTTTGGTTGATGTTTTATCAGCCAGTTTTTCCCAATTGTTGTTATCGTTAGAATATTCAAGCAGGTATTGATAATATATGGAATCAGACCTCCCCAAAATGCTGGTGCCTTCTTCCGCAAAATTTATCTGTATAGCATTTACTTTGAATTGATTTTGCAGATCAACTGTTACCCATTCCCCTTTGTTTCCTGTTGCCGCACTCCAATATTTTCGTATCTCTTCACCTGTAATATTTTGTTTAGGATGCTCCGGCAACGAAGATGAAACTTCAACAGGTTTGTTATAGGAAAGCAGCATATAGGCTGGCTGGTAATCCTCAGGCCCACTCATTTTCTTTTGGGGTACTACATGCGGAAAATCGCCAAAGCCGGTATAAGTGTAAAACATGCCATCCTTATCGAAAAAGGCAGGAAACAACCCCAGCCGCCTTTCAAAATTGTGTTTTACAGAAATCGTCATCGTTACTACGTGCCAAAAATTGCCAAACTTATCCTTGAATGTGCTGCTGTGGCCTGCACCGTTGATAAAGCCTTCAGGCTTGTAAGAAAAGGGATTATTGTCAGCAAGTTTGAAAGGGCCTAACGGCGAATCGCTAATATATAACCCGTCTGCATAGCTTTTAAATTCTGTCCCCGGTACTGAATATTGCAAATAATATTTGCCATCGTGCCCGGTCATCCATGATCCTTCCAGGTAAGGCCGTGCATTACCTGTGTTGTAATCCCCTACGCGCTCCCAGCCATAGTTTTTGTTGTCAGTATTGAAAAGCTCTGTCGGCTTACCGATTGGCTTTAATGTTTTCCTATCAAGCTCTACTCCTGAAATCGGCCTTGTGTTGGATAAGCCAAAATATAAGTAAACACGGCCGTTATTATCCAAAAACAAATCGGGGTCGCCAGCGTATAATGGAAATGAATCCGCTGCCACTTGCCAATGGCCAGATAATGGATCACCGGATTTGTATATCTTCCTGTTAAGCCCTATAAAATACACCGTGTCGCCCATAACCATTGCAGCAGGCGCGTAATCTTCCAGTGGCAGATCGTTTGTATTTATAAAATTCCAATCAATTAAATTTTTTGATGCCCAATAGCCACCGGACTTGGAAGCGAATAATAAATAATTATCTTTAAACAACACACACGCAGGGTCCGCTGCTTCCCTTCGGGAAGGCTTGGTTAATTGAAACCTGTAGTTGAGGTTTAAAGGATTGCAGATACTTGTTTGTAATGGCCTTGTTTGCGTATTTCTAAGGGCGCGGCAACCAGCAACCAGCAATAACAATAACGCACAGACGATTATATTTTTCAGCATATTTATTTAGTGTGTAGTGATGGTTACCTGTGACGGCATCAGACCATTACTCATAGCTTTCAGCGTTATGGTGCCTTTTTTATCATTCGGCCTGATAACAACCAGCCCTTTACCATGAAACACTTTCTTATGATTTTGCTGAAAGCTGGATGCATCATCCATCCTGCCGTTGCCAACTCCTGCAATTATTCCTGCGCCAGCGATTGAATAAGAAACTTCTACATCATCGGCATAAGGAACAACATTACCATTGGCATCAACTATTTCAACTTTTACAAATGATAGATCCGTTGCACCGGCCTTTATGTTGTTTCTGTCTGCAACCAACCTGATAGCGGCTGCCTTGCCAGTTGTTGTAAGTGAAGCCGATCCCGTAAGTTTTTCCCCATCATAACTTTCTGCTGTTAATGTGCCGGGCTGGTATTCGACCTCAAATGTTGCTGTAATAGTACCCGGCGGGATATTTTCTTCAGCAATCCTTTTCCCATTCAGTTCTAACGCTACCCTGGTACCTCTTGCATAAACCTGTACCTGCATTTTTTTACCTCCCTGTCCCGGCCATGACCACGATTTTATTTCGTCAGGAAACCCCCAAGGCGCTGATGCTTCTCTCATCCCGTCCGGTAGCGGTTTGTGTACCAATATTTCTATAGGGCTTTTGTTCCAAACTACATCCTGGTAATATGATGCATTTTTTTTATCTCCAACAAGGTCAAGGTCGCCGCAATAAGAATTATACACCGGCCATTGCGCCAAATAAAACTGGGCCATTCTCGCTAAGCCATCAGGCAATATGCGGCTTTGCGGAAACAGTCTTGGACTGCCTATATTAGCTTCGCCAATATAATCCATAGCAGTCCATTTAAATGCTCCTAATAAGTAAGTGCTTTTGAAAGATCTTTCATAATTCTCCAGTGCGCTTTCCGGTGTGTATTCGGTAACAATAAATGTTTTTTGGGGGTGTAAAGAATGTTCCTCATCAAACCGGTGGGCTGTGGCGCTATCCCGCACAAAAAAATGAGATCGGCCTTCTAAAAAATAATTGTATCCGTCTATATCAACATTGGCTAACTGCGGCTGAAAATCCTGCCAGGGCTTTTTTGTATATCCCGGTAAAAATGCAATAGCTGTTGTAACAGGCCTCGTTAGGTCAAGCCGCCGTACTTCACCGGCTAATTGTGCGCCGATGCTATAACCTGCTGAATCAGGAGCCTCAAAAATTTCATTGCCTATACTCCACATGATAACTGATGGGTGGTTCCTGTCACGCAGCACCATGGCATCAATATCTTTTTGCCATGAAGTGTCAAAGTACTGGTGATAGTCTTGCGGGTTTTTAGCCAGCCGCCACATATCAAAGGCTTCATCAAGCACAAGCATGCCTAATTTATCACAGGCATTTAAAAAGGCAGTAGAGGGTGGATTATGGCTGCACCTTATGGCATTGTAACCAGCTTTTTTCAGCAATTCAACCTTTCGTTCTTCCGCCCTGTCAATGGCCGCCGAGCCTAAAGGCCCGTTATCATGGTGAATACAGCCGCCTTTTAAAATTACCCTTTTGCCATTCAGCAAAAAACCTTTGGTACTGCTGAACTCAATGCTCCTGATGCCAAAAAGTTGTTCGGACTGATCAATAAGTTTTCCATCCGCTTCTACTTTTACAACGGCCTTGTACAGGACAGGTTTTTCGATAAACCACAAGACAGGTTTTACAATATTAATTTTGCCAGAATCAGTTAATATACCGGAGGAAAGAGTCTCATAGGCAGCGGCCCTTTTACCAACCACAGTTCCCGCGGGCGATATTATTGTTGTTGTTACGCTTATTTTTTTTCCTGCTGTACTTTCATTGGTAAGAGAAGTAGTAATTATTACTGCAGCATTATTTGCTGATACTTCCGGCGTTGTAATGTAAGTGCCCCAATGCGCAACATGTATTTTATTGGTAACGTTTAACCAAACATTGCGGTAAATGCCCGAACCACTGTACCAGCGCGAATTTTTGCCTTCGTTGCGTACCCTTACAGCGAGTATATTTACCTGGCCAACAGGGTTTAAGTATTGTGTCAGATCATAACTAAAAGCGGTGTAACCATAAGGATGGTTGCCAAGATGATGCCCGTTTAACCATATATCAGCATTCATATAAACGCCGTCAAATTCAATGCTTACCTGCTTGCCATCACTTGCCTTATCAGTAGTAAATTTTTTCCTGTACCAGCCTGTGCCACCATCTGTAAACCCTGTTGCTCCCTTACCCAAACTGTTTTTGTCAAAAGGCCCTTCGACAGTGCCTACTGATTGATTTGGCAGATCTTCTATGCTCCAGTCGTGGGGTAGTGTTACAGCGCGCCATTTTGTATCATCATACATGCTGGCTTCTGCACCGCTGGCGCTGTCTTTGGTAAAAAGCCAGTTATCATTAAACAGTTTGTTTCGTCCAGCAGCGTTGTTTTGGGCATTTGCAAATACTGCGCACCAGGCAAGCAGAGCGGATGTAAATATTTTTTTCATAATCATTATTCGTTTGATCTTATTACAACGGGGCCTATTAAACCGGCAGCCATTAGCTGGTCTTCTTTTCCTTTAAACTGTTTGTAATGGCTATCGCCTTGTTTTGCCTTGCCGATAAAGCCGTTCAGTTGGCCCGTGCCTACGCGTATTTCAATTTTGTTAGTGCCTTTCATCAGCAAACTGGTTATGTCAAACACATACGGCGCAAATATTCTTTTGCCTGCAGCCTTATCATTAATGTATACGTCTGCCGTAAAATAAACCTTGCCAAGATCAAGATAAAAACGTGCGGATGGATTGGTATTACTCCATTGGAAGGAAGATGTGTAAACGCCCTCTGCTGAAGAAAATTTCAATGATGAATCCGTTCTCCAATCGAATAAAGGACTATTCTTTCTTTCAACGCTATCTGCTTTTAAATTCCAGGCATTCATGCGAATAACTTCTTTTGTTTTATCCATTGCGAAGGGCGCATTGGGGATCGTATTATCTGCAGCAATTTTTTTAGTAGAAGCATAAAGGATGATCGAGCCATAAGGGGGCATTTGATAGGTAATAATAGGGCCGTCATTTTTAATGATCGTTCCTTCATCAGCATTCATCCAATAACTGCTTTTATATTTTTTATCAAGCGTTAATGATATAGTTTGCCATGCGTCGCCTTTATTCCAAATAAACTGAATGCGGCTGCCGTCAATCATATCCCTTTCCACCTGCCTTGTAAAATTGTATTGCCCATTAAATAAAACCGGAGTATGAAGGTTTTTTATCCAGCTAATTAATTCATCACCCGTTTTAATGTATTTGCTGTTATTTGCCTTTAGGGCAGTTGTAATAAACTGTGCTGTTTTTATATCATTCTCTTTCCAGTTTAAAAAAGATGGTTGCCTGGTTGGCAGGCTGCCCATTGCCATAAAATTCATTCCCTGTGCGGCAAGTTTATTTACTTGCTTTGCGGTGCCGAGTTGTATGATGGAATCAGCGGCGAGAATAAGTGCCTTGTAAACGTTACCTCTTATAACAAGTTGTTTATTGCTGTTTAGCCTGGCTTCCTGAATTGATACGTCATTCACCCAATCCCAGGTAATACCATTTGCTTCCAGTTGGTTGATGAGCGGGTAAACCGTTTGCGCCCACCTTGCCTTGGCAACATTTGTCCCATCTTTGTTTGTTGGCAATGGCCCTTCAACATCTTTTATATATCCCGTTGTCATTACTTCTTCGGGGTTATCAGGCATGCCGTCTACATCCATGAATGGAAAATAAATAAGTACATCAGCATGCGCCTTCCCTGAGCGCAACGCATATTGCGTTCTGTTAATGTATTCGTTTACTTTTTTCTGGTCTTTCCAAAATATATTCCCTTCACCAAGGTTAGAAGAAAAATTTACCTGGGCTATCATAGGTGTTGAAAACGGGTACCATCCTTCAGGGCCGAGTTCGGCCGGTGTATAACGATAAGGCACACCGTGGTAGATGATCTGGTTAACCCCGGCAGCAAATAGCTTATCAACGGCCATCTTTATTTTTTGAGGAGTGGTAGTATAAGCCCTGCTGTTAAAAACAACAGATTCTGCAGAGGCAATTGGGCGGTTATACAGGTGTGCTCCACTGGTCATAATTTTTATGTTTGCTTCCTGTCCAAGCATGCTTTCTGTTTCCGGTATGCTTGCAAGGCCAGCCTGAGCTATCATATCCATATTCAAGCCATACGCCTGTGTACGATGTAATAACCCTTGTGGTTCCATCCAGTTTTTACCGGCTTTAAAAAAGTGTTCGCCAAGCAACTCGCTAAGTGTTAGATCGTAATCGTATTTCAGCCGCCAGTCTTCAGCAGAGAATGTAAAATCCGGTGCTGCGTTTGGCCTTTTATACGAAGCATAGTTATACCGAAACTGCATTTCCGCAGGCAGCCAGGGTGTTATGTCGTAGCCACGGTGCTTTTTAAAGTAGGCAATAAAATCATCTGAATAAAAGCGGTCAACTTCAAACTCATAACTGTCATTAAATATAGCGCGCATTGGCTTGCCAAAGTATTGCTGCAAACCTGTTCTTGCACCAAATAAATACTTGTAATTCTTTAATACTTTTAAAGAATCAAAATGGTTTACAACATAGCCTTGCGTGGGTGTAGCTGTCATCCCCTTTTCGCCGCTTGGCCTACTCCAGAATGCAATTATTTTCCAGTCACCAGCAGGTGCCTGCCAATGCAGGGTATCATTTTTTATAAAGCCGGTTAATATTACAGTTGTTGAGGCGTCTAATGAAATTGTTTTGACGGTGTTATCTTTTACAGTAGCGGGTTTTGCTGCAAGCACTGTTACTAACCGGGACGCTATACCCGTATTATTGCTGATGGTTGGTAAAGGAATAGCGATTGTGCTGCCCCCTTTAACATCCTGCGTGGCAAACGCTAACGTAAAAAAACCATCGTCAACAGCAAGATGCGGGCCGCCGGGTGGCCAGCCGCTACCGTCCGTCATGTCAACCGTTATGCCCCGCTTGCGGGCCTCTTCCATTACTGCCGCAACGTTTGTGTAATAGTCTGGTGTATCCCATGTATTTGTCTTTGCCCTTGCTTCCTTTGTGCCTGGCACAAAAAGGTTCATTGGCTGAATTTCAACGCCGCCGAAATTATTATCTGCAAAAAGGTTGATCTCCCTTTTCAGTTCGCCCGGTTCCACATTATTCCCCGGCCACCACCAACGCGCGAAGGGCGCAAATTGTAAAGGTGGCTCTTGAAAAGAACCTATACTAAAGTCATATTTTGGAAACCATTTGGCAATCTTCACAGAATCAACCTGTGCAAATGAAGATATTGTACCCAGCAAACAGAAAACGCCTGTTGCGAGTAATTGGTAAACTCTCATGGAGTAGTGGTTTAGTCGGTATGGTTTATTTGCTGCCTTCCTTCACGCGAATACCCTTTGCATCAAACATGCTCATCAGGCTACCCTTCACATTATCTGCATCAACCGGTTCAAGCAACAGGTTTACGTCGTAACCTTGTGTATTAAAGTAAACGGTGATGGTTTTACCTGATTCTTCTATTTTATCAATTTTGGCTATTTCTTTATCAGTAGAATCTTTTACAACCCCTGACAGCGTAGTATCTTTTTTATCAAAAACAAAAAACATAGATGCATCGCCATTGGGTGTGCCAAAGAGCGTTACTTTCCATTTGCCTGCAAAGAAATCAGCATTAGATTGTGCGCCAGCTTTAAAACCGAATAAGAGGCTTACCATTACCGTAAAAATTACGCTTAGTTTTTTCATAAAATTGATTAATTTGTTGATTTTTAATTGATTATAAATAATTCCGTATTTTTGACGGAATAAAAATAGGACGAGGTAATGAGATTGCCAAATATAATTCCGTATTTTTGACGGATTATATATTTTTTAATAATTTTGGATATGGGTAAAGCGGAAGAAAGTGGAGACATATTTGACCTGAAAGGGCAGTTCCTGCGGAACGTTGCGGTAGATAATGTGATATTTGGCTACCACGAGAAAGAACTTAAGGTGTTGCTTCAACAACCGTTTTCTGTTGGTAAATGGACCGTAACCGGAGGATATATTAAAAAAACGGAATCAATAGAGCAGGCGGCGTCAAGGATCGCTTTTGACAGGACGGGCTTAAAAGGTTTATTTTTTGAACAATTCCGCGCCTTTGGTAACCCGGAAAGAGTGATAGATGAGAGTTTTACAGCGGAGCATATAAGTGATGTGGCTGGTGTTAAAGTGAAGCCCGGCCTGTGGGTATTCGATTATTTTGTATCGGTATCGTTTTACACGCTAACAGAATTTTCAAAAGTAGAACCAACAAAAGGGCCGTATGAGGCCGATTGCCGCTGGTGGCAAGTTAACGAGCTGCCGCCCATGATGTTTGATCACAAACTAATTATTGAAGAAGCTTTAAAGGCCCTGCGCATACATATTGCCCATTACCCTATTGGCTATGAGCTGTTGCCCGAGAAATTTACACTTCCGGAAATACATGCGCTGTATGAAACCATCCTGGGTAAAACGCTTGATGACCGTAATTTCACGCGCAGGCTGCTGGCAACAGGCATTATTATAAAATTAAATGAGACGCGGAAGATCGGCAGGCACCGTTCACCCATCCTCTACAAATTTGATAAGGAGAAATACGATGCGGGTCTGCGCGAGGGTGATGTGCTGGTATTTTAGTAAATTTTATTTTAGCCAGCCATTTTCCTTCAACCAAAATACACAATATTGAAACCATGCGGTATTGGCTGGTGCCAAAGGAAAGCCGTGTTGCCCGGTTGGGAAGATATGCAGGCCTGCAGCTACTTTATTTTTTTGGAGCGCTAAATAAAATGCAATACTGTTTTTTACAGAAACCACTTTATCGTCACCCGCGTGAATAAGGAAAGTTGGTGGTGTATTTGGCGTAACCTGGAATTCATTTGAATAGTAAGTTATCTGTTCGGCAGTAGCATTTTTGCCTATTAATGAATTCCGCGAACCGATATGTCCAATAGAGTCAGTAAAGCTGATTACCGGATAAACCAGCAACATAAAGTTGGGCCGCAAGCTTATATTATACGGGTTATCAATATACGAACGATTGAAATGTGTTCCCGCAGTTGAAGCCAGGTGCCCACCGGCAGAAAAACCCATTATACCAATTTTTGTAGTGTCAATATTCCATTCTTTAGCCCTTGACCGGACAATCATGATTGCCCTTTGAGCGTCCTGTATTGGCCCGATAGATTTATCCACCATTGTTGAATCATCCGGCAAGCGGTATTTTAATACAAAAGCGGTAATCCCCAAAGCATTCAGGCGCTCTGCAATAATGCTGCCTTCAGCTTTCATATTTACACCAGTGTAGCCGCCACCAGGGCAAATAATTACGGCCACACCGTTTGCCGGAACAGCCGAAGGCTTATATACTGTAAGCGTGGGCCGGGAAACCTTGAAAAGAAAATGGCTTGGGTTGTCCTGCTCTTTATCTGGTGCCCCAGTTGAATTGGGTATTTCGCCGTCGTATAGTGGCATCACCTGCTGCGCAAAGGCACTGATATTAAATAGTAAACAGCCAACCAGAAATACCACGTTTTTTCTTCTCATATGGAACAAGTTGTCTCTTAAAAAGACTAAAACTAAATGGAAGATATTATAAAGCCAAATTTATTCCGTTTATTTGACGGAATACTATTTTTCACACCTTGAATGCAAAGGAGAGCTGCATTGCTGCAACTCTCTTTTCTAGTCGGGAGAACTGGACTTGTCTGCCGACAGGCAGGTTCGAACCAGCGACCCTCCTGACGCCGTCGGGATATTCTAACCTTGCTGATCTATCAAAATAAAAAAGAGCTGCATTTCTGCAACTCTTTTTTCACGTCGGGAGGACTGGATTCGAACCAGCGACCCCTTGGTCCCAAACCAAGTATTCTAACCGGGCTGAACTACCTCCCGAACTTTTATTTAAGTAATCCGAACCGGCGACCCTCCCGATACAATCGGGATATTCTAACCGGGCTGAACTACCTCCCGAACTTTTATTTAAGTAATCCGAACCGGCGACCCTCCCGATACAATCGGGATATTCTAACCGGGCTGAACTACCTCCCGAACTTTTATTTAAGTAATCCGAACCGGCGACCCTCCCGATACAATCGGGATATTCTAACCGGGCTGAACTACCTCCCGAACTTTTATTTAAGTAATCCGAACCGGCGACCCTCCCGATACAATCGGGATATTCTAACCGGGCTGAACTACCTCCCGAACTTTTATTTAAGTAATCCGAACCGGCGACCCTCCCGATACAATCGGGATATTCTAACCGGGCTGAACTACCTCCCGAGCTTTTATTTAAGTAATCCGAACCGGCGACCCTCCCGATACAATCGGGATATTCTAACCGGGCTGAACTACCTCCCGTGCCCTTTCCCCGTTTTAAATCGGGAGCGCAAAAGTAGGGGTTTGAAGTTTACTGCACAAATAAAACAGTATTCATCAAAAAAAAATACTTCGTTTCTAGCGGACAAAACACCGGTTTATATATATATATATGCAGAGCAAGATCTTTGACAATCGTTAAGTGGCAGTATAAAAACCGCGCTTAACGAAACGATAATAAGTGAAAGAATTTGGCCAAGCCTGGAATTTTAGTGCAAATTGAATTTATGTCGCAATTTAGCTATTTTAAAATACAATAGTAAGATAATCAAATAGTTATGAAAAAAAACAGGAATACTTTTTCCTCCTTTTTCCTCCTTCTTGAGGACATTATAGCTTAAAAAGGACATACATTATTCCACCTTTACGCTGTATAGCGAGTTTGCACCGGTTATGTAAAGTTGGTTATTATTCTTGCCGCTAAAGGTAATGGTCATTGGCCTTTCAGGTATATCGATCACCTTCCGTGGGTTGCCCTTAGCATCAAACACGTACACTTGTCCATCGGCGATATAAACGTTGCCATTATTGTTGACCGCAGTGCCAAATTCGCCTTTTTCGGCAAACGGTGTTAGGTTGGAAACAAAGCCGTCCTTATCAACATTAAGCTTTACCGTTCTTTTCTCATACTCGTCACTAACAAATAACGGTTTACCGGGAAAGGCTTGGGTGAGACAGGCAGAACGGGCAAGATCGTAAACAACGGGGATGATGGTAACGCCATCGGGAGCTATAAAACAGCTGTCCGGGCGGTTTACAGTTACGGTGTTGAAATCGTGCCCATCGCGCCAGCGGTGACCGGGATACAGCGCTTTATAAACATACTGCACCGTGCCCATTGGTGCTTTATCAAGCAGGTGAATGGTTTCATCAGGATTTGCAGGATTGATAGAGTACACCCATGTAGCAAAACCCGAGTTACCCCAGCCACTAAATGAGGTGCCGGATGCGTCGGGCGGATTAACAAAAACTTCGGGCTTGCCGTCCTTTAAGTAATCTTTTTTGGGAACGTATTTAAACACTACCAATAGGTTATCGTTCTTATCGCAGGCAAGGGACAAGGGTTCCCAGGGGTAATCGGCTATAAGGCTTGCGGTTTTTGTGGTTTCATTAAACGAATAAATTCTTTTAAAACGGGAATCACAAAAATAAATATTGCCTTTACTGTCGCTGCAAACGCCTTCAGCAAATTCAAAGCCGGTTACCAATTTTTTTACACCGGGATAGCCTGCAATAGACTCTTCTGCACTGTGACCGGCCCTGCCAATGTACAACCGGTTAAATTCCCAAGGCCTGACAGTGGTATTTGTGTTTACATCATATAACGGAGTTGCTGTAGTATATTTTATCTGGCTGTAATTGTGAACGTTTAAAAATTCAATGTTGTAGCTGTTCCAGTTGCGGATGGAATAAGGGTAAGGTTTTATAAGCCGTATAACCCTGAACATATACAGGTTGGCAAAAACCATATCGTGGCTGTTTACCAGCTCAACAGGCTGGCATTCGGTGCCTTCGCGGCTTTCTTCTTCCAACTGCAGCGCGTATACTTTCCAGTTGGCAACATTGTTAAACCGTATCTCATTGCGCACATGATGCTCAATTGACATTGCATAAATGTGGCCGGGCGTAGACGTGTTTGAGATGTATGTGCCGGTGGTTGCGTAAGTATTGGCCGTCCATATATCGGTAAAGGTGCCGCCGCCATTGTTGGTTATCCAAAGGCTCCAGTATTGTGTGTCCCAGCTTGGGTCAAACGCATTGCCGTTGCGATAAGCGCCAACATTTTTATCAGGTGCTGGTTGTCTCCAAATACGCGCCATACCACCATGGCCACCCACAAATTTTACATCGTTTATGTATGAATTTGGGCCAGCCATCCATTTGCAGGCCACAGCACGGGTGTTATCTGCATTAGTATTAAGGCCGATGCCTGTAATAATGTTCGTACCGCCTTCTGATGATTCAAGCAATGCCTTTGGCGCACCAAAACTGCCAAACGCTTCTGTATTATTAGCAAGCATAAACTGTGTGCCAATGGGTGTAAGGCCAATAAGCGCAGTGTTTGACTTCATCTTTATAGTTTCTGTAACCCTGTACCAGCCTTGCGGCACATATATGGTTGGGTATTTGTTAATAGCGTCCTGTATAGCTTTGGTATCATCAGTAATGCCATCGCCAACAGCGCCAAGGTCTTTAAGGTTCACCCATGTATCAATAGAAGGCAGTGCAGGAACATCCTTGGTCGCAGGCTCGGGCATTGTTGTAAGCGGCTTAATATCCTGTATGGTTTTTATAACCGGGTTGGCGTGCAGGCTATCCATTTGCAGGCCGTGCATATAGTTTTTAACTACGTAGATATTACCCGTGCCATTTGTATGATTGCCGCTTTGGCGATAAGTAATAAAAACAGGGACATTATTGCAGGCGATATTGCGCAGGCTAACCTGGTTAGTGGCATTATTTTCAATACTTACTGTAATGGCTGAGCTACTTATGTTATAAAAGCGGCAATCTTCCATAAACAGCTCTTCGTGAAAATTGGGCATAATGTCCAGTACGGCAGGGGTGTTTTTAACGGTCATTCTAACAATGGTTAAACCGGCTTCACGGCTTCGGATGGCTGCTTTGCGCTGACCTTCAAAATAGTTGTCAACCATCATAAATTGCCAGCCGGGTGAGGGTTTGGTTGTATAGATGCCATAGTCACCGCCAAAAAAGCGCACGTCTTCCATATAGTTGCCCACATCAAACATGCCTGCCTTGCCGTTACCGGTGTTTATATCAACATGTGCTATAAAACTGTGCTGGGCGTAATGGGTGCGCAACGCAATGGCTACCGGGTTGCCATCATCGATCTGCAGGTTTATGTTGCTCATAGCACTGTAAAAAGTGCCCGCGCCGGCGTCAGGTATGGGTTTGCCGGGTTGAGGGATGCCGCTGGTAAACCAGAACATATATTTGGCCTGGCCTTTGTCGGTACTGTCTGCCGTTTGAAAGCCCGGTGAGTTTTTACTTAGAATAAAAACAGGCCTCTCAGCGCCATAACCTATAAGCCTTATGCCTTGTGGCACATAAATGGTTTTGGAAAGATGATACTGCCCTTGCGGGATAAACAGGATGCCAAAATTGTGTGTGGTTTTAAGATTGTAGATAGCCTGCTGCAAAACATCTGATACATCGCCGGATGCATCGCTACTTATACTAAAGCTGTCTTTGGTAAAGTATACCGCATCACTGTCGTTAAGGCGTTTTGTATAGAATGATCTGCCGTTATCGGGGCCGTTAAATAATGCACTTGTTTGGGCAGTGCAGTAAAGAGTGGGAAGAAGCAATAAAACTAATAGGGCTTTGTTTTTCATGTTATTCTGATTGTTCAAATAGCTGTTAAATAAATCCCCTGCATTGTACGCTGCCACAGGTACATGGCCGTTTACCGTCATGGTGGGTTGCGCCATAATCGCAGGTAAGCTCCTCCCCGGCAACAACGGTGCGCAGCGCATAAAACTCAACATAATAACCGCAAACGCGCATGTATGTATTCGGCGTGCAGCAGTGATTTATGTAGCGCAGTGCATTACTGTTTATGGATGCATCTAATACTTTACCGTTCCACAGTTCAACCATGGCGATTGATTTATTTTGCAAGGCCTTTACCCTCTTATTAGCTTCCCTCTTTGAAATTATAACGCCACCAAGCGAACCAATTTTTTTACGCGCTGGAATATTGCAGCATGTATAGGCACCAAGCCCATCGATGCTGCTTTTAGTTACTGTAAGAGGATAATAAATATTGTATTGCATAGCCATAACACCTGTAAATAAATGGCAACCTATGTGTATTATATAGTGAAAATAAAGCATTGTTATTATATATGCATCAATAGTGTGCAGGCCTTTTCGTGTAAAAACTTAACATACGGATGATATTTATTGCATTATTTTTATGTTATTAAATTGTAAACTGGTAAAAAAGCCCATATGGATAAAAAAGCGCTTCGCGCACAGGTAGAGGCAAAAATTGAAACTGCCTTGGCCGATTTTACAAAAGACCTTAGCGATAAAAAACTTAAAAAGCATATTAAAAAGGCGGCTAAGATTGTAAGCGATGGTTTGGCTGCACCTGCTAAAAAAGCGGCGCCTGCTAAAAAGGCTGCTGCGCCAAAAAAAGCAAAGGCCGCACCAAAAAAAGCTGCAGTTAAAAAGGCTAAGAAAGCTGTGCCAGCCAAAACGGCATAACAGCTAAAGTTTCTCTATTCTAAAAATTCGCTTTGTGTTTTGTTTGCCTGTACGCCAAATAAAATGCCCTTGCGGTTTGCAAAGGCATTTGAAGTTAATGTTACCCATAGCTATTTGTTTGAATGCAGTGCCACAGTATTTCCTTCAGTATCTGCAAAAAAGGCCATGTAGCCGATCTCGTCAGTTATTTTAGTTTTTGGCATAAGCACTTTGCCTCCCGCGCCTTCAATCTTTGCTAATGCATTCTGAAGATCAGGATTGCCGTTCAGGTAAATTTTGGCACCATCGGCACTGGGTTTGTGCATAGGGCCTTCAACAAGGCTGCCCGAAACCTTGCCCGTCATATCTCCGGGAAAAAAGGCCATCTTCATGCCCATCATTTCCTGCTCTAATAACTGAATGTCAAATATAGTTTCGTAAAATTTTTTTGCGCGGCTAATATCTGATACAGATATTTCAAACCAGTTTAGCGCGTTTTCCTGTGCTGTCATAGTTGTAATTTTTAATAGTGATTTGATATGTTTTGTATTATGACGAACAAAGAATGGAGCAAAGGACAATTTTTGAAGAAAGCTTTGAAAATTTTTAGTTGGAGTAATAGTTAAGTTTTTATAGCGATTATAAAATATGGCAAAAAATAATGCTTAATATTACGATGTCTTTACAACGATTGTTTACCCAAACGAATTTCCACCATGCAAAAAATAATAACACTCGTGTGTTTACTGGCCGTCGGTTTAATATTTCCCAAGGCATATAGCCAATCGCAAAACACATTAACGGCAGAAGAAAAAAAAGACGGCTGGCAACTGCTTTTTAACGGCAGCAATTTAAAAGGCTGGCATTCTTTCCAGTCTGATTCCGCGGGCAAATGCTGGCAGGTGCAAAATGGTATCATCACCCGAATAAAAACAAGCAAAAGCAAACCGGAAGATTACAAAGACCTTGTAACAGATAATGAGTATGACAATTTTGATTTTAAAGTTGAGTGGAAGATTGATGCCGGCGCCAATAGCGGTGTGATGTTTTATGTGAACGAAGGCAAACAGTTTAAAGAAACGTATGAAACAGGCCCGGAGATGCAGATAACAGATTTATATGTTGATGGAGACAGCCGCATAGCCAAATGCCGCGCTGGTTGCTTATACGATTTGATTGAAGCCGATACTGAATGGGTAACTGTTGGCGGTAAATGGAATGTTTATGAAATAAAATCGCAAAACGGGCACCTGCAATTTTTTCAAAACGGCCATAAAATTGTTGACACATATATGTGGGATGATAACTGGAGGAAAATGATTGCCGACAGCAAGTTTACTGCATGGCCGTCCTTCGGTACATTTAAAAAAGGCCATATTTCTTTCCAGGGTACTGAATATGGAAATATTTATTTCCGCAACATAAAAATTAAACAATTGTAACTGCACGATTTTAAAATTGCCATTATGGAAAATAACGATAAAAAAACGCCTTCAAATAATATCAGCAGGGCAAAGTTTTTAAAAACATCTGCACTGGCAGCGGGCTTTTATATTGTGCCAAGGCACGTACTTGGCAGGGGCTTTACTGCACCCAGCGATAAATTATATATAGCCTGCGTGGGCTGTGGTGGCGAGGGTGAAAATGACATTAATCATTACGCAAACGCACCCAAAAAAAATGCACAGGTGGCCTTTTTATGCGATGTGGACGACAGGCCAGGTGCCGCACGGCGCAAACAATTTCCGGCTGCAAAATTCTACCGGGATTGGCGTGAGATGTTTGAGAAAGAAAGTAAAAACTTCGATGCTGTTTCTGTAGCTATCCCCGACCATAACCATGCTATAGTTGGATTGAATGCCATGAAACTGAAAAAACATTTATACCTGCAAAAGCCATTAACGCATGATATTTATGAGGCAAGAATATTAACGCAGGCTGCTGCAAAATATAAAGTGGTTACACAAATGGGCGACCAGGGCGCAAGTGGCGACGGCATGCGCCTGATGCGTGAATGGATTGAAGCCGGGCTTATCGGTGATATACAAAAAGTGTATAACTGGACAAACCGCCCGGTATGGCCGCAAGGTATACCGTGGCCATCAGCAAAGCCGCCCGTACCTAAAGAACTTAACTGGGACCTTTGGCTGGGCACTGCTGAATATGTTGATTATATTGATAACCTGGTGCCTTTTAACTGGCGCGGCTGGTGGCGCTTTGGCACGGGAGCGTTGGGCGATATGGCTTGCCATATTATAGGGCCTTCATTTAAATTATTCGGCCTCGGTTCGCCTACTGAAGTTACATGCGATGCAAGCACCATTTATTCAGGTATTTTCCAGGAAGCAGATTATCCTGAAAGCATCCCGGTATCAACAAAGCTGCGGTATACATTCAAACTAAAAGATGGCCGCGACCTGCAATTGTATTGGATGGATGGCGGATTTACACCTGACCGTGTTGAAGAAATTGGTGATGGCGATGAAGGGCTTGAAATGGCATCAATGGACGATTATGAAGGTGGCTCACTGTTCATCGGCTCAAAGGGTAAAATGAGTTGTGGCTGGGGCGGCCTGTACCCAAGGTTATTGCCGCTCTCACGAAATAAAGAGATTAATATTCCGCCCAAATACCTGCGCGTAACGGGCGCGGAAGACGGCCATTGGGCGCAATGGGTAGATGCCTGTATTGCAGGCTATGGAAATATGGAAGTTGACAGCCCGTTTGAAGGTTACGCAGGGCCTCTTACTGAAACAGTATTAATGGGTAACCTGTTGCTGCGGTGCTTCAACTTAAAAACAAAAGTTACACGGCATGATCCAGTTTATGGCGATCGTGTTGAATACACTACACCCGGCCGCTATCTTAATTATAAATGGGACGGAGCAAATATGCGCATTACTAATTTTGAACCCGCCAATCAATTCATCAAACGCGAGTACAGGAATGGGTGGGGGAAATTGGAACTGTAAATTGCTTTTTTTGTAGAGTAAAAAGCTTACGCTTTTATTTTTACAAGATTCCTGGCAAGAAACGATGTCTGTGGTTTCGGGCACTTTGAAGAAAAAGTTTTCGGATATATGCTCCCGTTCATATCGTACGTGCGGCATGTAGCAAAACTTACATTATGCTGGCAGATATTCAGTTATTAAACAATAACACCCACAGATACACGGCAACAAAAACCCCGGATCTGTCTAAACCTGCGAAATCTTCATTCACGGTTCCCGATTGACGGTTAATGGTCTCTCCGCTGGCAACCGTATCTTTGTGGCATGCCAAATAAAATAGTGATTGCAATTACCGGGGCCAGCGGAAGTATTTACGCCAAATTGTTGCTGGATAAACTATTGCAGCTAAAAGACCAGTGGCTGGCGTTGGATATTGTAATGAGCAACAATGCAAAAGAGGTATGGAAAACTGAGTTGGGTAATGAAGAATATGCCCAATACCCGGTGCGTTATTTTGAAAAGCATGATTTTATGGCGCCATTTGCATCTGGCTCAGCAAAGTACAATATTATGATTGTTATACCGTGCAGTATGGGCACGCTCGGCAGAATTGCAGCAGGTATAAGTGATGACCTGGTTACCCGCGCGGCAGATGTTGTATTGAAAGAAAGAAGAAAACTAATACTTGTGGTGCGCGATACCCCTTATAACCTGGTACATATACGCAATATGGAGACGGTTACATTGGCCGGGGGAGTTATCTGCCCCGCTACCCCTTCATTTTACAGCAGGCCTTCTACTATTGAGGAAGTGGCCGCCACGGTGGTTGACAGGGTGTTAGACCTTTCAGGTATTGACATTAGCACCTACCGCTGGAAAGAGTAGGGTTAGTATCGTACCAGCTTTATTTAATTGTCCTGAACGTTATATTTATTCTTTTACCGTTAACAGCTTTCGTTTTGGGCAGTTGGTGCTCCCAGTAATGCTGTGCTTCACCCCGCATCAGCAACAGGCTGCCATGGCTTAACATAATATTGCGTAAAATGCTTTTGTCCTTATAATTTCTAAGCTGAAATTTTCTCGTCCCCCCAAAACTTACTGAAGCAATTACAGGGTTTATGCCTAACTCCTTTTCATTATCCCTATGCCACCCCATGCTGTCATTGCCATCCCTGTAGTAATTAAGCAGGGCGCTGTTAAAGCTTGCGCCGGTAAGGCATTCTGCTCTTTCTTTTATGGTAAGTAAATGTTGCGTGAAAGGTTTGGGTTGCATCGTAATACCAGAATAAGTGTAGCTTTTGCCTTCATCACCGTACCAGGCGGTGAGGCGTGGTTGCATAACCTGCCTGCCAAACATCTTAATGGCCTCGTGTTTCCACTCAATAAATTCAATGAGATATTTCAATAGGTCATCGCTTTCCTGCGCTGAAAACGCATTGGGGAAAAACAGAACCTCACCATTAAAAGGTAAAATATTTTCGTTGTCATTAAAAAGCATTGCCTGCATATTGCAAAATTATCACTGTACCGTCTTCCAGGCAATGTATTTCTGGCGCATACAATGCCCGCATGGCCTGTAACCGGCGTTTATTGCTTCATTTTCATTAATAAAGAAAACCCTGTTTTGCTTTTTCATTCTTTTGCCTGATGTGCAATGCAATGTGCCATAAATTTTTAATGCAGCATTCCCTGCAAGAATAATGACGCCGTTTTTTACCATTTGTTTAAACTGGCTGCTGTTTATGGATGAATGTGTTACCATTTTACGAAAGTGCATCATGAAAAATAATACCCAGCGTGTGCCGCTCACCCTCATGCACTTCACTTACCCCATGTTTTACATTTACACGGTAATATCCCTTGCTGCCTTTTTGCGGGCGAAAATTTGTGGTAAACAAAAGCATATCGCCTTTATGCGGTGCAAGTACAGTCGCCTTGCTTTGTGCCCTTGGTATTTGCTGCGATAATATAAATTCACCGCCGGTATAATCTTTACCGGGCTCATTCAAAAATAAAACAGCCTGTATGGGGAAGAAGATATCGCCATACAGATCCTGGTGCATGGTGTTATGGCCTCCTTTGCCATATTTTAAAATAAGTACTGTTGGTTTTGTTTGATTATTGTCGTGGCAAAGCTTCTGCAGCTCTTCAAATGTTTCGGGAAACTGTGTATTGATCTTCAGCACACTCATCCATTTGTTAGCAACAGGTGCTAAATAACTGTAGGTGTTTTTCCTTATCGACTGAATTAATGATGGCAGCGGATAGTTGAAATATTTATACTCGCCAAGCCCATACCTGTAACGTTCCATCACTACTGTTTTTCTATAAGCGGCGGGGTTATTGTAATTCAGTTTTAACGCTTCACATTCTGCATCTGTTATCATACCCGGCAATAATCCATAACCTTTGGTATGCAGGCTTTCTGTTATTTCTTCCCAATTGTATTGCTCTAATCGTTCTTTCACATTCGGCTCCATAATTTAATGGTTTACTCTTTCAACTTTACATATATAACAACACGCTTCTGCGCTTCTTACATGAAGATAATCCACTTCAGGGTGACTGGTAAATATTTGCACAATCAGGTCGTCTACATCTTTATTACCTACCAATTCAGTATAAACCATCATTTGTGCTGTGTCATAGCCGATAAGCGTTAAATGAAAATGCTCCCGGTCATTTTTTATTTCCGGTGGAAACCTGTAAACATCCGCATATTCTTCTACTTCATCCGCATGTATAAATATGGGTCCGGGTTGGTTAAACGCATTATCTATTGCAAAGGGGGAGTGGCTTAGCAATAAGCGTTTATCTATACCCGGCCTGAATGGTTTTAGCGAAACGCGGCACGGCCCGTGACCAGTGGCTGTTTGTTCAATAATTGTATGGCCAAAGCCATCTTTTCCTGCAGCACGTATTTGTTTAGCATAATCTTTTGATAAAGGAATAATTTTGAATTGTTGCATGTAATAATTTTATACAACAAAATTGCGGATAGGCGCTTGCATACAAAACCCGATTGTTGCTGATAATAAATTTTTATGATGATAAAAAAATGCCTGTTTATTTTATGCCTGAGTTTAATTACGATTGCAGCATTTTCACAACAGCAACCTTTTAAAATATCAATACAACATCTAACCGGTAATTGTTATCTTTTTATTTCGTATGGCCTGGCAAACGGGGCGCCCTTCCCCGCAAATGGAGTATATGTGGTAACAAATGATGGCGTTGTTGTAATAGATACGCCATGGGGCGAGGATGAAACACAACAATTGATTGATTCAGTATACCGCCGGCATCATAAGAAAATTATATTAAGTATATCTACCCATTTTCACGCAGACCGCACAGGTGGTATTGATGTGTTTAAGAAGGCAAGTGTTAAAACATATTCATCACAGCAAACGCTGGCCTTATGTAAAAAAAGCGGGAATAAGCAAGCGGCATACACTTTTACAAATGATACCACATTTAATATTGGTGGAACAACCATACAAACATATTACCCCGGCGAGGGGCACACAAAAGATAATATTGTTGTTTGGCTGCCAAAGCAAAAAGTATTGGTAGGTGGCTGCCTTGTAAAAAGTACAGAAACAGAGAATATTGGTAACGTTGCCGATGCTAATGTTGCCCAATGGCCGCAAACTATAAAAAATGTAATGGTTAAATATCCCGGTGCAAAATATATTATACCTGGCCACCAGGGGTGGGCTTCTTTAAATTCTTTAAAGCACACTTTGGAAGTTATAAAATCTGCGGGTAACTAGCCGCTTGCAGTTAGTAAAACTCTTTCATCTGAAAATATTTCTTTGCAAAACATATTAAAAAAAGATACGCAGCCACCTATCTGATTTTTGTGACATGAAAAAAATACCTTTTCATCGCCATTATCTGTATTTATTACAAAAACAATATTGGGGCGATAGTTTTTTTTATAGATAGCAGAAAGGAAAAAGCCGGTTATCAGACCCAATGCAGTCCATAATACAAGATTGGCGCTTGCAAATAACTCAACGAATGTAAAAAGGAGTATGGCATATATAATATAGTTTAAGCTGATTACCGGGTGTTTGCTGGGTGATACAGACGAAAGTATTTTTATTTCTCGTATGCTGTCAAAAGGTATAGAGAAATGACGGGTATTTTTATAACTGCTATCGTTGCTGGTTATTTGCAAACCATTTGCCATGCAGTTATAATGACTTTCCTATTTTGATTAGGAAGATAGTATTCAATATTATCGTCACTTTTTTCAACAATTAATTCAAGATAATTCCACTCCGGAGGAATTTTTGTGGATTCAGCACCCAATTCTTCTTCAATAAGGTTTAATGGTTTCGGGTTCATAATAACAGTAAATTCATTGATTTTATTTTCTATTTAATCCCCTCAAAAGGCACATTGGTAATGGTATAACTATGCCACTCGTTAAAGTCAAAATGCCACCATTCATAAGTGTTAACTGTAAAGCCCTGCGCCTCCATTTTTGAGCGAAGCAAATCACGCATGGCACGTTGCTTATCAGTGCCACCTTTGTAATCGGGATAGCTGCGTTCACTCATTTCATCATACACTCCTGTCATCTCAATTTCTTTACCTGTTTTCAGGTCATACAGGCTAAGGTCAACAGCGCAGCCCCGGTTATGGCGGCTGCCTTGCTTAGGGTCGGCAACAAATTTTTTATGTTCATCGGGGGTAATATCCCAAAATATTTTGGTAACGCTCCATGGCCGGTAGCCATCAAAAACAAGCAGCCCATATCCTAATTCCTTAAGAGATGCATTTGCTTTTACCAATGCCTCAGCCGCAGGCCGCTGTAAAAAAGCCCGCGCCTGGTGATACACCGGTCTGTGCACAAGGTTATTGTTGGTGGCATAGCGAATATCTAAATGTATGCTGGTATCAAGCTTTATTAGTTCAACAAGGTCGGTTTGTTTAAAATTGCCTGCTTCATGCGGCGGTTGCGCCTTGCACGCTGTAAGCAGTATTATTAAAAGGCTGGTAATTATTTTAAAGGGCGTTTGTTTCATGTTGCTAATGTATAAAAAAAGTATATTGGTTGTAAGGCGGGGATGGTATTGGCTTATGGCCTCATAGCGAGGCTATCGCCGGATATAGTTTAGCCACAAGAAAAAGGTTGGAATATTTTTGATAGAATTACTAATGCTTAAAATAATAAATGAATACTAATAATGAAAGCGGCACTGGGCAATTTCAAGAGAATTATTATTTATCCTGTATACAAGCCTGTGTTCATCGGTTATCCTTCGGCTCCAAAAACCACGAAATTCGCCTTTAAGTGCTTCGGGTTTGCCAAGTCCTTTAAAAGGTGAGCGTTGACAATCTTTTATTAATTCATTTATCTTCTCAAGAATTTTTTTATCATTCATCTGCCAATATAAATAATGCTCCCATGCGCGTTCAGAAAAAACAAGGTTCATAAGAACTTTTTACTTCGTGATATTAGCATCAAGCTCCTTTATGGTTTTACGTACTTTTTTGCCTGAATTAAGCTGGGCGATACTTTCACGCAAGTCTTTTGTATTGGCCGGGGTGCTTAATAAGTATTGTGTTTCATCCCACCTGTTATAATCTTCAAGCGAGATCATTATAACTGTTTTGCCATTTCCATTTATTACCAGTGTGTCATTATTATCAGAAACGCTGTTAATATAGTGCTTTAAATTCTTTCTTACTTCAGAAACATTTGCTACTAACATAGTACAAAATTTTGTACAAAAATATGTAATATTTTTTATTTATAGCAGGCATAATCCGATGCTAATATTCTTTAACGGATGTTTCTTTGGGGTAATAGCTGCATTCCAATACGTACCTGTCAAACACCTCCGTATACTTCGCCTGCTTTTCTTCAACAGGCGTATATGTTTCATCTGTGGTAATAAGTTGCTTTACATCAACTATATCTTTCAGCCACCCCTTTGCAAGCATACCAACATATACAGCCCCCATTGACGAAGAATCGGCATCTTTCTGCAGTAACACCTTTACCCCAAAAATATCAGCAAGCAATTGGGCCATAAATGCATTATTAAAAAAGCCGCCGTTTGCATATATGGTATGTGTATTTGTTTTATCCGGCAAGTAATCAAAAATTTGCCTCAAATTAAGTAATACACCTTCGGTAACCGCCCTGGCAAAATCGTTTATTGTGTGGCTGTTTTTTATCCCCGTAAAACGGCCAGTGGCGGTACCGTCCCATACCGGTGCACGTTCGCCGGCAATATAGGGTACAAACAGAAGGCCATTAGCACCGGCATTACTTTGTTTAGCCAGCCCGATTATGATTGAATAAACTTCTTCGTCTTTTATAGCAGGCAAAAAAAGTTTTGCAAACCACTGCAGTACGTTACCACCATTGTTTGTGGGGCCGCCTGTAAAATACCAACTGTCAGTAAGCAGGTAGGTAAATATTCTTTGTCCTTCATCAACAATTGGGCTGTGAATAAATTTTCGTACAGCACCGCTTGTGCCAATAGTAACGCACACTTCGTCGTCACCAAGCGCCCCGCTGCCCAATTGTGCCGCAGACCCGTCGCTGCAGCCGGCTATACAATATAATTCTTCATGTAACCCAAGCAGCTGTTTTATATTATCCCTGAATTTATTTTGCGCGTAAAATATTCTTACGGGCTCAGATAACCGGGCTGCTGTTATACCCGCTGTTTTTAATGCAACTTCATCCCACTTGCGCGTGCGCAGGTTAAATAAACCCGTGCCGCAGGCCATGGCCTCATCAATAATGTATTCGTCAAACAATCTAAAAAAAACATACTCTTTTAGCGAAATGAATTTGTAGGCTGTGTCAAACAATCCAGGCTGTTCATCCTTAAGCCACACCAGCTTGCAAAAAGGCGTCATAGCATGTATGGGCGTCCCTGTCTGTGCAAAAATATCTTTGCCAACACTGGTTTGCCTAAGTTGTTTGGCGCATAGCGCCGCCCTGTTGTCGGCCCAGGTCATAGCTCGCATCATTGGCTTACCTTGTGCATTAACCGCCATAATGCTGTGCATAGCTGAACTAAAGCTTATGCAGCTAATATCGGCCGGCGGTGTATGCTGCAGCGCTTCCTGCAGCAATTGCATAACAATGTCAAATATCTCATCGCCATTCTGCTCGTGCATACCGGTTTCGTCAATAAACGACCGGCAGTTTCTTTTGCCTGAAAACACAACTTTGCTATCCCTGGTAACAATAACAAGCTTACAGTGCGTGGTGCCTAAATCTATCCCTATAATATTGTTCATCTGCCCGAATTTAGCACAACCTGGAATAGAAAATGGATTTTTATTAATCAGAAATTCATACTTTCATGCGAGCATTATCATTGGCACATTGTAGCAAAGTTTTGTTCAGCATTATAACGTTTCTTCTTTACTTTAAATACCTAACTGTAGTATGCCGGGAATTCAAATTAAGAAACAGCAAAAAAAGTACGATGCAGTAATTGTGGGTTCGGGGGCTGGTGGTGGTATGGCTGCCTTTGTACTTGCGAAAGCAGGCTTAAAAGTTTGCCTTATTGAAGCGGGGCCTATGTTTGACCCTGCCAAAGACTCAAACCAGTTTAGAAACCCCTGGGAATCGCCCCGTCGCGGCGCCAGCACAAAATTTCGCCCCTTTGGCGATTTTGATGGTTGCTATTGGGGATGGGAGATTGACGGTGAGCCTTACACGCACGTAGGCGATACCAAATGGGAATGGTGGCGTGCCCGTATGTTGGGTGGCCGTACAAACCACTGGGGCAGAATTTCGCTACGGTTTGGGCCAAAAGATTTTAAACGCAGGAGCATTGACGGCCTTGGCGATGACTGGCCAATTAGCTACGACGATGTAAAATCTTATTATGATAAGATAGATAAGCTTTTGGGTGTATTTGGCACCAATGAAGGGCTGGTTGACGATCCCGACGGCTTTTTTATGCCGCCGCCAAAACCGCGCCTGCATGAACTGTTTGTAAAAAAAGCGGCTACCAGTGTGGGTGTTCCTGTTATCCCCTCCAGGTTATCTATCATCACAAAAAAGAATAACGACCTTGGCCCGGGCAGGGGCGAATGCAAATTTTGTGCACAATGCGGCCGCAGTTGTAAAATGTATGCAGATTTTTCTTCATCGTCTGCATTGTGTATACCCGCAATAGCAACCGGCAATGTTGACCTTGTTACCAACGCAATGGCGCGTGAGGTTATGACCAATAATGAAGGCCTTGCAACGGGTGTTTCTTATGTTAGTAAGGATGATATGCAGGAGTACCAGGTTAGCGGCAAAACAGTAATATTAGCTGCAAGCGCCTGCGAAAGCGCCCGTTTGTTGCTCAACTCAAAATCAGCACGACATCCCAACGGGCTCGCCAATGGCAGCGACGTTGTGGGCAAATACCTGCACGACTCAACAGGCGCCGATATGGGCGGCATTATACCTGAGCTGTTTGATCGTAAACGTTATAATGAGGATGGCGTTGGCGGTATGCACGTTTACTCT